>Ga0308164_10001538_pt1 | contig 26609 bp, 28 predicted proteins | sample PhyTR2_FD_201031 | JGI IMG/M metagenome (GOLD analysis project Ga0308164, IMG submission 201031) | Phyllosphere microbial communities from UC Gill Tract Community Farm, Albany, California, United States - DLSLT.R2 | ecosystem: Host-associated > Plants > Phyllosphere > Unclassified | place: USA... | reverse complement strand
GTGCCGGGAGTCTATGCCGGATTCATACACGGCTTCCTGTTCGGCGACGCCTTCGACAAGGGGCTGACTTTTCGTATGGGCCAGACCCATGTGCAGCGCTACCTGCCTGAGCTGCTCGAACACATCGAGGCCGGACGCCTTGCGCCGGAAGCGATCATCACCCATCGCATGTCGCTCGAGCAGGCCGCCGACGGCTACAAGATCTTTGATAAGAAGGAGGAGGACTGCAGAAAAGTCATCCTCACTCCGGGTACCGGCAATATTGAAGCGCCGGTCTACGACGTCGTCGGTGGCGCTCCTGCCGTCTAACAGCGAGGGACTTGAACCATGGACTTCTCTGTCTTCTGGATCGTATCTGCCGTCATCGTGTTTGTTCTGGATATATGGGCGCTCGCAAGCGTATGGCGAAGCACCAAGAGCCCTGGAACGAAACTCGGATGGACTGTCCTGATATTCATTCTTCCCCTCGTCGGCCTTGTTATCTGGGGAATCGCAGGCCCGCGTGGCGTCGCCATCCCGCCAACCTCTAACTCCCATAGCAAAGGGTAAGCATTGGGGCTCCTGCCTCAAAAACCCAAGGAGACAATCATGTTCAATAGCACCGGAACGATCACCGCAGGTGGAGATAACCTGCCGCCTGAAACGTCCGATCCCCTTAGCCCAGGGCGCACCGACCTCAACCCAAGCGATGAGCCTGGTATTGATGAGCTGCCAGAGAATGATGGCGTGACGCCGGAGGACGAGGAAAGCCCCACTCCGTACGAAGAAGGCGTTCCCGATATGGATCCGGATAACGCTGAAATGGACGGTCAGCCTAACCCTCGTTAAAAGGCGGCAGTACCGATCATAGGTTTGAGCCAAGCAAGTGCCGCAGTGCCTCAACCCCACCAGCATGGCGCTCGGCGCCCAGGAGAGAATGATCATGATGAATGCAGCGACAGGCATGAAGCCTGGTGAGCGCTACCAAGTGGAGAATGCGGAGCGTGAGCATCAGTTCCAAGGCTTTTTCCTTGATGGCAAATACTACCTTGGGCCGGAGCTTCTGACTGCGGTTGGGTGGCTCGAAGGACAACGTTTTGTTTACGACGATTTAGACCCCTCAGGCGAACCAGTCTTTCCAGACCGCGTGGCCGGCACTATCGAAGACCTCGTCCTGACGATGGCCGATGGCGCGATACTTTCGCTGGCCAGAATTGATGTCGTCATTCCGGTAGCTGCCGCGAATGAAGCAGGCGCAGAAGCTCAAGATGAGCTAGGCCTCGACATAAGCGATGATCAAGTCCGCAGGCTCCATGGGAAGGTGGTGGTGATTACAGGCGCGTCGAGTGGTATCGGTCGGGCTGCAGCGAAGGCATTTGGATGTGAGGGCGCGCGATTGGTTCTCGCCGCGCGAGACGAGGAGGCTCTCTTTGACGTCTTGGACGAGTGCACTGAGTGTGGAACCGAGGCGGTCGCGATAACCACCGACGTGACCAGCAGTGAGCAAATGCTCGCCCTGGCAAAAGGCGCCGCTGAATTTGGCAATGGCCACATCGATATCTGGATCAATAACGCCGGTGTGGGAGCTGTCGGTAGTTTTGAAGACACCCCTCTGGAAGCTCATGAGCAGGTCATTCAGACCGATCTTCTGGGCTATCTCAGAGGCACCTACGTCGCTTGGCCATTCTTCAAAGAGCAAGGATCGGGGATTCTGATCAACACGCTATCCGTGGGTAGCTGGGTGCCTCAGCCATACGCTGCCGCGTACTCGGCCAGCAAGTTTGGACTTCGGGGCCTTACAGAGGCGCTACGAGGTGAGTTGACGGAATATCCCGACATTCATATCTGCGATATCTATCCCGCCGTGATGGACACGCCAGGTTTCCGAGATGGTGGCAACTTCACTGACCATGAGCTGGCGCCGCCACCGCCCGTCTATGACCCACATCTGGTTGCCGATGCCATGGTGGCATGCGCAATCAAGCCACGGGCGAGTACTACAGTTGGGGGCGCAGCCATGGTAGCTCGTTTGGCTCACTTCCTCGTCCCGGGCTTCAGCTATATGTCAGGCTGGCTCACACGCCGTGCAATTAGCCGCAATGCCGCCGCGGATAGATCGTCGGGAAATCTGTTCGCCCCTACGGACTTCGTTCGAGGCGTAGAGGGGGGTTGGCGCAGGACGAAACCGACGCACCGCCTGCTGCTGACCCTGGGAGTCGCAGCCATCATAGGCGGCGTTACTGCTGAGCTATTGCGAAGGAAGCGATAGAACTCACGACTGTGGATTCGACGAAACCGCGATATCTACCATTTGGTCACATACAGAGAGTCTGGAAGCTCAGACCTACACAGACAATGACAAGGACTGAACCATGAAAAACAAATTCTATGCTGCCGCTCTTGCTGCCTCCGTGTCTCTGCGAGCCATGGAGTTTTCGCCGCTACCGCTGCTGACGATTTTGTCGAAGACGCCTCAGCAAAAGGTGTCGCTGAAGTCGAAGCCGGCAAGCTGGCCCAAGAGAAAGGAACCGCTGCAGATGTAAAAACCTTCGGTGCGATGATGGTCAAAGACCACACCGCCGCAAACGAAAAATTGAAGTCCATTGCTGATCAGAAAAAGTTGGAAGTCTCCACAGACGCTGAGCTGATGGACAAGGCCAAAGCGATGATTCTCGACCTGCGATCCGCCAAGTCCTTCGATCAGGCCTACGCCAACAACCAGGTAAAAGCCCACGAAGCGACCATCGAGATCTTTGAGGACGAAATCAAGAATGGCAATGACGAGCAGCTGAAGACATTTGCAACCGAGACGCTGCCAAAACTTAAAGCACACCTCGAACAAGCCAAGGCATTGGCCAAGGCACACCGTGGTGATGCTGGTCAGTAGGCCCGTCGACGGTAGCGCCCCTGTGCCATGGGGGCGTTGCTGACACCGAAGCTATATTCCTCCACCGTGTAGAGCCTTGTCATGAAGCTGCTGCACTTGCTCTAAAGCGAAAAGCGAAGCAGCTATCTGGACGTCCAGGCGATCACCTTCGAAGCGATGGGTGTGGGTAAAACTCGCGCAATGGTCATCGACAGCGAACAACCAGGCGAAACATACAGTGCCCGGCGCAATACCCTCGATGGACTCTGGGCCAGCTACACCCGTTGTCGCAATAGCTACCGTCGCCGGCCCACCTTTGAGAGCGCCATGCGCCATTTCTAGCGCAACCTGCTCACTGGTAAGGCCGTGCTCATCGATGGTTTCGGGGCTGACGTGCAGAATCCGCTGCTTAGCTTCGGGCGAATAAACGACATACCCGCTCTCCAGAAGTTTACCCGCACCCGGTACTGAGGCGAGCAGCGAAATCATTTGGCCTGCAGTGCACGACTCGGCCGTCGAAAGCAGTAGCGAATGAGCTTTGACGTATTCCGTGATCTCGATCAACTTACTTTTGTAGTCATCCATGGGTCACCTCAGGGATCATCCCTTGGACTTGGACGGGTCTGCGCTACGTGGGTAGGTGCGCTCTTCCTGAATGGTGCCGTCCTCTTTGTGAATCTTGAGAGAGGCAGTTTTCCCTTCAAGGAACTCACCCGCCATTTTCACGATTTCCGCCTTGGTCTTCGCCGTTTTGGAAGCTCGGGTAGCGCCCTGTTTCTTCAGCTCCCAGCCGGTGGTAGCGGTAGTGATGTGGTAGTTATCCATGCTGATCACCTCTATGGAATGACAAATGTCTATTCCAAAGTGAGCTCCATAAACGCCGCGAGTTCAGACTGATTGCTAGAACTCGCGCTTGCGCATATCGATGGCGAAGCAAACGCTCTGCGCAAATTGCTCCCGCGAAAGCCGAGTAATCACATGCACATCTTCCCAGTGCACATTCAAGCCCACGGGTAGTGCCCATGATGTTCGCTTATTCATCGGGCAACACGGGAGCGCCACGCTCACGACGCTCGATAATCATCTTGTCCGCCACCCGAGCGGCGAGCTCGACAGCTTGCAGCCATTGGTCATCGAGTCCTTTATTGGTTGGCAAGCCATTGCTTTTGGCGGTCGCAAGCGCCGCTGAGAAGTAAGTGTCCCAAGCCACCTGCTCACCTTCATCCAATGTGATTTTCATACCGCCGTCCTCAGCTATGAATGCGTCGACCGCTCATTTTTTAGCAGAACAAGGCTTGAAGAGCTCGGCCAAAATTTCTGAGTCGATCCCCATGCTGGTATGGCAGCGAACGCGGCTTGACCGTTCACTTTTATGGATAGGTTGCATCATGATTGAGTCCTACGAGATACCGCTAGTCCCTTCAAGCGCTTAACGCCAATGCCCAAACCGTTGGCGACCAAGGTTTACAAGTCGCTGTGTAGTCGAGGCCATTGATATGGGAGCGTTCGCCGCTAGGTGCTCGTTCGTCTCGCCAGCCAACTTAGGAACTCGTCTCGTTCCTTACGTGAAAATGATGCCAACAGAGTGCTATACCAATAAACTTCAGACTGTCCAGGGGGTATGAACCTGCTCCTACTGGCCTAGTCTGTGCGCATAGTCAACGCCCAACTGCTGGGAGAACTCGGCTACATCGTCCGGATAGCCGTCGACGGCTTTGAAGCGCTTGAAGCCCTTGAGTCGTAAGTAGCGATCGATAATCTCGGCCAGCGGAATACCTACCCTGTTTGCCTTCTCGATAGCGTCCGGCTCGTAGAGCTCTGCCTCACGTCGCCGGATCCAGGCTTGTGCTGCCTGTTTTCGTACGAACGACTGGGTCTCTTGGTAGACTTGCGCCCCATCGCGCTTGATGCGGATCTGAGCCGTATAGCGAACGGTCCCGTCCGCCAGTTTTCTCACTCAAATAGTAGCCATGGCAAAAGTGGTAAGAGTCGATGTCGAAGTGGTAAATCTTACCACCGAGGTCGAAAAAATGCCCGAAAACGCCCGAAAATGGTAAAAAATACGCAGACCAAAATGTCATTAAAAACAGAGTCAACCCAGGTAAAAACAAGGCCTGAGCTTTCCAGACGCTTCAGCGTCGCCCCTATGATGGACTGGACAGACCGCCACTGCCGCCACTTCCTGCGCCTCCTGTCCAAGAACACCCTCCTCTACACCGAAATGGTCACCACCGGCGCCCTCCTCCACGGCGACACCGACCGTTTCCTGCGGTACGACGACACCCAGCACCCCCTGGCCCTGCAGCTAGGCGGCAGCAACCCTGCCGACCTGGCCGCCTGCGCCAAGATCGCCGAGCAATACGCCTACGACGAGGTCAACCTCAACGTCGGCTGCCCCAGCGACCGGGTGCAGAACAACATGATCGGCGCCTGCCTCATGGGCCACCCGGGGCTGGTCGCGGATTGCGTAAAAGCCATGCGCGACGCCACCGCGGTGCCGGTCACGGTCAAGCACCGCATCGGCATCAACGGTCGCGATTCCTACGCCGAACTCTGTGATTTCGTCGGCCAGGTCGCGGAAGCCGGCTGCCGCAGTTTCACCGTGCATGCCCGTATCGCAATCCTCGAAGGCCTGTCGCCCAAGGAAAACCGCGATATCCCGCCGCTGCGCTACGACGTCGCCGCGCAGCTGAAAACCGATTTCCCGGCGCTGGAAATCGTCCTCAACGGCGGCATCAAGACCCTGGCCGACTGCCACACCCACCTCGAGCGCTTCGACGGTGTGATGCTGGGCCGCGAGGCGTACCATAATCCGTACCTGCTGGCCGAAGTCGACCAGCAACTGTTCGGCAGCACCGCGCCGGTAATTACCCGTAGCGAAGCGCTGGAGCAGTTGCGGCCGTACATCGCCAAGCATGTCGCCGAGGGCGGCACCATGCACCACGTGACCCGCCATGTGCTGGGCCTGGCGCTGGGCTTTCCGGGGGCGCGCAAGTTTCGGCAGATGCTGTCGGTGGATATTCACAAGCATCCCAACCCGCTGGAAGTGCTCGACCTGGCCGCGCTGATCATCGAAGGTCGCTAGGCGCAGTACATGACATATCCGCGCGAAGGCCATGCTGCGCGGAACCTGCAGCCTGGCTGACACTCGAAGTGGGTATCCTTATCGATCCGGCAGCGGCGCCAAGCCTTGAGGCGCCGCTATTGCTGGAGTAATGTCGTCTAACCGCAAAGGACTAGAGAACGCTCATGACTTCCAAGCTGGAACAACTCAAGCAATTCACCACCGTGGTCGCCGACACCGGCGACCTGGAGGCGATCACCCGTCTGAAGCCGGTAGACGCCACCACCAACCCGTCGTTGCTGCTGAAGGCGGCTTCGATTGCCGGCTATTCCGACATTCTCAAGGAAGTGGTCGAAGGCAACAACGGTGACGTGGGCTTGGCCTGCGACCGTTTTGCGGTGGAAGTGGGTAGCGGTATCTTGAAGGTGATCCCTGGCCGCATTTCCACTGAGGTAGACGCACGCCTGTCGTTCGACACGCCGGCGCTGCTGAAGAAAGCCAACCAGTTGATCGAGCTGTACGAGAAAAAAGGCGTTGGCCGCGACCGCGTGCTGATCAAGCTGGCATCCACCTGGGAAGGCATCCGCGCCGCCGAGCAGCTGGAGCGCGATGGCATCCAGTGCAACCTGACGCTGCTGTTCTCCTTCGCCCAGGCGCAGGCTTGCGCAGACGCCGGCGTGTTCCTGATTTCGCCGTTCGTGGGCCGCATCTACGACTGGTACAAGAAGGCCAACAACACCGACTACACCGGCAGCGAAGACCCGGGCGTGAAGTCGGTGACGCGCATTTACGACTACTACAAGACCAACGATTACAAGACCGTGGTCATGGGCGCGAGCTTCCGCAACCTGAACCAGATCGAGCAATTGGCCGGTTGCGACCGCCTGACCATCAGCCCTGAGCTGCTGCAGAAGCTGGCGGAAGATGAAGGCGACCTGCCGCGCATCCTCAAGCCGGGCAATACCGGTGAGGCGCGCAAGGTGCTGAACGAGGCGGAGTTCCGCTGGGAGTCCAACGAGGACGCCATGGCCACCGAGAAGCTGGCTGAGGGTATCCGCCAGTTCGCGCGCGACCAGGAGAAGCTGGAAGCGTTGCTCAAAGGCAAGGTTTGATCAGGTTTTGGATGTGAAAAAAGGGCGACTCGGTTGAGTCGCCCTTTTTTGTGCCCGCCACACCCTGTGTCAGCTACGCTCGAGCGCGTTCACCAGGTCATGGAAGGCTTCACGATTGGAATCGTTGAGCCCCATGAGGATCTTGTGGGCCTCCAGCACCTTGGCCTTGACGATGTCTTCGGACTGATCCTGCGAAGGCAGGTCGGTCAGGCACTCGGGGCACGGGATCGGTCGGTCGACGATGTTGAACACCTGGTCGAAGCCCATGGAACTGAGCAGGCGCGTGATGTCCTCGTGGGTCGTCACGACGGTGGGCAGCAAACCAACTTTCTGCCGCGACAGGATCGACAATTTGGCCAGCAGGCCAAGGGTGGTGCTGTCGATACTGCGGGTTTCGGTGAGATCGATGACGATCGCCGAGAAATTCAGGGCAGTGAAGATTTTTTCAATAGTCGCATCCAGCGCCGAACATAACGTCAGGCGCACTTCACCAACAAACTTCAGAACGAATGTGCCGTTCTGCTCGGCGAACTGGATTCTACCAGTACTCATGCAAGGTTCCTGCTTAACACCAGGAGGGCGATATCGTCCGGCATCTCCCCCAGCGTGGCCAATCCAAACTTTTGACGTAACCCATCCAGGGAACCGCCTGCTGCTTTGACTATTTCAGGCAAGGCAGTCTCTTTGTCTTTGAGCGTTTCCCCGGGCAAAAGGTCCAGAATGCCATCGGAAAACAAGGTCAGGCTGAACCGCTCCGGCAGTTCAAGGACGTGGTCGGTGTACGTGGCCTCATCGAAAAGACCGACCGGCAGGCCGCGACCGTCCAGGTACCTGACCTGATCTTCAGTATAGAGCACTGGGAGCGGCAAATGGCCACCAATGCTGTACGTCAACAATCCCGTGTTTTCGTCGATCACGCCACCCACCATGGTCACGTGCTTGCCCAGCTTGCAGTTGATCAGGCCGCGGTTGATGTGCCCGAGCACATCCGACGGCTTGAACTCCGGCATGTGGCCACCGCGGCGGGACTCGAACATCAGCCGCGTGGTCATGAATTTCAACAGCACCGTGACGAACGCCGACGAGGCGCCGTGCCCCGAGACGTCCGCCAGGTAGAAGGCTACCCGATGTTCGTCGACGCGGAAACAGTCGACGAAATCGCCCGACAGGTACAGCGACGGGATGATCTGGTGCTCGAACTTGAAGCCATCGGTGACCCAGGGGCTTACCGGCAGCATGTTCATCTGGACTTGCCGGCCGGCGTTCTGGTCCTCCTGCAGCAGGTGCAGGCTGGCCTCCAGTTCGCGGTTGGCGGTTTCCAGCTTGTCGCGGTAGCGCTGGTTTTCCAGCAGCAGCCGGGAACGGTCCAGCGCGCGGCGTACCGAGTGCTCGAGCACCGCGAGGTCCTCGAGGGGCTTGATCAGGTAGTCGGCCGCGCCCAGGCGCAACGCTTCCACGGCGTCGTTCATCACACCCGCGCCAGACAGCACGATCACGGGCGTCTGCGGCGAGCGGTCGGTGACCTGGCGAATCAACTCCAGGCCGCCCACTTGCGGCATGCGCAGGTCGCAGATCACGAGGTCGGGCTGCTGTTGCTCGAACACCTGAAGGCCCAACAAGCCATTGCTGGCCTGCAGGACACTGAAGCCGCTGTCTTCAAGGTAGGCGGCGAGGCTCTCGCGCACTACGTCGTCGTCATCGATTAACAGCAGCGTGGCACTGGTTTTCTGCATGTGGGCAAACGGCGCCAGAAATTGGTGGAGGTAGAGAGCGGTACCGGGGCTGCGCTCGACTACTGGATTCACTTCCAGCCTCTCTTATACTAGCCTTGGCGCGGAGGAAAATCCCTGCTGCGGCAAATATTAGAGGTGCCCTGTAAGGCGCAGACGGTACTCCCATCCGGCAGGGGTTTCAAGCGTACGCCGATGGTCGCCTGCGGTCTTTACATCGCAAATCACCGGGAGTTATAAAAACCCCCTGAACAGCAACGTTATGGAAGTATGAGCGCATGACCCAGGATTTCAGCGAGAAACGCGATTTTATCCGCATGACCATCAATGCCGAGGTTACGTTGCACTTCATGGGGCTGGAATTCCCCGGCACCTGCGTCGATCTGTCCAGCAATGGCATGCAGATCAGGGTCAAAGCCGACCTGGCCTTGGGCGATACGCTGGAGGTGCACCTGCCCTCGCCCACCCCCAACCTCGATGCCTACCATGTGGAGGCCGAGGTGGTACGGGCAGAAAGCCAGGGCAACGGCTGGCAGGTGCTGGGGCTGGTGACCACGCCGGCCTGATATTACTGCCATGAAAAAGGCGACCGATGGGTCGCCTTTTTTGTATCCGAACACTTCCGAATTTATCCGAAACCACTCAGAAGTCGTCTTCGACGTGACCGTCCTTGACCTTGAACTCGCGGTTCTGCAGGTAGGCGTTGCGCACGAAGATGTAGCGGTCGCCGTTGATCAGCTTCTCGGCCTGCAGCAGGTTGGCGCGAGCGTCGACCAGGTTGATGCCGAACGCGGTGTTGCGCACGGGCACGTCGTTCACGTAGCGGTACGGCGCGGTGTAGGTGTCCGGGTACTTGGCGAAGGCGTCGCGCACGGTGCTCGGGCCGAAGAGCGGCAGCACCACGTACGGGCCGCTGCCTACGCCCCAATGGCCGAGGGTCTGGCCGAAGTCTTCGTCGTTGCGTTGCAGGCCCATCTTGGTGCCGACGTCGATGAAGCCCAGCACGCCGAAGGTGGTGTTGAAGATCAGCCGGGCGGTGTCCACGCCTGCGGCGTGCGGCTTGGCCTGCAGCACGTCGTTGGCGAGGTTGGTGACGTCGCCCAGGTTCTGGAAGAAGTTATGGATGCCCGTCTGCACGAACTGCGGGGTGATCTTCTGGTAGCCCTGCGCCAGCGGCTTGAGGGTGTAAGCGTCGAGGGTGTCGTTGAACTTGAACACTCCGCGGTTGAAGCCCATCCATGGATCCTGGTTTTCGGCATCAGCCGCGTGCGCCGCGACGGGCACCAGGAAAACGGAGGCCAGCATACAGGCCTTGGCCAGTCGGTCGAGGTTCCCGGAACCGATCTTGCGCATACACATACTCCTTGAAAGTCTAGGCTGGCCCATGGCCGCCCGCAAATTAACTGCCCCAGTATACGGCCTACAAGGGAATCTGTGCTCATCGTTACTATTGATGATCGGTATCAGGCGCGGCGGCGCCTTGTCGATTATGCTGAAGATGTGACCATGGACCTTTGGCTTCGTGCTGCGGTCAATGGAAGTGCCTATTTTAAAAGGGAGATCCCCATGCCTGCCCGTCAACTGCAAGAAGAATTGATCGCCCTGCGAGAATACCTGGACCGGAACCCGACGCTGACCCTGGAAGAACGCGAGCGCGTGCAAGAGCTGGCCACCCAGATCGAAAGCGAAATCGAACTGGGCGACGCCACGCGGGAAACGCCGAACATGGTGGACAGCTTCAAGGTGGCCGCCGAAACGTTCGAGCAGGACCACCCCGCGGTTGCGGGCATCCTGCGCAGCATCTCGACCACCCTGCAGGGTATCGGCGTCTAGCCCTTACTGGCGCACCAACCGGGTATTGACCACCTGCAGCGCTTCGGTGCTGCGGTAGGGGTTGATATCCAGCCCGCCCCGGCGCACGTAGCGCGCGTATACGGTCAGGCTCTCGGGCTTCAGCAGCCGCTGCAGGTCGAGGAAGATTCGCTCCACGCATTGCTCGTGGAAGTCCGAGTGCTGGCGGAAACTCACCAGGTACGCCAGCAGGCTGGCATGGTCCAGCGCCGCCCCTTTATAGCTGACTGCCACGCTGCCCCAATCGGGCTGGCTGGTGACCGGGCAGTTGGATTTCAGCAAGTGGCTGTGCACGCTCTCCTCGACCTGGCGGCTCGGGTCGCAGCGCAGCAGCTCCGGTTGCGGATGCTCATATTGGCTGACGCTGATTTCGAGGTCGTCGATGCACACGCCTGGCAAGGTCGCCACGCCATCGGCCTGGACTTCGTCGAGGCGCCGCACCCGCACGCCCACCGGCTTGCCCGCCGCAGCCGAGAGGTCCTTCTCCAGGCAGCCCTGCAACTCGGCGACGCTGGCGAAGGGGGTCTGGTTCAGGGAGTTGAGGTACAGCTTGAACGACTTCGACTCGATGATATTCGGCGAATCCGCCGGGATGCTGAACTCACCGATCGCCACCACCGGTTTGCCCGAAGGCAGCAGCCACGACAGCTCGAAGCAGTTCCAGAAGTCGACGCCCTGGTACGGCAGGGTGTCGGCGCTCAGACCCAGCTCGGCCCATTTGGCGGCGCGGGGGATGGGAAACAGCAGCGACGGCGTGTAGGTGGCGATGTACTCGCTGGACTTGCCCAGCGGTGAATGTTCGGCGGCGGGATGCATGGCGAAAACCTGACTGAATAAACAGCGCCAGTTTATCGGGTTTGGCCGCCGGTTTCAGCGCCGACATGTGGATTGCACGGTTATTTGTCGACTTTCAGCCGGCCGACCATACCCGCCTGATAATGCCCTGGCTCGTTGCAGGCGAACTCCAGCGCGGTGGCGCGGGTGAAGGTCCAGGTCAGCTCGCCACTCTCGCCGGGCTTGAGGCTGAGGCTGTTGGCGTCATGATGCATGCCGGCCATGCTGGCGTGGGCGTCCTTGTCGTGGCCCATGGCGGCCATCTCGAGCATTTCTTTCTGGTGCGTGGCCTGCAGCGCGGCGTCGCCGAGGGTGAACTCGTGCACCAGCTGGCCGTGGTTGACCAGCTCGAACCGCACGGTTTCGCCCGCCTTCACTTCGAGTGTGTTGGGGCTGAAGGTCATGTCGGCCATGGCCACCTTGACCGTACGCGTGGCCTGGGCGGCCTTGGCCGGGTGGCCGAAATCGAAAGTCTGGCCGGCGTCGGCGAAGGCGCTGCTGGCCAGGACCGAGGTCAGTGCGACGGCGCACAGGGAGAACAGGCGGGTCATGATGGCTCCTTGGAAAGCATTGCAGAAAGTGCCAGGCGCAGCTTTGCAGGCCCAGGCTATGCCACACTCTAGGCCGCCCACGCTGGCGCTTGGCTGACACACGGATTACAACTTTGTCAGCTACCCCCCTGGCACCGTTGGGCACTGTATAAAGCCCGCACCGAGAGCACCGAGCCCTGCCATGAAACTGCTGATCGTCGAAGACCAGGCCAAGACCGGCCATTACCTGCGCCAAGGCCTGCAAGAGGCCGGCTACGCCGTGGAACTGGCCACCGACGGCCTCAGCGGCCAGCACCTGGCCCTGAGTGGCGACTACAGCCTGCTGATTCTCGACGTGATGCTGCCCCAGCGCGATGGCTGGCAGATTATGCAAGCAGTACGTGGCGCCGGGCTGGAAGTGCCGGTGCTGTTCCTCACCGCACGCGATAGCATCGCCGACCGTGTCCACGGCCTGGAACTGGGCGCCGACGACTACCTGGTCAAGCCCTTCGCCTTCGCCGAACTGCTGGCCCGGGTACGCACCCTGCTGCGCCGCGGCAGCCAGCCGGCGCAGGAAACCAGCCTGGAAGTGGATGACCTGCGCCTGGACCTGATCCGCCGCCGGGTCGAGCGCGCGGGCCTGCGTATCGACCTGACCGCCAAGGAGTTCGCCTTGCTGGAGCTGCTGATGCGGCGGCGCGGCGAGGTGTTGCCCAAGTCGCTGATCGCCTCCCAGGTATGGGACATCAACTTCGACAGCGACACCAATGTCATTGAGGTGGCGATTCGCCGTCTGCGCCTGAAGGTCGACGATGGTCATGCCGACAAACTGATCCACACCGTGCGCGGCATGGGTTACGTGCTGGAGGACCGACGCTGATGCTCGTGCGCCTTAGCCTGAGTGCGCGCCTGGCGCTGCTGTTCGCGGCCTGCGCGGCGGCGGTGTCGTTGCTGGCGGGGGTATTGTTCAGCCATGCCAGCGAGGGGCACTTTCTGGAATTGGATCAGCAGTTGCTCGACAGCCGGCTGGTGGGCATTCGCAAGGCGCTCGAGGGCGTCGATACGCCCGGCGCCTTCGAATCCAGGCGGGCGCTGCTCCTGGCGGAGCTGGCGCGCAATCCCGATGAGCAACTGCGGGTCTATGGGCCGGACGATGGGCTTTGGTTCGACAGCCTCCCTGCCCTGCCTGCGGTGCCCAAGGCCGGCGGGCTATCTACCGTGCACAGCGGGCACGGCGCCTTCCGCGCCCTCTCGGCGCCCCTGACACCCGAGCGACCAGGCTCGCCGCGCCTGGCCTTGTTGCTGGACATCACCCACCACCAGCACTTTCTCCAGCGCATGCAGGGGCTGATCTGGTTGACCGTCAGCCTCTCGGCGCTGGCCACGGCGTTGCTGGGCGCCTGGGCGGCACGGATCAGCCTCAGCCCCCTACGCCGCATGACCGAACTGGCTGGTGGCGTGTCCGCGCAATCGCTGACCACGCGCCTGCCGGTGAGTGGCCTGCCGCCGGAACTGGCGGACTTGGGGCAGTCGCTCAATGCGATGCTGGAGCGCCTGGAATCGGCGTTCGAACGGCTCTCGGCGTTCTCGGCCGACATCGCCCATGAACTGCGCACGCCGCTCTCCAACCTGCTGACCCATACCCAGGTCACTCTCACCCGCCCGCGGACGGCGCCGGAGTATGAGGAGGCGTTGCACAGCAACCTGGAAGACCTGCAGCGCATGGCGCAGTTGGTGAACGACATGCTGTACCTGGCCAAGGCCGAGCACGGCTTGATGCCCGCGGGGCGCGAGCCTTTGCGGATGGAGGCCGAGGTGGATGCCTTGTTGGAATTTTTCGCGCCGCTGGCCGAGGACGCGCAGGTGCGGCTGGTTCGAGTGGGTACCGGGCAGGTTCAGGGCGACCGGGGGATGTTGCACCGAGCGCTGTCCAACCTGCTGGGCAATGCCTTGCGGTTTACGCCCATTGAGGGAGAAGTGCGGATTACGCTGGAGAGCGGCGAGGGGCAGTTGCGGATCGAAGTGGCCAATCAGGGCGAGCCGATCGCCCCCGAAGCCGTTGCGCGCCTGTTCGATCGATTTTACCGCGCCGATCCTTCGCGGCAGGCATGCCGCGGAGAGCATGCCGGGCTGGGGTTGGCGATCACCCGCTCGATCGTCCAGGCTCATGGGGGGGAGATCGAATGTGGCTGCAGCGGGGGCTGGACGCGGTTTGGTATCCGGCTGCCGGTGTAGTTGGCATTACCGGCGCCAAGCTCGCAGGCTTCGCCAGCTCCTACACCGATCGCGCTCCACCCCCGTATATGGCCTGGAATGCGCTCGGCGTAGGAGCTGGCGAAGCCTGCGAGCTTTTGATCTTGAGCGCTTTACTCGTACCGCAACGCGTGCGCCGGCTCGACCTGCGAAGCCCGGTACGCCGGGTAGATGGTCGCCAAAAAGCTCATGATCAACCCCGCCGAACAGATCAGCGCCACATCGCTCCACTCCAGTTGCGACGGCAGGTTGCTGATGAAGTACACATCGGAGGTAAAGATGTGCTGCCCAGTCACCCGCTCGACCCAGCCGACCATGGCACTCACATTGATCGCGCAGATCACTCCCAGCACGCCGCCGATCACCGTACCGACCACGCCAATCACCGTGCCCTGGACTATGAAGATGCCCATGATCTGCCGCGGTGTGGCGCCGATGGTGCGCAGGATGGCGATGTCGGCGCCCTTGTCGTTCACCACCATGATCAGCGTGGCGATGATGTTGAACGCCGCCACCGCGACGATCATCAGCAACAGCAGGCCGATCATGGTCTTTTCCATCTTCATGGCGCTGAACAGGCTGCCCTGGGTGTGGGTCCAGTCATCGGCCTGGTAGCCGGCGCCAAGCCCGGCGACGATGGCTTGGGACACCTGCGGCGCCGCGTACAGGTCCTTGACCTTGATGCGTACGCTCTGCACCTGGTTGGGCTGCCAGCGCTGCATGGTCGCGGCGTCGGCGACGTTGATCATCGCCATGCTGCCATCGAGCTCGGCGCCGACCTTGAAGATGCCCACCACGTTCAAGCGCTGCAGGCGCGGGGTGATGCCGCCCGGTGCCGAGCTGATTTCCGGCACGATCAGGGTCAGCTTGTCGCCCACCTGCAGGCCGAAGCGCCGCGCGGTGATGTCGCCGATGATCACCCCGAACTCACCGGCGCGCAGGTCCTGCAGGCTGCCGCGCACGATGTGCTGGGGCACGATCGAGACCTTGGCCTCCTGGGCCGGGTCGATACCGCTGACCTGGATCGGCTGCATGCCGCCACGGTAGGAGATCATGCCGTCCATTTCCGTGTACGGCACCGCGGCCAGCACTTCGGGGTTCTTCAGCGCGGCATCGGCAGCCGGGCGCCAGTCATCCAGTGGCTGGGTGCCCTGGATCAGCGCGTGGGGCACCATGCCGAGGATGCGCGAACTCATTTCACGCTGGAAGCCGTTCATCACCGAGAGCACCACGATCATCGCCAGGACGCCGAGGCCCAGGCCGATCATCGAGGTCATGGAAATGAACGAGATGAAATGGTTGCGGCGCTTGGCGCGGGTGTAGCGCGCGCCGATGAAGATCGATAAGGGTCTGAACATGAACGCACCGTGACAAAAAGAATGAAGCAGGCGCGCCGCAAGCCGGCGCGCGGGCAAGCCGACTCAGATCGGGACCAGGTGGCCCTCTTCCAGGCGCAGCACGCGGTCCATCTGCCGGGCCAGGTTGAGGTCGTGGGTCACCACCAGGAACGCGGTGTTCAACGAGGTGCTCAGTTCCTGCATCAAGTCCTGAATGCCTTGCGCCGTGTGCTGGTCGAGGTTACCGGTGGGCTCGTCGAGCATCACCAGGCCCGGGCGGTTGACCAGGGCGCGGGCGATGGCCACGCGCTGGCGCTCGCCGCCGGACAGCTCGGCCGGCTTGTGCGATAGGCGATGGCCAAGGCCCACGCGGGTCAGCAAGGCGGTGGCGCGTTCCTTGGCTTCGGGAATGGGCGTGCGGCCGATCAGCAGTGGCATGCACACGTTCTCCAGCGCGGTGAACTCGGCCAGCAGGTGGTGGAACTGGTAGACGAAGCCCAACGCGCGGTTGCGCAGCAGGCCGCGGTCGCGCTCGTTGAGCGCCGACAGCTCTTCGCCCGCCAGCCACACGCTGCCCTCGCTCGGGGTGTCGAGGCCGCCGAGCATGTTCAGCAAGGTACTCTTGCCCGAACCGGAGCTGCCAACGATCGCCACCCGCTCGCCCGCGTGCAGCTCGAGCTGCAGGTTGGCCAGCACCACCACTTTCTCCGGGCCTTCCTCGTAGGCCTTGCCCAGATTGCGGCAACTCAGAACTGCTTTATCTCTCATGCCCGACTCACTCATAACGTAACGCCTCCGCAGGCTGGGTACGCGCCGCGCGCCAGGCCGGATACAGGGTGGCGAGGAAACTCAGGACCAATGCCGCGCCGCACACCATCAGCACGTCGTCGCTTTGCAGCTGCGACGGCAGGTAGTCGATGAAATACACATCGGCATTGAGAAACTTGTGGCCGATCAAGCGTTCCAGCAGGGCCACGCCAGCACTCACATTGAGCGCCGCGAGAATGCCCAGCACCGCGCCGACCAGGGTGCCGACCACGCCGATCACCGTGCCCTGGACCATGAAGATGGCCATGATCTGCCGTGGCGTGGAGCCCAGGGTACGAAGGATGGCGATGTCGCCGCGCTTGTCGTTCACCACCATCACCAGGGTGGAGATGATGTTGAACGCCGCGACCGCGACGATCAGCAGCAACAGCAGGCCGATCATGGATTTCTCCATGCCGATGGCCTGGTACAGGTTGCCGTGGGTGCGCGTCCAGTCCCGCGAGTAGTAGTCGCCGTCGCCCAGCTGCTGGGCGATTTCGTAGGCGATGCGCGGGGCCTTGAACAGGTCGGTGAACTTCAACCGCAGGCCCTGCACCTGGTCCGCCTTCCAGCGGTGCAGCAGGCTCAGGTCGTGCAGGTTGGTGAGGCCGACGTAGCCGTCCAGCTCGCCGGCGCCCACGTGGAACACGCCGACCACGGTGAAGCGCTTCATGCGCGGGAACATGCCGGCAGGGGTCACGCTGACCTCGGGCGCCACGAAGGTGACCTTGTCACCCAGGCCCACGCCCAGCTTGGTCGCGGCCTTGTCACCTAGCACGATGCCGAACTCGCCGGCCTTAAGGTCGTCCAGCGAGCCCTGCTTGATAAAGGCGTCGATGATGGACACCTTGCGCTCCTCTGACGGTTCGATGCCGTTGAGGAGCATCTTCTGCACCTTGCCGTCGTTGGTCAGCAAGCCCTGCATCTGGGTGAAGGGCGCGATGGCTTCCACCTGCGGGTGCTGCTTGACCTTGGCGGCCAGCGCCTGCCAGTCGTCGATGGGGCGAGGTGACTCGATGGTGGCGTGTGGAACCATCCCGAGCACGCGGGTTCGCATCTCATGATCGAAGCCGTTCATGACCGAGAGCACGACGATCATCACGACGACGCCGAGGGCGAGTCCGATCATCGAGGTCAGGGAAATGAACGACACAAAATGATTACGGCGTTTGGCACGGGTATAGCGCGCGCCAATGAAAACGAAGAGAGGTCTGAACATGTCGGGGCTTGTTCGGGTGAAAGGAGAACGTCCTTGTGGCGGGGCCTGCCGAGCGGCTTTACACTCAGAACACCGCCAACACCATGGGTTCAACCATGTCGACATTGAATGAAGAAGATCGCCGCGAATACTATCGCATCAACGATCATATCGCACTGGAAATCACCCCGCTGGCGGAAAACGACGCCGCTGACGGAGAGGTGTTGCAAGATGATTCGCCACTGTTCAACCTGCTGAGCGAACTGCACCTCAGCGAGTTCGAATCCCAGCATTTGCTCCGCCAACTCGGCGACAGCGACCGCACCCTGGGCAACTTCCTGCGCGCCCAGAACAAGCGCATCGACCTGCTCAGCCGGGTGGTCGCCCACACCTTGCTGGGCGAGCTGGGCCCAACCCTGCCGGTGGTGATCTCCGAGGGTGGCCTGGAGTGCCAGTGGCCCGAGGCACTGCCGGTGGACAGCGAGGTCAGCGTCAAGATCGTGCTGATGCCCCAAGCCTTGGGCCTGATGCTGCGCGCGAAGATCACCCGCGCCGATGCCGTGGCCGGTGGCCAGTTCGAACTGGGCATGGAGTTCTACGCCATGACCGACGCACAACGGCAACTGCTGGCGCGCTATATTCTGCAAAAACAAGCCGCCGAGCGTCGCCTGGCTCGCGAGGCGAACGAGCCGCCGGCTGCCTGACCCCCAAGCTTCCCTTCGACCCCCTCTACTCAAGGAACAGACGTGACCCTTATCTACGGCCATCGCGGAGCCAAAGGCGAAGCACCGGAAAATACCCTGACCAGCTTCCAGCGTTGCCTGGAACATGGCGTCAAACGCTGCGAACTGGACCTGCACCTGTCCAGCGACGGCGAACTGATGGTCATCCACGACCCCACCCTGAAACGCACCACCGGCCTGCGCGGCAAGGTGGTGGAGCATGCGGCGGCCGACCTGGTGACCTACGATGCGCGCCAGGGCGGCCCAGGCTGGATCACCCCCTGCCCTATCCCGACCCTGGAAACCCTGTTTCAGCGATGCCCGTTCGAGCACTGGCAGCTGGAAGTGAAGGTCGCTTCGCGCACCCGCGCCACGACCACGGTGCTGGCGATTCGCGAACTGGCGCAGCGCTACGACCTGCTCGACAAGGTCACCATCACCTCGAGCTCGCGGGAAGTGCTACGCGCCGCCCAGCAGTTCACCCCGGACATTTCCCGTGGCCTGGTGGCGGAGTATGCGTGGTTGGACCCACTGAAGGTGGCGCAGAACTACGGTTGCGAGTTCCTGGCCTTGAACTGGACGCTGTGCAGCCCCGAGCGCCTGCAGAAAGCACAGCGCCAGGGCTTGCATGTGTCTGTATGGACGGTCAACGACGCGGCGCTGATGCGCCGCCTCGCTGACTTCGGCGTAGACAGCCTGATTACAGACTTTCCCGGTTTGGCCAGCGCCACGATCGGGAATCGCTGAAATCGGTCTCTCCGGCCGGCTCAGGCCACCGGCCGGAGCCGCTCAAAAAAGCCGATTGAGGCCGTCGTAAGCGGCTACCCGATAGGCTTCGGCCATGGTCGGGTAGTTGAACGTGGTGTTGACGAAGTACTTCATGCTGTTCAGCTCACCGGGCTGGCTCATGATGGCCTGGCCGATGTGCACGATCTCCGATGCCTGGTCGCCGAAGCAGTGCACGCCCAGCACTTCCAGGGTCTCGCGGTGGAAGAGGATTTTCAGCATGCCCACCGGCTCGCCGGAAATCTGCGCCCGCGCCATCCCTTTGAAGAAGGCCTTGCCCACTTCGTAAGGCACCTTGGCCTGGGTCAGTTCCTGCTCGTTCTTGCCGATCGAGCTGATCTCCGGAATGGTGTAGATGCCGGTCGGCACGTCGTTGACGAAGCGCCAGCTGCCGTTGTCGATCGCACTGCCCGAGGCCGAGCGGCCCTGGTCGTAGGCGGCACTGGCCAGGCTCGGCCAGCCGATCACGTCGCCGGCACCGTAAATGGTCGGCACGCTGGTGCGGTAGGCTTCGTCGACGTTGATCTGGCCGCGGCCGTTGACCTTGATGCCGATGTTTTCCAGCCCCAGGCGGTCGGTGTTGCCGGTGCGGCCGTTGCACCACAGCAAGGCGTCGGCCTTGATCTTCTTCCCCGACTTGAGGTGCAGGATCACTCCGTGCTCCAGGGCCTCGACGCGCTCGTACTCTTCGGTGTGGCGAACCATCACGTGGTTGTTGCTGAAGTGGTAGCTGAGCGCCTGGGAAATTTCCGAATCGAGGAAGCTGAGCAGTTGGTCGCGGTTGTCGACCAGCTCGATCATCACCCCCAGGCCGCTGAAGATCGACGCGTATTCGCAGCCGATGACCCCGGCGCCGTAGATGATCAGCTTGCGCGGCGTGTGGGTGATGCTGAGGATGGTGTCGCTATCGTAGATGCGCGGGTGGCTGAAATCGATGTCGGCCGGGCGGTACGGGCGCGAGCCGGTGGCGATGATGACCTGCTTGGCCATCAGCTTTTCCTGCACGCCGTTGGGGCAGATCACGTCGATGGTCGACTCGTCGGCGAAGCTGCCGGTGCCGAAGAACACGTCGACGCGGTTGCGCGCGTAATAAGCGGTGCGCGAGGCGACCTGCTTGGCGATGACCCGCTCGGCGCTCTTGAGCACGTCGGGGAAGGAAAACCAGCGCGGCTCGCCGATCAGGCGGAACATTTCATTGTTGTTGAAATGCATGATCTGCTTGACCGAATGCCGCAGGGCCTTGGACGGGATGGTGCCCAAGTGGGTGCAGTTGCCGCCGACCTGGCGCCGGCTGTCGACCATGGCGACCTTGCGCCCGGCCTTGGCGGCGTTCATTGCCGCGCCCTCACCGGCCGGGCCGGACCCCAATACCACGACATCGTAGTTGTAGACAGCCATGCGTACTCCTTTCCTGACAGGCCAGGCCACCCTGCCAGGTGACGTTGGCGCAACATGCCGTAAGCGGCATTGAAAAACTCGGTGTGCAGTCTAATGAACAGCGATTGGCGCGAACATTAACCCTTGGTCGCGTCGCAGGCAATTTTTGTCTGTGGCTTTTCGCCGCAGCCCAGGATCAAGAGCTCGCAGGCTTGCGCCAGCTCCTACAAGGTTTGGGCGAATTTGTAGGAGCTGGCGTAGCCTGCGAGCTTTTCGCCGCAGCTCAGGATCAAGAGCTCGCAGCCAAGGCCGCTCCTACCCCGATTGCATTAACAACCCAATATTTGAAGTGCTGATGCGATCCGGGTAGGAGCGGCCTTGGCTGCGAGCTTTTCGCCGCGCCACCGATCATTAGGTAGCGAACGATTGCCCCCGCCCCCTGTCCATCCTACACATGCTGTTACAAATACATCAGTCCCGTGACCAATGATTGCGGGCAGCCCACCGCGCCACCTGAGGAGCCCGCCCCATGGCCTCGACCACCAGCAAAGGCACCGCGATCTTTCGCGTCGTCAGCGGCAACTTCCTGGAGATGTTCGACTTCATGGTCTATGGCTTCTACGCCACGGCCATCGCCAAGACCTTCTTCCCTTCCGACAACGCCTTCGCCTCGTTGATGCTGTCGCTGGCCACCTTCGGTGCCGGCTTCCTGATGCGGCCGCTGGGGGCGATCTTCCTGGGTGCCTATATCGACCGTCACGGCCGCCGCAAGGGCCTGATCGTGACCCTGGCGATGATGGCCATGGGCACGGTGCTGATCGCCTGCGTGCCGGGCTACGCCAGCATCGGCGTGGCGGCGCCGCTGCTGGTGCTGCTCGGACGCTTGCTACAGGGCTTCTCCGCCGGGGTCGAGCTGGGCGGCGTGTCGGTGTACCTGGCGGAAATCGCCACCAAGGGCCACAAAGGCTTCTACGTCAGCTGGCAGTCGGCGAGCCAACAGGTCGCCGTAGTGTTCGCCGGCTTGCTGGGGGTGCTGCTCAACCGCTTCCTCAGCCCGGAAGACATGGGTGCCTGGGGATGGCGCGTGCCGTTCCTGATCGGCTGCCTGATCGTGCCGGTGATCTTCTTCATTCGCCGCTCGCTGGAAGAAACGCCGGAATTCGAGGCGCGCAAGCATCGCCCATCGTTAGGGGAAGTGGTGCGCTCCATTGCTCAGAATTGGGGGGTGGTGCTGGCCGGCATGGCGATGGTAGTGATGACCACGGTGTCGTTCTACCTGATCACTGCCTACACCCCGACCTTCGGCAAAAGTGAACTGCACCTGTCGGACCTCGACGCGCTGCTGGTGACCATGGCGGTGGGTGTGTCGAACTTCATCTGGCTGCCGGTGATGGGCTCGGTGTCCGACCGCGTGGGGCGCAAGCCGTTGCTGTTGGCGGCGACCATCCTGGCGATCATCACCGCTTACCCGATTCTGCAGTGGCTGGTGGCCGCACCCAGCTTTGCGCACCTGCTGATGGTGGAACTGTGGTTCTCGTTCCTGTATGGCTCGTATAACGGGGCGATGGTAGTGGCGCTGGCGGAGATCATGCCGCAGGAAGTGCGCACTACCGGGTTCTCTTTGGCCTACAGCCTGGCCACTGCGACCTTTGGTGGGTTTACGCCAGCGGCCTGTACCTGGTTGATTCATGCGCTGGGGAACAAGGCGGCGCCTGGGTTGTGGCTGACGGGGGCGGCGGTGATGGGATTGATTGCCACCCTGGTACTGTTCAAGGGCAATCGCCATGAGGTGCGTACTGCCGAGGCTTCTGGGGCGTAGCTGCCGGCCCCATCGCGGCCATCGCCCGCTCCAACGGGAACGCACTTGACCTTGTTGGAGCGGGCGATGCCCGCGATAGGGCCTGCCCCGAACAAAAACGCCCCGACTGGTTTGAACTGACCCCTAGAGATGGACGGGTGTCCAACTTCTAGGGGTCAGTTCAAACCAGTCGGGGCGTTTTCGATTGCGCGGCAGTATTACTGCGGGAATGCAGGCGGGTTGACCCCGGCCATGTCTTCCATCACGCGGACCACTTGGCAGCTGTAACCGAATTCGTTGTCGTACCACACGTACAGCACAACACGGTTGTCGTTGCAGATGGTGGCCTCGGCATCGACCACACCGGCGTAGCGCGAACCGACGAAGTCGGTGGACACCACTTCCTGCGAGTTGACGAAGTCGATCTGGCGGGAGAGGTCCGAGTGCAGCGCCATGTAGCGCAGGTACTCGTTCATCTCTTCGCGCGTGCTGGCCTTCTCCAGGTTCAGGTTGAGGATCGCCATGGAGACGTTCGGCGTCGGCACGCGAATGGCGTTGCCGGTCAGCTTGCCAGCCAGCTCAGGCAGGGCCTTGGCGGCGGCGGTGGCGGCGCCGGTCTCGGTGATGACCATGTTCAGCGCGGCGGAACGGCCACGACGGTCGCCCTTGTGGAAGTTGTCGATCAGGTTCTGGTCGTTGGTGTACGAGTGAACCGTTTCAACGTGACCGTTGACGATGCCGAACTTGTCGTTGACGGCCTTGAGCACCGGCACGATGGCGTTGGTGGTGCAGGACGCCGCGGAGACGATCTTGTCGTCGGCGGTGATCTCGCCATGGTTGATGCCGTGCACGATGTTCTTCAGCTTGCCCTTGCCCGGTGCGGTCAGCACCACGCGGTCGACGCCAGGGCAGCTCAGGTGCTGGCCCAGGCCCTCGGCATCACGCCATACGCCGGTGTTGTCCACCAGCAGGGCGTTGCTGATGCCGTACTGGGTGTAGTCCACCTCGGTCGGGTTCTTGGCATAGATGAACTGGATCAGGTTGCCGTTGACGGTCAGGGTGTTGGCTTCTTCGTCGACATGGATGATGCCGTCGAACGAACCGTGCACCGAGTCGCGGCGCAGCAGGCTGGCGCGCTTGGCGAGGTCGTTGGTGGCGCCTTTGCGCACTACCACGGCGCGCAGGCGCAGGCCATCGCCGCCACCGGCTTTTTCGATCAGGATGCGCGCCAGCAGGCGGCCGATGCGACCGAAGCCGTACAGCACCACGTCGGTGCCTTTGCGCTCGCCGACGTTCTGCTGGCCAACCACGGCGGCCAGTTCTTCACGTACGAAGGCTTCGGCGGTGCGGCCATCGCCTTCGGCCTTGAATTTCACGGCCAGCTTGCCGAGGTCGACCGAGGCGGCGCCGAGCTTGAGCTCGGACATGGCCTTGAGCAACGGGAATGTTTCGTGTACCGACAGCTCGTGGGAATCGGCCTGGCGGTGGCGGGCGAAGCGGTGAGCCTTGAGCAACTCGATCACTGAACGGTTGATCAAACTACGGCCGTAGATCGAGGTGACAACGTTGTTGTTTCGATAGAGTTGGCCGATCAAAGGAATCATCGCCTCGGCGAGTGCTTCACGATCGATCCATTCACCAAGACACTGGTCGGGCTTCTGAGTCACGGGAACCTTCCACATGTAGGGGCTGAGAAAAGGGGCTACATTATGACTTTAACAGGGCAACCGGGGCAATGCGCTAGGTCCTTGAGAGAAACGTTTCAGCCGAAATTTCCCGACGAGTTTCTTTTGCGCTGCCGAAACTGACAGGGGCACAAGGTGCCGGTACAATCGATCTCTTTGTCGTAACGCTTGGAGCTCGACCGCCCGTGCCTGTCCTGCGTCTACCGCTACTCCCTACCGCCGCGCAAAAAACCGCGAGCAAACAGCTCTGGGGCAACCTGCCCGGGGCCGCGCTGAGCCTGGCCATCGCCGAAGCGGCCAGCGCCGCGAAGCGTTTCACCCTGTTGCTGACCGCCGACAGCCAGAGCGCCGACCGCCTGGAACAGGAGCTGCGGTTCTTCGCCCCGCAGCTGCCCGTGCTGCATTTCCCCGATTGGGAAACCCTGCCGTACGATCTGTTCTCGCCGCACCAGGACATCATTTCCCAGCGCATCTCGAGCCTTTATCGCTTGCCGGAGCTCGATCATGGCGTTTTGGTAGTGCCGATCACTACCGCCCTACATCGCCTGGCGCCCACGCAGTTCCTGCTGGGCAGCAGCTTGGTACTGGACGTCGGCCAGAAGCTTGACGTCGAACAGATGCGTACCCGCCTGGAAGCCAGCGGCTACCGCTACGTCGATACGGTGTACGAGCACGGCGAGTTCACCGTTCGCGGCGCGCTGATCGACCTGTTCCCGATGGGCAGCAAACTGCCCTACCGCATCGACCTGTTCGACGACGAGATCGAGACCCTGCGTACGTTCGACCCGGAGACCCAGCGCTCCATCGACAAGGTCGAGTCGATCCGCCTGCTGCCGGCCCGCGAGTTTCCGCTGCAGAAAGATGAAGTCACGCGCTTCAAGGCGCGCTTTCGCGAACGCTTCGACGTCGACTTCCGCCGCAGCCCGATCTTCCAGGACCTGAGCAGCGGCATCACCCCGGCCGGTATCGAGTACTACCTGCCGCTGTTCTTCGAGAGCACCTCGACCCTGTTCGACTACCTGCCCCAGGACACCCAGGTGTTTTCCCTGCCGGGCATCGAGCAGGCCGCCGAGCAGTTCTGGAACGACGTGCGCAACCGTTATGAAGAACGTCGCATCGACCCCATGCGCCCGCTGCTGCCGCCCGCCGAGCTGTTCCTGCCGGTGGAAGACTGCTTCGCGCGGCTGAAAACCTGGCCGCGGGTGATCGCCAGCCAAGCCGCGGTGGATGGCGGCGAACGCTTCCCGGCCAGCCCGCTGCCGGAACTGGCCATCGAAGCCAAGGCCGCCAACCCGCTGGCGGCGCTGGCCAACTACCTCGACCAGTTCCCCGGCCGCGTACTGTTCACCGCGGAATCGGCGGGCCGCCGCGAAGTGCTGCTGGAACTGCTCGAACGCCTCAAGCTGCGCCCGCACACCGTCGACAGCTGGCCGGATTTCATCGCCAGCAAGGAACGCCTGGCGATCACCATTGCGCCGCTGGACGAAGGCCTGCAACTGGACGACCCGGCCCTGGCGGTGATCGCCGAGAGCCCGTTGTTCGGCCAGCGCGTGATGCAACGCCGGCGCCGCGAGAAGCGCACCGACGGCAGCAACGATGCGGTCATCAAGAACCTCACCGAGCTGCGCGAAGGCGCCCCGGTGGTGCACATCGACCATGGCGTGGGCCGCTACCTGGGCCTGGCGACCCTGGAAATCGAAGGCCAGGCCGCCGAATTCCTCACCCTGGAATACGCCGAGGCCGCCAAGCTGTACGTGCCGGTGGCCAACCTGCACCTGATCGCCCGCTACACCGGCAGCGATGATGCCCTGGCGCCACTGCACCGCCTCGGCTCCGAAGCCTGGCAGAAGGCCAAGCGCAAGGCCGCCGAGCAGGTGCGTGACGTCGCCGCCGAACTGCTGGACATCTATGCCCGCCGCGCCGCCCGCGTCGGCTATGCCTTCGCCGACCCGGCGCTGGACTACGCCACCTTCAGCGCCGGCTTCCCGTTCGAAGAAACCCCGGACCAGCAGACCGCCATCGAAGCCGTGCGCGAAGACATGCTCGCGGCCAAGCCGATGGACCGCCTGGTGTGCGGCGACGTCGGCTTCGGCAAGACCGAAGTGGCCATGCGCGCGGCCTTCATCGCCGTGCACGGCGGCAAGCAGGTGGCCATTCTGGTGCCCACCACCCTGCTCGCCCAGCAGCACTACAACAGCTTCCGCGACCGTTTCGCCGACTGGCCGGTGCGGGTCGAGGTGATGAGCCGCTTCAAGTCGGCCAAGGAAGTCAGCGAAGCCGTGGTCGAGCTGGCCGACGGCAAGATCGACATCGTCATCGGCACGCACAAGCTGCTGCAGGACGACGTCAAGATCAAGAACCTCGGCCTGGTGATCATCGACGAAGAGCACCGTTTCGGCGTGCGCCAGAAGGAACAGCTGAAGAACCTGCGCAGCGAGGTCGACATTCTTACCCTGACCGCCACGCCGATTCCGCGCACGCTGAACATGGCGGTGGCGGGTATGCGCGACCTGTCGATCATCGCCACGCCGCCGGCACGGCGCTTGTCGGTGCGCACCTTCGTGATGGAGCAGAACAAGAGCACCGTCAAGGAAGCGCTGCTGCGCGAACTGCTGCGCGGCGGCCAGGTGTACTACCTGCACAACGACGTGAAGACCATCGAGAAATGCGCCGCCGACCT
>Ga0308164_10001535_pt1 | contig 26626 bp, 12 predicted proteins | sample PhyTR2_FD_201031 | JGI IMG/M metagenome (GOLD analysis project Ga0308164, IMG submission 201031) | Phyllosphere microbial communities from UC Gill Tract Community Farm, Albany, California, United States - DLSLT.R2 | ecosystem: Host-associated > Plants > Phyllosphere > Unclassified | place: USA... | reverse complement strand
GACGGGGATCCAGCGGGTCGTGCGTGAACTGGTTCGACGTAGCGACCTGATCGGAGCCGCGCTTGGCATCGAGGTCGTACCCGTGGTTGCGAGCGGTCGCGGTTATCATCGCCTTGATGCCGCAGGCCTGGTGCGGCTTCTCGAACCGGCGCCTGGGACTAGTGGCAGGATGATTGCGCAGTCCGGGCTCGTGCGCCGTGCCAAGGAATTGCTCCAATCCAACATGAGCCTGTATGCGACGATGCAGCGCTTCAGCATGCGCCGACGGCTGGCGGCCCTGACAGCGGATCTGCCGCTGATCGATGTCGGCCCCAATAACATTGTCGCGTTGATCGATGACTTTGCCGGCGGCGTTCCGTCACTGACAGCGATTGGCACGGCACGGCGCAAAGGGGCGACGACCCTGGCGATCATCTACGATCTCATTCCCATTCTGCACCGCGAGATGGTGCCGCGACCGATCGCATATCTGTTCAAACGCGCTTTCGAACAGCTGGCGGGTCGGGTCGACGGGTTAATTGCCATTTCGCAGAGCGGTGCCGATCTAATCCGCGCACAGCCTGCGGTGCGGAACGCCGGCGTTCCGGTGACCAGCTTCTACCTCGGGCAGGATCTCCATATTACCCCCGGTGAGGTCGCGTCGACGACGATCCCCGATGCCGCATGGCGCGATGGACCTACCTTCATCATGGTCGGCACCATCGAGCCGCGCAAACGCCACGCAGCCGCGCTAAAGGCGTTCAGCAAGCTGTGGGAAGACGGCGTTGCCGCGAATCTTCTGATCGTCGGTAGGATCGGCTGGGAGGTCGACGCGTTCATCGAGGCGGCCGAACAGCATCCGCAATATGGCAAGTCGATGTTCCTATGCCATCAGGTTGGCGATCACGAACTGCGCGCTGCGATGGCGCGGGCTGATGCGACGATCATGGCATCGAAAGCTGAAGGGTTCGGCCTGCCGATCGTGGAATCCTTGGCGTTCGGAGTTCCCGTGCTCGCCTCGGACATTGCGATCTTTCGCGAGGTGGCCGGCGCGGCAGGGCGCTATTTCCCGCCCGACGATACCGACTTGTTTGCCGACGCGATCAGGCAGTTCATCGAGCATGCCGAACGCTACCGCGCAGCCGCGAGCGCCTTTGCGTGGATCGACTGGGATGGCTCGGCCACCGAGTTTGCAACTGCGGTTCGCCTGATCGTGGATTCAGCGCGAGCTTCGGCCTAAAGACCAACCAAGGAAGTCGCTAGCTACCTAACACGTCGTTCTGTGTGGTGATGCCATGATAAATGGCGCGCCTTGTCTTGCATCCGTAAAACAATCGAGACATATCGAGTAACGCCGCCTTTGAGCTTGTCTTAAAACCAAAATCGCTGGCGAATCTACAATTCAACAATCGTTCTCCAGGGGGATTATGACCAGCCATCCGCAAAGCGCTTCTGTCACGCTGACATCGACATCTAACGAAACCGTTCTCAGTGAGGATCAGAAGACGCTCTACGTCGCGGGGCAGGACGGCAAGCTTTCTGTGTACGACGTCGAGACGGGAGCACTCAAGGCGGACTGGAAAGTTGGCACCAATCTTGGCGGGCTCGATATTTCGCTCGATGGACGATATGCCGTAATCGCCGAGCGGACACCTTTGTCTACCACGATCGGTCAATATGGTGACCGTAGCTACCAGATCGGCGTGCACCGCATCGATCTGGCGACCGGTGAAGTGAAGACATTCGTCACGACGCCGGGCTATTATGATTATACCTTCTTCGACGTCGCGGTGCTCGCGAACGGTAAGGTACTGCTGACTCAGAGCTTCCAAGGCTCTGGTTGGGTTACACTGAAGACGCTCGACATTGCCACCGGTGCGATCTCGACCTTGCCGGGCTCCTATCGCCAGGACAGCATCATCTCTGTCAGCGACGACCGGACCAAAGTACTGGTGGCCGAGTCCGATATTTCCAGCGCACCGCTCAATCTGTTCACGGTCCAGGGCGATACGCTTGTTGCAACGGCACAGAACGGCGGATCGGGCTTCAATCGCGGCGTACAGGCAATTAGCGACGATGGGAGCCTGATTGCCAATTACATTTACGGAACGGGTGTACTGGTGTTCGACGGCAACCTTAAATACACATACAACCTGTCGAACAAATATCCCGATCTGCAGTCGACCTCGGGTCTGCAGGGGCTCGCGTTCAGCAAGGACAACAGCATCTTGTATGTCGTCAATGGCGATGAGGATAGCATCCTGGCCGTGTCGACGAGCGACTGGAGTACGATCGCAACCTACCCGACCGGCGTGACACTCGCTGGCACCTATCAAACCGGCACATATGGCGACAATCTCCACGTTACTGACAACGGCGAATATCTCATCCTTACGCATCAAGGCGGCGTTCAACGTATCGATACGACGCTACGCAACGGAACCGATGCCGCAGATACGCTCACCGGTGACGGCGGGATCAACAAACTTTACGGTCTGGGCGGCGCCGACACGTTGATCGGCAACGGCGGCAATGACAAGCTTTATGGTGGCGATGGTAACGACGTGCTTATCGGCGGTGCCGGTGACGATCTACTCGATGGCGGCGCAGGTTTCGACCGAGTGGGTTATACCGGTATGTTCCGCGCCTATGCGGCCGAAGCCTCCGCAGGGTCGCTGGTGGTCCACGGTGGGTTGGACGTAGGGCGCGACACGCTGACCGGCGTTGAGGCGATCACGTTTGCCGATGGTGTGTATGTTGTCGATGCGGACAGCGTGGGCGCGCAAGTGACGCGTCTGTACGATACGGTGCTGCAGCGCGGTGCTGATACGGTGGGGCTCGATTACTGGCTCGACCAGATCGAGGATCATGGCGCAACGCTCGATACGGTCGCGGCAAATTTCCTGAACAGCGCGGAGTTTCAGACAGCAACGGGAACGCTGTCGAATACGGCGTTCGTCGATTATGTCTACCAACATGCGCTCAACCGCGCCCCGGATGCAGGCGGTGGCAGCTACTGGACGTCTGAGCTCGATGCCGGGTTGTCGCGCAGCAGCATGTTGATCAGTTTTTCGGAAAGTGCCGAGCACCGTGCATTGACCGCCGACCTAGTCGGAAAAGGCTATTTTGACACCAACGATACCTACCAGGCGGTCGCGTTGCTGTACGACAGCTTCATCGGGCGTCTGCCGGATACGGGCGGGCTGACCTTCTGGTCGGAACAGGTAAATTCAGGTGGACGGACGTTGACGCAGGTCGCCGATGAGTTCGCAGCATCGACCGAGTTCACGAATGCGACCGCTGGCAAAAGCAACGCACAGCTGGTCGACTTGATGTACCAGAACACGCTTGATCGCGGTTCCGATGCCGCAGGGCGGGCTTTCTGGATCGATCAGCTCGACAAGGGGTTGACCAAGGGCGACCTGTTGCTCAGCTTCTCGCAAAGCGCCGAGCATTACTCGCTGAAGGCCGCAGATATCATCGGTGGGATCCAGGTAGCGAGTGGTACGGCATCCGCCGCCACGCCAGCCGAGGTCCATGCGGGCACCGTTTCCGACACCTTGGCCACATCATCCGCCGCCTTGGCAGGTGCCTTCAAGCTCGAAACATCGGCCGTCGAAGCGACGCATGATGTTGATCACGGCGCGTGGCTCGACATGAGCCATTATGCCGTCGCTAGCCAACCCGCGTTCGTCGAAATGGGACACAGTTTCTAATACGGACTGCCCATCGGCCCGCTCCATCGCGCATGGAGGCTCCGGTCGATGGGCGGTTCAAAGCCGGTCAGTAGGCGTTTGCCGCAGGCTTCAGCCCGCTCGTAAATCTGGGTGTAAGTCGCACTGACGCTGTACATGATGCAGATGTACGACCAGGCCGCGCCGGCGCACGGCTTTCTCACAGCGCCTTTTCTGGCAATCGTGCGGGTGTTTGCGCAGACCGCAGCTTGGTGGTGCCGATGATCAGCGCCGGCTTGGCAGTGCGATCGACCACGAATGACATTCGTTGCGCCGGCACGCTTCGACGGCAATGGCTAGTTGCGCTGCGAGGAACTGCGCGCTGGCTTGACCGGGTTTGAAGCAGCAGATTCAGCCTCGACGAAAGCGGCCAGGCCGCCAGGTCGAGCCGCAGCGATATCAGCGTACCCGCCGCAATATTTTGTCCCGCGTGGGACCTCGCCGCAATAGTCTTTTGGACGCATGACTACGTTGCGCAGAACCAGAATGCGTCCGTCGCGGAGCTCCACCGTCAGATGCCCATCAGGCCCTGTTTTCACAAAGGCCGTAGACAAAACTCTACGCCCTTGCGCCTCCCCAGGACCATCCGCCAGCTTGGGCGAGACGGGGTTCTCTGCTGCCGACACGGGCATCGGAATCGGTCCCTGCGCGGCTTGCGCAGCGGCAGCGACATTTCGTCCATCAGGCCTCGTTACGACCGGATTCTGACTGTTCGTAAAAGTATTGCCCAATCCCGGGGCGGCGGTCGCTGGAACCAGGCTAGAGTTGTGCATGACGGCATCCTGAGGTGAAGGCGTGCATGCGGCGAACGCCGCGAAAACTGGTAGAAAGATGCGGAGCATGACGTTCTCCGTCGGGCTGAACACCATTCCTGATAGGGGAATTCAGATCTTGAGTCATAGATAGTCGACTGATGCGGTGTCAAGCCATGCGTGATGCCGGAAAGGCCACGTACCGTGACGACGCGGCTTGCCGCCAGATGCGTCAATTCACAGCCTGATTAGTACCCTTTCTGCTCTCATCGCCGCCTGGCAGCGGCGCTCTTTTGGGAAGGAATAAAAGATCCAACCAGATGATCAAATTGGTCATTGACCGACCCCAAGGTACGGTGAATAAATAACATAATTGTTTTGGATTGTGACCGAGTGAGACCGAAATTACGGCGCTCTATTCGTACAGGGGACCATGGATGAAGATTTCTGATCTTGGCAGCATCGTGCCTACCAACGACGTGATCATTGGCATTCGGGAACCGCTGACGGAAACCGCGCCCTTGGCTGACGGCAACGTCACATCGGGCTACGGTGTGGGCACCTGGGATCCGCTCGCGGAAATCGATCATGTGACGATCACGGAGGGATGCAACTGCGCCGCCTGCCAAGGCTTGCGTGAGGCAAAGGGCGGCACCGATGACGCCATCCCGAAGGGCGTAGACCCGACTGGCGCCAATCCGGAAGGCAACTACATTGGCGAGTTGCTGCCCCTTGGTACCAACCCAGACGGAAGCCGTTTCATCACGGGCAACCGCAACGTCGACGCCACGCTGATCGGTTCGAAATGGGGAACCTTGAACCTTACCTACAGCTTCCCGACGTCTGGCTCGAACTACAACGGCAGCGGCTACGACTCCAACGGCGTCAGCCTCTATCACATCGATCTGGGCACCCAGCAGCAGGTTGCAGCGCGCGCGTCGTTCGCACAGCTCTCGGCAGCGACGGGCCTGACGTTCACCGAGATCACGGATACGGATACGGTTCACGCCAACATCCGCATTTCGCAGAGCGCCGACAACGATGTGGGGTCGGCCTACGGCAACTTCCCATCTGACACGCGGGGTCTCTCAGGCGACATCTGGTTCGGCCGCACCAGCCAGCCCTATTACGACCTCGCGGTCAAAGGCACGTGGGGCTACGCCACTATGATGCACGAGGTCGGCCACACCATGGGCCTGAAGCATGGGCATCAGGATTACACGAACAGCGATCTGTCCTTCTACTTTGGCGGTGCGCCCCGGTACGGGACCCAGTCGCTGACCCCGGACCGCGACGGGCAGGCTTGGTCGCTGATGACCTATACGCCCGCGCCCGGCACCGGCGGCTTCGCCGGCGAGAAGATCAACCAGCCGCAGACCTACATGCAGTATGATCTGGCCGCGCTCCAGTACATGTACGGCGCCAACTATACGACCAACGCGGGTGACAGCGTGTACACCTTCAGCCAGACGACCGGTGAGATGTTCACCAACGGCGTGGGCCAGGGTGCGCCATCGGGCAACAAGATTTTCCTCACCGTCTGGGATGGCGGCGGCAACGACACGATCGACGCCAGCAACTATTCGAACGGTATCACCGTCGACCTGCGTCCCGGCGAGTTTTCGACTTTTGATCAGTCGCAGCTGGCTAACAGCCTCGCTTATCAGGGTCTGACCTCTCTAGCGCCCGGCAACATCGCCATGTCGCTGCTGTATAACAACGACACCCGCTCGTTGATCGAGAATGCCAAGGGGGGCGCGGGCAACGACGTCCTCGTCGGCAACACCGCCAATAACATCCTCGACGGCGGTGCTGGCAGCGACGCGGTGATCTTTACCAACACCACGGGCGTGAACGTCACCCTGAACGACACCGGGGCGGACGTAAGCGTCAACCACGATGGTGAAACCGACACGCTGCGCAATATCGAAAATATCGGTGGCACCATCGGCAACGACACCCTGACCGGCAACAGCCTGGACAACATTCTCAGCGGCGGTGCAGGCGGGGCAGACACCCTCTTGGGCGCTGCCGGCAACGACCGCCTGATCGGCGGCGGCTTCACCACCACGACAACCGTCACGGCGCCATCGCAGTCCGACATCACCAAGGCTCAGGGGACCAACAACGGCAGCATCGCCACGGCCGTGGCTACCGCCGGCGCCTATGACGTCGATGCAGATGCCAACATCACGAACGCGGCCAACATCCCGCACGCGACGATTAACGCCACGGCGACGGGTGGATCACTGGAGTATTACCGGATCGACGTGACCGTACCCGCATCGCAGGCGATCTTCGACATCGACGGGCCTGGTACGCTCGACGACAGTTTCATCGAGCTGGTAAACAGTGCGGGTACCGTGCTAGCCAGCAACGACACAGGGGCGGGCGACCCGAGCTATCCCGGACACGACGATGCCTATCTGACTTACACCTTCGCGGCGGCAGGGACCTACTACATCCGTGTCGGGCTATGGAATGGCGCTGCCACTGCCCAGCCTCTGATCGCCGGGCAGACCTATCAGCTGAACGTGTCGCTCCAGAACGCCGCGGTCGTGACGACCACGGTCACCGCGAACAACAGCAGCAGCCTCGTGGCGGACGGTGGCGAGGGCAATGACTTCCTGCAAGGAACCATCGCCAGCGATATCCTCACTGGCGGTAACGGCAACGACACCGCGTCGTTCGTGAACGCATTCAACGCTGGCTCCACCACGGGCGTTACGATCGACCTGAACCTGCAAGGCGCCGTGCAGAACACGGTCGCCGCGGGCAATGACACGCTGATCGGCATCGAAAACCTGATTGGTTCGCAGCTCAACGACACCCTGATCGGCAACGCCGACGCCAACGTCATCGAAGGCGGCCTTGGCAACGATACTCTGGTCGGCGGGGCCGGCGATGACACGGCCTCCTACGCAGGCGCAGCGGCAGGAGTGACGGCAAGCCTTGCCCTTCAGGGCACCGCGCAGAATACGGGGAGCGCAGGCACCGACACGATCAGCGGCTTCCAGAACCTGCTCGGTTCTGCCTTCAACGACACTCTCACCGGGGATGCGGCCGAGAACGTGCTCTCCGGTGGCGCGGGTGACGACACGCTCAATCCGGGGGCGAACGTGAACGGCGCCGTGGATCTGTTGGACGGTGGCGCCGGATCGGATACCGCATCCTTCGCCGGCTACACTGCAGGCGTTACGGCCACACTGAACGGCGCGACCGATGCCATCGCTGCCGTCAATGGTTTGCAAGTTGCGTCCTTGCGCAATATCGAGAATCTGGCCGGCGGCGACGGGAACGACGTCCTGACCGGCGACGCCAATGCCAACGTCATCGAAGGGGGGCTCGGCGACGACGCGCTCAACGGCGGCGCGGGCGTAGATACCATAGCCTTTAGCGGCTCGTCGGCAGTCACGGTCGACCTTTCTATCCTGACAGCCCAGAACACCGGCGTCGGCAACGACACCATCGTCGGCTTCGAGAACGTGCGCACCGGCTCCGGCGCCGACACGATCACGGGCGACGACAACGACAACACCATCATCGATGGTGGCGGCGCCGACATTTATAATGGCGCAGCTGGCTCGGATACCGTCGACTATTCCGCCTCCACATCGACGGTCACGGTTAACCTGAACACCATAGTCGCCCAGACGGTCGGAACCTTCGGGGGCCAAGACACGATCACCAACATGGAGAACGTGATCGGCGCCACGTTGTTCGCCAACAGTCTCACGGGCAGCGACACAACTGCAAACCGCCTAGTCGGCGGTTCCATCGCAGATTTCCTGCATGGTGGTGGCGGCGCTGATACGCTGGTCGGCGGTGCTGGCGACGACGTGATATTTGGAGACTATGTCAACACGTTCAACACTGGGGCGACGACCGCCGACGGTAACGACGTGATCGAGGGTGGCGCGGGCAACGACAGTCTTATCGGTGGCATGGGCAACGACATCCTGCGGGGCGGCGATGGCGACGACATCTTGGTCGGCGGTATTGCCAACGGCACGTCGGCCGGGCTTAGCGCCATCTTCACCAACGACGGCGGCGACGACACGTATGACGGTGGCGACGGCACTGATATTGCCTATGCATACTATACCGACCACACCGGCGGGGTCAGCTTCGATCTCGGCAATCTGGCGGGTAACAGCGCGATCACGGTGGATGGCATGCAGCGGGGCGAGTTCATCAGCGTCGAGCGCGTAATCTTCCGCGGCGGGCTCGGGAACGATGTCGTGCGGGGTGGTGGCACGCTGGATACCTTGGTTGGCAACGCCGGCGATGACGTGCTCGATGGCTGGTTGGGCAACGACACCCTTTCGGGTGGGCTCGGCAACGACACGCTGATCGGCGGCGAGGGGCTGGACACCGCTACCTACGTCAATTCGACGGTCGGTGTGAACGTGGATCTGCGCATTCAGGGCACGGGGCAGTACACGGTTGGTGAAGGCATCGATACGCTGGTTGGCATTGAATACCTGACCGGCTCCAGTTTTAGCGACAATCTGCGAGGCAATGACGACTTCAACCTAATCGTCGACAATGCGGTCGATCCCACCGCGACTGCGCTCAGTCAGACGGACTCGCTGTTCGGTTACGGTGGCAACGACAGCATTCTGGTGACGCGTGCCGCTGCCGCAGTGGCAACCAATGTCAACATGGACGGTGGAGACGGCAACGACTTCATCGAGCTGCGGAGCGGGACGGTTTCGATGGCGCTGGCGGCCAACGCTGCGGGGCTCTCCGGCACCACGTATCTGGGGCTGGGCGCGACCTCCAACGATCGGAACACCGACGTCGTAACAGTCGACAGTGGAGCTGGCGATGACCGGATCATCCTCACCGGCGTTGCCAGTGCCACGGTCAATGCCGGGTCGGGCGCCGATATCGTCAGCGTTAGCATGCGCGGCGCTTCTAACGTGAACAACTACCAGCTTACGCTCGGATCGGGGGCCGACATCATCCAGTTCGGCGTCGGCACCTCGGCTGCGAATTCGACCGAAGTGGCGGCCACTGTCCATACCAACCGTGTGACCGACTTCCAGATCGGCAATGCGGGTGACAGGTTCGAGATGACGGACTTCCTCAATCGCGGGCTGACCGGCTACACTGTGAACAGCAACGCCTTCGCGAGTGGTCACCTGCGTCTGGTTCAGTCGGGCACCGACCTGCTGCTGCAGAGCGATGGCGACGGTGCAGGTACGGTCAACAGCTTCGTGACCGTCTTCACGATCAGCAACGGCTACACGGGCGGGTTCACGGCCTTCAACTTCGACGGCGCCATCGGTAACTTCACCCTCACGGGCTTCGCGATTGACGAGACCATCATCGGTGCGACCGGCAACGATATCCTCAGCGGGATGGACGGCAACGACGTGCTGTCCGGTCTGGCCGGGAACGACACGCTTATCGGTGGTACAGGCAATGATATTTTGCTTGGCGGTATCGGCAATGACATCATCGATGGTGGCGCCGGCATCGATCGGGCAGAGTATGCCAGCCTGTTCCGGACCTCCGGGTTTTCAACGGTAGCAGGCGTGATCACTTTGAACGGTGATGCGGCTGCCGGGACCGACACGTTGACGAGCGTTGAGCATATCATTTTCAACGATGGTGAATTCAGTTCCGATCCCGACAGCGTGGGTGCACAGATTATCCGCCTGTACGATACGGTTTTGGATCGTGGTGCTGACGGGAACGGTCTCGATTTCTGGGTCGATCAGATCGAGGATCGAGGTTCGACCATTGCGGAGGTAGCCAATGCGTTCGCTTCCGACGCTGCCTTCCTGTCGGCTACCGGCAACCTGTCGAACGAAGCGTTCGTCGATTACATTTACCAGCAGGCGTTGGGTCGAGCAGCCGATGGCGAAGGCCGGACGTACTGGACTGCGCAGTTGGACGGCGGCCTGTCGCGCGGCGAATTCATGCTTGGTCTTTCCGAAGGCGTTGAGCATCGCGGCCTGACTGCGGAAATCGTGGGACAGGGTTACTTCCAGACCGATGACACTTATCAGGCGATCGCCTTGCTGTACGATAGCACCAGCAACCGACTGCCCGACGTCTCAGGCCTGACGTTCTGGGCGGAGCAGGTGAAGGGCGGCACACTGACGCTGAACCAAGTTGCCGATAATTTTGTATTTTCGGCTGAATTCAGCGACGCGACGCGAGGTCTAAGCAACAGTCAGCTGGTAGATCTGATGTACCAGAACTCACTGGACCGAGCGCCTGATGCTGGCGGCCGTGCCTTTTGGACCGACCAGCTCGACCAAGGCCTTTCCCAAGGCGCGCTCTTGTATGAGTTCGCTACGTCGGCCGAACACGAGGCGTTGCTGGCGGCCAACATCGTTGGCGGGATTGCAGTGTAGTTGACGCCGGCGCTGGAGGCGCGCGGGTGCGTGGGCCACGGACGGTGTCCGTATCATCATTCGCCGCTTTTTCTGGTTCTTGACTGGCCCTGATCGGCTAGGCGTTAGCAGTGCGAACTGCAGATGGTCATCCCAAATTGGGCCAAGCACCGGCGTGGAGGAGTCTCCGCGTCGGTACTGGTGTTTAAAACTGACATTCTTCTTTCACGACGTACGAACACCGGCTCTATGAGACGTCCCAAGGCAAATATGGTATGATAACATCAGCAGCGCGCAGGCGCCGAATTGGTTGCGCGATGCTTGTTTGCGGGTTGACGCTTACCGCCGCGCCTATGGTGCACGGACAGGTGATCGCCGTACCGCCGGGCTCGATGGTGGTCGATCCCCAGCAGGGGGCAACGCCGCGTCCGATTCCGGCTTCTCCAACGTTGCCACCTACAGCGTCGCCAGCAAGTCCCGTAGCTGCGCCGACACTGCCTTCCCAGCAAGGCCCGCTGCTGCCTATCCCCACTACGAACGGCCCCATCCGGGCGACTGGGACCCAGCCTGTCTCTATCCAGCCCCTGCCGCTGCTTCGTCACGCAATCGAGGGTGGATTGCCAGCGCCTGGCGCTGATCCGATGCGCATCGATCCAGCGACCGACCCGGTGCTGCGTCTGGCGCGCAACTCGACAGATCCCATTCCGTTTCGCACGGCGATCTCTGACGCCGTGCGTCGCAACCCGGCGCTCGACGAATCCTTGGCGCTTGTCGAGGAGGCCGATGCGGTCCGCGATGAAGCAAAAGTGCGCAGGCTGCCGACCGCCGACGTGTCGCTGTCCAGCTTCCAAATTCTGAGCCGTGCCTTTTCCAATGACCCCGGCAACGTGCTGGAACGCTCGCGCCCTCGCGGTCGAACCGACGGGCTCATTCGGATACAGCAGCCGGTGGTGGACTGGGGATCGAGCCTCAACCGCGTCCGCGCAGGTGAGGCCCGACTGGATGCAGCACGCGCGGGGATGGAGGATATTGGCACGCAGGTGGCTCTGAGAGCAGTGTCAGCCTGGTATCAGGTCTACGGCTACCGGGTACTGGTGCGGCTCGCCGAAGCGTTCACTGCCAACCAACGTGATCTGCGCGTGGCGCTGGAGACGAGGGTCATGCAGGGTGCCGCGGCGCCCGCCGATATCGCCCAGGTTGACAGCTATATCGCGTCGGCCGACGCCCAGGCCGTTGATTACCGTCGGCTGCTCACGAGTGCAGAAGCGCAATATGCTGCGGTGATTGGATCTCCCCCTCCCGGTAACCTCGGCCGTGCGCCTGCACCGGCACTAGGTGGGATCACACGCGCCGGACTCCCGGAGAATATCGATCGCCTATCGACAGTGCGTGCCGCGCGGCTAGGAGTAGACGCCGCGCGGCTTGATGCTCGAGCCCTCCGGTCCGATCAATTGCCCCAGCTATCGACCAGTATTGACGCGGGTCGGTACGGTATCATCGAGAGCGAGCGTGACTATGACATCCGCGGCAGCGTTACTTTGTCGTTGCGGCTCGGCGGGGGCGGGGCGGAGCGGGTCCGCCAAGCGGTGGCTCGGGCCAATGGCGCCGATGCGCGGTTACGCAGCGTTCGTATCGATGCCCAGCGCGATGCAGAGATTGCGCTGTCCGACATCGCCGCGTTGGAGGCAGCGCGGGAAGCGCTCGAGGCCAACTACATCGCTAGCCGTCGGTCGCGCGACGTGCTGGCCGAGCGGTTCCGGGTGGCACGTGGCACGCTCTTTGATCTCCTGGGGGCTGAGAGCAACTATTTCGGGGTAGCTGCGCGCTACATCCAGACCGTGATCGAACTTGATAGCGCCCGCTACGCCCTTCTTGCCCGCACCGGCCGTTTACTGCCGGAACTCGGCATCGACCCTGTAACGCTGGACCCCAAATGAGCAGATCCTCCGACCTGGTCGAGCATCCCAGCCCGCGCTTCGCGCCGTGGCTGATGGAACCGATGCTCCGCAACAAGGGGACCTATATAAAGGTCGCCCTCGCTGCAGCCATGGTGAATATTTTCGGGCTGATCACCTCGCTCTTCACCATGACGGTGTACGACCGCGTGGTCCCCAACAACGCCGTCACATCGCTCGTCGCCTTGTCGATCGGGTTGCTGGTCGTGGTGGTCTTCGACTTCCTGCTGCGCATCCTGCGTGCCTATTTCACCGATCTAGCGGGCGCCGACATCGATCACGACGTGGGTAGCCGGGTTTTTCGCCGGCTGGTGGCAATCCGGCTGGACCAGAAGAAGGGATCGACCGGTGCGCTGACCGGGATGATGCGCGAACTGGAAACGCTGCGCGACTTCTTTGCCTCCGCTACGATGACCGCGCTGGTCGATGTGCCCTTCATTGTCGTGACCCTGGTGTTCATTGCAATTATTGGTGGCCCCCTGGTTTGGGTGCCGCTCGCCGCCATCCCGATCGTAATAGGGGCCGGATGGCTGACCCGCCCTGCACTCGATCGCCTGTCGGCGAAGTCAATGAGCGAGGGACTAACCAAGCAGAGCGTGTTGATCGAGACGGTGGGTGCGCTGGAAATGGTCAAGACGTCGGGCGCCGGGCGCTTGCTCAGACGCCGCTGGAGCAAGGCCAATGTCGCGCACGGCGACAGCTCGACGCGTCAGCGGCTGGTCTCAACGATCGCGGTCACTGTAGCTGCCTCGGCGAACACTTTGTCCTATGCGGGAACAGTGGTCGCTGGCGTGTTCCTGATCGCCGACCACCGGCTGACCACCGGCGGATTGGTGGCCTGTTCGATCCTGTCGGGCCGTGCGGTGCAGCCGCTAGCGACCATTGCCTCGCTCCTGTCGCGGCTGTCAGCGACGCGTGCTTCGTACAAGCAGATCAATGGCATGATGGAGACCGGGTCGGAGGAGCCGGGCGCCGGTGCCCTGCGCCCGGTTAAGTTTGACGGCCGCATTGAACTGCGCGGTGTGGAATTTCGTTATCCGGGCGCGGCTGAGAAGACGCTTGATGGGCTCAACCTGGTCATTCCGGTAGGGCAACGGGTGGCACTCCTGGGCAAGATCGGATCCGGAAAATCGACCATAGCGCGTCTCATTCTCGGCCTATACCCGCCCCAGGAGGGCTTGGTGATGATCGACGGCACGGACATCCGCCAATACGATCCCTGGGCGATGCGCGGACTGATCGGCACTGCGCTTCAAGAGCCGGTGCTGCTATCTGGAAGCGTCCGCGAGAATATCGTGCTGGCTCGCGATGGGATCGACGACACCGAGATGCTGCGCGTTGCCGAATTGTCCGGGGCTCACGGCTTCATGGGGCGGCTCGCCAATGGTTATGATCTACAGCTTGCCGAGCGCGGCGAAGGGCTGTCGGGCGGGCAGCGACAGGCAATTTCTCTCGCTCGTGCGCTTGCCGGCAAGCCACAGATCATCGTGTTCGACGAGCCTACCAGCGCAATGGACCAAGCCAGTGAGGCGCAGCTGATCGGGCGGCTGGACGCAGAGCTTCGGGGTCGTACCTTTGTGCTCATTACCCATCGCCCGGCGTTGTTACGTCTCGTTGATAGGATCGTGATGGTAGAGAATGGCCGAGTGGTGCAAGACGGTCCACGCGACGCCATCCTGAAGGAACTCCAACGCCCCCGCGTCGCGGTCTGAGACCCGATCTATGACTGATACGCACTCCGCCCATACCCACCTCGAGGATATGGCTGACAGAATCAAGCCGAGGGCTGTCTCCAGCCTCCTCTTGTGGCTGATCCTCGGCTTCGTCGTGATCTTCGTAATCTGGGCGAGCGTGGTAAAGCTCGACCGGACCGTGCATGCGTCCGGCCGAGTGGTGCCTTCAAGCAGGCTGCAGGTGCTGAGCAACCTTGAAGGCGGCATCGTGTCAGAAATCCTGGTGCATGCCGGCGACGTCGTCCGGCGCAGCCAGCCTCTGGTCCGCCTTGATCGCACTCAGGCCGGAGCCGAACTCGGTAGCTCGGAAGCGACTGTGGGAGCGCTCGCTGCCAAGATCGCCCGGCTAAGGGCGGAGATTGCGGGACGCGATCCGGTCTATGCAACCGCTCCCACCCCCGAGATCGCCGAGCAGATCGCTATCGAGCATTCGCTTCACGACGCCCGAATGAGCGATCTCGCTAGCCTCAGCCTAGCTGCAGCTGCCCGAGGGGAGCAGGCGGCGCGCGCTGTCGAAGAGGCCCGCGCCGCCTATCAGTCGCGCGTGTCCGCGCGTGATTCAGCACGGCGCCAGCTTGATATGATGCGTCCCCTGGTAGAACGCGGCATCGAGCCGCAGCTCACTCTCATCCAGCTAGAAAATACGGCAGCGGTCGCGATCACGGACGCGGCGCAGGCTGCGGCCGGGATCGCGCGGGCACAATCAGCGGTCGCAGAAGCACGCGCCTCGCTGGCGCAGGTACGGGGCGCCTGGCGCGCGCAGGCGGGCATGGAACTTGCCACCGCCCAGGCTGAGCTGGCCTCCCGGCGGCAGACGGTGCCTGCGCTTGCCGCCCGGCTTGGCCGCGCAACCCTGTCGGCGCCGGTCAACGGGCGAGTCAACCGGGTCCTGGTCTCTACCTTGGGCGCCAGTATCGGTGCCGGGCAACCGATCGTGGAGGTCGTGCCGTCAGCCGACGCGCTTACCGTGGAAGCTATGGTCAGCCCGAAGGACATTGCCTCCGTGCGGCTCGGCCAGCGCGCCAAGGTCAACATCACGGCCTATGAATCAGGTATCTACGGCGGAATGAACGGGCGGGTCGTTACCATATCGCCCGACGCCACCGTTGATGAGCGCACCGGCGAAAGTCATTATACTGTGCGTGTTCGCGCAGATGCGCAGAACTTTCGCGGGCCAGGCGGCCAACGGCTCGTAATTGGTCCCGGCATGACCGCTGACGTCAATCTGATCGGCGACAAGCGGTCCGTCATGGCTTACATTATGTCGCCCTTTACTCGGCTCCGCGAGGACGCCTTCCGTGAGTAGCAAGAAGGCTGGCAGTCGGATGCGGATCGCTGTCCCATAGATGCGAGTTGTTGAAGGTGGCATAATTGCGTGAAGCAGGTGTGCCACCGTAACGAAAGCCAGGGAAAAACCCTGATTGCTCAGGGCTTTCGCCGCGCCATAGGCCCCTGTGCATTATTCGAACACAGATTCACGGTAGCTCGATATGGGGTGCTTCTCGACATCAACGCGCCGGCGGTTGAATGCTCGTTAATTATGAAAAAGACAGTGGCAGCTACGCTTCACCCGATGTTATCCGATTCGGGGTTGTGCTAAGTCGATATCCCCTGCCCCGAACTGTTTCTATTAGGTGTTGACCATTGTACTGAGCCATCTCTTTACGAAGTCGACTTACAAAAACGTCAAGTGACCTAATGTCATACTCGCTGAACTCATTGTCTTTACTCAGTAGGCTTGACCGATCTTTTACCGACCCTGGTTGAATAAATAGATCTACTAATATTTCGTATTCTGAGTTTGTTAGATCTATTATATCTCCTGTCGGAGAAAATAGGAGACATTATCCCTATTTAATATCCAGCCCTCATACGATAGTTCCGATCCTGAGGCGCTACTCCGTTCAGTGGAGACCTCAATTAGGTTTGAGCATCAGTTGTGCGACGACGCAATAGTGCACGAACCCGGGCTTTGATTTCACGAGGACTGCATGAAAGAGCGACGCAATCATCGGCGCCCAATTCCAACGCCAGAACGGTATCGATCTCATCATCCGTTTCGGATCGAACAAACAGGTTAAATAGTTTACCCTTCAAAGAGATCTTTTGAATCAATGTTACAATATCCGAGTCGGGTAAGATTGTATCGATTATAACTTGATCATCCGCCTTCACGGATAGAAAATCATTGAGATCTTGAGCGGTATTTGCTTGGTGTATTTCATAAAGCTGTTGCGAGAGATATTCTTTGATGGCGCCACTCTCACCAGGCGAACCAACTAGGGTCAGGACCCATTGATGTGAGAGGCGCGATCTGATTCAGCCTCCGTGAGGAGAGCGTGGATGAGCGACCTGTACTGGCTGACGAATGAGCAGATGGCGCGTCTGCAACCGTTCTTTCCCAAGAGCCATGGCAAGCCTCGGGTCGATGATCGGCGGGTGCTCAGCGGCATCGTTTTCGTCAATCGCAATGGGCTACGCTGGTGTGATGCGCCGAAGGACTATGGGCCGCACAAGACGCTCTACAATCGCTGGAAGCGGTGGGGCGAGAGGGGAGTCTTCTTGCGCATGATGGAGGGGCTCGCGGCAGCGGAAGCCGTACCGAAAACGGTCATGATCGACGCGACCTACCTGGCCCCCGTGCATTATTGGGACACAGATTCACGGTAGCTCGATGTGGGGAGCTTCTCGACGTCAAACGCACCGGCGGCTAAAGCTCGTTTATTATAAAAAAACGAGAGCGGCAGCTACGCTTAACCCGATGTTACCCCGCGCTGAGTATTGTGCGAAGCCGATATCCTCTGCCTCTAACTGTTTCTATCAGGTCTTGACCATTGTACTGAGCCATTTTTTTACGAAGACGGCTCACAAAAACGTCAAGCGATCTAATATTGTACTCGCTAGACTCAATGCCTATATTCAGTAGACTCGATCTTTCCTTTACCGAACCCGGTTCAATAAATAAGTTTACCAATATTTCGTATTCTGAGCTTGTTAAGTCTACTATATCCCCTGCCGGAGAGAATAGGAGACACCTATCCCTATTTAATATCCAGCCCTCATATGATAGCTCAGATGCTGGGGCGCTACCTCGTTTATTAGAGACCTCAGTTAGTTTTTGAGCATCATTTGTGCGACGACGCAACAGTGCACGAACCCTAGCTTTGATTTCACGAGGACTGCATGAAAGAGCGACGCAATCATCGGCGCCCAATTCCAACGCCAGAACGGTATCGACCTCATCATCCGTTTCGGATCGAACAAACAGGTGGAATGGTTCACCTTTCAAGGATATTCTTTGAATCAGTGTTACAATATCCGAGTCGGATACGACTGTATCGATTATAACTAGATCATACGCCTCCACGGATAAAAGGTCATTAAGATCTTGAGCGGTATTTGCTTGGTGTATTTCATAAAGCTGTTTCGAGAGATATTGTTTGATGGCACCACTCTCGCCAGGCGAACCAACTAATACTATTTTCGGCCTTTGAGCGCCTGACTGCTCGCCAATTATGACCGTGTCTATAATCGAGGTGTGCTTGTTGTCAGGCATAGGATGGTTCTCGAATTAACCCACAGACAGCCTTAACGCAGGTTCGTGATAAAAAAACCCTAGCTTGCATTTTCCAAAGCAGGGCAAAGGAAATTAGTGGTTAGCGGTAGGCCGTTTGGGCACGGGCGCGAGATCGCGTTGGAATGTTGCCCTCACCCTAAGGGTTCAATAACCGCGCTACGCTATGTATCATTTTTGTCACATAGGCGAGAAAGTTTATCTTCCTGTCATTCTATGACAGCGATCGCTTGCACATACCCCTCTAAAACGGCTTAAATTCAGTCAGAAATAGAAAAGCAGGTCAGGGGTTCTACCATGAAGTTTTATCGCCTCCTCGGCGCCACGGCACTTACCGGGGTTGCCCTAATCACGCCAAGCATTGTCTCGGCTCAAACGCAGCCTTCGCCCATGCAGGCGCAGTCCGATGCTGCTGCGGTAGATGCGTCTGCGGAACTTTCGGCGCAGAACGCCCCGAATACTGCCGTCGCAACAGGCGAGGCGACAGCGACGACCAGTGGTGACATTGTCATCACTGGATCGCGTATTCGGTCACCCAATATTCAATCGACGTCGCCTATCACGACGGTATCTGGCGAACAACTCTTTCAGACCGGAAAGGTTTCGGTCGGCGATACGCTGAACGAACTGCCCCAGCTGCGTAACACGTTCAGCCAGCAGAACTCGACTGTAGGTCTGGGTACGCGCGGTCTCAACCTGATCGACCTGTACGGCCTTGGTACGCAGAGGACGCTCGTGCTCGTCAATGGACGTCGTCATGTCGCGGGCGATATCCTGAACAGCGGCGTCTCGGTCGATATCAACACGATTCCATCGGATTTGATCAAGGACATTCAGATCCTGACCGGTGGTGCCTCCGCCGTTTATGGCTCCGATGCCGTCGCAGGTGTCGTCAATTTTGTTTTGAAGGACGATTATGATGGCGTGAGCCTTCGGGGCCAATCGGGCATCAGCAAGTATGGCGATGCTGGCGCGCAGCTGATTGGCGTTATCGCAGGCAAGAACTTCGGTGGTGGGCGTGGTAACATTACCGTCACTGGGGAATACGCACACCAAGAGGATTATTACGCGAGCGGCCGGCCGAACGTTAAACAGGTCAACGGCTTCGTCACAGTTGATACGGATCCGGCTGGCTCCGTGAATGGCGCCGACAACGTCTTTGATCGTGCATTCTTCAACGACATCCGGTCGACGACTATCTCGACCGGCGGGCAAGTTGGGATCCGGTACCGGGCAGGTTTGGCTGGTGCGCCCTGCGGTAACGACGCAGTCGGAACGTCATACACCTGTTCGTATCTGTTCCAACCAGGTGGAGCATTGGCCCAACAGAACGGCCTGCGGGTCGGCTTGGGACCGAACGGCAGCTTCATAAACGGTAATGGTTATAACAGTCGTCAAGGCCAGCTTTTGGTCCTGTCGCCTGATCTGAAGCGGTACTCGTTCAACCTGCTTGGCCACTACGAGATTTCGCGCGCGTTCGTTCCCTTTATTGAAGCCAAGTACTCACGCAGCGACGCACGTGGTTCGCAAAGCGGTCCATTCTTCTCGCAGGGGCAAACCTTGGGAGACGCGACGACTGTGACGGGAGTATCGGACTTTTCGTACTTCACGACCGGCGACGTTAATCGTGAAGGCATTCGGCTCGACAATCCCTATCTCGGTGCCCAAGCCCGCGCGACATTGGCTACGCAACTAGCGGCGGGGGTGAACTCCGGTGTGAATCCGAACAGCGGGGCTGCGTTTGGCACGACAGCAGGAGGACTGGCGCGACAGAACGCGTCGTTGGCACAAATTGCTGACGGTTCCTATCGCTTCTCCCTCCGTCGCAACTGGCTCGATCTTGGTATTCGCGACGAGCAGATCCGTCGTGAAACCTACCGGATCGTTGGCGGCGTTCGCGGTGATTTTAACGACGATTGGCACTACGAATTGTCGGCCAACTACGGTGAGTTCAAGGAAAAGAATCTCATTCAGGGCAACATCAACACGCAGCGCTATCTGCTGTCTGTCGATTCGACGAGAAACGCAGCCGGCCAAGTAGTCTGCCGGTCACAGGTGGACCCTCGCTATGCAGGAAGCGATGTCGGCGGCAATCCGGCACAGCTCGCGGCAGACATCGCTGCTTGCGTACCTATCAATCCCTTCGGCGATGGTTCGGTGTCCCAAGCTGCCCGTGACTATCTGACAGTCGCGTCACGCGCTCAGGGCAAGATCACTCAGTTCGACGCAACCGGCTTCGTGTCAGGGGATCTTAGCCAGCTGTTTTCGCTTCCTGGCGGTCCAATCGCATTCGTTGTCGGTGGCGAATACCGTCGGGAAACGAACTACTACGATCTGGATGACTTCACCCAGGCTGGATACGCTTTCTATAATGCGATCCCGGCATTGAATCCGCCTACCGCCTTTGCAGTGAAGGAGGCATTTGGTGAGCTCCGCGTTCCGCTTCTTAAGGATCTGCCGTTAATTCGCGAATTGACGGTAAGCGGTTCCGGCCGTGTTTCGGATTACAAAGGCGCAGCTGGTACGGTCTACGCGTACTCTGGCGGCATCCAATATCGTCCTGTGGAAGACCTGATGTTTCGGGGAAGCTACTCTAGGTCGGTGCGCGCGCCTAACCTAGGTGAGCTCTATTCCGCGCAGTCGCAGAATTTTACGCCGGCACCTGACGATCCCTGCTCGGCACGCAACCTGGCAACAGGTTCTGCAAACCGCGTCGCAAACTGCGATGCTGCCGGTCGTCCAGCGGGTTATGATTATGTCTATACTGCATCGCTGGAATTGGTCAGCGGCGGCAACCCCAACCTCAAAGCGGAAAAGTCCGATTCTTACACGGGTGGTTTTGTCCTTACGCCATCGTTCGTTCCTGGGCTTTCGATCTCCGGCGACTATTATGACGTTACGGTCAACAACGTGATCACCGCCACTGGTACCGCCCAGGACATTCTGAATCTGTGCTACGATTCAACGTCATTGGATAATCCCTTCTGCGGTCTTTTTAAACGCGCTGGTGCAAACGGCGGCCCCGCTGGCGAACAGCCTTTCCAGGTTCTTCAGGGTTCACTGCTTCAGTCTACAGCTAACTTTGCAAAGCTTAAGGTCCGTGGTGTTCAGGCAAACGTAAACTACAACCATAAGTTTAATTGGGGTACTGGTTTCGTACAAGCCACATACGTGCGTTCTATCCAGTACGACTCGTTTACGAATCCAGCTGATCCATCGTTTAAAGATCGGCTGCTTGGCGAATTGGGAAATCCAAAAAACCGGTTGTCGTTTAATGCTGGTGCCAGTGTAGGTAAAGTTGGGCTCAATTATGGGTTCCGTTATATCGGTGCAGCTTATCTTAATAATTATGAGGATTATAATGGCCTGAACGGTCTACCGCCGCAGAATGCTGATTATGCACCGATCAAGCAGTATCCCGCGGTCGGTTATCACGATATCCGCCTACAGGCGGACGTGTCAGACCGTTTCAATACGTATATCGGCGTTGACAATGTCGGCAACAAGCAGCCTCCTTACGGTTTGACTGGCGTTACCGATGGTTCTGGTATCTACGACGTTCGAGGTCGTTATCTGTATGTTGGTGCAGTAGCCAAATTCTAATCCGCTTTGTGGACGTAAGATCGGGGGTCGGTGGTTTCCACCGGCCCCCGATTTGCGTTATGCGGTTGTGATGTCTAATAGTGCGTCACTACACGTGGTGGATCGGCTTATCGCCGGCCACCGTATACCTGAAGCTATATCAGCGCTTGCGGCCGCGGCTGATCGCCAAGACCCTGAAGCGCTATTTCGGCTTGGGTTTTGGCAGGTCGTTGGAGACATTCTACCGCGCGATCTAGCCGCCGCGCGTGTCGCAATCGGTAACGCTGCGTCTCTTGGCCATCATGAAGCGCAGATGATGCAGATTGCGCTCACGGCGAACGGAAGCGGCGCCCCGGCGGATTGGAAGGCCGCCAGGTTGTTGCTGGAAGCGACGTCAGAGGACAATTATCGCGCCAGGGAAGTCCTGGGGCTGATCCGCGACATGAGCCTAAAAGATGACGGATCACCTGCACAGGCACTGGCTGCCGAACCATTATCGCGCGACAGCACATTATCACGCGTTTCGGCGTTCCTCACGCCGCTGGAATGTCAGCATTTGATGCATAGCGCGGCAGATCTTTTGACTCCGGCACTCGTCATTGATCCGCGAACCGGTCGAAAAATTCTGAACCCGGTTAGAACGTCCGATACTGCAAGCATCGGACCGCTGCGGGAGGACTTGGCGATAAGAGCGATCAATCTGCGCATCGCCGCGCTGAGCGGTAGCTCGGTCTTTGCCGGTGAGGCCCTGACAATCTTGCGGTATCAATTTAATCAGCAGTTCCGACTACACTCCGATATCTTGTCGTCTTCCAATAACCAAAGAGTTAAGACCGTTATCATTTACCTCAATGATGATTTTGATGGTGGACAGACAGTTTTCCCTAATATCGGAATTGGTATTTTACCAAAAGCCGGTGATGCCATAATATTCTCTAACACATACCCGGACGGCCGTACAAATACGGATAGTAATCATGCTGGACTGCCAGTCCTGAAGGGCAGTAAATGGATCGCAACACGTTGGATACGGGAGAAGCCCTTTAACGTTTGGAAAGGCCCTGAGCGAGCGAAATAAATGTCAGTCCTCTAAGGCTCACATTCAAACTTACGTGCTTTGAGCTGTACTCAAGATGGGGCATCCCGCGGATCCGGACCGGTTTGGCGGTACGCGGCCACGATGCGCGAAACGGTAGGTTCGCTAACGCCATATAGGCGGGCCATTTCGGCACCTGACTTACGCCCAGAGACAACGGATTCTGCAATTTCACGGCGTTGCTTCTCAGCAAGCTTACGCCGGCGTCCGCCGACCCTCCCCTCTGCGCGGGCCTGAGCGAGGCCAGCGCTGGTGCGCTCGCGGATCATCGCGCGCTCGAACTCGGCGAAGCTGCCGACCATCTGCATCATCATGCGCCCTGCGGCCGTGGTGGTGTCAATCGCTTCAGTCAGCGAGCGGAAGCCTGCACCAGCCAGCTCGATCCGCTCCATGATGTGCAGCATGTCCTTCAGGCTGCGCGATAACCGGTCTAGCTTCCAGACAACCACCACGTCGCCATCCCGCAACTGGCCGATCATCTCCAGAAGCTTAGGTCGGTCCCACCGTCCGCCGCTGGCGGTCTCCTCGAATACCCGCTTACAGCCAGCCGCATCGAGCGCGCGGCGCTGCGCGGCGTTCGATTGATCGTCGCCCTTCGACACACGGGCATAGCCGATCAGATAGGGTTCACGGGTCATCCGGTCTCTTTCACAAACGGCCGTATCTGGAGGCAGAAACAGGAGTGACGGGTTTCCGCTGCCTTCCGCCTTTCACAATCCTCTTTCATTAAGTGAGCAAAAGGCAAGAGGTTTTTGGAGGATCAAACATGCCCGCACGCATTCCAATGACCGAGCGGCAGCGCGCCGCATTGCTGGCGCTGCCCGATACCGAAACGATGGTTGTGCGACATCATGCCCTCGACGCCGAAGACATGTCGGCGATCGGTATCGCACGCACTCCAGCGACCCGGCTGAGCTATGCCCTGCAACTCTGCTGTCTGCGCTATCCAGGACGACATCTGCGCGCCGGCGAGCTGTTGCCTGCGATCATGCTCGACCATATCGCCGACCAGGTTGGGGTGGATGCGGGCGTCATCGCCGATTTCGCGCGGCGTACGCCGACCCGCTACGATCAGCTTGCCGCCATCAAAGCTCGGTTTGGTTTTTACGATCTGAGCCAGCCAGTTCGCACTTCGATGATGGCGTGGCTGGCGGCCGAAGCCATGCCCATCGTTGACGGGCGGATTCTGCTCGACCGACTGCTGGGCGAACTACGTACCCGGCGCATCGTCATCCCCGGTATCAGCGTTGTGGAGCGGATGGCGGCCGAGGCGATGCTTCGGGCGGAAACCGATCTGGTCGCCGTGGTCGACGACACACTCGATACAGAGATGCGACAACGTCTCGACACGCTGGTGGATGACAAGGTGCATGACCGACAGAGCCGCTTTTCCTGGCTGCGTGAACCGGAGCCGCGCGTCGCATCCGTCTCGCTCGCGGAAATCCTCGAGAAGGTCGCACTGATCCGCTGGACCGGTATTTCCCGCGTTCTGATCGATCCTCGGTACGAACCACGCCTGACGCAATTCGCCCGCGAAGGTGTGCGCTATACCGCTCAGGCTTTCCAACAGATGCGCCCTGCCCGCAGGCGGGTCATCTTGCTTGCCACGCTGCGCGAGATGGAGGCCACGCTTACCGACGCCGCGATCGCCATGTTCGGCGCTTTGATGGGACGCGCTCACCTTCGTGCTCGCAAACGCCTTGAACAGCGGGTTGCGATCTCGGGACGCGAGGGACGCGACCGGCTGATGCGCATCGCCACGGTGCTGGAAACGGTCAGCCGAGCAGCACGCGCTGGTGAAGATATCGGCGAGGCCCTCAGGGATATCATGCCTCTCGACATGCTCGATGCCGATGCGGCGATCATCCGTCGTACCGCCGCACCTCATAGGGATGATGTGCTGAGTGAAATTGCAGCCGAGTACCGGACCTTCAAGCGGGCAGGACCACAGTTCCTGCAAGCGCTCGATTTCCACGGCCGGGCCGGCACCGCGACATTGCGCAATGCGATGATGGTCTTGTCGAATCTCGATGGCGACTGGCGCAAACCGCTTCCCGCCGACGTTGCGCTTGGTCATGTCGAGCGGCGCTGGCAACGCCATGTCGTGGTCGCAGGAAAGATTGACCGGACGCATTGGGAAATGGCGACTTACGGCGCGCTCGCTAATGCGCTGGCATCGGGTGATATCTGGGTGCCGACGTCGCGCATGCACCGGTCGCTGGACGTGCTGCTTGCGCCATCGCCAGGCGCAGCGCTCCAACCGCCGTTCTCACTCGGCGATCCACATGCACGGCTCGATCAGCGCGCTGAGCAACTCGACAGCGCCTTGCGCGGCGTCGCCCGCAATCTGGACGGGCGTGATGCCGCCCTGTTCGCCGGGGAGAGATTACGCTTCCCCAAAGAGCAGAAAGACGATGATGGCGGGCAGGACGAAGGGCGGCATCTGACACTCGCCTGTTACGGCATGCTGCCTGCTACCCGTATCACCGACGTGCTATCGCAGGTCGAACGCTGGACCGGCTTCACCCGACATTTCGGGCACGTTTCAACCGGTTTGCCGCCTGCCGATGAGCGCGCTTTCCTCGCCACCCTCATTGCCGAAGCGACCAATCTCGGGTTATCGCGCATGGCCGAGGTATGCGGCGCAGGATCACGCCGCGCGCTTCTGCGCATGCAGACATGGCACATGCGTGAGGAAACCTTTCGCGCGGCGCTTGCCTGTCTGACCGACGCTATCCACGCCGAGCCAATCGCCGCCTGGTTCGGGCCGGGGCACCGGGCGTCGGCAGATGGCCAGGCGTTCTACCTGGGCGGACCGGGTGAAGCCGGCGGGGCGGTCAACGCGCATTATGGTCGCGACCCGGTGGTCAAGATCTACACCACCATCACCGATCGCTACGCGCCGCTTCACCAGACTGTGATCGCCGGTACGGCCGGGGAAGCCATTCATACGCTCGACGGCATTCTCGGCCATGATAGCAACGCCGATCTGACAGCGTTGCACGTCGATGGGGGCGGCGTTTCCGACATCGTGTTCGCGACCATGCACTTGCTTGGGCTCGATTTCGAGCCGCGCATCCCCCGCCTGTCCGATCGACGCCTCTACGCCTTCGAACCCCCGAAGCGTTATGGCAGGCTCGCGCCGCTATTCGGACACAGGCTCAACCGGGACCTGATCGTCAGCCACTGGCCGGATATCGAACGTGTCATCGGCGCGATGCGTGATCGCACCGTCACGCCATCGTTGATCTTGAAGAAGCTGTCCGCCTACCGCCAGCAGAACAGCCTTGCCGCGGCACTGCGCGAGGTCGGGCGGATCGAGCGCACGCTGTTCACGCTGCGCTGGTTCGACGATCCGGCTCTGCGCCGCACCGTTACCGCCGAGTTGAACAAGGGCGAGGCGCGCAACAGTCTGGCCCGGGCAGTCGCCTTTCATCGGCTCGGTCGATTCCGCGACCGTGGCCTGGAGAACCAGCAAACCCGGGCGGCTGCGCTCAACCTCGTCACCGCTGCGATCATCCTTTTCAACTGCCGCTATCTCGGTCGCGCCGTTGACGAAATGCGCCGTCGCGGGACGCCGATCGATCCGGCTATGCTGTCCCGGCTCTCGCCGCTGGGCTGGGACCGCATCAATCTCACCGGCGATTACGTCTGGTCTGATCGCCTCGATCTCGACGCCAACGGCTTCATGCCGCTGCTCGTCAAACCGCTACCGTGAATCTGTGTCCGAATAATGCACAGGGGCCTACCTGAAGGCACACCGCACGGCATCGAGTCTGCGGGTAAAAAAGGGGATCTCGGCCGCCTGATCGGCCGCACGAAAGGCGGCATGAACACCAAACTGCATGCCGTCAGCGATGCGGATGGGCGG
>Ga0308164_10001534_pt1 | contig 26627 bp, 35 predicted proteins | sample PhyTR2_FD_201031 | JGI IMG/M metagenome (GOLD analysis project Ga0308164, IMG submission 201031) | Phyllosphere microbial communities from UC Gill Tract Community Farm, Albany, California, United States - DLSLT.R2 | ecosystem: Host-associated > Plants > Phyllosphere > Unclassified | place: USA... | reverse complement strand
AGTTGTAGCCCCTAAACAATGGAGTGCAGGGCGGCCGGGATCTACTGTCGGGCGCCCTTTGTTTTTGAGGCGATATTGCAATCCTGAGCGAGGATGGCGAAATTGGTAGACGCACCAGGTTTAGGTTCCAGTGTATCGACTTAAAGGCCCTGCGTCAAAGCCTCTTTAAAATCAATCGGTTAGGTAAAATATTCATAGAATTCAAGTAGTTAGGTGTTTTCTAGCAGCCTCTTGCAACTCATCCTGATTCACCGTATTTCATTGAATTTCATCCACTTTCATGCAGTCAGTTTGGGGAGTGTTTGGGAAGAGCATGGGAAGAGCATGCAAAAAGCGTGCATCAGGTTGAGTCCTGAAAGCAAAAAGCACAATTTTGGAAAGCCGTATAGTTTGAGGTAAAATGTACTACTCGTGCCTGGGTGGTGGAATGGTAGACACGCCAGTCTTAGGAACTGGTGGCGAGAGTCGTGGGGGTTCGAGTCCCCCCTCAGGCACCATGAATTCAGTGAACAATCAACCCTACATGTGAGGGTTTTTTTGTATCTGCGCCGCGTTACAATAGAGAACTATTACTTGATCTGAAAAGTGGAAGAAATTCTCATGTCTGGTCACCTACAAGTTCTTATGTCTCTCTTTCCAGGCAAGCTCTTCCTTGATGTAGAAGACATCGCTAAATGTCTGGGTCAGTCAAGGGGGCATATCTACAATCTCTCATCTGCTAAGAAGCTGCCCTTTCAACTTGACTGGGGGCTTGGCGATAAGATCCAAGTGTCTATCGTTGAGATGGCAAACTACCTTGATCGTAAGATTGAGGTTCAGCCAGAGACGCCCGCGCCAGTATTAGAAAATCCCATGGTTGTGCCGAAAAAGTTAGGCAAACCACGCGGGACAAGTCGTACAAAAATCCATCTTGCGTTTCAGTCTCAACTTCAAGTTGCGATCATCAAATACGAATTCCGTTATATTCTTACTGAGGTAGAAGAATCGCTTGGTGAAATTTCATTTGATCCTTCGGAGCGTGTGCCGTGTGCGAAAAAGTTTAATGAGCTAAAGAACGAAAGCTCAGCCTTGTTGTTTAACACGAAAACACATATGAATCGAGTTTTTTCAGAAATTATAACGCCGTTTAAACCTGCACGTGTATCTAAGATGAAAAAGCAGTAGTTCACTTGGAATAATCTACTTAAAGTTGAGGCTCGAAAAAATTAATAACTCGCGGTTATTTCATTGGACAGATTATTGATGAGCTCACAGCAGTATCCCATCAAATAAATGCTAGGGCGGGATTGCAGCTTCTAGATCTCAACACATTCTTAGAGGATTTCTATAAGGGAATCTTCAACATTGATTATGATCTTAATTTGAAAAACTTGAATCAAGATCGGTCGAACAATTATGGCTTCTCTAATGAACAGACCCGCTTACCAGACAGTAATCCTTACAAGCAGCAATATCTGAAAGCGAAGCAAGCTGACTTAGATGCTATCAAGCTTCAGCAGTCAAAAGAAGATGTGTTGAACTATCTTGTTGACCATACTGACTTCTTCCGCAATAGCAACCATGAGCAATTGCCTTGGGTGTAACGCAACGCAGAGCTTCCTTTCAGTGTTCGCATAAAGGCTCTTCGCTCATACATGGAAGTGTTAGCTAATCCGTCCAAGATGAATCGTGTTGCAAACGTTGAGGCATACAATAAACTCGCAAACGAATTGATTGATAGTGTGGATCAAAGCGCACAGGCGGGTAGTTTTAATGCTCAGATTTCTTCTGAAGTGAAAAACGAGGTAGAGAATTCAGCAAAAGCAAATTCTAAGATGGATGCAGACTTTAAGCTATTCGTCAATGAATACGTTGCTACAGCAGGAGAGTACAAGGCAGTTATCAAAGATTTGAACATAAACGGTTCGTCAAACGACGAGTTAAAGCGTGCTGGAGTGGGCTATCAGTCTGAACTTGAATTGTCCTTAGCTGCATTCAAAGACAACGGCATGAGCTACCAGAAGAGTAAGCAGAACATGCTTTTCTACGGCAACAAAGGGTTTGGTAATGGCTTCCACTTAGCTGAGAAGACAAACTATCTCATCAAGTCTTTGAACATGATGTTAGACAGTCAGTTAGTCAATGTGAATCGCCAATATTATGATGGCTCTACAATCCTTCACTATTTGTCTGACTATCCTAATGTTGCGGGTGTGGGTGAAAATGAAGGGCAAGCAATCGGTATCTTAAACAGATACTTGTTGAACAAGGGGGCGAATCCTAATTTGTTGAACAAGAAAGGTTAGACTGCACTTAAAGTTGCTATGACGAATAATCAAAATACTGGAGGTCTTCAGACTTACAAGCCACTTCTTGCTTCTTACCAGAACATCAATTATCAAAAATGATGAGGATGCATTTCATCATTATTACTGCACTCTACTTGCTCCTTGAGATTCTTTACAATCTTGGGCTAGTAGAGTTCTTAACTAGCAAAAATACCGAAATTTCAGCTTACGACATGCTTGAGAATTTCGGTAAATTTCTGTCTTCTGTTGGGCTTACCTTACTTGCCATCAAGCTCATCCAGGACAACAAGAAAAAGCTTGCCGCTGGATGCATCCTGATCCCATGTCTGTTCGTCGTAGAGACTGTCATTTTTGACTGTATTGTGGACAACCTTCCTCAGGATATGAAGGTGCGTGCCTACTATGCGGGTGTCTATCGCAACGGTGTCTTGAATGGCACTATTGAGGACAAGGCTCTTGTCAGTCTGACTCCTTACAACCGTGTCGTGTTGGCGAACATAGGTAGTTACGCGGCTGGGACTCGCGTGAGATCAGCCGTTGACGGTCTGTTGTCCGGTCCTGCGATTCAGCCTGACGTCGACGGCCTTTATGCCAACTACGCGAAGCTAAGCGACCCACTGAACCCTCTTTACGAAGTCTATGCGCTAGAGTCAAAGAAGCTGGCCGAGTTCAAGGACATACTTGGGGAAGAAGCCCTTCACAGGTTCAAGCGTCGCTCTAACGGCATCGCACCAGGTCTAACCAGGGCCCAGTTTTTCCAATCCCTTGCTGGTCACTCATCTTCAGTCGCACGGTTCAACGAGACAGTTTTCATCAAGCCCAACAACAAGCTAGGCATACCAGGCTTGAAGGGTGCGGATCTGCCTCTTGGAATGGACAAAACAGGCTTCAGGGCGTTTTTTAGGGAACAGGTGGCACTTGCTGTGTCGAAGTCCAAAATCAGCGTAGCGACCGTTGACAACCTCCCTTACGCACGAGAGCTTGTGGCAAGCGTGGTCATTCCTCCTATAGCTTTGGCTTTGTCATTCGTATCGATCGTTCTCAACGCTTCAGCTTTGCTCTACGCTGTCAAGAAGTGGCTTGTGGTTCTACCAAGTGCGGCGGTGGTCGTCTTCGCATGCACTGCCGGCGCCAATCCTCATGGCATCGTTCAGCCGATACATTGGGCGGTGAGTCTCGAGGCCGGTCTGTACCGTGCGCTGTCGCCTGTAGCGAACGCCATACATGTAGCCTTCATCAACGACAAGTCTCCCAACGCTGCGGAGGTGATCGTAGTCAAGCGGTTAGAGCCTATGGATTTTTCTGATCTGTCAAAGCAGTTGCAGGACATGAAGCCTGAAGACCTACCAGGTGCGCCAAGTATCGATCCGCGAATCCACGTTGATGAGGCACGATTGCAGAGGGAAGGTGCTTACTATGGTGAGCTCCGCATTGGAAGCAACCCATACATGAACTGAACAAAAAGCCGACTAGACAAGTCGGCTGTCTTACGTCAATGTTGTTGCTCTAAAAATATCCATAAGACTGCCATGACTTTAATCAATGCTGCTTCTACTCTTACGCCTACGCACGTAAACTCTGCCGTCGATAAAGCGGCAGTGCTGGCTAGCCACTGTCCAAATGTTCGCCGTTCATCTATGTTTCCTACAACCGCCGATAGGGTTGCGGATATCCTTAAGCCTGCTACTGATTACATTCGTCAGCAGACAGGAGACGAAGTAATTGATAAAAACGACACTGCTGAAGAGATGGTGGCTATTGTTCGTGCAAATTTGCTTGACTTGAAATTATTACAGCACAAAGGGAAAGCCGCCAAATCTGTTGGCGGAAAGATTTGAACTTATTTTATAGGTTAGAACGAGTGACCGAGCAAGGCGTTGTGATCAGTAATGTTGTCTCCTACTAAGCAGAAGCTGATGACGCCATACACTGTATGCCACGCAGGGTCCATTACATAACTTGGTGCACCTTGTTCCGTCGCCTCAAGTGCGGCTGCACGGTCTGCATACAAAAACTTGTCGAATGTAGCGATGTGCACGTGACTTTTGATTGAATGATGCAACCTCATATCCTTGATTTGCCGTTCAAAAAACGCTTGCATTTTACTGATGAATGCAGGGGCATCTGCCTCGATCACGCTTGATGGGTCTTTCGTGTAGAAGGTGAAGGCAGAATATTGCACGCCTTGTCTTCGGCCCGTATCACGTAAGTATTCGGCATTGCGCACCAAATCTTTTTCGATTTCTCCTGCGCTTCCAGCGTACAGCTTGCCTGATTTAGTAAAGGTCAGTTCACCCTTTGTTTCGACGATTGCAAACGCAAAACCGTCTTCTTTCAACAGGGTGATGTCAATCTTTCCAGGTCGCTTCTTGCTGTCACGCTGGCGGTTTCGGATGTGATTTCTTCGTAGCGGATTTCTCTGTGCGGCCCTTGAGCTTCGTACTAGCCATGAGAAAAGACTTCCATTCCACACTTTGCGGGTTAGCTCTTCGCACCTGACAGAGAACGTTGAGGGCTGATACGCTCGCCCAACATGAGCCAAAGAAAACGCTATTGTTGATGTTGTCAAATACTCGGGCATAGGAACTTCTTCAGGATTCTCAAGCCTTATTACTTGATGACGTAGATCCCTGATACCTTGCTTGATGCCCTCAAGTAAATCGGACACTTCGTATGCCATGACCTTGGCCCCCCCCTCGATAAAGGCTCTATCATATCGTATGCCAAGTAGTTTACCTGGGTAGAAGAAGGGGAAAATGGAAAAATTAAGCGAACAAAGTTTGAAATTTTACCTATTAATATCCATCAATGAGATTTTTTACTTTGCTAGCGCAGGCATATTAATATAATACCAAAACAAATGATAATGTTTGCATGAGGTGATGTAATAGATGCAAATTAGTCAAGGCGCCACGGATTTTGGCTCTAGCTCAATCATAATCGTAGCACGTCTACTTCTATCCAGATCTGCATCACTTTTCGCTTCCGAAATGTATCTCCCTCCGAAATAAATTAAAGAACTAGTCAAGCCTTTTGACAATAGATATTCCCTTACCTGATATGCCCGTCTTTCTCCGACTTTGATCCCATATGCTTGAGAGAATTTTTCCCTTTTGTCTGCAAAACCCGTAATCTCGATAATTTTAATATTTCCGTGGCCGACCTCATTAATGAATTCATCTGCAATCTCTTTGTTGGATAAGTTCAAGACCGACGAATCGAAATCAAAATAAAGGTCAGTGGAGTAGGTGCTTGATTTTAAGAACTTCGGTAATTTTCTTGCCGTCTGATCATTGCTCAATTTCGACTTGGATTTTGAGTATTGGAACACGATTTTTCCGCGATTAAGTTCATCGTATCTAAGTGTTCCATATTGTGGGTTCTGTGACCGATTATTATTTGGTACTCGTTCTGCAACGTATGCACCTATTTGTTCACTGGTGACGTAACCATCACGTAGTGAATTGCCACTGCCCGTAAGCGCATGAATTAATATGGGCAAAAATTCACTTTTTGCAGGAACCGTTTCGTCAGGCCCACCAGCGGTCAGGAAAAATCGTGATGGCTGTTGCGCGTCGTTAGCTAAATATATCGACCTGTCGTCCTCATCATCATCCGGCATTAAATCCGTGCCCTTTGTGTTAAAAATAGTACCCGAAAAGCAACTATCGAAAACGAACATCGCGTGGCGAGCGCCGAGGTCATGAGAAATTGACTCAAAATATCGAATTGGAATCGCGCTTTTCAAAAAACCTTTCGGATCTTTCTTAGGATTGGGTGCATCTATCGGGACAATGTATCCGCTGTCTCCCAACGAATGACCGTGACCACTATAGAAATAAAAAAGCCGATTATTAGGATCTGTTCCAAAGTCGACGGAAAAATCCGTTAGGTGCTGGTCTAGTTCATGCCTATTAGCATCGGAAACTAATGTGACAAAGAATCCTTGGCTTTGAAGAATCTTCCCCAGTTTCCTAGCATCGTCAATTGTATTAGGAAGGGGTGCCCATCCACTTTTACCAAGGCCAAGATAGCTTGATTGGGCTATCAACAGTGCGTAACTTGCACTGTATGGTTTCTTTTCTTTATCCGAAGGTAAGGTAATGACTGGCTGCTCTCCTGTTGGCTCGAAGCGCTCGACCTTCGCAGAAAAAGCTTTATTCATACCAACGCTAGAATAAAACAACACCGCAAATATTGCCAAAAATCTTCTGAGATCAGTGTTTTTAGAATACATCGGCTTCTTTCTTCCAGTCCGACCAGCGTGTGTCAGCTGAGGTTGGAAAACGGCGTAAAATCCTTCTTTCACCGTTGAGCTTTAGAGAAGCGTTCTTGTCCCATGCGGACTTTCCAAATGTTCGGACCGCTGCCATAATTACATTGGATTTCTTCTTTGAAACATCAAGATCATACATTGCAAGTCTAAAAATTTCGTCTGAATCAGCCCTTGACAAAGATTGTTCCCAGTAAAGGTAGTCATGCACGACTGCGGCGTAAGCATATTCGTCGTCGGGCGGAAGTACTGGCCAAAATATGGCTGGTATGCTTGCAAAGTCGGTTACAAATCCGGTCGGCACTACGACTTCTTTGAATTTCGAGGAAGAATCATCAGGTCTCCATTGAATCGGACTTAATAAAAAATACATGCGGTCTAAGAATCGCTGTATCTTCAACGGTTCGCCGCTACTCTTCTCTTCCATCCAATCTTGCATCCACGTATCAATTATATCTGACACCTGCACTGAATTACCGTTTGGGGCTAAGTTAGTTTGAGCTGACAATTCCTGAAGCGGAAGAGTACTTGACGCAATAATTGCCGAAACGAAACCAATGAATTTCCGTCGTTCAATTGCTCGATTAGACATTGATGCCCCCATTGTTGTTTAGCAATTACAGGAGATTAAAATATATCTGTATTGACACATGCTGTCTACATGAGGTGGCGCCAAGTGTTGTTGTGACGCATCTCCCAATCATTCGCTCCCACGGAATGATTTCAGAGTGTAGTGACATTTGACAGCGTCGCTCATATAGCAGCCAATGCTATAGAGGTGCGGTAGTTGCCCTTGCGTGCCATGCTCATCGCGTACTTCGCTTGAGGTGTGCGTAGCTCGGTATGACCGTAGTCCTTGAAAGTCCAAGCGCCGCCCCAAACCAAACCAACGCTTTTTGCCACTTCTCCGTACAGACGGTAGCCCCTCATAGTCCACGGATCTTTAGGGTTCGTCATAATTCTGACGTTTTTCACGAATGCACAGTCTGCGGCTAACCCGTACTGGTGGTAGCTCTGGTACCCCTTCGCCTGTGTAACACCACTGCTTAACGAATCCTGACGCTCAGCACTCCTATGACCTTCAATCATGGTCATGTCGTAGCCATACTGTTGGCCGTCAGCGATGACCAGGTTGCTTATCCCCATGTGTATGCGAAATGCTCACTGACTCCCCCTGTAGATTATGAAAACTTTGAAGACGACTTGAGTTTTTTGCAGGAACAAAGTCGTTCAGTTTGGCTTGATTGGTCAGGCACAGATGAGTGGCATTGGCTTGATTTTCTTGAGAAGATTGAGACCTTCAACAAAAGCTATGATCCAAAGTGGTCAGTGAGTGGCAATCCTACAGAATTCTGGAAATATCTCGAGCACAAGGATGACGTTGCCATGTTCAAGTTGTTGAAGAAAAAGGTAGTAGTGAAGCGGAAGATAGCTTGAGTTCTTTGTTTTTGAGATTTCTAAACGGGTTGCGTGTTATCGTATGTTTCTGAGCTACTATTAGGAGAAATTATGGCGAGTGCTTATGAAATGCAACTGATCGGCCAGTTTTTAGTTACATGCGGATATCACGCGCGGGATAGAGAAGACTCTTCACAAACATCAATGAACGCATTCCAGCAGACGCCACTTGATGCGGCACTGGGAGATATTTTGGGTGGAGTTGATGCCCGATTTTTCATGGTTGAATTTAAAGCAGAGGGACGAGGCGGCGAAGAGACGAAGAAAGGCTTACGAGCCCATATGAGGGATCGGCTTAAAATTGCGCACAATTTCGAGTACAAAGATACAACTTATAATCGTCTTAGTCATAGGTGTCATGTTTACGGCGAGGGATCAATGAGAAGCGGAGCAAGGCCCGATTGTGAATTCTCGCCATATATTTTTACTGTACTTGAATCACCCGCACTGTCAGACAAAGAGACATTAACTTATGAAACTATCGAGAATTTCATTTTAGATGGAATGTATAATTCGATAGGTTTACCCATCGAAGAATTTGAAGCCTACCTCGCTTATTTGTACGATGGTTACGGAGATGAAAATACTGAGACAGGGGATGCGCTGATGTATGTTTTCTCTGAGCTTAATGGTGTGATCGAATGGACTTGTAGGGATGCGCTGAAAGATGTTTTCTTAAATTTACGTGTTCCAGGAAAAAGCTTTTCTAGGAGATCTAAGCCATAATAAATGCCCCTCGGGGGGCTATTTTTTATTCTTTTTTTCCTATTGGTATTCGTATGTCGATTATTTTCAATAGTTGTTTTCGGAAGTCGTTAAAGTGTTCTTCTAATAAGATGTAGTCAAAGTAGTCCATTGATTCAGCCATTGCTTCAATCTCTGATAATTGCTTGCCTTTGATAATGTCGACAGTACTTTCTCTAAGCATTGTTTTCATAGTCATAGCGTGTGCGTTTCCGTTTGCGATTGCTTCTTGGATCACTGAACTCTTAGCGAAAGCTTCATGTGCTTCTTTCTTGTCCTTCCCCATAAGTCCATCATTAAACACAAAGATGAAATTTACAATTTCAGATTCTACCCCATTGAAGGTTTCAATGATTGCTTCTGCTGACTCAATGCACTTTGTCTTTGATGCTATAGGAACGATATACCAGAGATCATACTTCTTGCGCTCATGAGCTTTCACGAATATTTCAATTGAAGGTAGTTTGTTCAACTCATCGATACCGTCTGCTGGATAGTCTTCTAAAATTTCCACCCCGTTGATGTTAGAACGATTCAAGTTAGTGATTGATTTTGCTCCGTCTTCACGCACGTCAAATGTTTCTACCCCTGAAACTGCTTGTTGGCTCTCAATTAGCTTACCTTTGTTTTTTGTTCCGTATGCTTTCAACAATTCTTGATGATGCTTATCTAGGACAAACTTTGCCACATCAAATTTTTCAAACTGATATTCGCCAGCTATTGTTAGGCTGATGATAGACTTCCCAACGTTTCCTGAGTTGCTGATGACGCAAATCTTAACTTCTTTTCGTAATTCTTTAATGCTCATATAGATCTCCTATTTTTATTTTTTGGTGTGCTGCTTGGTTTCTTATTTTACTTCTACTGTATCTCTATCAATTTTTTCCTGAACTGCTATCTGGATGTATTTCGCCATTGTTCGCTCCTGAACCTTTGCAAGTTCTTTCGCTTTCAATGCTACCGATAATGGCATGTTCAATAAGTAGCGATATTTTTTCTTGGGTGTTTCCACGTGTTCTCCTTTTATTTTTTTTATATATAATGTATATAACAAATATATATTCTGGAGTCAACATACAAGGGCCCGAGCAGACTCTTATATTTTTAAAGTGAAGCTAACCAATTCATGAAATTTTCATTCGTAGGGTCAGCTAAGTATAGTGCTTCGTATTCTGTTATAAAGTCATAGTCGTCTGCTTTAATCTGTACTTCTGCATAACGAACGGTGTTTGTGTTGTACATCTGTGCTACGGGGTTTGTTGCGGATAATAATTCTAATGTTCTCATGTTTGCTCCAAGTTTATTGTTTTAGTTTTTATTTTTACTTGCCTGTTACTGCATCAATCATGCTATCAAGCTTTACTCAAACATAGCCAACTACATTCCAAAGCATTGAGCCGATGGTGTCTTTGAAAAATGCCATTCCAAGTATTCCGATAATTAAGAAAAGTATTCCCATTTTAATCCCCTTTGTTTTTCTGTTATATACCTATCATATATAATTTATATATAAAAACAAGGTTAAGGCAAGGTTTTCCGACGAACGGTAAGAAACATAGATAAACGGTAAATATGGATATCAGTGGTAGAAAACGACTTCGTAGAACGGCTCAGGTTGGGCTTTCGGAGTGTGTTTGGTATGAATGTGCCAGGTGTATGAAAAACGCTTGTAGGGCTTCCAAACGAATTTCAGCGAAGCGGTAGGGTGTGCAAAAAAAGAGAAAACAAGTCGAGCCAAGCGCAGCGTGAACGGAGGGCCCTGCGGTTGAGCGACTGGATAGCGGGGTGGATTGATACCAGGGCGAAGCTAGTTGTCCTGTAAGGACAGGGGAGGGCGAAAGCATTCAGGTAGGGTGTGGTTTTGATGAGGTAAGAAAAAAGCCCCTAAGGGCTTCTATCACAATATCTGTTTGGCTTGGATTTGTTTCTTGGCTTGAGGGGTAGTATTTTTAAGTCGCTCACTAAAAATTTTTCGCTCTCTGTCAGCGATTAAATCCTTTATTTCTCGTGTGCCGTGTTCCTTTGCAATATCAGTATTTGCCCCTTGTTCTAAAAGATAATCAGCGATTTCAATGTTGCCATTGGTTGCTGCTGCTTGTATTGCCGCGCTGCTTACTTCTTTGAAATCATGCTTGGATTCTTTGATGATGTTTGTAAGACTTTTTACATACTCAACATCTCCAAGGTTAACGACATCTTGTAAGATAAATTTCTGTTCATTTTTGTCATAAAGTGTTTCTTCAAATTTTCCTTCTAAATATTCCTTTCGCGTTATATTGTGGTCGTTTAGCTCTTTTTTGGTCATATAGTTCATTTTTGTATCTTCTAAGTTGTCAACATAAGATAGCAAAATATAATCCAAAGTCAAATTTTAGAAGATATCGATTGATACAAGGGCGAAGCTTTATGTCCTGCAAGGACAGGGAAGGGCGAAAGCTTTCAGGTAGGGTGTTGGTCTAGGAGGTGTAAAAAAAGCCCACTTGGTTGTGGGCTTTAGGTTGTGGGCTTTAGTTAGCATTCAAAGTGCGCCTTTAAATTGCACTGGTGGAGGGGGTGGATTTGTAGGCTTTGGTCTCGTCACCTTGATAATTATCGATTCTTCAAATTTAGCGAGGGCTTCCGCTGCTCCTCTCACTTTATGATTAATTGCTCCCTTCAAGTGTCGCAATGTCTTCTTCTCTTTGTTATCAGTGCTACTCGTATTCTTACGTCGAGTTTTTGCATGATTTACATATGGCATAGTAATTTTCCTTAGATTGTTCAGTTCGCTCTTGCTACTGGTAGTTCGTCCCATCTTGTCGTGTAGCAACGTGTCTTGTTCCTGCCTCCATGGACCAGGTGGCGGTTGTGCCAGCAGATCCAAGCCTGACTGTATCACGGCCATAACGGTTGTTGAGGCTGTCAAGCGCATCCATGATTTTCTGACTCTTCAACTTGGTTTCAAGGTCGTCAAAAAGGAATGCTCAACTACCGTGTTAGGTGAGAGGTCAAGAAGCATGATGCCGGCTTTCTTATATTGGACGCCTTCACGATAGATAGAACAGCCGTCATTACTTGAAAGCACAACAACGGGGCGGTCCTGCCGGCAGGATTGAAGGCTCGTTCGCAACTGACATAGATGTTATTTACGTCAACTAGGGCTATGAGGTTACTAACTGACTCCACGGCTACATCTTCATCTTCCTGACTACTGCGGTAACGACTACCCATACCTCAAGCTCCTGGCCTTCTACCAGGCGTAAGGGGCTAAAGGCTGTCTTCATGTTCCTGCCAACAAGAACGCCAGCACAAGCTGGCAGGCGTTGTCCAAGCAAACTATGCGTAGTGTCTGCACTCCGCTAATTAAGGAATAATTTATAGATGACGTAGAACATCAATGGAAACCAGACTGCACTGACGAGGAGGATAAGGATCAGTCGTAGAAGTGCCGTTTTGAGATAGCCGAAAAACGGCCAGTCCCGAGACATGTAGAGTTCGGTGAAGCCACCATGATCAGTGGCTACCCATCTACTCACTCGCGCGACATGATCAACTGGTGGCCGAGTAGTGGTCTGCGGCGTTCTAACAAGCACGTTCACTGAGGAAGCGCGGACACCTTTCGGTCCAGGTCGCGGCGCGAACTCAACCATGTCGCCCGCAGCGGTGTATATGTCGCCAACACGATCTTTGCTACTGAAATAGTAATCAATGCCATCGTCGCCGCTGATGAAGCCAAAGTTTTTTGACGGTGAATACCACTTTACAGTTCCATACATATTCTGGCGATCTGATGACGTGAGTGTCGATCAGTGTACTGATGAGTTGCTAAATAAGCAAGCTACGACGCATGCTCGTGTTAGTGTTGTGTCGAGAGACCAACTTGCACAGTGCAAGGAAATCTGTGATGTGTTCATAGGTCCCTTATCTTGATGTACGGCCTCCACTGCACGATCTATCAACCCGATGTCACCGTCCATGATTCCAGCGCCCGACCTGCTGTTTCCTATGACTTGGAAGAAGTAGGACGCTTCCCTGTGACTGATAACGAGGGCATTGAGATCAAGCCCCTTCTCCCTGTAGTCGGCTGAGCGTGAGGTGAATCGATCAGGAACCGGGAACGCTTCGCCGTTGTTCCTACCGCGTGTACAGGATGCATTTCAGAAGCTAACTTTCTATCAACTTTTCGTTGCCCTCGCGCAACGCCAATGAGTATCTATTACGGTTGCCTAACAACATTGCTCGAAAGCATGTAAAAATCTAACAACGGGTCTTGCATTGCTTGTGTAATGCTTTTAATACCATTTGTGGTTTGGTAGATAAGTCGCTTTTTTCTTAATTTAAAACAATGAACATTGCAGAAATAGATTTCCGGTTTTCTTGGCCTGACCATGTGCCAGTTGTAGCTCAAATTGAATGGACTGTCCCGTCAACACATGATGTGCTGTTTTCTGGATTGCTTGAGCAAGATGAGACTGCTTACTTTTATGCTGTAGTTTCACTTTACAAAAGAAAGTGGATGACTCATTACATTGGTAAGGTTTACGCTCAATGTTCGTCAAAGCGACATCGCGCAGCCGATCATGTGAAGCGGTTGAATCAGTTAAGAGAGCTTTGCCCTGATCGAACATTTCATCTAACTCTCGGCACACCAAAGTTTGCTGATGATACGTTTAGCCCTGATGCAAAAACGATTGATTCAATTGAAGGATTACTTATTTATAGCAATTGGACAATTCATTTGACGAACAAGCGAAAGATTGACTCGTTTTCAAATAGACAAGAAATCGCGTTGGAGAACGTAGGTTTTACGAAGCATGTCATCAAACGCTCGGCCTATGGCGTGTTCTCAAGTTCTGAATGAGTTAAAATTAGGGGGGGGCTTTATGCTCCCCTTTTTCTTCTGATATGCCATCGTTTCAAAGAGGAAGTCAGCGAGAGTCTTGGCTGAGTTCACAGCTAATTTCGCATGGTGTCGCGCAGGTTTGTAGAGAGTGCCATGTGCGTCTGACATTTTATTTCGCATAGTAGCCAACCCATGGACGATGGTAGCTAAGCCGGTCAGCACTTGCTTGAGGGCGTCAGAGATGTCTTTACGGCTAGGATCAAGGTTGAGCAACATCCGAACCCTAGTGAATGCTCTAATGAGGTCACCGTCAGGTGCTGGTGCGTTGGGGTCAAGTTCCTGTTCGATGGAAGTAAGCAGGGTCTCTACCAAAGATCGAACGTTCGTAATGGCGCCGTCGTAATCGCCTGAAGCGATCTTGTCCTTGCATTTATTGATCTGATCTTCAATGGCGAATTCGGTGAGCGCGGACGCCTTCAAAAAGGGTAGCTCTGGCTTGATGAGGGAACCACTCAGATCGCGCACCTTGTAGTAAAGGCCGTCCTTGATAACTTCTAAGTTGTCGTGCTTGATGAGGTCGTTCAGTTGATCGGCACAGTCATCAACGGACTTGACTGGATTTTTGAGCGACATCCAGGCACGCGGGTCTAGCAAGTCCCTTATTAGATCCTTGACAAGTTCCTTCCCACTCAAAATCGTTAATTTCTCAGCCGTGTAGGTCGCACGAGACGCGAACCCTTGTCCGTATACATCGCGAAATCCATACTGGTTAAAAAGCTGTACGAGTTCATTTCCTGACCGATAGGGCCAGCCTTCGGTGTCTCCAGTTATAATTTTGGCAAGATGTTTGACTGTGTAAGGGGAGAGCTTCATTGAACGCCAACAATGGTTTTTGAACTTATAATGTAACAGAGACTAGAAAAGTCGTAGAAGTATCGCTTCCGCTCCAATTGCTCCTAGGTACAAATGCTACCATGATGTTTTATAGAAGAAAATTTTGAGGGTGTATCGTGGCGCAGTGGGCTTCAACGCAGTTAGGGCAGTACTTTACAAAGTGCCCACCATGGGAAATTTCGCTCAATGGCGGAGAGATAGTTCTAAGCACAGAAGGGCAGACGCACAACGCAGCGGTGCTCGACCCCCAGTCAGTAACCATCAAGACAGGTGCATTTTGGTCGTCCGTAGTCTTTCGTCCAGCCGGGAAGCTCGCGATCCAGCTTGATGGTATCCCGAATGCTAGAGGGAAAGACATGCTTAGCCAAGTGCAGGCCGAGCGTGCAAGACAACTGGCCGTCATAGAAGCTAGGCGCAAGTGCGAACGGTTCGACACACTGATAGCTCCTCTAGTTGCGTGGTATAGGTCGGTCGTTACCTCCATCAATACGCACGATACGAACAGGTGGTGAATAGCTACCGAGGTACTTCAACGGTGGACCGCAACGAAGATCCAAGCGATTGGCAATGGGACTGAGCTTGAAGCGCTTTTGGTAGATTCCGATGTCACTGCCCACTTCGAGGGCCAAGGGGAAGCTGTCCATAGCGCACTTGCTTGGCGTAAAAAGGATCTTCTTTCGCATGTGGCTGTGCTCAACGACTCGCATCTGAAGCGTGAGCTAGTAGAGTGTAAAGACTTTTTTGACAAGATAGAGAAGTCGCCCCTGACCGTCGAACAGGCCAAGTCCGTAGTTTGCTTTGACAACAGGGTGCTTGTTGTCGCGTCGGCCGGGTCGGGTAAGACTTCAACTATGGTTGCGAAAGCAGGGTACGCACTGCACCGCAACGTGGTGCCGCCTGAACGAATCTTGCTGCTGGCCTTCAACAAGGAAGCGGCTAAAGAGCTTCAACTGCGAGTGCAAGAGCGCCTGAGTCCTCTCGGCTTTGCAAGCGAAGGCATCATCGCCCGAACCTTCCATAAATTTGGCCTTGACGTCATTGGGCATGCGACGGGCAAGAAGCCGAGTTTAGCGAGTTGGCTTGAGGAGGGCGTGACATTGACCACCTCTCCAGCTTGATTGACGGGCTGAAGGACAGCAACCCGTTGTTCCGCACCAGGTGGGATCTGTTTCGTGTCGTGCTGAGCCGTGACCTTCCGAAATTTGGCAAGGAAGAGGAAGGGGCTGAAGACCGTGATCGCAACACCAAGAAGTATGGCTTCAGGACACTTCGTGATGAAGTCGTGAAGAGTCACGGTGAACGCATGATCGCTGACTGGCTGTTCTACAACGGTGTGGATTACGAGTACAGACCAGCATACATTCATGAGACCGCAGATGCTGCACATCGTCAGTATCATCCTGACTTCTTCTATCCGACGATAGACCTCTACCATGAACACTTTGCCCTAGATGCGAACGGCCAACCCCCTGCCGAGTTCATAGGGTACATGCAAGGTATTGAGTGGAAGAGAAGCCTGCACGCGAAGCACGCAACGGCGCTCATTGAAACCACTTCGGCTCAGCTTCGCACAGGGGCCGCATTCCATATTTTGGAGAAGGAATTGACGGCTAGGGGCATCAAACTTGATCCGAATCCTGATCGTGAAACCATTGGACGCAAAGCGATTGAAAATGAAGACTTGGTGAGGTTGTTCTGCACGTTCCTGACACATGCGAAGAGCAATGACCTCGCTGACCCGGACTTAAGAGAGCGGATGCGTGACAGCAAGGCCGGTGCCTTCATCTACCGTCATGAAATGTTCCTAGATCTGTTTGAAGACATACGCAACGCATGGGAAAAGAGTCTGCGCGCCAGTAATAGCATCGACTTTGAAGACATGCTGAACATAGCGGCTGACCATCTTGAGTCGGGTCGTTGGGAATCGCCGTACACGCTTGTCACGGTTGATGAGTTCCAGGATGCCTCTCGTGCGAGGGCCAGGCTCACGCGTGCGTTGGTCAACAAGCCCAACAGATTCCTGTTCGCAGTGGGCGACGATTGGCAAAGTATCAACCGTTTCGCCGGCGCCGATCTGGCCGCTATGACAAAGTTCGATGAGTGGTTTGGAAAGAGTGTGACGCTCAAGCTCGAGCGCACATTCCGTTGCCCTTAGTCCATCTGCGACGTGTCTAGCAAATTTGTACTGAAGAACCCAGTTCAGCTTCCAAAGGTCGTCAAGTCCGCTCAGCCTGAGCATGTGCAGTCAGTCCAAGGATTCCAGGTAGATCACGATGGCAAACTTCAAACTGCGATAGCACTGTGGATGGCCAGCCTGTGCAGCAAAGTCGCAACAGGTGCAGTGGCGCCAGGGAAGAGCGGTAAGCTCTCGGTCTTTGTGCTTGGTCGTTACAACAGGGACGCTCAACTTATTCCTGAAGACTGGCAAGCGAAGTTCGGTCGATATCTGGAAGTGAAGTTCTCAAGCATCCACGGCTCTAAGGGCTTGGAAGCAGACTATGTAATTTTGCCCCGAGTGGTCAACAGCAGATCCGCATTCCCTAGCATGCAGACGGACGATCCTGTTCTTCAGTTAGCAATGCCGTCAGGCGACAGTTTCCAGTTCAGTGAAGAACGGCGACTGTTCTATGTGGCCTTGACTCGTGCGCGTAGGTCGGTGGTTCTCTTCACGGTCGAAGGCAACATATCGCCATTTGTGGTTGAACTCATGAAAGACACCAACCTTGAGTTGGAACGGATTGACGGCGAGAAAACAAAAACGCGGATGTGTCCAGCACCTGAGTGCAAGACTGGTGTCCTCGTCAAAAGGAAAGGGCCTTACTCTGAATTTTGGGGCTGTAACAGGTTCCCGAAGTGCAGGCATTCAGAGAAGATTGCGCCAAAAAGTGATGGTGCGAAGTAACTTTCTCAGAGAGAGTGAAGGAAATTATCGTTATGCTGTGCCTATATACAGCAAGACTGACTTTCGCCCTCAGCTACAATGTAAGTATTCAAACAAGCTAAAGAATGGAAGTGACATGTTTAATCTGCTAGTCAAGAGTTCACCTTGGACAGGTGGAACCGCTACGTTCGGTACAGACCGTGTCTTATCACTTACTGAAGACAGCTTAACCAAAAAGTTTTCGCCGGGTGGAACTTTAGATTTTGATGCTTTGACGAAGCTACCGACGCTATTCGTTGAAGAAACTAATCGAGATGCTAATCAGGTTGCACGAATTGGTAAAGTCATTAACGTAAGTTTGCAGCGTCACCAGTACGTTATTCAATATTTGCTAGATGGTGATGCTAGGCCAATGCCGCAGTCAGAATTGATCAAGCTCGCACCCCAGCTAAACATCGACATCCCGCGACGTGGGTTTGATGAGCTGAGTACGACACATTGGGCTGTCAAAAATGCCGATTTGTTCCAAGCGCTTTACAATTCACCTAGCACAAATACACGCATGCCAAAGGTCTTCAATGTGCCAAAGAACCAGGCAATTGAAAAAGATCTTATCTCCGTCATGATGCCGTTTGCAGGTTTCGATGCTGTTTATGATGCAATTAAGACAGCAGCGAAATTGGCAAATATGCGATGTACAAGGGCTGATGAGATATGGGAAAACCCGACCATCATTCAAGATATTGCGTCACTTATAGATCGCGCAGCGATAGTAGTTTGCGACTGTACGAAAAAAAACGCCAACGTTTTCTATGAATTGGGTGTGGCGCACGCGTTAGGTAAAGAAGTAATCTTGATAGCTCAGCATGAGACCGACATCCCGTTTGACGTCGTTCATCACCGTTATATTGTCTATCACAATAATGCTGAGGGCTTGGAAAAGCTTGCGGGAATCATAGCTGGCCGCGTCAACACTTTGCGAATGGTATAGCCCCCTAACCTCAGCCTGATGAAACCAAAATCTAAAGAATGAGATAGTTTCCTGAACAGTTCTGTGTAGATCGGAATAAATTTAAGGGGACATTAAGTCCCCTTATTCTTCTTCTTTAATACAGCAGGCTATTCGTAAGAGATAGAGTGGACGAAGTCCTTGCCGTCTTCATCTTTTCCTGAAATGGTAACTGAAGTAGGTGGTGCTCCCCAATCGTCTGAAATCAAATTATTTATAAGTGATTTTCCAGACAAGCCCTGCTGCTCGAAAGCTCTCAGTTCTTCCAGGATTGCTGTGCCTGTCGTATACTCGTGGAATCCTCCATCGATCAAACGGATTGATACAGTGACTTCGTTCATGGTGGCCTTATCGATTATTAGTTACTAGGCTTGGCACTGCGTAAGATGTCAAGCCTATTGGTAGCAACAAATTACTTCTTCAGGTATTTGCGCACGTCTTCTACCATGACTCCAACAGCCTTGACGGCTTCCTCAAGTTCCTCGCGCGAGACTTTGAATTCCTGTGTCCAGTAGCGAACTTCATGCTCTTCATGGACGTTGATGCGGATGCGGTCTTGCTGGCCGCGATTGTTCAGGTCGTCAGACATGGTGCCTCCAATGTATGAAAAGCTCGTAGTAGCCTGTCAGCTTGTAGGGTTCGGTGCGATGATTCACTGTCCAGTCAGGGTAGCCCTCAGGTATCCTTGCTATTCTCGCAACCTATATAAGCACACACACAATGACAAAAATAGCGACTGCTCAAGACTATGCTGAAGGTTTGGTAGAGCATGCGAAGCGGCTAGCCGTGGTAGCAAGTTGGGAAGGGAAGGGCGAAGCGTGCGCTCGAGATGTAGAGGTTAAGCAGATCGTGGGTCGCTGTGCTGAACTAGTACGCGGTGCGTCGGCTCTTGCTGCGCAGAAGAACCAGGTAGCCGTTGCTGTGATCGGTCGGACTATGGTTGAGAGTCTGATCCTCATCTTATGGGTGTGTGTTTCAGAGGAAAACGCGATCCAACAGAGCCAGGCGGGTTTAGCCGAGTTCACGAGGGTGGCAAGAATCAATCTTGAGCAAGGCCACTTGAAGATTCGTAACCGTGAGAACGGCGAGGATGCTACTGCCGAGTTCCTGAAGACGGACAAGTTCAAGAACCTGCCGAAGCAGAAAAAGGTGATCGACCAGGCAACTGAGGCTGGTGTGGAAGACCTCTATCAAGTCTTCTACAGGTTCATGTCACTTGCGACACATGGACACGACATGATCGGTAACGACGAAGATCCAGAGGCGGGGTTGATCGTAGACCTTCAAGCCATTGGCGCCATGTGTAAGGGTGTGGGCCATGTGGGCGTGAAGTGGTTGCTCGGTCGCGTGCGCACGGACAATGAAGCACTGCGCCAAGTGCTCGGTATCGGCGTGTAGGGGTCGAAAGTTATCTTAAGCGAAACACGCAGGCGCTTAAGCCAATGAAGGGCTAAGAAAGACGCAGCACCTACTTATGTTTCCGGATGGGAATAATCTATAATCGTTAGATCAGACCCTAACGACTTCGGAAAATCTCACATGGCTATTGTCAGTTGCCGCGAATGCTCGAAAAATGTTTCTTCGCTGGCACGTGTTTGCCCACATTGCGGCATATCTGCGCCAGGAGAGCCCCTGACTGTTGATCCTGCCCCTCCTGCACCTGTTCCAGTAATTGGGACGAAGATTAGCAATATAGAAGCAGCAGCAATCATTACCGTCGCCATCATCGGTGTGATCGGCATGGGTCTCTATGACCACTACAAGCCAGTGAAAGCTCGTACGGCAGTGGCCGATAGCGCACCCGTATGCCCGAAGTCCGACCTACAGTGTCGTGGAAGTAATACGTTAGGTAGTGCTGCGGTGTACTGTAGCGCTCATATTGAACGACGTGCACAACATGCAGTTAGGTGGACAGACAGCTTTCTAGAGCCAAAATTCTCACGATTTAGGTGGCGTGATCCACTTGCAGGGGAGATCACATACATCGGCAACAAGGTGGAATTCCAAAATGGATTCGGCGCCTTCACTCCAATTATTTACGAGTGCGATCTCGCATCGGACGAGAAGACTGTTCTTGACGTGAGAGTCCAGGAAGGAAGACTGTAGCGCATGCGCATTAAAAGCATGTCTAACAGGCAGTAAGCGTACTTTAGATTGAACGACAATCATCTTTTTCGAGAGAGACTTGTGATTAAGACAGATTTAGAATTAGCAAGTTCAGTGTCAAAAGCTGTTGGCGAAAGCTACGAAGATGCAGTTGAGTTCACGACTGCACTTCCTGCATACGCCTTGATTCGGTATCGCGATGTGCTTGAGTCTGTCTGTGAGCAACTTGGAAAAGAATATGAAGTAAATCTCGGAAAACTTCAGCTATTTGAACAAATCAATAAGTTAACAGACGCAGGGAAGATTACATTCGGGTTTAAGGATCGATGCCATCGCCTTCGTATATTGTGTAATCCGGGCGCGCATAGATCTATTTTTCTCAACCAAGAGGAAAGCCCTGATGAATCTCAGGACGAAGCTGATCGCTTATTGGAAAACGCATTAGAAGCTCGCAAAGTGGCGCTCTGGATACTTGAAGGGCTTTATCGTATAACGTGTAAATTCAAGGGCGATTTTTCCTACTCACTAGTTAAGATCGAAACTCAAGAGTGGAGGGATCTACTTTTTGAGGCCACTGTTGAACGAGACTCCAACAAAAAGTTTAAGGCTGGTCTTTGGTGTGAGGCAGAAGCGAAGCGTAGAGAGCTTGCATATAAGTTCTCCATTGCTACCCAAGAATATCAGATTGATCAAGATTTTCTGAGAAAGCTTGCAGCAAGTTTTTATTACGGGTCATATAAACTAAAGCAAAACATAGAAGCCGCTTTTCGATATGCCAAATTAATTCAACTAGGGATTATTGACAAAGATAAGCAAGAAGAAGCTAAGGCGCTTATCGAGATGGCGGCAAAAGCTGGTCATGGGTCAGCATGCGACCTATATGCTGTAGATTTGTACACGGAGCAAAAAGACTATATAAATGCCGAAAAATATTGGAACCTCGCTATTCAAAACAACGTTACACGCGGATACTTCTGTCTGTACATATTTTATACAGAAGGGAATGCATGCTCTCCTCAGCCTGAAAAAGCGATTGCATACTTGGAGAAAGGGGTCGAGCAGGATTGCCGAGATTGTCTTAGCACTTTAGGCCGGGCTTATTTTGAGGGCGAATACGTAGCTAAAGACGATGAAAAGGCTCGAGTAATGCTTACTAGGGCCTCAGAGCTGGGACATGGGAAGGCAAGACTTTACCTGAAATTGATGCTCGATGGAGGTGCTGAACAACTCCAAAAGGACTTTCAAGCAATTGGGCAGATGCTGTTGGCAACAGTACCAGGACGCCAGGCTGAGCAGTCGACCATACGGGACCCATACGCATTTTGTAGTTGTCAGTCAGGAAAGAAATTTAAGTGGTGTTGCATGGGGAAATCGATAATGGAAGAGCCAATACGAAGCCCTCTTGCGCTGCACCTTCCAAGGTTCCAAGGATAGGTATTCAATTTCGATCCAAGAAGTCCCGGAATGCAATCTAGTTAAAATCTATAAGGATAATATGGCTAAAAAGAGAAAAATGCGTAGTGCAAATCGGGCGATCTTCGTTCTCGAGGCGCCATGGGAGTTGGATGCAGGAGACGCGAATCGAACTAGTGTTTTACCTTTTATTGAAGGCGTTGGGAAATTCGTAGGTGATACCGAAGTATTTCATGCTAATTTCTACGACAAATCCAGCTTTGTGAAAGCATTGACTTGCCTCGCAAAAACACGGTATGAAAACGCTGTGATATATGTTGCCGCTCATGGAAGCAAATCAACCATCGGTGGAGTTAAGACAAGGGATATGTTGGAAGAAATTGGTGAGGTATCGAAATCTCTCAATGTAACTGGTGTACTTCTTGGTGCCTGTCTGGCGGGGGGCGATACGATAAAGATGGAAGTGTACACCGAGGGAACGAATCTCCGATGGTGCTGTGGATACTCTGCCTCAGTTTCATGGTTGGAGGGGACGTTGCTAGACTGTGCAATCCTTGCAAATATGTTGGAACTCGACGACGAAGATTTTGAGGAGGCTGATCAACTCGTAGATTCGTTAGCGAATGCAGTTGCGCCCTTCTCAAGGACGTTCGGCATAGGCTCTAAAAAAAATGACGAAGCCTCCCTTGATCGGTCAATCGAATTCGTCGTCCAGGCGAAGGGACGGGGTAAAGTTGCTAAAACCGTGACAGAGGACGTATTTTCAGCGTGGGCTGCAAAGCAGGTCTAACGATCAAAAAGATAGACTAGCCACATCGGCTAGTTTAGACAGGGTTGTTTGTCGACATCAGTGATTCCGCAATGACATATTAATGGATACGAAGCTGTTTATTGTGTAGGTCTACAATTTGGCCGTAGGTTGGAGCATGAAGTGTTATGAGAATTGCTTTGTACTTCTCCAAGTTCTCTGTGATTATTTCATTGAAGATGTCGATTACATAGTGTCGCTTGTCGTTCGGAGCATCATGAGAAATACATGCAATCTGAACCATGATGTAGTTCCGAAGTAGGGCAATCAAGAAGTTGTCCAGGGAAGAGAAGCCCATGATGAACATGTGCTTGTAGGTCTCAAAATATTCGGGGAAGTTATCGTGAGTCATTGCGAGTAAGATTGTGTTGTCTCTATCGCTTCCTCTCTTCCACATGCGAATCTTTGTCTCAGCAAAGTGTGTGAAGCCTTCCTTGTAGTCTTCTCGTGTCATCATATTTCTGACTCCATATGCTTTGATATGTTTAATTTTTGTTTAAACTTGTCCTGATCGAAGTAGTAGGGACGCTGACACTCATTAATCAAACTTTGAACATAGCTGCGGTTCAAGCGGTAATACTCCATAACCGCATCAAGCTCTGCTATTTCCTGCTCGGAATAGAGGTATCGGGCTGGATTCCATTCAAGGCGCCGTGTGTCTATGAAGTGGTTGTTGACCACATGGATATTGCCGCCTGTGTCAAGGAAGTCGTCATTCAAGATATAGATCTTGGTCGGGTCACCCTTGAAGGTGGTCGCACGTGCAGCTTGGCCCCTGTCTTCACCTATGCTTTTGATAGTCTTATAGGCATCGTCACCTGTATCAGCCTTCGTTTGTAAAAGCGCGAGTAGCTGAAGACCTGTGAGAGGTTGCTTACTCTGTGTGTGTTCAAACTCGGCGTGATCCGCGCCGATATTCGCAACCAGGTATGGCTTGAGAACCTTTATGTTGAGACTATCGTTACCAATGAGCTTGTAAATCTCGCCGCACGAATCGCAGTAAGCCCGCACAGTGTTCTGAACAGGTACATGAAGTAGGGCGTTCTCTCTGCGACGGAAGATGTCTACCCTAGCCGTTCGTTGACTCGCTTGATGTGGCTTCCAGGGCCTCACTAACAGGGTCTTTGTATGAGATCCACTTGCCTTCAAGGTTCACATCTATGCACTCTATGGCTCACATCGTAGGGTTCAGAGGGAAATGTGCGTCATCAGTACCACGAATGTCAGCTTTCTCATTGCCGTTTCGTATGATCGAGAGCAGCAGGGCCTTCGTTAGACTGATAGATGGTTGGGCCCTGCTCATAGATCTTTACAAGCACAGTAGAAGCTAGATAAGATGGATGTTTCCACATGGAAATCATAACTTTATGTTCAGTTTTCTCAATCCATTTCGCATGTATGGTTTAGCGGGCGATGTAGCCGAGTTTTTGGTCGACAACCTTATACGTGACAAAGTTACGCCCCGTCCAGGCAGCGTTGTCTACTGCGGACTGCTTAATAATCTGGTTGAGCACTCAGGCATATGTGTTGGCCCAGACCGTATCGTGCATCTGGACGGTAGTGGACGGATCGAGGTGGTCGACCCTGACGGATTCTTAGGTCGCTTGGGTGGTTTCAACCAAGCGCTGACGATATATGTATCATCGCGAGACGGCCAAGCTGCGGGTAATGATCAGGCTGGACGCCGCGCAGCTTCGATGATCGGCAAATCCCGAAGCTATAACGTCATCTTGGACAACTGCCATCAATTCTCCGCTGGTTGTCTGACTGGTGAATTTGACAATTCAGATAATTTCTTGTGGATGCTGAAAGACCGGACGAGAAAAGTGCTTGGCGCCGACGAATGGCGTGCTTGGGATCGCTAGGAACATACTGTTATCGGTGTGCCGTAACTGGTATACATCTCGTACCGAAGCTCATCTTGCTTAACACTGAGTCCATGTTCAGGGTATACATCCAGATGTCTCAAGATTGAGCATCTGTTGCTTGCTTCACTGCCCCATGTCGTAGCCGTAGTCAGAAAGCTCTCTGTTCGCTGTCCCTACCTTTCTTGAGAACGGGCTAGTAAGCAACTGCATTGCTCAAAACCTTCTCTTCATTTGTCTTTTTTTGCGTGGCATGTGGATTTTTGACCTCAAGTTTGCTGCGTCCATGTTTGTAAAATCGTATCAGCTACATCTTCTTCTTGCGTCGGTAGGGCAGGGGCTTGCTCGTGTTCTTCAACTACATCTACTTCTGCTTTGACATCTCCGAGTTTGCGCACTTCGCGCAAAAATTCGGCAACTTGATCTTTGTTGAAGTGTCTCTCAAGCATGGCGATTCCGCGCTCAACAATGTTCCCTGTTTGACCAATGTTGAGCATTCGCTTCATCTCTTCATCGGGGACTGCAAAATACCTTGCAGCTAACACATTGATAGATTTGTGACCTGTAATTTTGCTGAGATAAATTGCGTTCGGAACCTTAGGGGCGAGGTCAACAGTAGCAATCTTTCGGCATGTGTGGAAGGTCAGTCCTTCAATCGGTGGCTCGGCCAGGCGGCAAACTTCCGTGAAGGCGTGGGACACAGTGTTGACAGTGGTCGGCGTGTGATCGCCATTCAAGCGGTATGTGAGGAAGACAAGGCCCTTCTTGGTCGGGTGCTTTTCATAGTGTCGCAACAAGATTTCTTGCATCTTGTCTGACATGGGAACTGTTCGCCCTTTTAAGTCGCTGTTTGACTTCGTCCAGTCGTTCTTTTCTTTGAACAACCTGATCATTCTTGTTGTGAAGTTCACGCCTTCCCACAACATGCCCGGCTCTTGTTTCCCTGTAGTCTTGTCCTTCGCACCAGCTACAAGCTCACCCCTGTGAAATGACATTTCTAATGACATGTCAACAATGTCTTCCAACCAAGGGCGGTTCTTCCTCATGCTTGCATAGAGCCTTTCCTTCTCGTCGCCTTGCCAGTAGCGTTCAATCGCGTTGTCAGGCTTCGGAAGTTTGATACCGTTTACAGGGTTTTCAATGGGGTACTGCCACTCGGAAATTGCGTGCTTGAAAAGGCTGTTTAATACAGTGAAGTAGTTCTTCACCGATGACTCAGAGTAGGGGACATCTTGAAGGTGCTTACGGAAGCTCAGCATGTTCTTTTTAGTGAGATCCTTGAACAGCCGCTTCTCGCCGTCAAGCCAGTCAATGAGGTGCTCAACCCTGTAACCGTTTTCCTTGGACGATGACTTGCCCTTATAGTGCTCAGCATGGAATTTGCGAAGCGCGGCTGCTAACGTCAAGTTCTCGTAGGTTTCGTCAAACGAGCCGTTGGCCTTCTTGAAGCTCAAGATTTTCGCTTCCTCTTCATCAGCCCATGCTTTGGCCTGATCATAGTTGTCGTGAGTGGCTGAGCGTGTGACGATGTTGCCCTGACTGTCCTTGAGTTTGATCTGGACTTCGAAGGCAGTTGCGAGTTGTTGCACCTTTGCTCGAGCGATTTCGTGCTCTGCCACGTACTTCTCGGCTTGGCTTTTGAGCCTGAATTTCTTCTCCTGCTGCCCAGGGGCTTTGACTGTCCAAGGTGACCGATTTGCAATATTCGCCATGTTTCGATTGTTCCTTTATAATTGCCCGGTTTCCCAAACTGACCCATCTAGGTGTTTGGGAAAGTGCGGTCACGAAGCCGCCAGCCCCACTAGCAAGATGCTGAAATTCTAATGACTCCTCGCCCAGTTTGGGAATAAGTTTGGGAAAGTCCAGAAAATTCCAAGAATTCGCGGCCTTTTTGCTTTAGAATCAGTAGCTTGAATGTAGCGAGGTTTTTGGGGGATTTGGGTTTAGGTCCTGACGCCAGCAATGGTGTGGGGGTTCGAGTCCCCCTCCTCGCACCACGAATAATTATTTTTTTGGACGATTTTTACAATGGCAACTGCAGTCGAAACCCTGGGTAAACTCGAACG
>Ga0308164_10001533_pt1 | contig 26634 bp, 18 predicted proteins | sample PhyTR2_FD_201031 | JGI IMG/M metagenome (GOLD analysis project Ga0308164, IMG submission 201031) | Phyllosphere microbial communities from UC Gill Tract Community Farm, Albany, California, United States - DLSLT.R2 | ecosystem: Host-associated > Plants > Phyllosphere > Unclassified | place: USA... | reverse complement strand
TTGGTCTGGAAGGCGATGCCGTCGATCACCGAGATGATTTCGACGATCTTGGTGGCCGAGGTGTTGATGGCGCCCATGGTCGAGACCACGTTGCCCACCACTTCGCCGCCGCGGGTGGCGATGTCGCTGGCCGTCACCACCAGGTTGTTGGCCTGGTTGGCGTTGGCGGCGTTGGCGCGCACCGTGTCTGTGAGCGATTCCATCGCGCGCGCCGTGTTTTCCAGGCGGCTGGCCTGGTTTTCGGTGCGGCTGGCCAGGTCGGCGTTGCCGCTGGCGATTTCGGCGCTGGCCAGGGCAATCGTTTCGGCCGAAGTCTTGATGCCGGACACCATGTTGGCCAGGCGGCCGCGCATTTCCTTCAAGGCCGCCAGCAGGCTGGTCTGGTCGCCGGCTTCGGTGCGGATGTCCATCGACAGGTTGCCGTCGGCCACGGCGCGGGCGATGTCGCGCGCATATTCGGGTTCGCCGCCGAGCTGCTGCCAGATGGTGCGCACCACGAACCAGGACACGGCGATCAGGGTGGCGATCACGATCAGGGCGGTGATGATGGTGGCGGACAAGGCGCGGCGCACGTTCGATTCGCTGCGCGCGATACCGGCCTTGAAATTCTGTTGGGCCTGGTCGTTGAGCTTGGCCACGTCCTTGTTCAGCGTGGCCAGCGTGGCCTGCATGCGCTGCACGACGGCGCCGGCATCGCCCTGCTCGAGCTCGAGCATGATCTTGGCGGCGGAGACGGCCGGTGCGTAGTAATCGTCGAATTCCTTGGTCAAACGCTTGCTGGTCTCGGCCATGCCGTCGATCTTGCCGATCTCGGCCACGCGGGCACGTACCTTGTTCGCCTGTTCGCCGACCGAGCTCACACGCGCCTTGTCGCCTTCGGACACGGCGTCGCGCAAGCCGTTGGTGACGGCTTCGATCTCGGCCGTCAGCGTTTTGGCCAGGCCCAGCGCCGGGTAGTCGACGCTTTCGGTGGTGTGGATCGAGTCCAGGGCCTTGTTCGCGATGCTGGCGCTGATCGCGACGCCGAGGCCGAAGATGATGGTCGAAACGACGGGCAATGCCCAGATCCTGCGTTTGATGCTCATACTGCCATCTCCTGACAAAAAAAGCCCGCCGCCGGCAGATGGCGGCGGGCTGTACTGCGGACGATTAGGAAGCGGAGTAGATCACTTTGACGGAGGCGTCGACGGCGCTTTTCTCGATGTAGCCGATGCCCTTCGGATCGGCCGCGACCGCCTTCTTGACGGCGGCGCTGTCGCCGACTTCCTTCGGCATCGTGGCCTTGCCGGTGAACACCAGCTTGGACCACAGGGCCTTGACCTGGGAAGCGTCCTTGTCGGTCACTTTCTTGTAGAACTCGGCGCGGATCGGCGCGCTGTCCGGCTGGTCGACCGGGGTCATGCTGCTCGATTTACCGAGGAAGAACTGCGCGACCTGGTCCTTGGTCATCGAGGCTTCGGCAGCCTTCGGGTTGACCACCACCACCACTTCGGCCATGGCCGGAATCGACAGCGCCAGGACGGTGGCGCAGATGCTTGCTTTGATCAGTTGTTTCATGCTGGGTCTCCTTAGAACACGAAGTCGACGGCGATGGCGCCGACGGTGACCGGGCCCTTGAAGGCCGGGGTGGCGTGCACGAACAGGCCCTTCGGATCAGGCTTCACGCGGTCGATCTGGAACTTGATGTCGGCCGAGTTCGAGAAATCCCAACGCAGGCCGATGGTGTCGGTGCTCTGGGCGCCGCGGTTGGTGCTGGTGCGCAGGCTTTCCAGCGTGGCGTTCAGGGCGCGCACGGTCGGCGTGCAGGCGGCCGGCGAGCCGGCGGCGCAGCTGGTCGGGATGGTGTTGGCGAAGTCGCTGTGCACCTTCAGGTCGGCGTGGCTGTAGTACGGCAGGAATTTGCCGAAGCGGTAGCCGGCCAGCACGTACCACGAATCGGTCGAACCGGAGGTGGTGTCGATCTTGCGCTTGGCGTACTCGGTCTGGGCAACGATGTTGTTCCAGTCCATCGACAGGCCGGCCGAGGTGAACGAACCCTTTTTCTTGCGGTTGCTGACCAGGTTCGCCATGTCGTTCAGCTGGCTGATCTTGAAGTTGTTGCCGGCGGTGTTCAGGGTGCTGACCAGGGTGTTCAGCGACGCGATGTCGACCGTGAGCTTGGCTTCGGTACGGCCGACGCGGACCGTGAACGGGCCGTGCTCGGCGCCCAGGCTGATGGCGCGCAGCTCGGTCAGGGTGGCGTCGACGCCGCCCGACAGCGTGGTCTTGCTGCGGCCAACGGCGAACTGGGCCGTGTAGGTGGTGTCGCCGAAGGCTTGCTGCCAGGTGAGGTCGGCGCCGTCGACGCTGTTCAGCGGCACCTGCGAATACACTTCCGACGGCGGACGCAGGAAGGTGTTGGCGTAGCCGATGTTGCGGTATTCCGAAATCATGAAGGTCGGCAGCACCAGGCGGCCGACGCGCACGCTCACGTTGTCCGAGACCTTGGCCTTGGCGAATGCCCAGGTCAGTTCGGCGCCGTAGTTGTCTTCGCCATCCTTGCGGACCAGGCCCTGGCCGGTGACGGACAGCCAGTCGTTGACGGTGTAGTCGGCTTGCAGGCCGAGGTTGGAATCGACACCGGTGCGGGCGTCTTTCTTGACACCGCTCGACTGGTTCGGACGTGCGAACTCGGCGTCGTCGGTGTTGGCCCAGGTCAGGGCGGCGGTGCCGAAACCGCTGATGCGGACGGCATTGTTATCTTGTGCGTACGCGGACGAAATAGCGAGTGGCAAGGCGAGGGCCGCCACGAAAAAACGTGTCTTCATTTTTTTTTCCTACATTGGACGAGTATGGTGTTATTGCTTGTATGCAAAGCGGCGGCAGTTGATTGGGCCACGCGGGGGATTTGCTGGAAATGATTGTATCCAGTAAGCAATTATTGCCGCAATGAAAATTGGTGATTATTCACCTTTCTCTGCGTGGAATGGACATTTCGTTGTGTCAGATAGACGAAATGTGACCGGTGTCGGTCGGCAGTTTCAATAATTTGACATGTAAAGAGAAAGGGCCGGTTGCTGTGCTGACAGGAACCGGCCCTCTATATATTCGTGATAGCTCTAACCAACGTCGCCCCTGCGCAGGCAGGGGCCCAAGTTAGCAGCGTTTCGCAAAACTTGGGCCCCTGCCTGCGCAGGGGCGACGGTTTTTCAGTCGCGGGCCAGGGCCAGCGGCTGCTTGAGGCTACGGCCGCCAGGTACGTCACCCGTACGTGCATCATCCAACTTAAACACCGCCAACGCCCCCGACAACTGCCCCGTCTGGTCCGTCAACGATTCCGCCGCCGCCGACGCTTCCTCGACCAGCGCCGAGTTCTGCTGCGTCATCTGGTCCATGTCGTCGATCGCCTGGCCGATCTGGGCGATGCCTTCGCTCTGGCGCTGGCCGGCTTCGGTGATCTCGGTCATGATGTCCTGCACCTTGCGCACCGAGGTCACGATCTGTTCCATCGTGGCGCCGGCCTGGTCCACCAGCGCAGTGCCGGCATTCACCTTCGAGACCGAATCGCCGATCAGTTCCTTGATTTCCTTGGCGGCCGTGGCGCTGCGCTGGGCCAGGTTGCGCACCTCGGCGGCGACGACCGCGAAACCGCGGCCCTGTTCGCCGGCGCGGGCCGCTTCCACGGCCGCGTTCAGCGCCAGGATGTTGGTCTGGAAGGCGATGCCGTCGATCACCGAGATGATCTCGACGATCTTGGTGGCCGAGGTGTTGATGGCGCCCATGGTCGAGACCACGTTGCCCACCACTTCGCCGCCGCGGGTGGCGATGTCGCTCGCCGTCACCACCAGGTTGTTGGCCTGGTTGGCGTTGGCGGCGTTGGCACGCACCGTGTCGGTGAGCGATTCCATCGCGCGCGCCGTGTTTTCCAGGCGGCTGGCCTGGTTTTCGGTGCGGCTGGCCAGGTCGGCGTTGCCGCTGGCGATTTCGGCGCTGGCCAGGGCGATCGTTTCGGCCGAAGTCTTGATGCCGGACACCATGTTGGCCAGGCGGCCGCGCATTTCCTTCAAGGCCGCCAGCAGGCTGGTCTGGTCGCCGGCTTCGGTGCGGATGTCCATCGACAAATTGCCGTCGGCCACGGCGCGGGCGATGTCGCGCGCGTATTCGGGCTCGCCGCCGAGCTGCTGCCAGATGGTGCGCACCACGAACCAGGAGACGGCGATCAGGGTGGCGATCACGATCAGGGCGGTGATGATGGTGGCGAACAGGGCACGGCGCACGCTCGACTCGCTGCGCGCGATGCCGGCGCTGAACTGGCGCTGGGCGCCCTCGTTCACGGTGGCGACGTCCTTGTTGAGCGTGGTGAGCGCGCTCTGCATGCGCGCCACGACGGCGCCGGCGTCGCCCTGCTCGAGCTCGAGCATGATCTTCGCGGCGGAGACGGCCGGGGCGTAGTAATCGTCGAATTCCTTGGTCAGGCGCTTGCCGGTGTCGGCCATGCCGTCGATCTTGCCGATCTCGGCCACGCGGGCGCGCACCTTGTTCGCCTGTTCGCCGACCTGGGCAACGCGCGCCTTGTCGCCTTCGGACACGGCGTCGCGCAAGCCGTTGGTGACGGCTTCGATCTCGGCCGTCAGCGTTTTTGCCAGGCCCAGCGCCGGGTAGTCGACGCTTTCGGTGGTGCGGATCGAATTCAGGGCGCCGGTCGCGAAACTGGTGCTGACCGCGACGCCGAGGCCGAAGATGATGGCCGAAATGACGGGCAAGGCCCAGATCCTGCGTTTGATGCTCATGCTGCTTCTCCTGACATTGGAATCGTTCGATACGCTGCCAAATTCAAACGCCCGCCGGCGGCAAGGCACGGCGGGCGGCGCCTGGCAAACGAGGACGGGTTACGGTGCGCTGTAGATCACCTTGACCGAGGCGTCGACCGCGCCCTTGTCGATGTAGCCGATGGCTTTCGGATCGGCCGCGACCGCCTTCTTGACGGCGGCGCTGTCGCCGGCTTCCTTCGGCATCGTGGCCTTGCCGGTGAACACCAGCTTGGACCACAGGGCCTTGACCTGGGAAGCGTCCTTGTCGGTCACCTTTTTGTAGAACTCGGCGCGGATCGGCGCGCTGTCCGGCTGGTCGACCGGGGTCATGGCGCTCGATTTGCCGAGGAAGAACTGGGCTACCTGGTCCTTGGTCATCGAGGCTTCGGCCGCCTTCGGGTTGACCACCACGACCACCTCGGCCAGGGCTGGGGCGGCGATGGCGATGGAAAGGACGGCGGCGACGACTGCCTTGATCATATGTTGCATGGCGCGCCTCAGAACACGAAGTCGAGCGCCAGGGCGCCGACGGTGACCGGGCCACGGAAGCCGGGTTGCACGTTGCTCAGCAAGCCGTTGCCGGCGTCCGGATGCACGCGGTCGACCTGCGCCTTGAGCGCCACCGAGCGGTAGAAGTCCCAGCGCACACCGATGCTGTCGGTGGTCTGCTCACCCTGGCCGACGCCGCTGTACTTCAGGTTGCCGACGGCACCCGACAGGGCGCGCACGGTGGCGCCGCAGGCGGCCGGGTAGCCGGCCGGGCAGGCTGCCGGGACGGTGTTGGCGACCGCGCCGTCGATGCGCAGCTTGGCGTGGCTGACGTACGGCAGGAATTTGCCGATGCGGTAGCCGCCCATCACGTACCACGAGCTGGTGTCGTTCAGGTAACTCTCGGTCTTGCGCTTGGCGTATTCGGCCTGGGCCACGATGTTGTTCCAGTCGAGGCCGGCACCGACCGAGGTGAACGAGGCTTTCTTGTTCTTCGGCGCGATCTCGGCGGCCAGCGCGGTCAGGGCCGGCAGGCGGTAGCCGGCGCCGGCGGTCTGCAGCGAGTTCACCAGGCCGTTCAGTGCGCTCTGGTTGTTGACCGAAATCTTGGTGTCGGCGCGGCCGACGCGCAGCGTCAGCGGACCGTGCTCGGCCACCAGGTTCAGCGCGCTCAGGTGGCGTCCTTCGACCTCGGCGCCGCCGTAGATGTCGGCCCTGCTGCTGCCGTAGGCGATCTGGGCGGTGTAGGTGGTGTCGCCGATGCTGTGCTGCCAGGTGAGGTCGGCGCCGTCGATGTTATTGATCGGCACTTGCGAATACATCTCGGCCGGCGGACGCAGGAAGGTGTTGGCATAGCCGACGTTGCGGTAGTCCGAGATCATGAAGACCGGCAGGCCGATGCGGCCGACGCGGATGGCGACCTCGTTCGAGACCTTGGCCTTGGCGAAGGCCCACGACAGTTCGGCGCCGTAGTTGTCTTCAGCATCCTTGCGCACCAGGCCCTGGCCGGTGAAGGACAGCCAGCTGTTGACCGTGTAGTCGGCCTGCAGGCCGAGATTCGAGTCGACGCCGGTGGTCGGCTGCTTGCGGGCGCCGCGCGCCTGGTTCGGACGGGCGAACTCGGCCTGGTCGGTATTGGTCCAGGTCAGGGCGGCGGTGCCGAAGCCGCTGATACGCACCGGGGAGGTGTCCTGGGCGTAGGCGGTCGAGACGGCCAAAGGCAAGGCGAGCAGGCTCGCGAGAATGCGTTTTTTCATGGAACGTAGAACTTCAGTAGGAGGGAGAGATCGGTCTTTTTATACAGAAAGCGATGCGCGCTTGATGGCGGGCACAGTGAGCTGCTGTAAATTATTGTAGACATGCGGCATTTTTTGCCGCAAGGAAAATGTACCCAAATGCTTGCACTACGGAAGTGCATGCCGAAATTCGTTGTGTCAAACCGACAGCGGGCAAAACAAGATTTTGAACAGCAGGCGAAATGGTGTCGATTCCACCAGTGCGCCATGCCGACGGGGTTGGACTCCGGGTTGGCCGATCAGCTGCCGCGGTAGGTCGAGTACGACCAGGGCGTCAGCACCAGCGGCACGTGGTAGTTCTGCGCCGCGTCCGCGACGCCGAAGGCGATCGTCACGCGGTCGATGAAGCGCGGGCTGGGCAGGGCCACGCCCTGGGCCGCGAAATAATCGCCGGCCGCGAACACCAGCTCGTACTGGCCGGCGCGCAGCGCTTCGCCTTCGAGCAGGGGCGTGGCGCAGCGGCCGTCGCCGTTGGTGGCATCGCGCTTGAGCAGCGTGCGCACCGCGCCGTCGACGGCGTACAGTTCGAGCTGGACGCCGGCGCCCGGCTTGCCCTGCGCCGTGTCGAGCACGTGGGTGCTGAGTTTTCCCATCCTGGATGATCCTATATGTCGGGGCTGAAGTGCCGTATGGGGCCGATGATATACCGGTGTTCTTCCTGCAATATAAGATGGGGCATATAACCGATCTCAGGAAGCTGCCATGAACGACACCGACGAGCACTATCCGCGCGACCTGGCCGGCTACGGCCGCACGCCGCCCCATCCGCAGTGGCCGGGACAGGCGCGGGTGGCGCTGCAGTTCGTGCTGAACTACGAGGAGGGCGCCGAAAACAGCGTGCTGCACGGCGACCCGGCGTCCGAGACCTTCCTGTCCGAGATCGTCGGCGCCCAGGCCTTCCCGATGCGCCACATGAGCATGGAATCGCTGTACGAATACGGTTCGCGCGCCGGCCTGTGGCGCATCCTGCGCATCTTCGAGGACCGCAAGCTGCCGCTGACGGTGTTCGGCGTCGCCATGGCACTCCAGCGCCATCCGGAAGCGGCCGCCGCCTTCCAGGAACTGGGCCACGAGATCGCCTGCCACGGCCTGCGCTGGATCTCCTACCAGAATGTGGACGAAGCCACCGAGCGCGCCCACATGCAGGAAGCGGTCGCCATCTTCCGCGAGCTCACCGGCGCCGCGCCCCAGGGCTGGTACACCGGACGCGATTCGCCCAACACGCGCCGCCTCGTCGCCGAGCACGGCGGCTTCGTCTACGACGCCGACCATTACGGCGACGATCTGCCGTTCTGGACGGAGGTCGCCGTCACCGGCGCCGACGGCCGGCCCGCCGAACGGCCGCACCTGGTGGTGCCCTACACCCTGGACACCAACGACATGCGCTTCGCCGCCATGCAGGGTTTCAATTCGGGCACCCAGTTCTTCGATTACCTGAAGGATGCCTTCGACGTGCTGTACGCCGAAGGCGACCCGAACGGCCTGAACCAGCCGAAGATGCTGTCGATCGGCCTGCACTGCCGCCTGGTCGGCCGGCCGGGCAGGGCGGCGGCGCTGATGCGCTTCCTGGATTACGTGCAGACGCACCAGCACGTGTGGATTACGCGCAGGATCGATATTGCGCGGCACTGGGAAAGGGTGCACCCTTTTGCAGAATGAAAGGTAACGTGCGCGTTCCCCCTGACACGTCGTTCCCGCGAAAGCGGGAACCCATGCTGAGCTGACGAAGATGCTGACGTCAACAATGTCGGAAACTCGGTATGGATTCCCGCTTTCGCGGGAATGACGAAATTCGATGATATACGGTTCGAATTATATTGAAGATATAAATTATCTTATAATCGAATATATCCCCAATGCTAAGCTCCACGGTTGGCTTCAACCCAAGGCACCCATGTCCACACCCATCCGATTCTTCTACCGCGGCACCGTCCACGAAGCGAACGGCGTTGCGCCGACGCAGACCATCCTGCAGCACCTGCGCGAAGACCTGCACTGCACCGGCACCAAGGAAGGCTGCGCCGAGGGCGATTGCGGCGCCTGCACGGTGGTGGTGGGGTCGCTGGAAGCGGATGGCCTGCAGCTGAAGGCGGTCAACGCCTGCATCCAGTTTACGCCGACGCTGGACGGCAAGGCGCTGTTCACGGTCGAGGACCTGCAGCAGGCCGACGGCACGCTGCACCCGGTGCAGCAGGCGCTGGTCGAATGCCACGGTTCGCAGTGCGGCTTCTGCACGCCGGGCTTCGCGATGTCGCTGTGGGGGATGTACCTGAAGCAGGAGGGCCGGCCGACGCGCTGCCAGGTCGACGACGCCCTGTCCGGCAACCTGTGCCGCTGCACCGGCTACCGCCCGATCATCGCCGCCGCCGCGCGCATGGGAGAATTGCCGCGCGTGGACTTCGACCGCGCCGCGCTCGCCGACCGCTTGCGCGCGCTGCAGCGCGAAGCGGGCAGCGTGTACAGTTTCGGCGGCCAGACCTTCCACGCGCCGCGCACGCTCGACGAACTCGCCGCCGCGCGCGCCGCCCACCCGGATGCGGTGCTGCTGGCCGGGTCGACCGACGTCGGCCTGTGGGTCACCAAGGGCATGCGCGAATTGCAGGACCTGATCTACCTCGGCCACGTGCCCGAACTCAAAACCGTGCGTGAGCTGGATGGCGTCATCGAGATCGGCGCCGGCGTCACCCTGCAGGACGCGTATGCGGCCGTGTGCCGCCACTACCCGCGCGAACTGAACGAGCTGTGGCAGCGCTTCGCCTCGCTCCCGATCCGCAATGCCGGCACGCTGGGCGGCAACGTCGCCAACGGTTCGCCGATCGGCGATTCGATGCCCTGGCTGATCGCGCTCGGCAGCACGCTGGTGCTGCGCGGCCCGGACGGCGAACGCACCATGCCGCTGGAGGATTTCTATCTCGGCTACCAGCAGAAGGACTTGCTGCCGGGCGAATTCGTGCAGGCCGTGCGCGTGCCGCTGCCGCTGCCGCTGCCGCTGACGAGTCCGGGCCGCGTCTTCCGCACCTATAAACTGGCGAAGCGCTTCGACCAGGACATCTCGGCCGTGTGCGCCGCCTTCGCCATCGGGCTCGACGACGCCGGCACGATCCGCGACGCGCGCATCGCCTTCGGCGGCATGGCCGCCACCCCGAAGCGCGCCCCGGCTGCGGAAGCGGCCCTGAACGGCCAGCCGTGGAACGAGGCCACGTTGAAGACGGCGATGACGGCGCTGGCCCTGGATTACGCGCCCCTGTCCGACATGCGCGCTTCCAGCGGCTACCGCATGCGCGCCGCGCAGAACCTGCTGCGCCGCTTCTGGTTCGAGACCCGGCTGGACAATCCGCTGGCGCCCGCTGCCGTCAATGCCTTCGCCACCGCCACCGCCGAGGAGATCCAAGCATGAACGACGCCGGCATGCCCGCCGTAAAAACCGCCGCCTGGGCCGCGGTCGGCAAATCGAACCCGCACGAATCGGCGCGGCTGCACGTGCTCGGCCAGGCCGACTACACCGACGACATCGGCGAGCTGCGCGGCACGCTGCACGCGGCGCTGGGGCTGTCGGGCAAGGCGCATGCGCGCGTGCTCAACATCGACCTGGCGCAGGTAGCAGCGAGCCGCGGCGTGGTCCACGTCTACACCGCGCGCGACATCCCCGGCACCAACGATTGCGGCCCGATCATCCACGACGATCCGATCCTGGCCGACGGCCTGGTCCAGTACGTGGGCCAGCCGCTGTTCATCGTGGTGGCGGACACCCACGACAACGCGCGCCGCGCCGCGCGCAAGGCGGTGGTCGCGTACGACGAACTGCCGGCGATCCTGACGCCGCAGGCGGCGCGCGCCGCCAAGTCCTACGTGCTGCCGCCGATGCGCCTGGCGCGCGGCGATGCCGAGCGCGCGTTCGCGCGCGCGCCGCATCGTGTGAAGGGCGAGCTGTATGTGGGCGGCCAGGAACAGTTTTACCTGGAAGGGCAGATTGCCTACGCCATCCCGCAGGAAAACGAGGGCATGTTCGTGCATTGCTCGACCCAGCATCCGAGCGAGATGCAGCACGTGGTCGCGCATGCGCTGGGGCTGCACTCGCACCACGTGACGGTGGAATGCCGGCGCATGGGCGGCGGCTTCGGCGGCAAGGAATCGCAGTCGGCGCTGTGGGCGGCGGCCGCCGCCATCGCCGCCAAGCGCAGCGGCCGCCCGGTCAAGCTGCGCGCCGACCGCGACGACGACATGCTCGTCACCGGCAAGCGCCACTGCTTCCACTACGAGTACGAAGTCGGCTACGACGACGAGGGCCGCATCGTCGCGGCCAAGGTCGACATGGTGTCGCGCGCCGGCTATTCGGCCGATTTATCCGGCCCGGTCGCCACGCGCGCGGTCTGCCACTTCGATAACACCTATTATCTGTCCGACGTCGACATCCGCGCCGCCTGCGGCAAGACCAACACCCAGTCGAACACCGCCTTCCGCGGCTTCGGCGGGCCGCAGGGCGCCATCGCGATGGAATACGTGCTGGACGAGATCGCGCGCAATCTCGGGCACGATGCGCTCGATGTCCGCAAGCGCAATTTCTACGGGACGAGCGAGCGCAACGTCACGCCCTACGGCCAGGTCATCGTCGACAACGTGATCCACGAACTGGTCGACGAGCTGGAAGCCAGCAGCGAATACCGGCAGCGCCGCGCCGCCATCGATGCCTACAACGCCGCCAGCCCGGTGCTGAAAAAGGGATTGGCGCTGACCCCCGTGAAATTCGGCATCGCCTTCAACGTGACCCACCTGAACCAGGCCGGCGCGCTGGTGCACGTGTACGTGGACGGTTCGATCCTGGTGAACCACGGCGGCACCGAGATGGGGCAGGGCGTCAACACCAAGGTGATGCAGGTGGTGGCGCACGAACTGGGTGTGGACCTTGCCCGCGTGCGCATCACCGCCACCAACACCAGCAAGGTCGCGAATACCTCGGCCACGGCGGCATCCACCGGCGCCGACTTGAACGGCAAGGCCGCCCAGGATGCGGCGCGCCGGATCCGCGAGCGGCTGGCCGCCTTCGCCGCCAAGCAGTATGGCGGCAACCCCGAGGATGTCGGCTTCGCCGCCGACACCGTGTCCGTCAACGGCCATGCCATCCCCTTCGGCGACCTGGTGGCCAAGGCCTACCTGGCGCGCACCCAGCTGTGGTCGGACGGCTACTACGCGACGCCGGGTTTGTCGTGGGACGCCAAGACCATGACCGGCCGGCCGTTCTCGTACTTTGCCTACGGCGCCGCGGTGGCGGAAGTGGTGGTGGACACGCTCACCGGCGAATGGAAGCTGCTGCGCGCCGATGCGCTGTACGATGCCGGCCGCTCGCTCAATCCGGCGCTCGACATCGGCCAGGTCGAAGGCGCCTTCATCCAGGGCATGGGCTGGCTGACGACCGAGGAACTGCGCTGGAACGACGCCGGCAAGCTCACCACGCATGCGCCGTCGACCTACAAGATCCCCGGCGTGTCGGACTGCCCGGACGATTTCCGCGTGCGCCTGTTCGAGAACAGCAACGTCGAGGATTCGATCCACCGCTCCAAGGCCGTGGGCGAGCCGCCGCTGCTGCTGCCGTTTTCCGTCTTCTTTGCGATCCGCGACGCGGTGTCCAGCGTCGGCGGCCACAAGGTCAACCCGCCCTTGAACGCGCCGGCGACCTGCGAAGAAATCCTGAAGGCGGTGGCGGCCGTCGAAGCCGCGCAGGCCGACTGAGATGGACGACTGGCTGTCCCTGCCGGCGGATTCGCCCGGCGCCGTGCTGGTCACGGTCGCCATCGCCGAAGGCTCGGTGCCGCGCGAAGCCGGCGCGCGCATGCTGGTGGACGCCACGCGCCAGTGGGACACCATCGGCGGCGGCCACCTGGAACTGTGCGCGGTCGACATCGCGCGCGCGATGCTGGCCGCCCCCGGTGCAGGGCCGCGCCTGGAACGCTTCCCGCTCGGCCCCAGCCTCGGCCAGTGCTGCGGCGGCGTGGTGCACCTGGCGTTCGAGATCGTCGACCGCGCCCACCTGGCGGCATTGGCCGCACGCCGCGGCGAAGACAGCTGGCGCCTGCTGGCGATCGACGGCGCGCCGGCGCTGGCGCTGCTGGCGGCGGACGGCAGCACCGTCCACGGCGGCGCCATCACGCCCGCTTTCGAGCACGTACGCGGTACCCATGTGCTGCGCGATCAAACCGGCCGGCGCTGGCTGGCGGACCTCGTGGCCGCCCCGCGCGCCCATTTGATGCTGTTCGGCGCCGGCCACGTCGGCGCCGCCATCGTGCGCGCGCTGGCCGATCTGCCGTGCCGCGTGACCTGGGTGGACGAACGCGACGCCCGGTTCCCGGCCGACTTGCCGCATAATGTCGCCGTCGAAGCGACCGACGTGCCGGAAGCGCTGGCGGCGCAGGCGCCGTCCGGCACCAGCTTCCTGGTCATGACGCACAGCCACGCGCTCGACCAGCGCCTGGCCGACACCATCCTCCGGCGACGGGAACCCGGCTGGTTCGGGCTGATCGGCTCCGCGACCAAGCGTGTCCAGTTCGAACGGCGCCTGCTCGAACGCGGCATCGATCGCGCGCGCGTCGATGCCATGGTGTGCCCGGTCGGCGTGCCCGGCATCGCGGGCAAGCAGCCCGCGGTGATCGCCGCCGCCGTCGCCGCGCAACTCCTGATGGTCTGGGAACAAGAAAGAATCCAATGACGAATGCAATACCGAATGTGCAGGCCTACCGTGCGAGCCTGCTGTCTTTCCACGCCGATCCGGCCTTCGCCGCGGAAGGCGAGGCCGCCCACACCTGGATCGAGGACGGCCTGCTGGTCGTCAAGGACGGGCGCATCGCGGCCATGGGCGACTACGCCGCGCTGGCGCCGGCGCTGCCGCCCGGCGCCAGCGTGACCGATTACCGCGGCCACATCATCGCGCCGGGCTTCATCGACACCCACCTGCATTTCCCGCAGACCGACATGATCGCCTCGCCGGCGCCCGGCCTGCTGCCCTGGCTGGACACCTATACCTTCCCGACCGAGCGCCGCTTCGGCGACCCGCTGCATGCGCGCGCCGGCGCCGAGTTCTTCCTGGACGAGCTGCTGCGCAACGGCACCACCACCGCGATGGTCTACTGCAGCGTCCACGGCGAATCCGTGAACGCCCTGTTCGAGGCCAGCGCCGCGCGCAATCTGCGCATGGTGGGCGGCAAGGTGCTGATGGACCGCCACTGCCCGGACTTCTTGCGCGACAGCGCCGACCTGCGCGAGAGCGAAGACCTGATCCGCCGCTGGCACCGCCAGGGCAGGGCGCTGTACGCGATCACGCCGCGCTTCGCCCCCACCTCCACCGAAGCGCAACTGGCCGCCACCGGCGAACTGGCGCGCGCCTATCCGGACACCTTCATCCAGACCCACGTGGCGGAAAACGAGGATGAAGTGGCCTGGGTGCGTGACTTGTTCCCACAGCGCCGCAGCTACCTCGACGTGTACGACCACTACGGCCTGATGCGCCCGCGCGCCATGTTCGGCCACTGCATCTGGCTGGACGATGCCGACTTCGCGCGCATGGCCGCCACCGGTTCGGCGATTTCGCATTGCCCGACCTCGAACCTGTTCCTCGGCAGCGGCCTGTTCGAGCTGGCGCGCGCCGATGCCGCCGGCGCGATGACGGCGCTGGGTACCGACGTCGGGGCGGGCACCTCGTTCTCGATGTTGCAAACCATGAATGAAGCGTATAAAGTTGCGCGATTGAAAGGCAGCTACCTGCCGGCCCTGCGCATGTTTTACCTGGCCACGCTGGGCGCCGCGCGCAGCATGGGGCTGGACGACACGATCGGCACGCTGGCCCCGGGTGCGGAAGCGGACTTCATCGTCCTCGATCCGAAGGCCACGCCGCTGCTGGCGCGCCGCACCGCCTGCAGCGCAACGCTCGAGGAAACCCTGTTCGCGCTGGCGCTGCTGGGCGACGACCGGGCGGTCCGCGCGACGTATTCGTTCGGTGCGTGCGTGCACGAGCGCGCGGGGGCTGTCTCAGTTGCTGCCTTAGTTGCTGCATAGTTGCTGCATAAGTTGCTGCCCAACCGACCTAGCCGAGACCCGATTCATGACCCAGAACACCCTGCGCAGCAGCCTGCTGATCGCCCTTGCCCTCGCCGGCGCCGCCGATGCCGCCGCGCGTGCCAATGGCCCCAGCGCCAACGAAGCCGCCACCGCGCGTCATTACGCTGCCCTCATCGCGGGCGAGCCCAAGACGGCCGAACTGACGCTGTTCTTTTCGCAGATGCCCAAGGGCGGCGACCTGCACCACCATTATTCGGGCGCGCTGTACGCGGAAAGCTATGTCGACTTCCTCGACAAGCAGGGCGTGTGCGTCAACAAGCACACCTACAAGATCGAGACCGACAAGGCCGCGATCGAGGCCGAACGCGCCAAGCCGGCGGCCGCGCGCAACTGCCTGTCGACGGCCGAGGTGTACGCCGACGACGCCACCTACCGCGAACTGCTGCAGCGCTGGTCGAGCAAGGACTTCGCCAACCACGGCGCGCTGCAGCCGCCGCCGGACCGCCAGTTCTTCCAGACCTTCGGCTACTTCGGCCCGGTCTCGAACGCCAACTTCCACGAGGGCCTGGTGGAAATCAAGCAGCGCGCGCTGCGCGAAAACGTCGGCTACATCGAGACCATGTTCAAGATGTCGCCCTTCGTCGTGAACAAGGAGTTCGACGAGCTGGCCTGGCGCACGGCGAACGACGACGCCGCCTTCGACGCCCAGCTGCGCGCCTGGATGAACACCCTCGACCAGGATGCCGCCTTCAACGGCCGCATCGCCGACTTCGTGGCCAGGATCGACGAAGCCGCCGCCGGCATCGACGACGCCGAGTTCACGATGCGCTACCAGACCTACGTGCTGCGCCTGCTGAACCCGTCGCAGGTGTTTTCCTCGATGCTGGCCGGCTTCAAGTCGGCCAGGAGCGGCGGCAAGATCGTCGGCGTCAACATCGTCGGCCAGGAAAGCAACATGGTGTCGATGCGCGACTACACGCTGCACATGAAGATGTTCCGCTTCCTGAAGTCGGTCTACCCGGACGTCAAGGTGGCCCTGCACGCCGGCGAACTGGCGCTGGGCGACGTGCCGCCGGAAGGGCTGCAGTTCCACATCGACCAGGCCCTGAACGTGGCCGGCGCCAACCGCATCGGCCACGGCATCGACCTGGCCCACGAAACGCATGCGCCCGCGATCATGAAGACCATGCGCGAGAAGGACATCCCGGTCGAGATCAACCTGACCTCGAACGCCTTCATCAACGGCGTCAAGGGCGAAGACCACCCGGTGACCCTGTACCGCAAATACGGCGTGCCGTACGTGATCTCGACCGACGACGCCGGCGTCACCCGCCACAGCCTGTCGAACGAATACATGCTGTTCGCCAGCCGCTACAAGCCGGGCTATGCGGAACTGAAGAAGGCCTCGTACAACAGCATCCGCTACAGCTTCCTGGCGCCGGCGGACAAGGCGCGCCTGAGCAAGCAACTGGATGCGCGTTTCGCCAGGTTCGAAGCGGGGATCGTGGCGCTGGACCGTGGCGCGAAACGCTAAAAGGCAAGCAAATCGCAAATGCCCATTCGCTATCGTTAACGTAAGAACGTCGCTCCTGCGAAGGCAGGAGCCCAAGTTTTACGCGCTGACGTAAGGCCTCGAACTTGGGCCCCCGCCGTCGCGGGGGCGACGGTGTCGGTAGTTACCTCTCCCTCGACCGCATATGTTTATGCAAAATCTGTGGTCTCCCCGCGACAAATTCCACGCTTTCTCACACGCTTTGCCTAAAAAACAAGCGAATGAATTTCATTCAAGAACGCCTCCCTTATAATCGCGCCGTCGGTCGTTTCGTAGCGCCTATAGGAGAAATCCTACTTTGGTGTGGATTTTGGGCAAAATTTATACGTTGAACGTATAAATTAATAAAGGAAAACATATTTGTCAGGCATGAGGGGCTCATGCATGATCGATTTGGGCTGGATTTTTTAACAAGATTATCCTACCTGACCAGATAAATAAAGTGTGTATCAATTGTCGCCTGGTCATCTTCCTGAAATATCCATTCTCTACACTGGCGTGCTTTGTTACAGAGGGGTAGTCCCTCTCCAGGTTTTCGCAGGTTTAGCTGCTATTGTCGTTTTCACAATAACACTCTAGGGAGTTTGCAATGCCATCCGTTTTTAATCAACAACCCAAGTTGCGCCTGAGCATGATCGCTCTGGCATGCCAGATGGCATGCTTCGCGGTCGCGGCCAACGCCCAGACTTCGACGCAGCTGAAGACCGATGCTGACGCAGGCCAGACCCGCGAAGTGATCATCACCGGCAAGAAGATTGGTATGGGTCTGATGGTCACCGAAGACGCGCCGAAAGCGCGTTCGACCATCACTGCTGAGGAGCTGGAGAAACAGCGTCCGACCGGTAACGCATATGAAGCTCTCGAAATGCTGCCGTCCGTGAACAGCTACAACATGGATGCAACCGGCCTGTTCGGTGGCGGCCTGACGCTGCGCGGCTTCAACAGCGACCAGATCGGCGCCACCATCAACGGCGTGCCGGTCAACGACTCGGGTTCCTTCGCTGTCTACCCGCAGGAATACGTCGACCAGGAAAACACCTGCCAGGAATTCGTGACCCAGGGCTCGACCGACGTCGACTCCCCGCAAGTGGGCGCCACCGGCGGTAACTTCGGCATCATCACCTGCAACCCTGAAAACAAGCAGCGCGTCCGCTTCATGCAGACCATCGGCCAACTGCGCCTGCACAAGACCTTCGTGCGCTACGACACCGGCCTGTTCCCGGACAACCGCTCGAAAGCCTTCGTCTCGTTCTCGCACGCCCAGGCCAACAAGTGGAAGGGTGAAGGCGGCGCGGATCGCAAGCACGTCGACGCCGGCTTCAACTACGACTGGGATCGCTTCAACTACATCCACGCGACCCTGCTGTGGAACGAAGCGAACAACAACAACATCAACAACATCACCCTGACCGAGCTGCGCAACAATGGCTACTTCTACGACACCAGCCCGGTGTTCGCAGGCCACGCCGTCCCGACCAAGGGTAAGGCCGACGTCGACGCGACCCAGGCCCCGGCCTACTACGGCCTGTCGCGCAACCCGTTCAAGAACGCCATCTTCTCGGCCACGGCCAAGTTCCGCCTGGGCCCTGACACCGACATCAAGATCGTGCCTTACTACTGGTACGGCTTCGGTAACGGCGGCATCCAGCAGCGCGTGCAGCGCGAAAGCACCGGCTTCCTGGGCGCCTACAACGCGACCACCGGCCGCTACGCGACCACCGGCGCGGTCGACATCAACGGCGACGGCGACACCCTGGACACGGTCATCACGGCCAACGCCAGCGTCACCCGCACCAACCGTCCGGGCGTGACCACCTCGGTTACCCACACCATCGGCAACCACACCATCCTGGGCGGTTTCTGGTACGAAGATGCGAAACACCGCCAGACCGGCCCGATGGTCCGCGTCGACAACAGCGGTTACTACGATCCGTGGCTGCAGGACAACCAGGTGTTCCGTGCGGACGGCACCCCGTTCAACAGCCGCAACTGGCAAACCAAGTCGACCGCTTACCAGGCCTTCCTGCAGGACACCATCGTCGCCCTCGACGACAAGGCGACCTTCAACTTCGGCCTGCGTACCCCGCACATCAAGCGCGACCTGACCAACTACGCCAGCGAAGGCAACACCTACAGCACCTACCGCCTGGCCAAGACCTACAGCTCGGTCCTGCCGCAGTTCGGCGCGCGCTACCGCCTGACCAACGACGACCAGCTGTTCGCCAGCATCGCGAAGAACATGAAGGCGCCACCGAACTTCGTGTTCGGTAACACCGGCACCAACGTGCAGTTCGTGAACGGCGTGGCGACCCTGCGCGGCGACGTCAAGGAAGAAACCTCGTGGAACACCGACCTCGGTTTCCGCCACCAGGACAGCAAGTACATTGCGACCCTGACCGTGTTCGACGTGAACTTCAAGAACCGCCAGGCCACCGCATTCGACGAAGTGTCGCAGGCCAGCAGCTACACCAACGTCGGCGCCGTGCGTAACCGCGGCTTCGAGATCGAAGCGAACAACATGCCGATCAACGGCTGGTCGTTCTACGGCTCGCTGGGTTACCAGAAGAGCGAGATCAAGGACAACCTGCGCTTCAGCGCCACCGCGATCCTGCCGACCGCCGGCAAGGAAATGCCGAACACCCCGCAGTGGAAAGCCGGCGCATCGATCGACTACTCGCAGGATGCCTGGTTCGTCCGCCTGAAAGCCCGCTCGACCAGCAAGCAGCAGAGCACGCTGGTGAACGACGAAAGCGCGCCGGGTTACACCACCCTGGGCCTGGACGGTGCGTTCAAGTTCGGTACCGTCGGTATCTTCAAGAACACCAAGCTGCAGTGGAACGTCAGCAACCTGACCAACAAGCAGTACCGCAACGCGTCGTCGACCAGCGTGACCAACACGACTGCCTACCCGGGCATCTCGGCCGGCACCGTGCGTTACTACCTGGGCGCGCCGCGCTTCGCATCGGCCACGCTGTCGCTGGACTACTGATCCGTGCATGACGCCAGCCGGCAGTTGAGCGGCGGGCGACTATGAACGATAATGAAAACAGGCCTTCGGGCCTGTTTTTTTTACTACCTGCCTTCGTATTGACACGCTCCCCATGACAGTTTCCCTTCGCATCGCCGCCCTGGCCAGCGCACTCGTGCTGGCAGGCTGCGCATCGGCGCCGACCGCGCCGCGCAGCACCGAGATCAACCTGGTCGCCTTCAACGACTTCCACGGCAACCTGGAAGCCAGCAAGTACACCTGGGCGCCGGACGGCGGGCAGAAGGAAACCATCCAGGCCGGCGGCATCGACATCCTCGGCGGCGCTTTGGCCGCGTTCCGCCGCGAGGACAAGGATTTGCTGTTCGTCGCCGCCGGCGACCTGATCGGCGCCAGCCCGGCGCTGTCCTCGATGTGGGCGGACGAGCCGAGCCTGGCCGCGATGGGCCGCATGGGCCTGGCCGCCAGCGCGCTCGGCAACCACGAATTCGACCAGGGCCGCAAGGAACTGCTGCGCCAGCAGCACGGCGGCTGCGATTCGCCGCGGCCGGACAAGGCCTGCCAACTGGACAAGAATTACAAGGGCGCCGGTTTCACCTACCTCGCCACCAACGTGGTCGACGAGGCCAGCGGCGCCAACATGGTGCCGGGCTGGCGCATCGTCGACGTCAAGGGCGTCAAGGTCGGCCTGATCGGCGCGGTGCTGCAGGACGTGCCGTCGGTGGCGGTCGGTTCGGCCATCAAGGGCCTGCGCTTCCTCGACGAAGCCGATTCCATCAACAAGGTGCTGCCGGCCATGCGCGCCCAGGGTGCGCAGGTGTTCGTGGTGCTGATCCACGAAGGCGGCCACACCGGCGAAGCCTACGACAAGGTCAATTGCGACGGCCTGCAAGGCCCGATCGTCAACATCGTCAAGAAACTCGACCCGGCGATCCGCCTGGTCCTGACCGGCCACTCGCACAAGGGTTACCTGTGCAAGGTGGACGGCCGCGTGGTGACCCAGGCCGACGCCGCCGGCCACCTGCTCTCGCGCATCAGGATGACCGTCGATCCGGTCTCCGGCAAGGTCGAGGACATCGCCGTGCGCAACGTCGTGATGGCGCCCGGCGCCTTCACCCCGGATCCGCAACTGCACGCCTACCTGCAGGAGGTGCGCGCGCGCAGCCAGGCCGTGCTGTCCGCGCCGATCGGGCGCATTCCGGCGCCGCTGGCGAGGAAGGAAAACGCCGACGGCGAATCGGCGCTGGGCGGCCTGATCGCCGACGCCGCGCTGGCCGCCACCCGCAAGCAGGGCGCGCAGGTCGGCTTCATGAACCCGGGCGGGATCCGCAAGGACCTCGACACGGGTAGCGACGGCACCGTCAACTTCGGCCAGGCGCAGGCGGTCCTCCCGTTCGGCAATACGCTGGTGCTGCAGGACCTGAGCGGGGCCCAGCTGCGCGCCGTGCTGGAACAGCAGTGGAAGCGCGAGGATGCGAAGGGTTATATGCTGCAGGTGTCGCGCAGCCTGTCCTACCAGTGGGACAGCACCCGGCCGCCGGGCCGGCGCGTGCTGCCGGGCAGCGTCCGCATCGACGGCAAGCCGCTCGAGGACGGCAAGACCTACCGCGTGGTCGCGAACAACTTCCTGGCCGACGGCGGCGACAATTTTACGGAACTCGGCAAGGGCAGCAACCGCGTCGACACCGGCATGCGCGACCTCGACGCACTGATCGCCTTGCTGAAGCAGGGCGGCCAGGACGCCTCGCTGGCGGCGCCGCAGCCGCGCATCAAGAAACTGCGTTAATCAGGAATTGCACCGTCCCACCCAAGGAACCATGATGAAAAAACTCGCCTTTGTACTCGCGCTGGCAAGCGCATTCGCCTCGATGGACGCCGCCGCCTGGGGCAACGACGGCCACCGCGCCGTCGGCGCCATCGCCGACAAGCTGCTCAAGGGGACCAACGCCGAAAAGCAGATCAAGGCCTTGCTGCTGCCGGGCGAAACCCTGGAATCGATCGCCAACTGGCCGGACTGCGTGAAGGGCACCTACTGCGGCCCGCAGAGCCAGGAAATGATCGATTACGTGAACGCCAATCCGAAGCACAGCGAGTACCACTACACCGACGTCCCGTTCCAGCTCGAGCACTACCACGACCACGCGGTCGGCACCGCCGACGACGACATCGTGCAGACGCTCAAGCAGGCCATCGCCGTCCTGCAGGGCAAGGACACGCCGGCCACCAACCCGCACAAGTTCACGCGCCGCCAGGCCCTGATCCTGATCACCCACATGACCGGCGACATCCACCAGCCGCTGCACGTGGGCGCGGCCTTCGTGTCGAAGGACGGCAAGTTCGTGGTGCCGAAGAACCAGGCCGAGATCGACGAAGCCGCGATCTTCGATTCGCGCGGCGGCAACAACTTCTTGATGGACGACGCCAACCTGGAACGCATCAGCAGCGGCCTGATTCCGGCGTCGGACGAGCCGATCGTGGCGAAACCGGGCGTGCCGAAGGCCCTGACGAAACCCTTCCACTCGTACTGGGACAGCACCACCGTCAACTACGCCTTCCGCCGCATCAGCACCAGGACCCCGAACGCCTTCGCGCAGGCGGCGATCGACAGCCAGCCGACCGTGATCCGCAACACGGGCGAGCTGACCAGCTGGCCTTACCAGTGGGCCGACGACGCGCTGGTGGTGTCGAAGGAAGCCTACAAGGGCGTCACCGTCGGCAAGCTGACCCAGCAGACCAGCAAGAAGGGCGAGACCTACTACACCTGGAACCTGGAAGTGCCGAACGATTATCCGGTGCCCAGCTCGGCCATCGCCAAGACCCAGCTGATCAAGAGCGGCTACCACCTGGCGCAGCTGCTGCAGGCGATCTTCCCGAATACCTGAGCGGCGTTCCGCGTCGCTGAAAACCGTCGCAGGCCGGAAGGCTTGCGGCGGTTTTTTTCGTTAGAATGGCGCACCTTCATTTTCGATGCCGCCCACCGATGCGACCACTGTCCCATGCCCTCGCGGCCGCCTGCCTGCTCGCCACCTGCGTGGCCCATGCCGAGGAACCCGCCGCGCGCGATTTGCCGCTGTGGGAAGCCGGCATCGGCGCCGCCGCCTTCAGCACGCCGGCCTATCCGGGTGCCGACGACCGCTCGACGCGCGGTCTGGTGCTGCCCTTCCTGATCTACCGCGGCACCACATTCCGCGCCGACCAGAACGGCGTGGGCGCACGCCTGCTGAACACCGACAAGCTGGAATTCGACGTCGGCTTCGCCGGCTCGCTGCCGGCCCATTCGGACGACGTGGCCGCACGGCGCGGCATGCCGGACCTGGGCACGCTGGTGGAATTCGGGCCGCGCGTGAAGTATAAATTCGCCGACCTGGGCGCGGCGGGCAGGCTGCGCTTCGAGCTGCCGGCGCGCGCGGTGATCGAAGCGCGCGGCGGCCTGCGGCGCCAGGGCTGGACCGCAGAGCCGCGGCTGGTGTGGGAAACGCGCGGGGAGGGCGCACGCTGGACCGTGGAAACCCAGCTGGGCGCGGTGTTCGGCGACCGCCGCGTCAACCGCTATTTTTACGAAGTGGCGCCGCAGTATGCGACGGCGGAGCGGCCGGCCTACCGCGCGGATGGCGGCTTGCTGCTGGTGCGGACCGGGGTGTTCGGGACCTGGCGCATGCATCCCGACGTGCGTTTGTTCGGCTTCGTGCGCTATGAATCGTATGCGGGGGCGGCGAACCGGGACAGTCCGTTGATGCAGAAGTCGACCGGCGCATCGGCCGGCGCCGGGTTCGCGTGGACGTTCGCGCGTTCCACAGCGCAGGCGCGCAGCGGCGAATAACCCGGTTGTTCATGCGCCGGTTGGACGCGTGGACGGCAAGCCGTCCACCCTACCCGAGATACGAACGTTCGTAGGGTGGGCTCCCCGAGCCCACGCGGCCGCCGGCATCGTGCAAACGTCCGCGTTATGGGTAGGGTGGACGGCTCGCCGTCCACGCGTTTAACGCCCGCCCGCGTTACCGATCAACGCGACTTGACGAACGGCTTGCCGAGCGCCTTCGGCGCCACCGACTTCGCCATCAACCCCGCCAGCACCACCACCGTCACGACATACGGAATCATCTGGATCAGCGACCCCGGAATCCTTCCGACCACCGGCAAATCCACACCTTCCAGCTGAATCTGGATCGCCCCGAACAGCCCGAACATCAGGCAGCCCATCACGGTATGCAGCGGCCGCCAGTTCCCGAACACCAGCGCCGTCAGCGCCAGATACCCCGCACCGGCCGACATGTCGCGCAGGAAGAACCCGCTCTGCACGACGGCCAGGTAGGCGCCCGAGAACGAGCACAGCACCCCCGCCACCAGCATCGCGATGTAGCGCGTGCGCTGCACCGACACGCCGGCCGCATCGGCCGCGTGCGGGTTTTCCCCGCAGGCGCGCAGGCGCAGGCCGAAGCGGCTGTGGTAGAGCACCCAGTGCACGATCGGCACCAGGATGAAGGCCAGGTACACCAGCACCGACTGCCCGCCGATCACGTGGCCGTACAGCCAGCCGATGACCGGAATGCCGTCCAGCGCGGCGGTGCCCGGCAGGACAACGTCCGTCAGGCGCGCCGCGCCCAGGTCCGGCGTGCGACCGCCCTGCTGGAAGAAAAATTGCGCGACCACGAAGGTCAGGCCGCTCATCGCGATGTTGATGGCGATGCCGCACACCAGCTGGTTGCCCTTCTGGGTGATCGACACGAAGGCCTGGATCATGGCCAGCACCACCGAGACGGCGATGCCGGCGCCGATGCCGTACCACGGGTTCTGGAAGGTGTAGGCGACGGCGGCCGAGACGAAGGCCGAGGCCAGGATCTTGCCTTCCAGGCCGATGTCGACCACGCCGGAACGCTCGGCGAACAGGCCGGCCATCGCGGCGAACATCAGCACCGGCGCGTTGCGGATCGTGGAGACGACGATGCTTGCGAGATGGAGGTCTTCCATGATTAATCCTTACGCTTCAAATTGATCAGTTTCAGCACGACAGGCGCGTAGAAATTCTCCATCGCGCCGCAGAACAGGATGATCAAGCCCTGGATGAAGATGAAGGTCTCCTGCGGGATGTTCGGCTTTTCCAGCGACAGATCGAAGCCGCCCTGGATCAGCGCGCCGAACAGCACCGCCGACAGGAAGATGCCCACCGGATGCTGGCGCCCCATCAGCGCGATCGCGATGCCGATGAAGCCGGCGCCGGCCGGGAAGTTCAGCGACAGGTAGTGCGTCGAACCCATCACCGAATTCACGGCGGCCAGGCCGGCCAGCGCGCCCGAGACCAGCATCGTGACGATGATGGTGCGGCTGATCTTCACGCCCGCGTAGTGGGCCGCGTGCGGGTTCAGGCCGGTGGCGCGCAGCTGGTAGCCCCAGCTGGAACGCCAGACCATCACGCCGTAGATCACCAGCGCGACGATGGCCAGCAGGAAGCTGATGTTGAGCGGAGTGTCGCCCAGCACCGGGAACCATTTGTTCAGCAGCGGCATGGCGGCGGCATCGGCAAACACGCGCGAGGCCGGGTTCTGCTCGCCCTCGGGGATCATGTACTTCACGATGATGAAGTTCATCAGGCTGGCGGCGATGAAGTTGAACATGATGGTCGTGACCACCACGTGGCTGCCGCGCCTGGCCTGCAGGTAGCCCGGCAGGAAGGCCCACAGTGCGCCGAACAGGGCGGCGCCGATCATCCCGGCCAGGATTAGGAGCCAGGCCGGCAGATGCGCGTCGAAGGCCAGCATGGCAATCGTCAAACCCAGGCCGCCGACGTACATCTGGCCTTCGGCGCCGATGTTGAACAGGCCGGCCTGCATCGCGATCGACACGGCCAGGCCGGTGAAGATGAAGGTGGACGCGTAGAACAGCGTGTACGACAAGCCTTCCGGATTGACGATGGCGCTGTTGACCAGGATGCCGAGCGATTCGATCGGGCTTTCGCCCAGCAGGTGGATCACCAGCGCGGCCACCAGCAGGGCCGACAACAGGTTCAGGACGGGCAGGACGAAACCCGAGGCCCAGCGTGGAAGTTCAGTCTTTTTCATGGCAACGTGGTTCCGTCATGACTTGTGCAAGCCGCCCATCAGCAAGCCGATGCGGGTGGTGTCGAATTCGTCGACCGGCAGTTCGCCGGTGATGCGGCCGCCCGACATCACGATGATGCGGTCGGCCAGCGCGCGCACTTCTTCCAGCTCCACCGAGGAAAGCAGGATGGCGACGCCTTCGTCGCGCAGCCGCAGCAGCTGGGTGTGGATGCTTTCGATGGTGCCGATGTCGACGCCGCGGGTGGGCTGGCCGACCAGCATCAGCTTCGGCTGCGCCGACACTTCGCGCGCGATCACGACCTTCTGCTGGTTGCCGCCGGATAGCAGCCCGATGCGCAGGTCCGGGTTGTTGGGACGGACGTCGAAGGCTTGCAGCAGGCCCGCGCAGCGCTGCGCGATGGCCTTGAAGTCGAACAGGCCCCAGCGGTTGACGACCTTGTTCTGGTAGCCGAACACGGTGTTCTGCATGACCGAGAAATCCTTGATCACGCCGTCGCGCAGGCGGTCTTCCGGCACGTGGCCGATGCCGAGCGCGCGGAAGGCGGCCGGCATGCCGTCGGCGTTGGCGCGGCCGGCGTAGGGCAGGTCACGGCCGAGGAAGGCGACGCGGCCGGCCGTCGGCAAACGCATGCCCGACAGGATCTCGAGCAGCTCGCTCTGGCCGTTGCCGGACACGCCGGCAATCGCCACGATCTCGCCGGCGCGCAGGGTGAAGTCGATGTCGGAGAGGAGGGCGACGCCGTTGCCGTCCTTCAGCTGGAGGTTAGTCACCTTCAGCACTTCGGCGCCCGGATTGAAGGGCGCGCGCGGCAGCTCGCTCTGGATCGGGCGGCCGACCATCATGTTGGCCAGCTCTTCGCGCGAGGTGGCGCGCGTCTGCACGGCGCCGACCACGCGGCCGGCGCGCATGACCGTCACCTCGTCGGTGATCTCCATGATCTCCTGCAGCTTGTGGGTGATCAGGATGATGGTCTTGCCCTGGTCCTTGAACAGGCGCAGGATTTCGAACAGCGAGGCGGTTTCCTGGGCCGTGAGCACGGCGGTCGGCTCGTCCAGGATCAGGATGTTGGCGCTGCGGTAGATCTGCTTCAGGATCTCGACGCGCTGCTGGGCGCCGACCGAGAGGTCGTGCACGACGGACAACGGATCGAGCTGCAGGCGGTAGCGCTCGCAGATCTCGCGCAGCTTCGCTTCGACCGCGCCGCGCTGGCCGGCCAGCTGGAAGCCGCCTTCGTTGCCGAGCATGACGTTGTCGAGCACGGTCATGTTCTCGACCAGCATGAAGTGCTGGTGCACCATGCCGATGCCGAGCGCGATGGCTTCGTGGCTGGTGCGGATGTCGCGCGCCTGGCCGTCGATCAGGACCTGGCCGCTGTCGGCATTGTAGTAGCCGTACAGGATGCTCATCAGGGTCGACTTG
>Ga0308164_10001532_pt1 | contig 26647 bp, 19 predicted proteins | sample PhyTR2_FD_201031 | JGI IMG/M metagenome (GOLD analysis project Ga0308164, IMG submission 201031) | Phyllosphere microbial communities from UC Gill Tract Community Farm, Albany, California, United States - DLSLT.R2 | ecosystem: Host-associated > Plants > Phyllosphere > Unclassified | place: USA... | reverse complement strand
TGCGCACCATGGTGACTTGGCTGGCCGCCAAATATCTGTTGAGATCCGGTACCTAACTCAATTACTTTATTTTTGATGGCACTGAAAGTTCCAAATACATTGTATTTAAATTCTCCGATCGCACTGCCGTAGCTTACACCGAGCTCAAATCCCTTGTTACGCAATTTACCAGCGTTTACAACCGGGTTAGTGGTGGAACCAGCTGATCCGGGGATAGGAACATTCAGCAATACATCTTTTGTATTTTTAATGAAATAATCGGCGCTGATACTCATTTTGTTGTCAAACAAACCGAGATCTACCCCAATGTTGCTGGTTTCTGTATTTTCCCATTTGATAAATGGTGAAGAATAAGCTGTTTGGATAGCGCCATACCATTTTTGCTGGTCGGCACCGGTCACGTAGTTTACATTTGAAGCAACTGCAGCACTGTATTGGTAATCTGCAATTTCCTGATTACCCAAAACACCAAAACTTCCCCTGATTTTTAAGGAACTTACTGTGTTTAATAGTGGCTTAAAAAAGTCTTCATTTGATATATTCCAGCCCAATGCAATGGAAGGGAAGTTACCCCAGCGATTAACGCTGGCAAACCTTGATGATCCGTCACGTCTGAAACTGGCTGTTAAGAGATATTTCTCGTCGTATGAGTAGATTACACGTCCCAGTACGGATACCAGGTTGCTCTGCAACATGTTACCCGTATTTGTAGAGGTACCTGAGCCTGCATCAAGAACCTCAATGCCGTCTGGCAGTCCCGTTCTGGCAGCGGACATATAAGTATATTTGTTTTTCTGAAATGTATAACCTGCAAGCGCCTGAATATTACTTTTGCCTATACGTTTGTCGTAGTTTAACGTATGTTCTAACAACATGAGGACGTTTTGATCTTTTGCGATAGACAGGTCATTGGTTTGATGGGCAAAAAGGGTACCCACCGTATGACGTTTATAATAGTCGGTGTCAGTTCCCTGAAGGTTGGTATAACCCAGGTTCAGTCTGTATTTCAATCCGGGAAGGATAGTATATTCCCCAAAAGCATTAACCAGGATAGTAGCCATTTCCCTGTCGATGTCTTCAAGGTTAAGTTGTGCTACCGGATTGGCAACGTTTACAACCGGGCCGTAAGCACCGCCATATCCGCCTATTGCCGCTGGATCATAAATCTGGAAAACCGGGATCATTTTTGCAGCAGAACCCACCGGGTTACCGCCCTGACCTCCCCATCCGTCGGCCATAGTAAACCTTCTTTCGCGGGTGAGCAAAATGGTCTCCCCAAATTTGAACTTCCCTTTGACTGTCTCTGAACGGGCCCGCAGGTTGTATCGGTTATATCCGGTTTCGCGAACAATACCATCTTGTTTCATCCATCCCCCGGACACACTGAATTTGGTGCTTTCGCCGCCACCGCTTATAGATAAATCATATTGCTGAACTGGGGCTGTACGATAAATAGCATCTTGCCAGTCGGTACCGGCACCCAATGAAGAGGGGTTTGCGGCGAAGTCGAGCGGCGTGAAATTAGCGGCCAGGTGGGCAGCGTTACTTACTGTTGCCCATTCCTGCGCATTAAGGACGTCAATCTTTTTGCCAATTCGTTGCACACCGTAGTTGGCATTAAGTGAAACTACAGGCGTGCCTGCTTTACCAACTTTGGTGGTAACCAGTACTACACCATTTGCAGCCCGGGAACCATAGATTGCAGCAGCAGATGCGTCTTTTAACACGTCAACAGACTCTATATCTGCGGATGAAATATTATTAATATTTGCAACCTGTACACCGTCTACAATATATAGAGGTGTTGAATTGTTGAGCGATCCTACACCGCGGATTGAAATACGTGTACCTGATCCCGGATCTCCGCCCGCAGATTCAATGGTTACGCCAGGCAATTTTCCCTGTAGGGACCGGGTAACATCACTAACGCCCTGAGCTTTAATGTCTGACCCTTTAATACGGCTGAGCGCACCTGTAAGGTCTTTTTTCTGAACGGTACCGTAACCAATTACGACAAGTTCGTCAAGGTTGTTCTGTTTGGATTTTAATGTGATATTGAGGACGCCGGTGGTGGGTGTTACGATCATGTCTTCGTAACCCACAGCCCGAAATAATAATTGAGCATTTGCGGGAACATCCAGCGCATAACGGCCGCCTCCGTCTGTTGATGTGCCTGTTTTGGTATTATTTATCATTACACTGACCCCTGGAAGCGGGCTAGAATCATCACTTGCAGTTACGGTTCCGGTGACGCGCCGGGTTTGCTGGGCAAAAAGTTGAAGGGTAAAGAGGGTTGGTAACAGAAAAACCATTACAGAGTATCTCCATAGTCGGCTAGTAAGTTTCTTGTTCATACGAATTAGGTTTTACGATTTGGTTAGGGATAATGTAGGGGCATTTAGATTTGCCCCGGATTTCGGCGGTATACCTGTCCGGTAAGCGGAAGGTATACTCTTTCAGGAAGAGTTAATAGTCATAGCGGATATATCTGGTAGTATAAATTTATATGTTAAGATATAGATTATAAATGGACAATAAAACGGTTTAGATGGATATTATCGCCATTTACATATACATGTTGTATCAGGGTACGGCATTAAGCCGTACTCCCGGTGGTTTTAAAGATATTTATCATTTTTAAATGAAGATTTGCATTGCTATGCTGGGCATCCAGGACCATAACTTTTAAGAATGCATCTTTCGCTTCTGCGAAATGGTTTAAGCCCAGTTGCCCAAGGCCTGCGATAAAATAACAATGCGCCTGGTTGCTCAGCGACAGGTCCTCGTCAAAGAGCAGAAGGTTTGGTAAAGAGACCGCGAAATAATCAATTTTTACATCATCGCTGAGGTGGTTTTGGCCATAAGTTATCAGGTTATTAAAAATACGAACGGCATGTTCTTCCTGCCCCAGTTTGCGCCAGGCAAGGCCCTGGTAGAAAATTTTGTCGGGCTGCTGGTCATTATAAAATACAGCAGCAGAGGGTTCTTCGAGTCCTAAAGTGGCTTTTTGGAAATAGGCAATGGCATTTTCTGTGTCGTTTAAACCCTGGTAGGCACAGCCCAGCCAGTAAAAAATATCATTTTCCTGCGTGCCGTATAGTTTTCCCTCTCCCAGGTTATGGGGGTAATGCTGCGCCTGGCTGAGCAAATCTACTGCTTTCTGAAAATCCTGCTGCAGAATTGCCTTTTTGGCCAGTTCGGTAAGACTGGAAACAAATTGACCTGAAACTTTACCTTCACCACCTTCCCAGGGATGGAAATGCCTGTTGCGGATCATTTCAAGGGCATTTTCATGTTCGCCCAGGAAATTGAGCATGGTAATGTGTTCTATGTACAGGTCATCTCGGAGGTGGGCGGTTTGTAAATGAGCTGTGATGAGCTTGAGCCGCTCCTGCACCTGTACGTTGAGGCGTTTATGCAACTGGTCCAGTTCCATTAATACGCGTGCATCATGTTGATCCAGCTGAAAAGCTCTTTCGTAAAATTCTTTAGCTTTTTGCGGTTCTTTGGTTTTATTGTAATAGGCGATGCCCAGGTTTCTAAGTACGGTAGGGAAGAGCGGGTCGATTTCCACGGAACGCTCCCAGTACTGGATGGCCTCGGCATACTGTCTTTTATCATAAAATAAGTTACCCAGATAATAGGGCGCCATACCATCTGCACGGTTAAGTTTCATAGCACATTGCAAAACGGCTATATCTTCGAGACGGTTAGGAAAAGCCAGGTAAGGATTTGCGGCAGCGCTTTTCTGAAACCAATACATTGCCGGCTGGGTATTGCCCGCCTGATAATGATAAAAACCCATGTAATAACAGAGCAGGGTGTCTGCTTCGGTATGTTTATCAAGTGCGTAGCTGAGTACAGCAATAGCATCGTGGTACAATCCTGCAGCGGCGTAATCGATGGCATATTCAATAAGATTCTGCGGCGACTTTCTGGAGAGCCTGAGCAGCTCGTCCTGCAAATCCTGTGCGGAAGAAGGGTCGTCACTAAGCGTGTAAACCAGGCTTAATTCGTGAAAGGCACCGAGGTTAAACCCATCGCGGTCGATCGCCAGCAGACAGGTGTTTTTGGCTTTATCAAATGATTTTAACTGACGTAAAGCTGCTGATAACAGCACATAGGATTTCCCGTTACTCGCATTACGGTCTATCGAAAGTGTGAGGTGCTGGAGGGCCAGTTCCCAATCCTGGTTAAGTATATCCAATTGTGCTACAGCGAAATATCCATTGTCTTTCCATGCATTACTCCAGGTAGATTTATAGAAGGCATCGTATGCTTCTTTATAACGTTCCTGGAATTTAAGACACAAGCCGAGGTTGTAATACGGTTCGCTGTCATAAGGATTTGGATTGCGCTGGGTACTGGTCTGAATGGCCGCTCTGAAGTAGGGTTCGCTCTTACTGAACTGCCCTCTTCTGAGATACCATAAACCCAGGGCGTTGTTGTTGCGGATATCTGTGGGGTCACGCTCTAATGCACGTTGGTAATAGGGTACGGGACTATAGGTTGCATGACGATATTGTTCGAGGTGGTTTCCAGTGAGGTATAACTGTTCGTTACTATCTATGTCCTGAGGATCAAGCGCTGGTTTGGCAGCCTGGGGAAGGGAATTCAATTTGTTCAGCGCTGGTTCATATCGCAGTAGTTCCCTTCCATGTGATGATTGTAGATGGAGTACAAGGTCTTCCTCTTTGAACTCAGAATTTACTTTGATTGTCTTCTCAAAGATTTGCTCAGGTTCAATGTTGATTACAGCAGAAAAAAGTTCTTCTCCCTGACTGCTTAAGGTCACCTGAATATGGTGCTGGGCAGATGTGACATAGATTTTAAAGGTAAGCTGGTCATTGATCAGATTTAGGGCCAGCAGGATATCTTTTGATGCGTTTTTGATTAATCCCAGTCCGTGGTACGGTAAAAAGTATTGTGTAAACGACTTTTCTTCGTTCGGCATGAGCCAGCTGAAATCGGGTTGGTTATCGGTGAACATCCCGGTCATTAATTCGATGTAAGGGCCGTCTTCGTCGGTCAGGTTCCTGTCCCAGGCCTGTCCAAAATCGCTATGGCCCCAGGTCCACTGTTTTTTTCCAGGGGAGGTATGGTGGTTGGCAACATGCAAAAGTCCCCCCTGGGTATCATGTTCATATCCGCCTACAAAATCATATGCTGAATTGATAGCCATGTACGATGTGGGTACAGGTATATTTTTATACATGGAGATATCAGTTCCGGGACTATAATCGACTTTGTAATAAGTTCCGGTGGCGATAGGGAAGCTGGAAACGTCCCTTTTGCCATGGTCGAATACGGCATTAACGTCTGGCGGAAATACGGACTGATAGTCATCATTTACTTTCACCGCCGGATTGGCCCACCATAAAAATGTTTGGGGCAGTGCGGAGCGATTGGACAGTTGTGCTTTAATTTCGATATATGCCTTATCAGGATGGAGGGTAAAGCCAGCCATCCCTTTGGTATGGAACATTTTTTCCAGTTCGTTTACCCAGATGGTTTTACTGCCGTCTGCATTTTCCTCTATTTTGTAATCGATAGGCTCAAAGGTGCTGGGCCTGTGGTGCTGTGGCCAGTTGAATTCAATTCCACCAGAAATCCATGGACCGGTAAGGCCCACCAGGGCAGGTTTGATAACTTGGTTATAATAGATAAAATGCCGCTGCTTAATTTTATCATAAGCCATCTGAATGCGCCCGCCAAGCTGAGGCAGGATCATCAGTTTGATATATTTGTTTTCGAGGAAAAGGCCTGTGTATAGTTGGTCGTGTTTATCATCGTATATCTTTTCAATAACTGGGTTGGGGTACACCGCACCGCTGCTGCCCTGATAAATTCTTTTCTCAAAAAACATGGGGTTTTTATCAGGTTTGCCTATTCCGTATGTAGGAATGGTGACCTGCTCTTCCCAAATTTGTACTGTTGATGTATTCATATAAGTATTTTAAAATGAGCTGTCTGGTTAATGTCTGATAAAGTTGTCCTCGAGTTCTTCGAGGGTCTGTCCTTTTGTTTCTTTTACCTTGCTTTTGATAAAGATGAAGCCGAGGAAACATATGCCTGCGTATAAATAAAAGGGACCGTAAGTGCCAAGTACTTTTGCAAGTAATGGGAAGGTAAATACCAGAACGAAGTATGCGAGCCACAGTGAAACGATGGCAACGGTTGAGGCTGCGCCGCGTATCCGGTTTGGAAATATCTCTGAAATCAATACCCAGGTTACCGGGGCAAGTGAAATGGCATACATGCTGATAGCGAGCAAGACAAATATCGAAACCATCCCTGCGGGATAATTGTTCTGCAACAGGAAAGCCAGGATAATATATAATATAGACAGGCCCAATGAGCCCGCGAGCATGAGTGGCCTGCGGCCCATTTTATCTACCTGCCACATAGCCAGTAGGGTAAACACGAGGTTGACAATGCCGATGGCTACGGTTTCAAACAGTTGCCTGTTTAGATTGGCGCCTACAGATTCAAATATGGTGGAGGTATAATTAAATACAACATTGATACCACAGAGCTGTTGGAATACGGCCAGTACGATGCCAAGGGTTACCGCCGGCCGGATGCTTTTTTCCCAAACAGCAGAGAAAGGCACTTTTTTATCGCCCTGCAGTGATTTATTGATAGCGAGCAAGGTGGTATCTACAAAGGTTGCGGAACCTATCTTTTGAAGAATGAGCTTTGCTTTTTCCTGCTGACCGGATTTAAGCAGCCATCGCGGACTTTCGGGCAACCAGATTACGCTGATCAAAAAGATGGTGGCCGGGATTACGCCAAGACCAAACATCCATCGCCAGGCATCAGGACCGGAATCGGCAAGGAAATAATTGACCAGGTTGGTGATCAGGATGCCGGAGACGATGGTGAGCTGGTTGATGGCCACGTTTCTGCCCCTGACCTGTGCAGGGGAAATCTCTGCAATATACATGGGGCAAAGGATGGAAGCCATACCCACGCCTATACCAGCAGCAAAACGCAGGACGAGAAAATACGAGATTGAAGGGGAAAATGCGATGAGCAGTGAAGAAACCGCAAATACGAATGCGGCAATCATTAATCCTGGTTTACGGCCATAACGTTCACCAAGATAACCCGCCAGTAAACATCCGGCAATACAGCCGAGTGCCAATGACCCGGTTAAAAAGCCTTCCCAGATGGGATCAAGCGCAAATTGGGTACGTAAAAATGGGAGGGCACCTGATATGACCGCGAAGTCGAAACCGAAAAGGTAACCTCCTAATGCTGATATCAGGGAGATGCCAAAAATGTAACGGGTATTGAATGTGATGGGTTCCTGCATGCGCGTTTATATGTTGAGTTTATTTGTTATAATTTATATATTGGGATTTAAAATTTAATTACCGATTGATATTCAAGTCGGTAAGAGACTTTATCTACTTTGACTATGGGCGCCGATTTGCGGATTTTTGTTGCAAGTTGCGGATCTAAATCGGGAAGGTACACTGCGTCTTTTGTAATGGGCCTGAAATAGAAACTCATTTCTTTGGCATTATTCAGACCGGAAAAACGTTTTAACCCTATTTCCCAGGCGGTGCCCCTGAAGAGATGGTCGGTCACCAGTTCTCCATTGATAAAACCCATACCAGTATCGGCAGTATAATTGATATTTAAAAATATATCATTTAGGCCTGCAGGCAATTGCCCGGGTAGCTTTACGGATAATTTTCTGCTGTTGGCGCTGCTGTAATCAGGGTTGAGACTGATTTTGGGCAGCTCGGCCTGATAAGATGCAAAAATGGGATCGCCACTTACCACACTGAGTTTACCTCTGCTGATGGATGGTTTGACGGTGGATAATTTGACGGTGGATTTAGGATAAACTTTTAAACTATAGCTGGGTTCGCCAAGTACTGTTATCCCATTCTGTTCGGGTAAAATTAACGCGTTACTGAACAAGACGGTCTTTTTGCCATTTAACATCACTTCATAAGCCTCGGTTGCAATCTTTTTATCAACTAATAATATCCTGGTAGTCTGATTTCCGTTGCTGATCGAAAATTCTGCCGCCCCCAAGCCACCGCCACTTACCAAAACCCTTTGTTTAGTAGTACTGATTTTGACATTGGAAATACTGCGGACTTTAAGATCCTTAGTATTGGTAAAGCTGAATTCTGGAACAACGCCCTCTGGACTAAAGAAAACATAATAGGGATGCTGAGGATCGTCGCCTTTTAATAACAACTGCGCAGTTGCATATTCTAGCATACTACCATTAATGGAAAACTGGAAAGGGAAAATAGCGTTTTCTTCTGCTTTGAGGTTGAACGTACCAGTGGAGGGGATCCTGAGTTCGTTTTTATCCGTTTTGATGCGGATACTGATTCCTTTTTTATCTGTGTTGGGGATGTTGTCCTGGAAGTTATTGAGAAACAGGAAACCCGAACCGTTGCCCGATCTGACTGCAAAACGCAGGGTGCTTAGGTTATCGGGCCTGATTTCGGCATTGTTTGCCGGTAGGGTAGTAACCATTGGTGCAAGCAGGTCTGCAAAATCATTGACAAAGAAGTGCAGTAACTTGAGGCGGTGAAAGGAGGGTTTTACCTGTCCATATTCGCCGATTGGCGCCTGGAAATCGTACGATATCTTTGGTGCCCCGTAAGCTTCATCACTAAAAAAGTAATGATTGCCGGTGGGGGTTGAACCGCCGTGGTACATATAATATCCAATTCCATTTGCCCCCCCGCCGAGGCACCTGTTAATGAGCGCGTCCATGCTGTTGGCGGGTACCAAAGGCCTGCGTGTATAGGTATTCATTATGCCCGAACCCAGTTCCGCTGCAAATGCCGGATAGTCTGTTGGAACATATCGCACAGGAGAATAATCGGGGCTCTGGTGCAGGTTTTTATAAAGGTAAAAAGGCGATAGTTCTGCTTTAGGTACCCAGGTAGGATAAGCATAACCTGCGGTGACAGGCAGCGATTCATTCGGAATCACCGCCGCGTTGCCCCAGCCGGTTACGGTGTAAATGGGAACGTCCATTCCTGCGCCTTGTGCCAGCGACTTCAGAATTTTCATATGTTTGTTGCCGGCATCGGCAAAGGGGTTGTTTTTATCGGCAACGCTCACGCCTTCGTGTGTAGCGGCCTGGTCTTGTTCTGCGGCAGTAAAATCATAAGGCTGACCAGGATAGGTTAACCCCCATGGCGCCGCGGAATGCTGGTATTCGTTTTCTATCTGGATACCAATAATAGGTCCCCCATCTTTATAGTATAAACCTTTTAGCTGTTTGCCAATTTGATTATAAAGGACTTCGGCGTAATGCAGGTATCCGGGATCATTAGAGCGGATGGAGAAAGGTTTGCTGAGGATCCAGTCTGGTAAACCTCCGTTTCTGATCTCGCCGTGGCAGAAAGGACCGATCCTGACGATGGCCAGAATGTCGTTTTTTGCACATAAACTGATAAATTTCCGTAGATTTTTGTTGCCTGAAAAATCAAATTTCCCTTCCTCTTCTTCGTGGATGTTCCAGAAAACGTAGGTTGCAATCATGTTGATACCGCCGGCTTTCATTTTTTTGATGGACTCTTCCCAATACTGCTCGGGATACCTTGAAAAGTGGAATTCGCCGGTGATGGGAATAATAGCTTTGTTGTTTTTGGAGATATAATAATTGTTGACGCTGATCTGGTCGCCGTTTTTAGTGCTGCCACCAAGTTTAAGCTCATTCTTTATTTTTATGGATGCCTTGCTGACATCGATAGTATAAGCCTGGTTTTGCGCAATACAAGGATGGGCCACAGCAGCCGTTAGTACAAGTAATGCAGAAAGTGTTTTTTGCCGTAAGAAATACGGCAGGTTTGGAGTGATAGGATTTGTTATCATATTTGGTTATAAGATTTTTAAATGTAGGCTTTAAAAATTACTGATTAAATGGACAAATAATTTAATAAGATGGACTTTATCGTCATTTTATATTTAAATTGAACCGCCAGTATATCAAGCCTCCAAATGAGTATGCAGAAACCCATATCAGCGCCAAAAAAGATCAGGGAAGGTTTTGTAGGACAGAAAATGATTGTCCTGCCGCCGAACATTAAAAAAGCCGTAGTGTTAAACACGCTGATCAACCGCTTTTATATCACCGCAATTGGATATTATCCCCATGCCATACATCATAACAGGGAAAGGAAAACGGGATGCAGTCAGTATATATTTATCTATTGCACAGAGGGAAAGGGTACACTTTCACTTCGCGATACAGAGTATGAGTTATATCCGAATACTTTTATTATCATTCCGAAAAACACGCCACACCATTATAAAAGCTCAGACAATGATCCCTGGAGTATTTATTGGATGCATTTTACGGGCGCCCAGGCAGATGAGTTATATGAGCGCTACCTGGAGCGGAAGCTGATTGTGTCGCCATTTCCATTTAACGAAGATATCATTAAGGACTTTGATAAGATATTCGGCCTGCTGGAACACAGTTTTGAACTAAAGCAGCTGGAGGTGATTAACATCAAAGCACTGAACTTTTTAGCGTCTTTTGTATATTTTAAAGAGACTAATCCTTCTCTTCAGGGAGATAGTGTAACTACTGCTTCCATGGCTTTTATGAAAATGAACCTGGATAAACAATACAGCCTGACGGAGCTGGCGAAACAACAGCACCTTTCTGTAACGCAGTACGCACGCTTATTTAAACATGAAACGGGAAATTCACCTATTCACTATTTTAATCAGTTAAAAATTCAGAAGTCGTGCCAATACCTGTATTTCACAGACAGAAGTATCAAAGAGATTTGCGCAGAGTTCGGCTTTGACGATCAGTATTATTTTTCGCGTTTATTTAAAAAGCTGATGGGAATCTCGCCGGCAAAGTACAAGGACAAACATAAAAAAACAGCCGTGTCATTACAGCCTGGACCGAAGTGATGAAGAGGCAGCCGGGTAACAGTTGATGAAGAGGCAACTGGGTGGTAACTGATAAACAGGCAGCTGGCTGAAGTAATGAAGGCATACCTGGGTGGGAAATGTTGAAGGCGCAGTATGGTAGAAGTGATGGTTAATCGTCAAATTTAATGCATTAACCGATACACAGGGCTTTACGCCTGAGGGTATGTTTACTTTTGATGCTGAACCTAAATACTCTTCATCCATGTCAATATATACAACTTTGCTATCAAAGCGTGCCTGTTTTGTAATCATGATATTATCAGTTATGATTTCCGCGTCCTTTACGGGATGCAGCAAAGACGAAAGCTCAATCACTGAGACGGTCACAGGAGGTACATCTGCATCAGGAACATCAGTGGTCAACAGTACAACAGTGACTTCCGGAACCGCCGAAGGTAGTAAGGAAACCGGCGCAAATGCCGACGACCTGCTGGAAAACTCGACCTTTAGCAGTGTGGTGGTGATCAATTTTGGCGCGGCTGTCAGCATTACCAATCCGCTTGCTTCTGCCGGGGTAACTGTTACTGAAAGCGGCGGAGATGTGATAGTCACTTCTACGGCTACTGGTGTAGAATATCAGCTTTCGGGAACAACTACAAACGGATCGCTGAAAGTATACAGTGATAAGAAATTCAAAATGACCCTTAATGGTGTTGCTATCAGCAATAATGACGGCCCTGCCATTAATATCCAGTCTTCAAAACGTGCATTTATTGTGGTCGCCGATAATACCACCAATACCCTTGCAGACGGTGCGGCCTATGCGACATCTACTGAAGATATGAAAGGGGCGTTTTTTAGTGAAGGACAGTTGATCTTTAGCGGGAGCGGGGCTTTAGCTATCAAAGGAAATTATAAACACGGGATAGCCAGTGACGATTATGTGCGGGTTGCTGCTGGTAATATCACTGTTTTAGGGGCGGTATCTGATGGAATACATGCCAATGATGCGATCATTATTGATGGTGGCACGTTGAAGATTACAGCAGCTAATGATGGTATACAGGCAGACGAGGGCTATGTAATTGTAAACGACGGTACCATTACCTTAAACACGGTTGACAAAGGAATTTCTGCTGCTTATGAAGGAACGGATGCCACGGTTTTACCTTATGTAACGATCAACGGAGGCACCATTGCGGTTACTGCAACAAAGGGAGAAGGAATAGAAAGCAAGGGGGTGCTGACGATCAATAAAGGCACAATTACTGTGACTTCTTACGATGACAGCATCAACGCGGCAACTGCTATATATATTAATGGCGGTTCAATTTATGTAAATGCGAGTAATAACGATGCGATAGACTCAAACGGGACATTGACAGTAACGGGCGGGACAGTGATTGCGGTAGGGGCCGGATCTCCGGAAGCCAGCTTTGATTGTGATGCGAGGACATTTAAAGTTACAGGCGGTTTGATTGTAGGAATTGGAGGGGCTACGAGCGGAACTACCAACAGTGTATCTACGATCAGATCGCTGGTGATGGGAAGCGGTGATGCCAACTCGATTGTACACATAGAAGCGGCAGACGGAACGGAGGCACTTACCTTTCTTGCGCCAAAAACATTCAGTACTTTAATTTATGCCAGTTCAAAACTTGCTGCAAGTACGGCCTACACTATATATAAAGGGGGATCGGTAACAGATGGCACATCTTTCAATGGTTTATATCTGACAGGTACTTATAACAAAGGAACTGCGGGTACCACATTTACAACTACTAATTTGCTTACACAAACAGGAGGCAGCATCAGCAGGAATTAATCTTTGTTATTATCAGGCGATGGGCAGGGCGTTAATAATAAAAAGTCTTTTTTGTATGAGGAATGCGCATTTGACAAATATGGATACACAGGATCAGGTTCCAGGGCTTCGGACTACCTGCTGCGTAAATTGATGATATACCGTTACCTGGTTTTATGCAACTTATATTCAAAATGCTGGAAAATAGTTTTTTAGGTCTTGGCCTGTCTTTTGTAACAGATAGGCAAAAACAAAAGTTATGGAAGATCAGCAAGTATTGAATCGCATTAAGGAGTTAACTGCCCATGAAGAAAAACTTTGGGGCAAAACAGATATCTCTGAAGAGGAAGTGCAAAAGCTGCATGAGATGAAACTGGAACTGGACCAGTGCTGGGACCTGCTGAGGCAGAGAAGGGCATTGCGTGACGCGGGAGAAAATCCTAACCAGGCGGAGGCAAGGGACATAGGCACGATTGAAAATTACGAAGAATAATCTATTGAACAGGCCAATCTTCAACAAGTTTTTAACTGATGGAAGATTGGCCTGTGTATAAGCAAAAACCTACAAAATGGCAGAAAACGAACGTTTCAATGTTGTAAACAACAAAGAAGATTTACGCTTTGAAGTAAACCTGGAAGGAGAATTTGCCTACATCCAGTACCGCTATTATAAAAAAGATATTGCATTTATGCACAGTGTGGTTCCGGATGCTTTCAGGGGCAAAGGAATTGCCTCGGCGATGGCCGTTACCGCGTTGAATTTTGCAAAGGAGCAACACCGGAAAATTATGCTGTACTGTCCCTTTGTCTCTAAATTTGTAAGATCTCATCCGGAGTATCATATACTTGTTGATACGGAATATCATCCTTCCTTCCGGAATACTGAAAATCATTAAATTTTTGTTACTCAAAAAAGGAGTATAAACACGTAAATTAAAATCGTGTCAGCTTGAAAATTGTATAAAATTTATACAATTGTGCGCAACAGATTGTGAAAAATATACAACTGCTAAACAGTCTGCTGTTTACCTTGATAACCTCATATTTAAGTTAGTAATTTTATTCAAGGCTTCACCATTAGTAGCCTGCCGAATAATAATGAACACGAAATTAACTCTCCTCTTACTACTGGTTATATTTTCTTCTGGCTGCGGCGGAAGAAGGAATCTTGTCTACATGAGCGACCTCGATCTGAACAGTACAAAATGGAAAACTGTTGCGGGAAGTGAAGATCCTGTTATCATGGGAAATGACGTTTTAGCCATTAACGTGAATACTTCCAGCCCTGAAACCAATCTTACTTTTGCATCGGCCACCAGCGTGGACATTGTTGGTGGGGTATACGAAAAATCTGGCTACAGGGTAGACGCAGATGGAAATGTTAATTTCCCGATGATTGGTAAGGTAAAACTGGAAGGACTGACCATTAATCAGGCCCAGGCTTATCTGGAAGAGGAGTTGCTGACGGTGACCAAACACCCCATAGTGAACATCAGGTTCACTAATTTCAGGGTGACCGTTATTGGTGAGGTTAACCATCCTTCGACCTTTACGGTGACCAATGAAAAAATCAACATCCTGGAAGCACTGGGACTGGCAGGTGACATGACCCCTTATGGCAAACGCGAAAATGTCTTGCTGATCAGGGAGGTGAATAGTGTACGGTCTATGGCCCGCATAAACCTGAACAGCCAGGACGTGCTGAACTCGCCCTATTTTTATCTGAAACAGAATGATGTGGTTTACGTGGAACCAGATAAAGCGAAATCTTACGAAGTAAGTAAAGGCAATAAATTGATGCCTTTGGTGGTAGCGGGTATTTCAGCGATCGCTATTGTTGCTGCAACATTGATAACAAGATAAAATTATCAGGGATTAAATTTTCATACCATTATTATGGGCAACCTACAGACAAATCAACCGACTCCAGTAGCGCTTATTTTGAAATACGCAAGATTGTGGCCTCTGCTGCTGGCATCGCTGGTATTGAGCCTGGGATTGGGATTTCTCTATCTGCAAACGCAGGTACCAAAATATAAAATTACCAGCACCCTGCTTTTACAGGATGATTCTAAAGGTGATGGGCTTTTTAAGGGAACGGCCTTTAGTGATTTAACTTTATTTGGTACACGTAAAACGGTTTATGATGAAATGGAACGGATACGTTCAAGGGACCTGATTTATAATGTATTGAAACAGCTGAACCTGCAAACCCGCTATGCCTATCAGGACTTACTAAGGGACAGGGAACTTTATGGAACTGAACTTCCGGTAGTGGTTGAAACCATTGTGCTGAAACCCGCAGCATACACGTTGCGTATGAGCGTTACCCCGGTTGACGCAGACAATTTTGTGCTAACCGAAAAAGCTGCAAGAACCACATACAGGTATGGAAAACTTATCAGGAGGCCTGAATTTATTATGATTGTGCGCCGCGGGCCGGCACCAGCCCTTGAGGGAAAACCGGTGCTGATCAGTTTTGTTGATCTGTATAAAAGGGCACAGGCTTATAGCTCTGCGGGATTGGTGGTAATGCCTGTGATTAAAGATGCGAACACGGTATCGCTAACCATGCTGGATGAGATACCTGAAAGGGGCGTAGCGTTTTTGAATACGCTGCTGCTCCAATATAACAATGAAAATGTAAACAGTAAAAACCGGACAGCCGTACAAACAATCAACTTTATTAATACCAAGTTGAAAGCGCTAAGTGCTACATTATCTGGCGCAGAACGGGATATTGAGGATTATAAGGTGAAAAACAGGATTACTGAGTTGAGGGAGGACGCACAAATTAACCTGCAGAATTCAGGCCAATCCACACAGCAATGGTCGGCTATAAACATGCAGCTCAACCTGGTCAATTCATTGTATGGCTATCTCACTACCGGAAAAGACAAATTTGAACTGGTGCCCACTACGATGGGACTGAAAGATCCAACGCTGCAAAACCTGACCGATAAATACAATAACCTGCAGATTGAGCGGCAGAGGCTGCTGAGGAACAACAGCGCGGTGAACCCGCTGGTGATGACACTGACCGAACAACTGGCGCTGTTACGGGCAAACATGCTGGAAAACCTGAAAATGGTAAAAAAAGGACTGTTATTGGAAAGGTCTAATTACAGTAACCAAACTTCAAAATCTGATAACAGGCTGAGCAGCGTGCCGGTAATGGAACGCGGACTGCTGGAAAGGAGCAGGGAGCAAGGCGTAAAAACCACACAATATCAATACCTGCTGCAAAAAAAGGAAGAAACTGAGTTGTCATTATCTGCTACGATTCCCTCGTTTGAGGTGGTGGAAAGTCCTGGGTACAATCCTGCGCCTGCATCACCAAAGGTGCAACTGGTGTACTTGCTTAGTCTGCTAACGGGGCTCAGTTTGCCAGTAGGGATCGTTTTTCTGAAAGAAATCACGAATAGCAAAGTGCGGGAAGCAGCCGATGCGGTATACATTACCAACAAGGGAAATATACTGGGGGAGTTAAGCCACAAGGGCTTGCGCGAAGCGATAGTGGTGGAAAAAGGAAAAAGTACCAATATATCGGAATTGTTCAGATATATACGGACAAACCTGCAGTTTATGGATGTGGATAACCTCAATAAGGTGATGCTGGTAACTTCGACTTCGAAAGGTGAGGGAAAGACATTTTTTAGCATCAACCTGGGTATAACACTGTCGCTGATTGGTAAAAAAGTGGTAGTTCTGGAATTTGACCTTCGCAAACCCGACTTACTAAGGCAGATGAATATTAAGTCGTCAAAAGGCCTTTCTAACTATCTCTCGGGTGAAGAAATTGGGCTGGATGAACTGTTGGTACCTGCCCCTTCGGCAGAAAATTTATACGTGATTGGCTGTGGCACCTTACCAGACAACCCCGCAGAACTGTTGTCAAGTGAGCGGCTGGGGGGATTAATTGAACAACTGAAAGCACAGTTTGATTATGTGATCATTGATTCATCGCCAGTTGGCCATGTTGCCGATGCATTTAGCCTGGGCCAATTTGTAGATGTGAGCATTTACCTGGTCCGCTATAATTATACGACCAAATCTGACCTCTCTATTTTCACCGAAATCTGCGAAAGCAGAAGGCTAAAGAACCCAATGATTGTATTTAACGACGCTAGAAAAGATAATAGAAACCTGTACCGTTACGGACGGTATGCTTATAACTAATATTGCTGCTATAACTACTAACCAAATGTGATTCAGCTGCCTGGTACTGAGGTGGCGAAGCTGTATAAATCCCAACAATTTCAAGCCTGACAAAGCACTCATGTAACTGAGGTAGCGAAGCTATGCGCGATGGGGCCATCTAATAACAAAAAACATATGGAAGAAAATGGAACACCTTTGCCTTCTGCGAAACGCCGCTTGTGGTATGTGATTTACACACGCCCAAGATGGGAAAAGAAAGTAAATGTGTTATTGACACAACAGGGGATTGAAAGTTATTGCCCTTTAAGGACGGTAAAAAACCAATGGGCAGACCGCCAGAAACTGGTTTCGGTTCCCTTGTTCACCTCTTATGTATTTGTGTTTATTGATTTGAAAGAGGAATTGCTGGTACGGCAAACCCTGGGGGTGATCAACTTTGTGTATTTCATGGGTAAAATGGCCACTGTAAAGGAGACGGTGATTGAGGGGATAAGGACTTCGCTGGAGCGTTTTCCGGATGCGGAAGTTGTTGATGCACAAAGCATGGGGGTTGGTACCCGTGTAAAAATTAAGCAGGGAATTATGGAGGATAAGGAAGGATATGTGCAGAAACTGGAGCCCAAAAATATTATTGTGGTAATTGACAGTCTGAACTGCGTACTGGTAACTAAGGTGCCCATTGGACACCTGGAAGTGATCAGGTAATAATTTATATAATTATGTCCCTCGAAAAAAAAACGATTACAAGTTTGATCTGGGCCTTTGGCCAGCAATTCAGCGTACAGCTGATTAGTTTTTGTATAACTATTGTGCTTGCCCGGATATTGATGCCGGCAGAATTCGGGCTGATTGCCATGCTTGCAGTTTTTATTTCGGTAGGTAACACTTTGCTGGACAGCGGACTGGCTTCTTCGCTGATCAGGACGCAGGACCTTACACAGGATGATTTTTCGACAGTTTTCTTTTTCAACCTGGGGGGAAGCGTAGTAATTTATGCTATCCTTTATATGGTTGCGCCGCTGATTGGAAGGCTTTATCATCAGGCTTTGTTGATGCCGGTTATCAGGATATATACGCTGGATTTTATCATTAACGCTTTTTTTAGTGTGCAGAACGCGCGGCTGATTAAGGACATGAATTTCAAGGCCCAAATGCTGATCCAGATTCCGGCAGTGTTGATTGGTGGCCTGGTAGGGATATTTCTGGCGGTAAACGGGTATGGTGTGTGGAGTTTGGTTTGGCTGGGCCTTACACAATCGTTTTTATCGACAGTGATGCATTGGTTGTATTCTGGCTGGGTGCCCAGTTGGGTTTTCAAAAAAAGCTGCTTTAAAAGGCATTTCAGTTTTGGCTACAAGATGACGCTGACAGGTTTGCTGGATATTATTTACAGAAACATTTATGTGGTGATTATCGGGCGTTTGTATTCAGTTACTCAACTGGGTTTTTATTCCCGGGCCGACGCCTTTAGCCAGCTGCCGGTAACAAATATTTCAATGGTAATCCATAAGGTAAGTTACCCCATGTTCGCAGAGATTGGCGATGATGACGAAAGGCTGAAACGGGTATACCGGCGGCTCATGCAGCAAGTGATTTTCTGGATGGCACCTATACTGATTGTGATGATCATTCTTGCTGAACCGTTATTTGTTTTTATCCTGACCGAAAAGTGGCTGCCAGCAGTGCCGTATTTTCAGATCCTGTGCCTGGCGGGGATTATGTACCCGCTGAATTCCTATAACCTTAATATCCTGAAGGTAAAAGGGAGGAGCGATCTGGTATTACGACTGGAGACAATCAAAAAAGCCATTTGTGTGGTAGGCATCTTTTGCGCCACCTTTTTTGGAATATATGGACTGCTTTATTTCCAGCTGCTCTTCAGCATCTTTAGTTATTACATTAATTCGAGGTACTCAAGTACGCTGATCAATTATCCGGTGAAAGAACAGTTCCTGGATTTGTGGCTTATTCTGGCATCGGCGCTGATGAGTGGCGTGATCACTTATCTGTTTGATGACCTGGTTGTTAAAATTGTTATAATAAACGATCTGGGAAGGATAATTGCCACCGGTGCATTCTTCTGCCTGACCTACCTGGCTGCAGGGCTGGTACTGAAACTGGTGCCTATGGCCGACTTCAAATTACTAATCCTAAAAAAATGATACCCGTAACTAAACCCTATCTGCCGGCCATTCAAGATTTTGAATGTTATGTTCAGAATATCTGGGAGCGCCAATGGCTAACCAATAACGGACCGCTTGTGAATGAATTGGAACTGAAACTAAAGGAATACCTGGGAATAAACCACTTGCTTTTTGTGTCTAATGGAACTATTGCTTTGCAAATTGCAATTGAGGCACTCGAACTGAAGGGCGAAATTATTACTACGCCCTTCTCATTTGTGGCTACATCCAGCAGTATTGCCTGGGAAAAATGCACTCCGGTGTACGTTGACATCGATGCGGAGACCTTTAATATTGATCCGGCAAAAATTGAACAGGCCATTACACCGGAAACTTCGGCTATCCTGGCTACGCATGTTTATGGCAACCCATGTGATATTGACGCAATACAGGAAATTGCCGACCGCTATCAGCTAAAAGTGATTTATGACGGCGCACATTGTTTTGGTACAAAGTATAAAAACAGATCTGTTTTTGATTACGGCGATATCACCACAACAAGCTTTCACGCCACGAAGGTTTTTCATACGATAGAGGGGGGCGGCGTATTTACCAGGGACCCTGAACTACTGAAAAAGATGGCCGCTATGCGGAATTTTGGCTATAGTGCGCCAGATGAATTTTCATGTCTGGGCATTAATGCCAAAAACTGCGAGTTCCATGCGGCAATGGGCCTGTGCAACTTAAAAAAAATAGACGAAGTGCTGGACAAGAGACGTTTGCTTTCTTTTTACTATTGGAAAGCTTTAAGTAATCTGAGAGCCACTTATCCAAAACTGAATGCCGATCTGGACTATAATTACTCGTATTTCCCGGTATTGTTTGAAACTGAGGAACTGATGCAAAAATGTTTGAAGGCCCTGGAAAACGAAAAGATATATTGCCGCCGTTACTTTTTTCCTGCCTTGTCTAAACTTAAATTTCTGGCTCCTGCCAGCATGCCAGTCTGTGAATCAGTTGCCTCACGGATTTTATGCCTTCCATTATACCATACACTTACATCAAGTGATCTGGACCTGATTACAAGAATAATTTTACGTGTACAAAATTATGATATCAGCCCCGTTGAGGTTCCTGCCTGGAATAATGGGACGAAAACGCAACTCGTATGACAAAACTTAACAAACCTCCGCTAGTTAGTGTCTGCTGTGTAACGTATAACCATGCGCTGTACATTGCTGAAGCCCTGGATAGCTTCCTGATGCAAAAGACAGATTTTGACTATGAAATCATTGTTGGGGAAGACAACTCTACCGACGGCACCAGGGAAATAGTGGAGCGTTACGCGGCCGCATATCCAGACCTGATTTCGGTCATTCATCAGGATCCGAATGTGGGTGCAATTAAAAATCAGCTCGCCACCTTTGCCAGAGCGCAGGGGCAATATATTGCCATTTGTGATGGTGATGATTTCTGGACAGACGACCATAAGCTTCAGAAACAGATTGACTTTTTGGAAGCCAACGACAATTTTGTCATTTGCAGTCACCACACAGAGGTGATAGATGATCAGGGTGAAACCGTTTACCTTAAACAAGAGCCTGAAAAAATGGAATTCGACTATCTGGACCTCTTGCTGGGCAGACGGGAAGAAACCCGCACCTGTTCGGTTGTCATGAGAAACGGCGATTTTCTGCAAACGGTACACAATCAGGAGTGGTATTACCGAACCTATGGAACGGATATGTTCCTGAAGTTATATGTGCTTGAACTCACACAGCAAAAGATATATGTGATGCCTGATGTGATGGCTTGTTACCGGCTACACCGGGGCGGAATCTGGAGCATGATTGATCAAAAGCTGCGCAAACACAGAATGATAAGCGATTTTAACATTGTGGTAAATCATTTCAGCTACACTCCGCAGACAAAACGGTCCCTGCTGAAGATATACATGCAGCAATACCTGCTCTTTGACCTTAGGCACTTTAAGCTGAATAATGCGATGAATACACTCATCAGTCTTTTTTAAACCCTTCACAATGATCAACAAAAGACTCATTTTTGTAATAAATACCCTGCAGCAGGGCGGCGCGGAACGCGTATTATCTACATTAAGTAACAGCTTAAACGCGCGCAGTTACCGGGTGACAATTGTTTGTATGAACCAGGCTGCCACGGGTTACCCCATAGATGAAAATGTCCGCGTGGTGACCTTGCTGAACAGAAAAGGGCGGCAGCACCTTCTTAAAAGGATGGGATACGGCCTGCTGACTTACATGAGGTTATTTAAGGTAATACTTGCTGAAAGTCCATGTTGTGTAATCTCTTTTATGACGAGCGCCAATTTATGGACGGGCCTCACCTGCGGTTTGTTGGGCGTCCCTTACATTGTATCGGAGCGGACAACGCCGGAACTTACCGTCCACCAGTTTAACCCATTTTATAAATGGCTTTCTTTCCAGGTGTACAAACACTCAAAGGCGGTGGTTCTGCCTGCAATTGGCATTAGGGAAGCGCTGAAAAACGAAGCGCAGTTTAGACAACTGAAAAACTACCGCATCATTAGAAACCCGGTTTACGAGTTTGTGAATGCTGACAAGAAAATAGTACATAACAAACAATTCATTTTGGGCATTGGCAGGCTCTCACACGAGAAAGGCTTTGACCAGCTGATTACTGCTTTTGCAGGTTTGAAGGTGAAAAACATAGACCTGCTGATTATTGGGGTGGGAAAAGAACGTTTAAAGCTGGAAATGCAGATTGAACGGCTCGGGCTGACGGAGCGCGTGCACATGCTTGGACCCAGAAACGATGTGGAACATTATTACCGTGCGGCATCAGTATTTGTACTGCCATCCAGAAATGAAGGCTACCCTAACGCTCTGGTGGAAGCGATGAGTAACGGCTGTGCCTGTGTAGCAATGGATTGTGAATATGGCCCGGGAGAAATTATCAAACATGGTGTAAACGGAGTTTTGGTGCCCGCTGGTAATATAAATCAGTTGACACAGGAAATTTTCCATGTTTTATTTGACCGCGAGTACAGGGCCATGTTGGGAGAACAGGCCAAACTGATCAAACAAACCAATTCCCTGGAGATCATTTCTGATAAGTGGGAGCAATTGATTTTGATTTAAACCTAAATCTTTAATTATGAATATTCCTTTTTCACCACCATTCATTGATCAGCAAGTGATCGAAGAGGTATTAGATTCCTTACAGTCCAACTGGATCACTACGGGTCCGAAGGTCAAGGCTTTGGAAAATGAGGTCGCCGAACTTACAGGGTCTAAAGCTGTAGTTTGTGTGAATTCCTGGACATCCGGGGCTATCCTTATGCTGAAATGGTTTGGTATTGGGGAAGGGGATGAAGTAATTGTGCCAGCCTATTCTTACTGCGCAACTGCTTTGTGCGTGTTGCATTGCGGGGCCACACCCGTGATGGTAGACATCCTGGATGACTTTACCATTGATCCTGCAAAAATTAAGGAAAAAATAACGCCACGAACAAAGGCTGTAATTGCAGTAGATATTGCCGGCCTGCCCTGTAACTACACTGAGATTATGGAACTGGTAACTTCAGCGGAGATCAGGATGCAGTTTGTTGCTGAAGGACCGGAACAGGAACAACTGGGAAGAATACTGCTGGTGGCAGACGCAGCACATTCAATCGGGGCAAATTATGATGAAATGCCTTCAGCGCTGCAGGCCGACCTGACGATATTTTCGTTCCACGCAGTAAAAAACATCACTACGGGTGAGGGCGGGGCTATTTGTTTGAACCTGCCTTATCCGTTTGAGAACAGCAAGGTGTATGCGTTTTTAAAACTATTCTCGCTCAATGGACAAAACAAAGATGCTTTTGCGAAGTCGCAGGGGGCAAACTGGCGCTACGACATTTTGCTGAAGGGTTATAAAATGAATATGCCAGATGTGTGCGCAGCTATTGGCCTGGCACAAATAAGGCAATATAAAAACTACCTTTTACCATTGCGGAAAGCAATTGCCCTAAAATATTGCGCGGCGTTTAAGGAATATGACTGGTTTACGGAACCAGTGCTAAAAGACAGCACCCGTGAGGCATCATACCATTTATTTCCGCTACGTATCAAGGGAATAGTGGAGGCTGAACGTGACAGGATCATTGATCAGCTGGTGACACGCGGAATTACGGTCAACGTACATTTCATACCGATGCCAATGCTTACGTATTTTAAAAGTATAGGTTTCAAAATTGAAGATTATCCAAATAGTTATGCCCAGTATGCCTGCGAAATTTCGCTGCCGATTTATCCGCAACTGACTGATGTGGAGCTGGATTATATTATAGGGGGAGTAATTTCCTGTGTACAGCAGAGCCTGTTGAGGGAACCAATAGTTGATTTATTGACCTGAAAACTGACGGTAATGGATGCAAAAAGATTATTTGATATCATATTCTCATTGATTGGCATAGTTTGCCTGATCCCGGTTTTGGTGCTGGTTAGCATTTTGCTGATGATTGATTCGGCCGGCCCGGTCTTTTATACACAGGTACGTGTCGGGCTGCATTTAAAATACTTCAGGCTGGTAAAATTCCGCACGATGTGCTGCGGCGCTGATGCCAAAGGTCTGCTGACAGTTGGAAAGGACACCAGAATTACGGTTTTTGGGGCATGGCTGCGCAGGTATAAAGTGGATGAACTGCCACAGTTGTTCAATATACTGAAAGGCGAAATGAGCTTTGTAGGACCAAGACCGGAGGTTCCGCGATATGTTGATCTATATGATGAAGGTCAAAGGAGGGTGCTGAGCGTAAAACCGGGTATTACCGATTGGGCTTCAATCCGTTATATCGAGGAAAACGACCTGCTTGCACTTGCAGAGGATCCGGAAGCCTTTTATATACAGACGGTATTGCCTTCTAAAATACTGCAAAACCTGGAGTATGTGGATCATCACGACCTGTGGACCGACTGTAAAATTATCAGTTATACGATCAAAAGTATTTTTATCAGATGAAGCATATCCGTTTTCTGGACTGGCCGCTGAAACGTTATTATGGCGAAACCCATGTGTTTCATCGCTGGAAAAAGCTGTTGCGCGAGCAGGGATTGCAGTTAACATTACATTATGACCACCGGGACAGGGCATTGCTGGATGCGGATTGCCTGATTATACATTCAAGGTATTTCGGCGCCTGGCAAAACACAGCTACCAGAAACACGCGGAACCAGGATGAATTACTTGCCTATTTAGCAAGATGCAGGGCGCGCGTTAACCGCCTGATCTGGTTTGATGCCGCAGATTCGACGGGTTCTGCAGATCTGATGCTGTTGCCGCACGTTGATCTTTTTTTGAAGAAACAGCTGCTGAAGGATAAAAGTTATTACCTGGGAGGGCACAGAAAACCAAACTTGCGCATCTGGTTGCCCGAAAATGAGGCGAACACTGCAGGTTTTACGCCAGCCGCCGCTGCAGAGCTTGGCAAAATGCGCCTGGCCTGGAACCTGGGTTTGAATGACTACAGATATTTTGGCTATAAAATGAGCCGTTTGAGCAATTACCTGGATTACCGGCTTTATCCGCTCAGATTTAGGGATGTAAACCAGGAGCGGCCGCTGGACATTGTTTTTAGAGGTACGCTTCATCAGGACCTGACTACTCAGCATGCGGTATCAGGACAAAGAAACCACGTTTTGCAGCTGTTAAAGGGCCTGAAAAGAAATATCCCCGGCGGCGAAATTACTGGTAAGCGCGCCTATTGGAGGGAGCTAAAAATGGCAAGGGTGGGCATCAGTCCCTTTGGCTGGGGTGAAATTTGTTACCGCGACTTCGAAATTATGATTTCGGGCTGTTTGCTGATTAAACCGGATATGAACCATCTGGAAACCTACCCGGACGTATTTGTTGACAGGGAAACTTATCTCGCTGTCCGCTGGGACCTGGCAGATCTGGAGAATCAACTCAACACGGTGATGGACGATTTTGATGCCTATTCGGCTATTGCCACAAATGGCCAGGAATTATATAAAAAAGCCTGCATGGATGGACAGGCTTTTGTGCAACACTTTAAACAAACGATTTGCTGAAACATGAAACTACCTAAAGTTATTCTGATGATTTTGTACCTGGCCACGGTTGCCTTTGGGATATTTTTAACCGGTTTTTTCAGGATACCGGCACCTTTGTTATTTTGTGTTCCGCTGGTTTTTTTCTGGAAAGAACTAAATTCTACATTTTTATATGCCAGGGAAGTGGTACTGCTGTGTTTTTCAGTTTTTTTATATGACGGGGTAGGGCTTTTATCTTTTAATACTGCCTTTGCAACAATGACCAGCATTGTGCTCTGTGCCTTGTATTTCAGTTATTTTGTAGGTGATAACAAGCGCCGCTTAAACAGTTCGGTCTGGATTTTTTACGGTTTGCTGCTGCTGTCGGCAATGGTAATGGTAGCCAACCATTATATCCCGCAGGTAGACAACCTGAGAAGTATGGTTATTGGCGAACCCGTAAAACAGAGTCCGGCAGGGATTTCTGACACCCAATTTGGCTATGGCTACCAGGTTGCAGCCTTCGTTTCTTTTGCGCTGATCAGCACTTTTGCTTTTAAACGTGGCTTGGTGTTGAAAATGCTGGTATTTATGCTTTGCATGGTTATCGTTTTTCTGGGCATGCAACGCTCTGCTTTTATAGGATTTGCTTTAACAGGGGTGGTTTTTCTCTTGCTTTATTACAGATTTAAAGCTGTACTGCTGCTGGTATCGATGATAGGAATTTGTCTGGCGATATATTTTGTTGCCGGAAAGGATGAATTGCAGAAAACAGACAACATACTCACCAAAAATGAGCACAATGACGAGTCAAGCAACCGCTCTGATCTGGCTATGGAAAACCTGAGAATTTATGCAGAATATCCATATGGGTTGATTTTTTACGGAAAAGACTGGACGGACGTGATTTACAGGAACTACGTATTTTCGCGCGGTATCACGTCCCACAACGCTTACCTGATGTTTATCACCTATCTGGGGCCATTTCTGGGCCTGGGACTGCTGGTGGCAATTTATTTTCCGGTACTAAATATCATTTGGCATACTTTGCGCAATATCAGGGCGCCGGGACAATCTATGTTGCTCTGCATGATATTTTCTTTCATCAGTGTTTCTATCAATGCGCTTTCTCATAATGCGTGGTTGTTTAGCGCAGATGGGCCAACGCTATTTAGTTTTTTCAGTGTAATGCATTGTTACAGGCTTCAGCAGGAAGCCCGGGTAACGGAGCAGCACGAGGAGGAAGAATGGCTTAAAGATCTGAACTATGCCTGATAAAAAAATAGTGCACATTATTGGAAACCTTGATCATGGTGGGGCCGAACGGTTTGTAACCGATTTATGTAACGAACTGGCAAGGAAGGCCGCAGATATTACACTGGTTTCGCTATGTGCAAATGATCTTGAGCATAGTTTTCTGGACCAGCTGAGCGATAAGGTAAAATATGTCTCCTTTGCAAAAAAAAATGGACTGAGTATTTCGGTCATCTTAAAGCTGACAGCCTGGTTAATGGAGCAGCGTCCGGCTGTGGTACACAGCCACCTGAACAGCAGCGAGTACCTGGTACCTTACCGCATATGGAGCCAAAAAACCGTTTTTTACCATACTATTCATAATATAGCTGAAGCAGAATGCCCCGAACGCC
>Ga0308164_10001530_pt1 | contig 26687 bp, 24 predicted proteins | sample PhyTR2_FD_201031 | JGI IMG/M metagenome (GOLD analysis project Ga0308164, IMG submission 201031) | Phyllosphere microbial communities from UC Gill Tract Community Farm, Albany, California, United States - DLSLT.R2 | ecosystem: Host-associated > Plants > Phyllosphere > Unclassified | place: USA... | reverse complement strand
TTTCATCACATTTAGGCTGCTGCGTCCCTGCTTTACATTACAATTTTTTTGTGATTGTTACACCGGAACTTTCGACGGCAATCACCAAAAAAGATTTTCATTGCAATCAGGTTTATCGGGAAGTGGAAGTGCTATGAAACATCGTAATTGCTTTACTAAACATATAAATGAAAATAATCAGGCAATTCATTAAATAAGCGTCGCCATCATCGGTTCGTATCCTCAAAAATCGTAAAGTGTTGTTATTTATTGCTATGTTTTTCTGCAATTTCCAACCTCAAATAGTATCGCCTATGTCGCCATCTAAACCCGATCGGAGTGGTTCCGGTTTTTCGCCGGAAAGAACAAAGAGCGGGGCTAATCAGCACTATAAACCACTGTAATTGCTTTCCAAAAGCTATAAGTCCAAATAATCTGGCATGTTCTCTGTAAAAACAAAACTGCCCTTTTCTAAATCCAATTTAGCGTATACATGTTGCAACCCGTTTGTTAACACAATCCATTTCGCCCGGTGAATTGAATTGTAACGAGAGGCCTGCTCAAAAACCGACTGTGTAATTTTTACTTTGGGCGCCTTACACTCAATTAACACTAACTTTTCTCCTGCCGTATTGTACACTAAAATATCACTGCGTTTTTGGAGTTGGTTTAAAACTAATCCTCCTTCAATCTGTATCAATGTTTTCGGGAATTTTTTGTTCGAAATCAAATCTTGTATAAAATGCTGCCGAACCCATTCTTCGGGGGTTAAAACTAAATGTTTTTTCCTTAATTCATCGAAAATAAAAACTACATCATCTTTCCTGGTGATTTTAAACGGATAGGGCGGAAGGTTAAGCGGGGTAGGATTAAACATTTTTTATTATAATATATGCCAGTCAAATTGGCAAAATCTGCATTGTTTTGCAAACGGGGTTTTTGTTAATTTGCCACATTTAGGACAACTATTTAAAAACACTTTATCTCCATTTTGATCGATGATTTTCTGAGCTACTCTAAGTTCAAATGCATCATAACCATCCTTTAATAAATGTAATATTTTTTCATCCTCAGTTAACCAGCCATGGTTTTTATAAACCTTAACTGCCGATGAATTATTTGCTTTAATTTTATCAAAATCAAGCTTTACGATAGAATGGTTATGCCTTATAGCAAGTCTTTCTTCTGCCGTGAGAAGATTAGAATAATGACTGATAATATATTTCGCAGTTTCCCTATTCATTTATTAAAACTCAACAGCCAAAGTTAATATTGTTTATAAACATTTGCTTAAATCCTAAAAGCTAAATTGTAATTTTACGGCAATGACTGCTGCCGAAATTATAAAAGATATCAAAGCCCGAAAGTTTAAACCTGTGTATTTGTTGCATGGCGAAGAAGCTTACTATATTGATCAGGTAACCGATTATATTGAAGATAAGCTATTGAGTGATGCCGAAAAAGGCTTTAATCAAACAGTGTTGTATGGAAAGGACACAGATATGGCGACGGTGTTAGGCGCCGCAAAGCGATATCCAATGATGTCTGATTATCAGGTGGTAATTGTAAAAGAAGCACAGGATTTGAAGTGGGCAAAGGAAGAAGGTAACAGCAAGGAGGCCGAATTTATCCTCAACTATTTTGAAAAACCATTACCCAGCACAATTCTCGTTCTCGCTTTCAAATATGCCAATTTCGATAAGCGAAAAAAAATATATAAGGCGATTAGCAAAAGTGGCTTAATATTCCAATCAGATCCTGTTCGGGATTATAAGCTGGTACCATGGATTGAAGATTTTGTTAAAGAAAAAGGTTATAAAATAGATCAGCAAGTATCGGCCTTGATGGCAGAATATTTAGGGACCGATTTATCCAAAATTGCCAATGAGATAGAAAAGCTAATGCTCAACGTTCCGAAGGAGGTTACCATCAGCACAGATTTGGTTCAGAAAAACATCGGTATTAGTAAAGAATACAATGTATTTGAGCTCCAAAAAGCTTTGGCAGTTCGCAATGTTTTAAAGTGCAACCAGATTATCGATTATTTTGCGAGCAATCCAAAAGCTAATCCAACGGTGATGGTATTGGCGAACCTTGGCGGGTATTTTACTAAACTTTTAAAATATCATTACATCCCCAATAAGGCCGATGCAGCTTCAGCTTTAGGTGTTCCTCCTTTTTTTATTAAAGATTATGAAGTGGCTGCAAGGAATTATAATACAGGTAAAGTTTTCCAGGTTATCAGTTTACTTCGCGAATATGATTTAAAAAGTAAGGGACTCGATAGTACGGGAAATGTTGATGACGGAGAACTTTATAAAGAACTTATTTTTAAGATAATTCATTAATTTACAATAATAAGCGAACACTTTTTAACTTAAAGTTTCCCCTAAACCCTAAACTCAGAACCACATGTTACAAGGATTAAGAACAATAGTTTATTACGTTGGCGATTTAGAAGCGGCAAAAGAATGGTACAAAAAGGTATTCGAAATCGAGCCTTATTTCGATGAGCCTTATTATGTGGGTTATAACATCGGTGGCTTCGAGTTAGGATTAGATCCCGATGATTCTGGCTACAGCAATGGAAATCATTCCGTAACCTATTGGGCTGTTAATGACATCAAAAAAACTTTCGAACGATTTGAAGCCCTTGACGTTGAGATTCATCAAAAACCGAACAACGTGGGCGGTCCTGTTTGGGTTGGAAGTGTTTTCGACCCCTTCGGAAACGTGATTGGCCTGATAGAAAACCCCGAATTCTCCGTTTAGGTTCTCTTTTTTAACAAATTTTGTAAAATAAGGGCTTTGTAACTTAAAAGTTATTTCAAACAACCACAGCAAAACTCTTGCGAAGGCTATATTTACGGTCAAATCACCTAATTTGTTATGAAGAAAAATTTACTCAGCATTTTATTTGCTGTTTCTGCCATTACTTTTGCTCAGGCACAAGTAAGGCAAGGCGGAACGGTTGGCACAACCGATTCTACCAGAAGAGCGCCCGGTGCAGCCTTAGGTTCGGGCGTTAGAGCACAACCAAAACCTTACGATCAGGTTATCACAAGCAAAACATCTACCCGAAGAGGGATGATTACCACGCATAAGTTAGAAGACAAATTCTTCTTTGAAATTGCGGATTCAACTTTAGGAAGAGATATTTTGGTTGTTAGCCGTATCTCCAAATCTGGCGCAGAAGTTAGAGCGGCGCAAGGCTATGCGGGTGATCAAATCGGAAGCTCGGTTATCCGTTTCGAGAAAGGACCAAACAACCGCATTTTCATGCGTAAAATAAGTTACAGAACTTATGGACCCGATAGTACAACCTCCATGTATCAATCGTTAAAAAATTCAAATATTCAGGCAATTGCCGCTTCATTTAACATTGCTGCTTTCTCTCCCGATAAAAAAGGAAGCGTAATTGATGTTACAGATTATTTAAATAGTGATAACGATATCTTTTATTTTAGTTCGCCTCAATCAAAAACTCGTTTTAGATTAGGTGCTCAGCTTGCAGATAGAAGTTATGTTGTAGGCTTAAGAAGTTTCCCTACAAATGTTGAAATTAATACGGTTAAAACATATAGTTTAACAGCAGCACCAAACCCGTTCGGCGGTGGTGCGCCCGCTATGGGCGGTGGTGCTTCGGTAGGCTCATCAACCATCGAATTAAATACATCATTGGTTATTTTACCTAAGGTGCCGATGAAAGCCCGTTATTTCGATCCTCGGGTGGGTTACTTTGCAGTTGGTTATACGGATTTTGACTTGAATCCTCAAGGTGTTAAAGAAATAGAACTGATTAAAAGATGGAGATTGGAACCAAAACCGCAAGATTTAGCTAAATACAAACGCGGCGAATTAGTGGAGCCAATTAAACCGATAATTTTCTACATAGACCCTGCTACGCCGAAAAAATGGATCCCATATTTAAAAGCAGGTGTTGATGATTGGGCAAAGGCTTTCGAAAAAGCGGGTTTCAAAAATGCAATTATGGCAAAAGAAGCACCAACGGCCAAACAGGATTCTACTTGGAGCATTGATGACGCCAGCCATTCGGCAATCGTTTATAAGCCATCAGAAATTGCAAATGCGAGCGGACCAAGTATATCAGATCCGCGTAGTGGTGAGATTATGGAAAGTCATATCAACTGGTTCCACAACGTACAAAAGCTTGTTCACGATTGGTATATGATTCAAACTGCAGCTGTTGATCCGAGAGCTCGTAAAATGACTTTCAGCGATGAATTGATGGGCGATTTAATTCGTTTTGTTTCATCACACGAGGTGGGCCATACTTTAGGTTTGCGCCATAACTACGGTTCGAGCTCAACCGTTCCGACAGAAATGCTTAGAGATAAAAAGTGGGTTGAAGCAAACGGACACACGCCATCTATTATGGATTATGCCCGTTTCAACTACGTTGCGCAACCAGAAGATAACATTTCATCAAAAGGTTTATATCCTCGCATCGGCGACTACGATAAATGGGCAATTGAATGGGGTTACAAATATTTTCCCGATACTAAAAACGCGCAACAAGAAGTTCCGATTTTAAATAAAATGACTATCGAATCTGCAAAAAATCGCAGATTATGGTTTGGTACAGAAACTAATCCTGATGATCCGCACTCGCAAAATGAAGATTTATCTGATAATGCAATGAAAGCCAGTACTTATGGCATTAAAAACCTCAAAGTAATTTTAGCCAATTTGCCTGTGTGGACAAAAGAACCTGCAGACGGTTATGATAATTTAGCGAACATGTACGGTCAGTTAACTACTCAGTTTGGTCGTTATATGGGCCATGTTGCTAAAAACATTGGTGGCGTTTACGAAAATCCAAAAACAGTTGAGCAAGCGGGGTCGGTTTACGAACGCACACCGGCAGCTACACAGAAAGAAGCAATGAATTTCTTAGACGTGCAGTTATTTAAAACCCCGATGTGGATGATTGATAAACCGATTTTGGATAATATTGATCAGGATGGTTTAGAGGTTGTCGGCAGATTACAAAATACAACAATCAATAGACTGTTAGGCACAAGCACATTAACAAAGTTAATTTCAGCAGAAGCAGCTGATGGTGCAAGCGCTTACAAAATCACAGATTTGTTTACCGATTTAAATGGTTCAATCTTTACTGAACTGAAATCTAATCAGCCTATTGATGTTTACAGAAGAAACCTTCAGAAACTTTACATTGATAAATTGCTCTCAATTGTTAAACCGGCGCCGGCACCAACAGCTGTAAATGCAATACTTGCAGGTGGTGGCAGAGGCGGTGCTGCACAGGGTGGCATTACACCAGCGCAAAGCGATGTAATGTCTGTAGTTAAAGGCGAACTGAAAGAATTAGATGCGATGATAAAAACCGGTGCAAATTCTGCAACAGGTTTAAGCAAATACCATTTAGAAGATTTAGCAGGCAGAATAGACGATGCCTTAGACGCTAAAAGCAAGTAAAAGATCCATTTCTTATAGTATAAAGGCTTCCAAATTTATATTTGGAAGCCTTTATTGTTTAAAATGAACGGACTGCTCGAGTAAACACCAAACTAGATTCAGACTTCGTTAATGGCCACAATACATCTCCGGCACTTTTAAAAACATACATAATAACATTATTCTGAGGTGCAATTGTACCGTTTACTTTTCGATAGTCTTGGTTTGAACTCATATATCCTGCTCCTTTTTGCAATTTAATACTACCTGCAGCATTTGTAGTAAATAAAATATTCATCGCTTTAATTTCTTCAACGGTTGGAAGATACCAATCATCAAAGCCATTGAGAACTAGATTATAGCAAATTGCGGCAGCAGTTGCATTACTTTTACAACCATTTACTATTGCTTGTGTATTAGATAAACCAAAGCCTATTCCTTGTTCAGAAGTTCCTGGTATATCTGTTCCCTCACACCCCCAAATAGCGTTAGTGCTTTGATCGGAAGCCGCTACAATTAATCCGTGTTTACCGGTGGCATCAATATAAAATATCATTCCACCACCATAAAGCTCACCTATTGCAATTGGATTACCTGTTGTAAAAGTTATTTCTGAGCCATAGGCTGTGCCAATAGAATTTGTAGCATAAGCTCTGGCGTAGTAAGTAGTACTGCCATTGAGTTTTGAAAGATCCGCCGTTATGTTAGAATTGGCATTTCCACTTGGATCGACGATTTTATTATTAGCAATAGTTGGGTTTGAACTGGTGTTGTAGCAAATTCCTTTTTCTGTGATGGTGGCTCCGCCATTACTGTTAACTATCCCTCCAACAGTAGCAGTAGTAATCTTAACTAATGAAGCTGCTGAAGTACTTATGCTAGGAATACTTGCTTGTGGTTCCGTGTCTGTTTTACTACAAGATGAAATAATAATTGTGGCAAATATGAGGAGCCATCTAGATTTTTGTAATTTGTTTTTCATGATTAATTATTTAATCATGAAAAACAATAGCGATGCCAGGTAACTGAAACCCTCCAAAAGGCTGCAAATAGTCTTTTTTAAAAAAAAAACTGTGTATTGTGAGGTTTACTTTCCCCAAATAACCTCAGATGACAGCAATTGAAGGGGTAATAATTGAGATTTTATAACTGGTTGAATCCTATAAAAGCCAATGCAACAAATGCAAGTGCGGCAACATAGCCTAATACACCAATTCGCTTGTGTTCACCTCTTGCATTAAGTTTTTTGGTATTCTTATAAGCCGTTTCACGGAAAGTTTTCACATAAGTAGAATCATTCAGCAATGCTGAACTGCTTGCCTCGGCTGCTGTCGGTTTAAAATAATCAGAAGAAGCATCACTTCTATGTTTCTTAAACTTCTCGAGTCTTTCCTTTTCTAATTTAAATTTCCCAGCATCTTTAATTGCGAGCATCTTTAAAGAGTCGGAATTCATTGTTTGGGAATACGAGTTAGTGTAGACAACCGTTGTCAATGCGAGCGCAAATAATAGAGATTTAAACATGCATAAAAATACATTTTTTTTGAATTTCCTTTATTATTATCCTTATTTATTTACACGAACACAGAATATAACCTACAATTGAATTCTTTAGCAGAAATGATAATTAATCCTATTTCCTCTGGTTATAATCTCCATGGTTTGAGTTGTTATGTATGGCACTGTATATGGTACTATATTTCAACAATCATCTTACCTTCATTCTTGCCTTCAAATAGGCCAAGGAATGCTTCCGGTAGTTTGTCAAATCCTTTCACAATCGTTTCCGAATACGTAATTCTACCCGCTTTTAACCAGTGAGCCAGTTGGGCAGTGCCTTCTGCAAATCGCGGTGCGAAATCAGCAATCAAGAAGCCCTGGATAGTCAGAAACTTATACACAACTAAAGGCAGCAAACTCGGGCTTAACGATTTTTCCTTATCGTTGTAATTAGATATGGCCCCACAAACGGGAACCCTGCCATAGGCATTTAAATTCTCAAACACGGCATCAGAAATCGGACCGCCTACATTGTCGAAATAAATATCGACACCATTTGGACACGCAGCAGCAATAGCGGCTTTCATATCTGTAGCCGTCTTGTAGTTGATGGCTTCATCAAAACCAAACTTGTTTTTTAACAACCCTGTCTTATCATCCGATCCGGTGATGCCTACCACCCGGCAACCCATAATTCTACCAATTTGCCCAACAATGGTGCCCACTGCGCCTGCTGCTCCAGAAACGACCAACGTTTCGCCTCTTTTCGGTTTTCCAATTTCCAGTAATGCGAAATAAGCCGACAAGCCGGTTATACCCAATACACCCAGGTAAGTGCTTAAAGGCACTTCTTTGTCGTCAAGCAATGAAAGCCCACTACCGTCGGATACCTGATATTCTTTCCATTGCAAGTAGTTGGATACGAACTGTCCTGGCTTGAAATCGCTGTGTTTCGACTCCACCACTGCCGCAATTATTTTTGAGGCAAGTGGCTTACCTACTTCAAAACCTGCCCCATGGGTGCCTGCCATTTTTCCCCGCAGATAGGGGTCGACGGAAATATAGATTGATTTAAGCAATACTTCTCCATAACTCACCATAGGAACTTCGTTTTCTACTAGTTCGAAATCTGTTAACTCCGGCAAACCTACTGGCTTTTTTTTCAATAAAATAGTTCTGTTTTTCATGTTATTAGTAATTTATTTATATTCCATGTAACTATAATCCATGGAATGTAATAATGAAAAAAATTTTAGTTTCGGTCACACGGAGCCTTTAGTCAAAAGCTTATGTCCGCATCTCATTTAACAGATCATTCAGAAACTCGGCTTTTTCATCATTTAATGCATATTGCACGGATTGAAATAATTCGCGTCCCTTTATTGCAACCTTTAGTCCATCCTCGGTTAGCTTAATGTGTACAATCCGCTGGTCAGATAGGGTACGGTCCTTACGAATCAGGCCTTTTTCCATCAATTTATTTAGCAGTCGGGATACATTCGGCATTCGGTCAATTAAGCGGTCGCGTATAAGGTTGACCGGTGCTGTATGCGTTTCTTGGCCTTGCAGGATTGTTAATACATTAAGTTGTTGCAGTGACAAATCAAGCGGCTTTAAAGCAGACGCATATTGATTGGACAGCCAATTGGCTGTAAAAATCAGATTCATACCAGCTTTTTGCTGCGCATTGTTAAACTTCGTCTGCTTAATTTCTTCCTCAATTTTCATCCTACAAATATCGTTATTCTCTAAAAATCTAGTTTCATAGCTTATTCTCATACCCTTTCTAATGAACACCATCATTATACCCCAGCAACCAGAAGCTATTGATCGCCAGCGCATTTGTCCAACACTCTTACGTACGATCACTTATTCGCCTGCTCTTCTGCCGGCGGCAATTCCGACGTCGGCAAGTGCAGCCGAACTGATGGAAGCGGTTGTTATCAAAACACCCGGTCCTTAAAGGAAACCCTAAGCTGCCACGGTTAGGATTATAAACCGCCAGGATCTTCGTGAATGGATCAGCTCCAATAACGATAGTGGTTCTTTGAATAATCATAACGCCACAAATATAGACCATGAAACTATATTCCATGGAACATAAATTAATAATTGCATTTTGATGATATTTTGGAGTCTGCAATGCGTGTTTGAAAATTAGATAAAAAGATGATGTAAAGACCACCCGAGCGAATAGATGAAATTTTTAAATTTCACGTATTCAGTAGCAGTTTATTTTATATAAAAGGTTTGTTCGAATATGTTATTTTTGCGGCGATCGACAAATAGCGTTACGTCCCGTTTTATGGTTAAGGATTGACTTTCGGACGGTGATTTTGTACTGCTTATTTTCATATTGATTTAAATTTCTAAGGGTTCAATCGTACGCCTTTGGGAGCTATCAATGGATTGTTAATGTTTTAGTCAACGATTACATAAAAAAATGCCCTTTAAACCACTTTAAATATAGAAATACAATGAATCATTGGTTAGTAAAGTCAGAACCGTTTAAATATAGTTGGGAAAAGTTTAATGAAGATGGACGCACTTTTTGGGATGGTGTCCGTAATTATCAGGCCCGAAACAATTTGAAAGAAATGAAAAAAGGCGATTTAGTGCTTTTTTACCACAGTAATGAGGGGAAAAATGTTGTCGGCATCGCTAAAGTTGTAAAAGAGTTTTATCAAGATCCTACAACTGATAATCCGAATTGGGTGGTGGTAGATTTATCTCCGGTAGAATCATTAAAAAACCCTGTTTCATTAGAGCAAATTAAAGCAGAAGAGAGCCTCAAAGATATTTCTTTGGTTCGCCAAGGCAGGTTATCGGTAATGCCTTTAAAGGCAGAAGAATTCGATAAGATCTTAGAAATGGGTAGCTAGGTTACGGTTTCAGTTGATTTTTTGTTGCTTAACATGAGCCCTAATGTCATTACAACGCTGGAACCCAATACCACCAGAAATAAAAATGAGGTGCCAACTTGAGGTATTTTTAATGAATCCGGTAAGTTGAAATAGAGTAAAATACTGATCAATCCTCTCGGTGCAATATAAAGGATGGGCGACACGCTGCCTTTCTTAAAAACTTTTAAGCAAAGAAACCTTAAAACATAAATAGTAGCTAAAATAAAGAATCCGTTTGCTAAGATCGGTTTATCATTCAATTCGCTTACATTCATTGTAAACCCGAAAATTACAAAAAAGAATGTACGTAAAATGAAGGCACTTTCTGCCGATAGTTGGTAAAGCTGGGATAAATCTGCATTTAAGTTTTTGTAAAGAAATACGCTTCTGAACCATAAATTTTGAATCGTATCTGCATTGTTTAAGAACAGTCCAGTGCTGAGGATTAGGACCAACGAAGAAAGGTGGTAAGATTGTCCTATCGCGTAAACTAAAATAAGTATCGAGATTATAAGAAAAAACTTAATATGGTGTACTAATCTCCCCATTATGTACAATAGAACAATGCAGGCAATCGATGATAAGAAAATTATAAGAAAAGTACTTAGTCCTAATCCGATAAACGATGAGGTGGAAATGGAGTGATTCGTTATCGCAAAATTGAAAATAATAATCCCCAGGATATCAGAAAAAGACGATTCGTAAATAACAAATTCTTTATCTTGCTTGCCTAATGCAGCGGCAGATGGTATTGCAATTGCCGAACTTATTACACTAAACGGAATGGCATTGGCAATACAAGTGTACAAATCTGCATGGCTTATCTGATAAATAATCAGCGTAATTAAGGTTACCGTTCCAAGTAAAATTGTTAGTGCCGAAAAGAATGCACTTCGTATAATTTTGTTTTTCTGCTTATCGTATTTCAGTTCCAGTGAGCCTTCAAATACAATCAGTATTAGCCCGACTGTACCCAAAGTTGGCAGTATAGAGAGGAAGTTGAAGGTTTGAATTTTAAGGTTTTCTACCAAAAATCGTAAGCCGATTCCCAAAAGCAATAACAGCAAAACCGATGGGATTTTCGTCTTACTGGCCACTAGATCAAACAGATAAGAAAAAATTACTAATCCGCTTAAAACAATAAGAATGGTGTATGTCGTCATTTTTTCAGCGTTTGGTAAATCGCTAAAATAAAACAATCATGTTAACCAACAAGAAGACTTATGTAAAAATTACGCTTTAAAAAATAAAGCCTTCAATTCATTTGCATCATCTGGAAGCATTTTGCCGCCTAAAACAAGGCGCAGTTGCCTACGGCGCAAAGCACCCTGAAAAAGTTCCAACTCTTCATCAGTTTCCGGAACAAGTTCGGGAACCGGAATCGTGCGGGCACTTTGATCAACCGCAACAAAAGTATAGTAAGCTTCGTTGCTTTTTTGGCGTGCACCACTCGGAATGTTTTCAGCCCAAACATCAAGGCGCACCTCTACAGAGGTATTAAAAGCTCTGGTAACTTTCGCTTCAATCGTAATTACGTCGCCCAATTTAATCGGGTGTTTAAAAGAAACATTATCTACCGAAGCTGTTACAACAATTCGATTACAGTGTTTTTGAGCAGAAATAGCGGCGGCAATGTCCATCCAATGGAGTAAACGGCCACCCATTAAGTTGTTCAACGTGTTGGTGTCATTCGGTAAAACCAACTCATTCATTATTGTAAAGCTCTCTCTGGCAAATTTCTTTTTCAAACTCATAATCGTGCGCAAAAATACATAAAAGACGCATTAAAAAAGCATATTATCCCGATTTGAAAAGCAGTTTCAGTACATATATTCACTTTCGTCCTGCTTTTTGCTCCAAGTTTTGCGATCGGAATTGCTTAATCGCTTAAATTGTACGGCAAAAGCTTTTCGCTACAATCGGGTTTATTTAACTCAAGCCTGCATTTCAAAACCCGGCAAACCAGTTTGGCGACCATTGTATGTTACCTAACAAGCACTAAGGAACCATATTTCAATTTACTTACGGCTTACATTTGAGGAAAACAATTAAGAAAATATCATGTTATCTTAACTTAAAATCCAATTAATGCAAAACCAGACAATCATCCAATACTTCCATTGGTACTACAACGAGGAACAAAATTTATGGACCAAAGTTGCAAATGAAGCAGCACATTTAAAAGAATTAGGCATTACCTCAGTTTGGTTACCACCTGCTTATAAATCTAATAATGCGGCTTACGATGTTGGTTATGCCGTTTACGATTTATTCGATTTAGGTGAGTTTGATCAAAAGGGTGCTGTAGCTACAAAATATGGCACCAGAGATGAATACATAAAAGCGATCGACGCTTTACACGATAATGGAATTGCAGTTCTGGCAGATATAGTTTTTAACCATAAAGCGGGCGGAGACGAACTTGAGAAAGTAAAAGTAAGAACGGTAAATCCGGATAACCGCAATGAATTTACCAGCGATGTCTTCGAGATTGAAGCATGGACAAAATTTACTTTCCCCGGAAGGCAAGGCAAATATTCAGACTTTATTTGGGATCATATGTGCTTTAGCGGTGTAGATTGGGCTGAAGATCTTAAAGAAACTGCAATATTTTCTATACAAAATCATTTAGGCGAGGGGTTTGAGAAGGTTCCTTCGACAGAACTAGGAAACTACGATTACCTGATGTTTAATGATATTGATTACCGTAATCAAGCTGTAATTGATGAGTTGAAATATTGGGGGGAGTGGCTTGTTGACACGACAAATATTGATGGTTTCAGGCTCGATGCTGTTAAACATATTAATCCCGATTTCATAATTCAATGGCTTGATCATCTCGATCAAAAATACAATCGCAAATTTTTTGTTGTCGCAGAAGATTGGAACGTTGTTGATATAGAAGGCCAGCTGGAATATATTGATATTACTGAAGGACGGACGCAAATTTTTGACTCGCTTCTTCATCATAATTTCTATCTGGCAAGTCAGGAAATAAACCAGTTTGATATGCGTACCATTTTCGACAAAACCTTGGTGCAGGTTAAGCCCGAATTGGCCGTAACTTTTGTTGATAACCACGATTCGCAACCTTTACAAGCGCTAGAATCTTATGTAGAATTTTGGTTCAGGCCATTGGCTTATGCGATGATCTTACTTCGCGAGCAAGGTATTCCTTGTTTGTTCTTTCCCGATATTTACGGAGGAATTTATGATGATAAAAACCCCGAAGGAGAAGATATCCACATAGATTTGGCTCCCATCCCGGCGGTTGAAACGATGTGTAAATTGCGTGCTGCTTTAGCCTACGGATTCCAGCGTGATTATTTTGATCATGGCAATTGTGTAGGATGGACCAGAGAAGGCGATGATGAACATGAAAATAGTGGCTTAGCTGTATTACTGAGTACTGGGGAAGAAGGATTCAAGAAAATGGAAATAGGGGTCAAATTTGCAGGTAAAACCTTCACAGATGCACTCGGTTTCCGTGAAACAGATGTCGTTGTAGATGACAACGGTTGGGCAGAGTTTCATTGTAATGCCGGTAGCGTATCCGTTTGGATTTTGAAAACTCAGTAACCATCTCATCTACCTAAGAAATGGACTCTGTTAAGCCATTTCTTAGGTAATTAACTATTATCTTCTGTCGGTAACGCTGTTGCTGAGATTTGTATAGCCGATTAAGGTATCCCATCTTGCGCCCGGCCTGCGGTAGTAAACGAAAATCTGATAGGTATTTTCAGTTTGAAAAAATGCTCCTTCGAAAGGTTTTGTTTCTACAGTTTTTGTGTTCCTGTCGAACCAGGCATATTCATAATCATATAAACCCTGTTTCATCAAAATACTTCCGTAAAATTGTTTACGATTCGCATCATACAACAACTTATTTTCTTTGCTGAGTGTAAAGTTATCAAATCGCCCTACTACATATGCGTCTCCATCAGCAGAAGGAGCGGGTGCATTCAGCGTAAATAAAACGCTCATGTATTCTGCTTCCGTTTTATCATCCCTACCATCGGTATTTCTTATGTAAAAATTCCCGTTTTCGTCTACTTGGTTTGCAAAGGCGCCTGAATTTCTCGGAACGTCTTGAAAAAGCATCACACTAACTGATTCATTATCTCTGAAAATATCCCTCACATTATCGCCTTTAAATCGCAAGCTTCGGGTATCAAACTTTCTGAACTCATTATCTCCCCAAAAATCGTTCGTGGTTAAATCATTATAAACCAACTGGTTCGGCCGAATAAATGACGGCCTTGTATTTGTTTGTGTCGTGGTTGAGTTGAAATTTTGCATCACAACTGCTTTTAAATCCTGATAAGGATTTGGGATGGCTATCGAGTGATTTATTGTGAAATTAATTTTTTGCTTCGAATCTCTGTCGGCAACCTGCATCGAATTAGTAACTTCTGCTGCAACCGATACCTGGCTATCCAAAATGTAGAAACGTTGGGAAATAACAGGCTTATTTTTATCGCCGTCTTCATAAACTTTTAAAATATAATTACCCCCGATTTTAGGTTTTACCTGTGTATTTGGCAGCCTAAGTTCGTAGTGTGTATACTTTCTTATGGTATTTGATGAATAACGATAATCAACTATTCGGTCATCAGCAAAGCCGTCAAGAAAATCCAGGCTCGAAATTCGGGAAGTTTGCCAGTCTGAGGTGCAATGTTCAACTGTGTACCAATAATTTTTTGTTCCCGCTAACAAATCATCAAACGCAAAATTTATTGTTTCTGATGAATTGAGCATAATTACAGGTATGCTCTGCTCTTTGTTGCTGTTGTAGCACAAAACAGTTTTAATGTTTGGCAAATAAATTTTATTCTCATTGGTAAAAGTTCTGTCTGTTTGAGCTTTGAGTACTGTGGGGATGAAAAATAAAAGTATAACGATTAGTTTTTGCATGGTTAAAAGTAAAAAGTATTAGCCACAGATGACAAGCATTAACTAAGTTATTTTTTATCTCCTCGAAAAAATGCCTCCTCAAAACGGGGTAGAGGTAAGATGATCTTAAGAGAAATTGGCTGTTTCCGATTTTTCGGTTGAAAGTATAAACCATAAAGAAAGCCACAGATTTTACGCTGTGGCTTCAACAATAATACTTACGCGTGGTAAAACCAACTGTAAAATGATGGTTTCGGATTAACCTTCCAATTCCATAATTTCAGCAGCCAAGGTTTCCCATTTCGTCTGGCTTTTATCTAATTCTTGTTTTGCTGCTAAATAACGCTTATTTGCTTCTGCCAACTTATCTGCCTTGCCGTAAACGTTTTCATCTGCTAATTCTGACTCGATAGTTTTAACTGAAGCTTCTAATTCAGAAATTATAGTTTCAGTCTTTTTCAGCTCATCATGAAGTTTTTTTGACTGAGCGGCTGCATTCGGGGTTGCGGGTTTCGGCTCCTCTTTAACTTTTTCAGGCATTTTCACCGGAATCGGTTTCGATGCAGGAATAACGCGTTTGCTGTTCCACTCTTCGTACTCCGCGTATGTGCCCGGATATTGTTTAATCTGCTCGTTTTCGATGAACCAAATTTTGTTAGCCACATTATCAAGGAAATACCTATCGTGAGAAACAGCGATAAAAGTTCCTTCGAACTGCTGTAAAGCTTGAATAAGTATGTTTACCGACTGGATATCCAAGTGGTTGGTTGGCTCATCGAGAATCAGAAAGTTTGAATCGGTCGTTAATGATTTCGCCAACGCAACCCGAGATTTTTCGCCTCCGGAAAGCACTTTAATTTTCTTGAAAACATCATCACCTGTAAATAAGAAACAGCCTAAAATACTTCGCAATTCAGTATCAGTATGTTTTGGGGCAAAAGCCTGCAATTCTTCGAGTATTGCATTATCAAGATGCAAAGATTCTAATTGGTGCTGCGCAAAAAATGTAGTGGTAACGTTATGGCCTGTTTCACAAAAACCCTCAAATTTCTCAGTTCCTGCAATCATCCTCAACAGGGTTGATTTACCTTTACCATTGGCTCCGATTAAAGCAATTTTATCACCTTTTTCTATCACAGCCTCAGCATCTTCCAGAATATGAACATTTGGATAATGTTTCGTAGCATGTTCAATACGCACTACGTGTCGGCCCGATGGCTTGGTGAATTTAAAGCTGAAATTTACAGTCGGGTTGTCATCATCAACATCATCAACACGCTCCATTTTATCTAAAGCTTTCATACGCGATTGCGCCATTTTAGCTTTCGATGCTTTAGCTTTAAAACGTTCAATTAAACGCTCTTCCTGCTTAATTTTAGCCTGTTGGTTTTTAAATTCTCCTTTTTGGATTTCGCCACGCAAAGCCTTTTCTTCTACATAAAAGCTGTAATTGCCTGCATAAACAGTTAATTTTCCCTTGCGTGATTCTACCGTACGATTTACAATCTTATCTAAGAAATACCTATCGTGAGATACAATTACAATGGCACCTTCGAAGCCCATTAAATAGTTTTCAAGCCATTTAATAGAAGGTAAATCCATGTGGTTGGTCGGCTCATCGAGCAGTAAAATGTCAGGATTTTGAAGCAGGATTTTCGCAAGCATTACACGCATACGCCAACCTCCCGAGAAGGTATTTAGCGGACGGTGCTGGTCTGAAGTACTAAAGCCTAAACCCGCCAAAATTTCATTTGCTCTGTATTCGATGTTGTAACCATCTAAAGCCTCAAATTCTTGCTGTTTATCACTTAATTTATATAAAACCTCCTCACTGTAGTCGGTTTCAATTTTTTTCAGTAATTCTTCAATTTCGTCATGTAGTTGGTTTTGGCGCTCGAAAGCTTCCATTGCCACATGCAAAATACTATGATGAGAATCGTAAGAAAGTAAATCCTGGTTTAAGTAGCCGATTTTTAAGTCTTTAGACATAGAAACCGTACCCGAACTAGGCGCATATTCGCCTACAATTATTTTTAATAGTGTCGATTTTCCTGTTCCGTTAGCGCCAATTAAGCCGGCTCTGTCCCCGGGTTTAATGTGCCAATTTGCCTCGTCATACAGGGCCCTTGAGCCAATCAGGAATGTTAAATTATTTATTGAAATCATTTCGGCTGCAAAAGTACGAATTTTTAAAGCTTATTTCATGGCGAAAATCAAATAGAAATTGAGGCCTGCTTTCCTGTTTTTTTGAGCGTAAATCGACAAAATTAATTGATACATTTGATTTCTAGTCACATAATCATGCGCAACCAAAACATCAAAATCATTAGCAAAGAAATTCTATCAGATAATTGGTACACTTTAAATAAAATTACTTTCGAATATTTAAAAAAAGACGGCACCTGGGAAATTCAGAACCGAGAAGCGTACGACAGGGGTAATGGAGCCACTATCTTGCTATATAATAAGGTTAATCAAACTGTAATCCTTACCAGACAATTTCGTTTGCCTACCTATATTAACGGTAATGATAACGGAATGTTGATCGAAACTTGCGCAGGTTTACTCGATAAGGATAATCCTGAAACAGCTATAAAGAGAGAAACAGAGGAGGAGACTGGATACCAAATTAAGCATGTCGAAAAAGTTTTCGAAGCATATATGTCTCCCGGCTCGGTAACTGAAATTCTTTATTTTTTCGTGGCGGAATATTCAAAAGATATGAAAGTAAGCGAAGGTGGAGGCCACCACGAAGAACAGGAAAATATTGAAGTTTTAGAATTGCCTTTTGCAGATGCACTCAACATGATAAAGACGGGTGAAATTAAGGATGGAAAATCGATTATGCTGCTCCAATATGCGCAAATTAACAGATTGATGAATTAATTTTTGAATTGATAAATTTTTATCTACATTTGTACTGTAATAAAAATAATTACAGAATGAACAATAGCCGGTTTCCTGTTTCTCTGCATATTTTAACGCTGCTCGATGATGCAAAGGGGGCGCTTGTAAGTTCTGAGTATCTGGCAGGCAGTATTAATATTAACCCGGTTTTGGTGCGTAAAGAAATTATGAATTTGCGTAAACATGGCTTTGTAGGCAGTAAGGAAGGGAAAGGTGGCGGCTCATTCTTGGTTAAAAATGCTTCGGATATTAATTTGGGTGAGGTTTATAGAGCCGTTAGAAATAATAATATTTTGGGGCAAAGTAGAAATGAACCTAATCCGAAATGCCCAATCGGGAAACAAATTAATGAGCATTTGAATACACTTTACAGTGATGCGGAGAATGCGCTTATCGCGAACTTATCAACACAAACTTTAGCGGATTTCGCATCAAAATTTAAGTAATTTTTTTTCTGTAAAACTGTAACAAAATATATTACAATTAATTATTAATAAATCATAAATAAGATTAAATAACATGAAAGTAGCATTAATAGGCGCCTCAGGATTTGTAGGCAAAGCCCTTTTGAAGGAATTGGTAAGCCGTGGAAACGATGTAATCGCAATTGCCCGCGATACGGATAAAATCGGCGATGAAGGTAATAGAGTGACCAAAGTAGCTGTAAATGTTCTTGACACCGTTGAACTAGCAGAGGCTCTGAAAGGAGCAGATGCAGTTGTAAGTGCATTTAATGCAGGGTGGACTAATCCAAATCTTTACGATGACACACTCGCAGGGGCAGAAGCCATTCAGAAAGCAGTAAAAGCATCAGGGGTTAAACGTTACATCTTCGTCGGCGGTGCGGGCACTCTACAAATTGATGGCAACCAATTGGTTGATGGTCCACAGTTTCCGAAAGAAATTTATCCGGGTGCATCCGCTGTGAGAGATTATTTCAACATTTTGAAGCAGGAAAAGGAATTAGATTGGTTATTTTTTAGTCCGGCAATTGAGATGCATCCAGGCATTACCGCAGGTCGGACAGGAAAATATCGTTTGGGAAAAACAGCTCCCGTTTTTAATGAGGAGGGCCGTTCTGTTTTATCAGTAGAAGATTTATCTATCGTTCTTGCTGATGAATTAGAAAATAATGCGCACCACCAGGAGCAGTTTACAGCAGGATATTAAATTAACAAAAATGTAAGATTTAAGTTGGAGAATCGTAAGAGATTTTAAGGCTGGTAAAAGGCTCGGTTGGCTAATGGTTTTCCGTCAGCCACCTTGCATTTACCATCGCCCATTTTTCTTATCTGTTTTCCATCTTACATTTTTTCTATATTTTATTTATCTTCGTGGCATGTATCGCCTTATTAAACCAATATTCTTCAAATTTGATCCTGAAAACGTACATTATTTCGTTGTTAAGCGGTTAAAATGGTTTAATGACAAGTTTCCTTTGGGTAAAACAATTATCAGAAGTAGCTTCGATGTTCACATTAAAGGCCTGGAAAGAGAAGTTTTTGGGATTAAATTCCGAAATCCTGTTGGTTTGGCTGCAGGTTTTGACAAAAACGGAGAGTATGTTGAAGCACTTAGCAACCTTGGTTTTGGTTTCATAGAAGTTGGTACGGTAACGCCGATGCCGCAACCCGGAAATGACAAACCACGTATGTTTCGATTGCCTAACGATGAAGCTTTGATTAACCGAATGGGTTTCAATAATAAAGGTGTAGATGTTATGGCCGAGCGGCTGCGAATGTTGAAAAATAAAAATCCGGAAATTGTTGTAGGCGGAAACATTGGGAAGAATAAAGCCACACCAAATGAAGATGCAGTAAGCGATTATATTAAATGTTTTGATAGATTATTTGACGTTGTAGATTACTTTGTTGTAAACGTGAGTTCGCCGAATACGCCCGGCCTGCGTGAATTGCAGGAAAAAGAACCGCTCAAAAAAATCTTAAATACGTTGCAACAGCGCAATCGGAAGAATGACATTTCTCGCCCGATTTTGTTAAAGATAGCACCCGATTTAACGGATGCCCAATTAGATGATATTATCGAAATTGTTTCGGAAACGAAAATTGCAGGAATAATCGCAACCAATACCACCATCAGCAGAGAAAATTTGGCGACAGAAAAAACTTTAGCTGGTGAAACGGGTGGCTTAAGCGGCAAACCCGTAAAAGATCGTTCTACTGAGGTAATAAAATATCTTTCAGAGAAATCGAATAAAGCTTTTCCGATTATTGGTGTCGGCGGGATTCATTCTGCTAAAGACGCTCAAGATAAGCTTGATGCGGGTGCGAGTTTAATTCAACTTTACACAGGTTTTATTTATGAGGGCCCGGGTTTAATAAAGTCCATTTGTAAAGCTCTCGTTCACTAACTCTTTATTTTTGCCTGCTAACCATCGCGTTAATCCAAATTGGCGCAAACGGCGATGTACAGCCTTTAGAAACTGGATAATCTCTATAAACACCCAGTTTTTCTCCAACCTGTAAAGCTCGTTTGCGATATTCTGGGTGGTTAATTCCAATTTGTGCTAAAGCCGAATTCATTGTCCATTGTATTTCTGGCGCAGCATCCAGCATTTCTGCTTCAATCCTGTTTAAAATTTCATCGATATTAAGTCCCTCGGGGTTTCTTGCAATTCGTCCGCTCATCAGGCTCCATCCTGCACGGGCAAGCATTTTGTCGGCAGAGTTAATCCATTTTTCACGAAAGTTTTCCTTATCAGGATACTCTTTAACTACATAATTATACAACCAATCTGCAGCCCAGGCAAATTGCTCTGATGATACCATCTGCTCAATTTCTGTAGCAGATAATTTTTTTGGATCGACGATTAAAATTGCAAGCATCCTTGCATCAATGTTATCGGTTTTCCAAAGTTCGAGCGCTAAAGAATGGTCAGCTTTAATTTTTTTCGCCAGCGCTCTGATGTCGCCCATTTTAACGCCGAAAAGATTATCGCGAGCACCGTTCTTCACATGTTGTTTACGAACTTTTTCATCAGCCAATGCTTCAAGTGCAGAAAGTGTTTCCGTAAGGTTCATTATTAATTGAATTTTATTAATTCAAATTTATCTAATTTTTAGGCACAAAAAAAGCATCCTTTGATCAGAAGGATGCTTTAAATTTTTTAGAAGAGTTTCTAAAAACTATTTTGCTAAACCAGCTAAAACAGCATTGTTTTTAGCCAATTGGTCGTTCTTAGGTTGTGCAGAGCGACTTCCTAACTCGATGTTAGTAGCTCTTTTTAAAAAATCTACATCCTGTTGTGCAAAGTTTTTATTTCTTCTGTCTTTTCTTTTTAATCTGGTAACTGCCATGGTAATAACCTTTTATAATTTTATTTTGTACAAATGGAGGTCGAGAGCGGATTCGAACCGCTGTAGAAGGTTTTGCAGACCTCTGCCTAGCCACTCGGCCACTCGACCCTTAAATTCAAGGCTGCAAAAATAGCAATTTATAGTTATCTAACAAATATAAATCAACAAATAATCCTTTTTAATTTTGAGCCCTTGCAATTTCAGAGCAAAATATTGCAGCACTAATTGCAACATTTAGCGATTCTGCGCCGCCAACTCTCGGTATTGTAACAGGTTGCGTTATTTTCTTAATCACCTCTTCGGAAATTCCTTTTCCTTCATTTCCTAAAATGATAAACCCTTCTTTACCCCAATTGGTTGTGTAAATTGAATTGCCCTCGAGCAAAGCGCCAAAAACAGGTATCGAATTAACTTTTAAAACAGCAGGAAGGTTCTCGTAATACATATTTACTCTGGCCAGCGAGCCCATGGTTGCCTGCACTGTTTTTGGGTTGTAAACTTCTACACAATCTTCCGAGCAGATAATGTGCTTAAAACCGAACCAATCTGCAGTTCGTATTATAGTGCCCATATTTCCCGGATCCTGCACACCATCAAGCACAAGTGTAAACTGATTTTTGAAGTTTTCTGTATTAACAGAACGCTGTTCGGGTATGTGAACAACCGCCAAAAAACCTTGCGGCGTTTGTAAAGTACTAATCTTCCCTAATTCAGCGTTGTTTACTTCAAATAAGTTTATATTTGCGGGTAATTTGGGTAACAAGTTAAACTGTTCGCTAACATAGAATATGGTATGAATTTGGTAGGTTGATTTTATAAATTCTTCAATAGATTTTATACCTTCAACCAGAAACAATCTATTTTCTTTACGGTATTTTTTTTGATGTAACGACTTAATAAAACTAATCTGAGATTTTGAAAGCATACAAATCCTTTAAATATTCTGAACTGAAAAGTGTTGCAATATTACTATTTATTATTGTTTTAATACAGGCGTGTTCATCAACTAAATACATTCCAGATTACCAGGCTATTGTTAAGAAAGTTACAATCGATAGTGTTGATGCAAAATTTGAAGAGCAAGCTTATAATTATGTTCAGAAAGATATTCGCCCTTCATCCTCTTTCAGTATAAATGTACCGCTTTACAATTTATTTAATACAAAAGATGGTCGCTACAAAACAACTGACATTAAGCCTTTCGGTACGCCTCCTGCAATTTTGGACAGTACACTTGTTGAAATATCCAGAAATCAAATCCAGAAATTTTTAAACGGAAAAGGCTATTTCCAGGCAAAAGTAACGGCCGATATCAAAGTAAAAGATAAAAAAGCTGAAGTTAATTTTAAAGCCCAACCGGGGCCTGCTTCTTTTATTAATAAGTTGTCAGATTCAATTTCTACGGCCAAGATTAAATCTGTTTATCAGAGTCAGAAGCCATCGTTTACTCATTTGCACGAGGGCATGCAGTACGATTCTGACTCACTTTCTTATGAACGGGAACAAATTAACAGGGTGATGAAAGAGAATGGCTATTTTTATTTCCTTCGTCCGTATGTTAACTTCGATGTAATTGAAACCGCCGATGTTAAAAAGGTTGATCTCAGATTAAATATTACCAATCCTCCAACCGGGAATCATCAGCAATATTACATCGGCAATACGCATATGCTCATCGCCCCCGGGCCTGATGGCTTTCCTGATTCTACCAGAAAATTACTAAGTAAAGATACGCTTAATGGTATCATCTACACAGATTTATCAAAGCGGTACAGAAGAAATCCTATCGTTCGCTACGATTTTTTAAAGCAAGGTGAATTATACGATATCAGGAACGAAAATTTAACGTACGACAGGCTTTATGAGTTAAATATCTTTAAAAATGTAAGGGTTGAATATTATAGGAGAGACAGCACATCAAATAAAATAAATCCCATTATTTTGCTAACGCCGCAAAAAGTTATGAGTAACAGGGTAGAGGGTGAGGTTCCTTTTAATGGCGGTACAGTTGGCATAAATTTGAGTAACACTTACACGAATAATAACTTCTTTCGGGGAGCTGAGCGTTTCGAGTTTCAGGTTAAGGGCGGTTTGCAATCCAGAATCGGTAATGGGTCATCACCATTTAAAGACATTTATCAACGAGATTTTTCGGTTAGTGCCAGTATTACCGTGCCGCGTTTAATAATACCTTTTTACAACCCGGTTTTAGGCGCTAATGGGATGCCCCACACTACCTTCTCATCCAGTTATATTTATGCTTTGCAGAAGGATGTTTCGGTGAGGAATATCTTCATCAACTCAGTTACCTATGATTGGGTAGAAACTAAATCAAAACTCCACTCTTTTACACCTTTAAATTTTGAATACAGGTTTGGAAATTTGAGTGATAGTGTTGACGTAAATACTGTGATCAATAATATTTACTATTCTCGATTGTTAGACAGGAAAGATTTCACGCTCGGCATGAAGTACAGCTATACGCTTAATGCCGATAAATTAAATCAGCTTAGAACTTTCGTTTATTTAAGAGGGAATATTGATATAGCGGGAAATTTATTACAAGCTATAACCGGCTTATCAGGTAAGAAACATGATCCTGCAAACGGCGATTATGCTCGAGTATTGGGTTTACCATTTAACCAATATGTAAGGCCCGAAATTGATATCAGATGGTATAAACATTTAGGTGGCGAAAGACAATTTATTGCCCGTTTAAATACAGGCATTGGCTACGCTTACGGCAATTCGGCGAGTACTGGTATACCTTTCGAAAAATTATTTTTTGCAGGCGGGTCGAGCGGTATAAGGGCTTGGCAGGCCAGAACATTAGGTCCTGGAAACTACAACAGAGCGGTTCTTCCTACCGAGGTTGCCCGGAAGGCATTCTTTGGTTTAGATCAATTGGGCGAAATGAGAATTGAAACAAATTTTGAGTACAGATATACGCTGGCGAAGAAATTTTTTGGCGCAACTTTAAAGGGTGCGGCGTTTATAGATGCTGGTAATGTTTGGAATGTGACTCAATATTCGGCGATAACAAACGGATTAGTTTCTGTTACTGACGAGGAAAGTTTATTTAAACTTAGCAAGCTTGCACAACAAGTAGCGATAGGGGCAGGAGTAGGTTTCCGTTACGATGTACAATATTTCGTTTTCAGGCTGGATATTGGCTTAAAACTTAAAGACCCCCAATTTTCAGGCTCTGATCAATGGGTGATTGGGAAATTTTTATCCGGCGGCAGAGATTTCAAAAATGCATATAATTTAACGCATGCGCCCGACACTTATCGTTTCCTGCAATATAACTTCGGTATCGGAATGCCTTTTTAATAAAAAAAGGTTCGAAGTTTAGTTTTTTTAGGCGGCTTTTTTTGAAAAAATTCAGGACAACCTCATCGTTATCTAACTTTTTGTAAACTGAAGAACTTGAAATACAGCCGGTGTTTTGAAAGCTTTCCGCTGGAAGCTTCCACTATCAATCGTGATCAATAGATTTTAGGCTCGCTAACAACAACCGGTGCCTGCGCCGTCAGCGGACGAACATCGTTTCCAGCTATTGATTCCTAGAATCTCGTTGCTGCCTTGCAAAAACCTCTTATTTGTTGTTAAAATAAATTTCTCAAAGCATCGAAAATACTTTCAAAAAAGGTAGAGATGTTTAATCCGCTGCTATGGTTGAAGTAAACGAACACGAGGAATACGATTACAACGAAAATAATCAACTTTCTGAAAGCGAAGGCAAGGATAACGAGGATTATAGGAATAATGAAAAGCCATAAGCTGTTGATGGCGTAGGGTGTTAAGTCAGCATCTTTCTTATAAACATATACGAGTTTGCTATGTGTACCCGAATCGTTTTGATGTTTCAGATAAACAAAGGTAGAGCGCTCAATAGGCAATGGAAGCACCGCAATTCCGTCGTTAAATTTTAAACTCTGGGTAAAGCCGCTTACACTAAATGTATAGATTCCGTTAATGTTTTCGTTCGGGTTATTAAGAGAATCGGCCGCTATTATTGCCAGCTTGTTGTTTTTTAGTAAATTCTCCTTAACTATAAAATTGTTGATTGCTGCATTTTGGGCGAAAGCAAAAAAGCCTGTAAGGCATAGAAAAAGTAATATAAATCCTCTTTTCATTCTATAGAACGTTTATTGTAAATTAAGTAGCCGATGTGCAATAATACGCCATTTCTTTTAATAGCGTCGTTATATAAATTATAACTCAAACTAACAGGGCCAACAGGCGTTTGATAAACTAACCCAGCAGTACCTGCATACCTGATTTTCGTAATAGCCTTCGCATAAATTACCTCTTGAAGGTTGTTGAGTTCATACTCTTTATGAGGCAAAAACAAATAACCTTCTAACCTAAAATCGAGGTTCTTTTTCAAATTAAAAATATTTTTAATTCCTCCGGCAGCATAAGTTGAGGCCCTGAATTTATCTAAAAACAAGGAGCGACTATCTTGAAGGGGGTAGAATGCGGGCGACGCCAGTAAAGTAGAATAGTAATTATTAAATAAAGGCTGATTGGAAATAACACCTTCTACAAGATATCCGAGCGTATACCTTTTTAAGTGCAGAAAGTAATTTTCTTGCGTTAATTTAATGCCAACCCACTGCCTTAAGTGGCTTGATGGCTTGATTGAATTTAAAGGTGCAATGTTTCTAAAAATATTACCCGGATTGTAGTTTTCTCTTCCTGTGGTGAAATTAAAACTTAATAGAAAACTTTGCCCTCTTGTTTCATATTGTTTTCTGTTGAGAGAATTTTTTTCGAGGTTAAGTGTTCCTCTGAAACCATTAAATATGGTCTGATCGAGCAAATCTCCAACAGCAAAAGTATTATTCGGACTATACCTGTCGTTGTTATTGATGAAAGACGAGTGAAGTACAATTTTGGTATTATAATTTAAAGGGACACCCATCATTAAGTCGATTTTTCTATCAGATTGTTCGATGTAGATGGGATGCGGGTTTTCGATAAAAATCTGGCTCGTGTTGTAAAAATTCCAGTGGTTATAAGTTAATTCGGCACCGAGAAAAAGCGGAAGCTTTGTGGGATAATCTACCCTTCCGCTTAATTGTACAGATTCATAAAAGCGGCCTGAATAGAAGCTCGTTCCGAAGGTGTAAGCTTTTCTGTTTAGGTAGTTGTATTGGGCACCAAGAAAAACATTACTGATCGGCCTTGTAGAAATATTACCTCCCAGATCTAGTTTAAAGCTTTTTTTAGGTTGTGCCACTACTTCGAACGTGTAGTTGTCTGTTGCGGGTTCATAAACTATTTTAGGGTAAATAGTTTCAAATGTTTGGTCGGCCACAAGTTTGTAATAACCGCGTTTAATATCCTGGAGATTAAACGTCTCTTTATCACTTTTAAAAAGGCGTTCTACGTATCGTTTTTGCTGCTCATTTACGCCGCTTACGGTTATGTTATTAAATTTAAAATCAGGTTTTTTCTTATTGAAGTTTGCCCGTCTTTTTTCTAACTCTTCGCTGCTTACCCGTCTTTTAATCAGCGCTTTAATCTTTTCCATATCTGCCATTGTTGCATCGTAACCTTTTTTAATCAGTTCTTCAACAGGCGAAAAATTTGTGACACTGTAATTAGCTAGTTCAGGCTGAATGTAAACACCATTTTTACCAACCATTGTAGAATCTGATTTAGACAGGAACATAAAAACCAGAAACCTGTTCATCAATCGATCATCGTTGTTTTTAGGGTATTCGTTATAAGTTTT
>Ga0308164_10001528_pt1 | contig 26748 bp, 26 predicted proteins | sample PhyTR2_FD_201031 | JGI IMG/M metagenome (GOLD analysis project Ga0308164, IMG submission 201031) | Phyllosphere microbial communities from UC Gill Tract Community Farm, Albany, California, United States - DLSLT.R2 | ecosystem: Host-associated > Plants > Phyllosphere > Unclassified | place: USA... | reverse complement strand
AGCTAAAGGAACAATGACCACGGGTGCTAAACTATCCAGCGTTAATTCTGACAATGTCTTCAACCGTTATGACGCCAATGGCAGCGAAAATGTGATTGACATCAGTCAGTCCAATACTTTTAAATACACAGAGCGTATAACCGCTGGTTATTTTAAATACGAATCGCCTATCGGCAAACAACTGAATATCGATATTGGCGTACGAGTGGAGCATACGCATTCTGATGGTAATCTGCAGCCCAGGGAAGGCAATAGCCAACAGGCTACTACCGTTACAAGAAACTATCTCAATATCTTTCCAACAGCTGGTTTTAATTTTAAGACCGATCATTCAGGCAGCTATAACCTGAGTTTCGCACGGCGTATTGACCGACCTGCCTATAACAGCCTAAACCCCTTTTCTTATCCGGTTGATGAATTGTCATACTGGACGGGCAACCCCTTTCTTCAGCCGCAATATGCGAATACACTATCGCTGCAATACAGTTATAAAAATACAACAATATCTGCCGGTTACACCCACACCAGCGACTTGAGCAGCAGCGTAACGGAAGTATTGGATTCAAACAGGGTTATTATGGTGCCAAGAAATATAGGCTCACAGAACAATTTCAATCTGACCGTAACACAACAACTTAGCTTCACAGACTGGTGGAAAGTGAGTTTGACCGCCATTGGATATCATCTGGAGAATAAAGTTGGCACCACACAGTATGGTAGCTATACCCCTAGCAGGTTTTCTGGCACGGCCAACGTTCAGCAAACCTTTAAATTACCTGGTCACATTACAGCGGAAGTTAGCAGCGTAGTCAATTCCAAAAGGATAGCTGGTCTGAACACCTATATCAAAGGCAATTCACAGGTCGATTTAGGTTTGCAAAAAAATGTATTTAACGATAAAGCTACATTGCGGCTTGCAGCCTCTGATATCTTTAGGCGCAACCGCATCAATACAGACAGTGAGCTAAACGGTTTACTGCTGCACACGACGTATGCTGGCGAAACCCGTCAAATCAGAGTAAATTTCAGTTACCGTTTTGGTAACAGCAAAATAAAGTCAAATGCAAACCGTGAATCAGGGCTGGAGAATGAGACAAACAGGTTACCATAAAATTTCAGGTTTTTTAGCTGATAATCGGCTATCATTATCGTCATTGTTATCAGTGGATTTATAAAAAAATGATATAATGAAGTATTTCTTTGTATGACAGGGAAAAGTGATCTTTCGCGCGTTATAGTCGTAGTTTGTTTAAGGCCACCCCACACAAAGGGAATCAAAATTACATTGTTACTCCACTAGAAATGGTCGATTTCGTGGAGTGACCGCACGTTTAATATACAGTATCTGTGGAATCAGGTAAAACAAGCTACGAACAAATATACTTCGAGATCCCTCGTCTCTTCTAGTTTTTTCCCATGATAACCGTAAATGAGGGCTTGGCTGAACTCACATTTCTCACAAAAACAGCCTTTAACGTGGCATTGCTATAAATTGTAAAGAGGGAGGTGCTGTCTTTACCATTTATGGATTGTTCAAAGCCACTTTTCGTAGCGCTCTGAACCATTGAATTAAATACTGCAGAATCTCTTGTTGTATAACTGATAATAGTAACCTGGTCATCTATTGAATAGTAATCATTTTTAGAGGTATCCTTGTTGGTGTAAATTATCTCTGAATCATCTTCCATATCTTGATTCTCAGCCCATTTATAACCTAGTGAGTTAAAAGTTGAATCTATATTCTGGGGCCTGCCGTCAGTTTTTAGTCGTACCAGGTTACCAAAAAGATCAAGCTCTTTTTTTTGAGAATTTTGGCTGCATCCTGATAAGCAAAATGTGAGTAGAAAAGCGACTATACAGTGGTACTTCATTTTAGGATGTTTTTGGCAAATTTACTTAAAACATATAATCATAATTGGTATCGTTGCGATTATTAATTGAAAAGTTATTAGGTTGTAGATTCTTCAAATATCAGCGATCAGGCTTAGGAATGATCAATTAAATTGTTCTGTATTTACATCGTTAACCAACTTAATTTAGGGTAAGCAGAGTTTGTACGTCCAACACCAGTTCCTAACACTCTACAGGGCAAAATATACTGAGCCAGTGATTGTAATACAGGATTCCGCGCAAAAGAAATCCCATTTGCTAAATTTTTATTTTACTGAATTTGGGAGTTTACCCAGACTTACTCTTTCAATTCTATCAGAGAAGATGAAAACCTTGATAGTGGGTTGATTAAATAAACCAAAAAGGCCTTAGATTTCTCTAAAGCTTTTTAGGCGTACACCTTGCCGGACTAAAGTTGAATCGCTTTGAACAAGATTTGGATCAAATTGTTCAAATACAGCAAAATAGAGAAGGATTTTGGAATTCTATCCAAAACAAATTTAATCACATTCTGCAGAATTAGGTATAAGTTTGCCTGTACTTTGTTAAACATAGAAAAATGCAGAACGATCAAATTGTTATTTATAAAACGGAAAATGGTGAAACGGTAATTGACGTAAAGGTTGATGATAGTACCATTTGGTTAACACTAAATCAGATATCAGAATTATTTGGCAAAAATAAGTCAACTATCTCACGGCATTTAAACAATATTTACAAAGAAGAAGAACTCATCAGGGAAGCAACTGTTGCAAAAAATGCAACAGTTCAAATAGAAGCAAATAGGCCTGTAGAAAGAATTATTGATTATTATAATTTAGATGTGATCATCTCTGTAGGATATAGGGTTAATTCAAAACAAGGGACAGCGTTTAGGATTTGGGCCAACAATATTTTAAAAGACCACCTGCTGATAGGTTATTCAATTAATGAAAAACGCTTAAAGGATCAGAATGAACAATTAAAATCCCTAAAAAACACAGTAACACTATTAAGTAATGTCCTTGAGAATAAATCTCTAAACAATGACGAAGCCACCGGATTATTAAAAGTAGTAACTGATTACGCATATGCACTGGACATTCTTGATAAATATGATCATCAGGAGCTAACCATTGAAGGAACCACAATTGAAGAATTGTTCATCATAGATTATGCAGAAGCTAAACAGGCCATTCATGATCTAAAAGAAAAATTTGGCGGTAGTTCATTATTCGGGAATGAAAAGGATGAATCCTTTAAAGGATCTATTGCTGCAATCTATCAAACCTTTGGTGGTATAGATCTTTATCCCAGCGTAGAAGAAAAAGCAGCTAACCTATTATATTTTGTAGTCAAAAATCATTCATTCTCTGATGGGAACAAACGCATAGCTGCTTATCTTTTCGTCTGGTTTATGGAGAAGAATGGAATTCTTTACAGAGGAGATGGTTCCAAACGAATTGCAGATAATGCATTAGTTGCATTAACACTAATGATCGCAGAAAGCAAATCTGATGAAAAAGAAATGATGGTAAAGGTTATGGTCAACCTGATCAACACGAACAATTAAAACCAAAAAAGCCTTAGATTTCTCTAAGGCTTTAAGGCGTACCCAGTGCCGGAGTCGAACCGGCACGGTTTCCCACAGGTGTTTGAGACCAGCGCGTCTACCAATTCCGCCAACTGGGCATTGCTTATTCAGCGGGATGCAAATCTATATAATCAGCCCTATATATCCAAGCCTTATTTAAAAAGAATTTGAAATATTATCCTTTCACCTGATCTTCAGCACCTTCATGCAGGCGTTTTTCTACAATGAACGGGGCAAAAGGCAATAACGAGGCAAAAAACACCAGAGCGGCCTTACTGATCTTCCATTTATATTCCATCCAGCACATGATTACAAAAGCTACGTACAACACAAATAGTAACCCATGCGCCCAACCAGTATACTTCACTGCAAGGGGCATTCCTGCAAAATATTTTAAAGGCATTGCCACAAATAATAAAGCCAGGTAAGAAATACCCTCAGCAACCGCTACTTTCTTGAATATTGATAAAGTGCTCATATAAATCAGATTTATCCAAAAATAGAAAAACCGGGACAGCATTGCCCGGTTATCTATATTTTTTACACAGAAAATACACCCTTATCTCCTGGCGCCGTATAAGTTTTTTAGGGGCTTACCTGATAAAGGCCTTAAAAATATCGTTCCCTATCACAAATACCATCAATGAAAGTAGCATAACAAATCCAACTATCTGCGCATTTTCCATGAATTTATCGCCAAGTGGCTTTCCTTTTATCATCTCGACACATAGGAACACCACGTGTCCGCCGTCTAAGGCAGGAATAGGTAAAAGGTTCATGAATGCCAGTGCAATAGAAATCAGTGCCGTAGAAGCCCAGAAATGCGACCAGATCCAAACACCACCGTAAACCTTTTGAGCGATAGCAACCGGTCCTGAAAACGCCTTATCAGCTTTAATTTTACCAGTTAATACCTTCCAGATTCCCTTACCATTGTCGCTAAAAGAGGTCCATGCCTGGTTTGCACCTACCGGCAAGGCTTCAAGTAAACTGTAATGGATTGTCTCTTCTTTGATCTCATCAGGGTTAAAACCTATCCCAATTTTGCCTGCGCTATCCGTAACGACTTCAAAGTGCAGTAACTCTGCGCCACGATAGGCATCGAGCATAAACTTTTTGCTTTTTAATTTCGTCAGTTCTTTCATTACATCAACATTGTACTTTACAGGAACGGCATTCACTGACACAATACGGTCGCCTTTTTGCATACCTACTTTCGCAGCTCCTTTTCCCTGAACCACAGAATCTACTGTTGGAGTTAACAAGGGCGCACGACTGATGAACTCTTCAATGCCCAAATCGGCAACTTTATTTAAAATATTGTCCGGCACCTTTACGTCAAGTGTTTTACCCTGACGACTAATGGTAAGCGTTGTATTGCCCAAAAGCACTTTAGAACTCAGCAACTCATCAAAACGAATGATTTTTTTTCCATTTACAGCGATTACGCGGTCGCCTTGTTTCAGTCCTATCTCTTTCCCAATTACTCCAGGATTGATTCCGTTGAGTACAGAGCTGTTTGCAATATAGGTTTCACCAAACTGGAATGTGAGCATCCAGAAAATGAATATCCCTACTACAATGTTTACAAATACTCCGGCAAGCATAACAATGAGGCGTTGCCACGCCGGTTTTGATCTGAATTCCCAGGGTTTGGGAGGCAAAGCCATCTGTTCCTTGTCCATTGATTCGTCAATCATACCGGCAATTTTTACATAACCGCCTAAAGGCAGCCAACCGATACCATATTCCACACCACCTTTAGTGATGCTGAATAACTTTACTCCCCAGGCGTCAAAGAATAAATAAAATTTCTCTACTTTGATACCAAAAGCACGCGCAGCAAGAAAGTGCCCCAGTTCGTGTAAGATTACTAATATTGATAGTCCCAGTAACAACTGGGCAACCATAATTAATCCGTTCATATATTATTAAGTGTTTTTACTTTTTAAATTAGATAGCTAAATGTTTTTTTGTTACCAGCTGCAGCGCAAATATACGTGTAAGCTGGTCCGTTTCTAAATAATTGTTCAGGCTTGGCTCCTGAATGAAAGGCAGGTCAGACATACATTGTTCAATAACATCACTCATTCCAAGGAAACTAATCTGGTCATGAAGAAAGGCGTCCACCACGATTTCATTTGCTGCATTGATAATACAAGGCATATTGCCCCCTCTTTCCAGTGCTGAATATGCCAGTCCAAGATTGCGGAAGGTATCCATATCTGCTTTATAAAACGTCAGTTCCGGGTAATCTAAAAAATTAAACCGTGGAAACTTACTTTCTATACGTTCTGGGAAAGCCATTGCATAGTGAATCGGCAGTTTCATATCTGGTAAACCAAGCTGTGCCTTGATGGAACCATCATTGAATTGTACAAGCGAATGTATAATCGATTGTGGATGCACAATTACGTCTATCTGGCTTACCTCAAGATTGAAGAGCCATCGTGCCTCGATCACCTCCAATCCTTTATTCATGAGTGAGGCAGAATCGATAGTAATCTTTGCCCCCATCACCCAGTTCGGATGTTTTAAGGCTTGTTCTTTGGTAACATCTGCAAGAAAAGTTCTGTCTTTGCCACGAAAAGGTCCGCCGGAAGCAGTAATATAAATCTTTTCAATAGTATCCAGCCCCTCGCCTACCAAACATTGATAAATTGCTGAATGTTCTGAATCTACAGGTATAATTTTTACGCCATGCTCAGCAGCTAAACGGGTAACAAGTTCTCCTGCGACAACAAGCGTCTCCTTATTGGCCAGTGCGATGGTTTTTTTTGCTTCTATTGCAGCAATGGTTGGCCGTAAACCAACGGCACCCATCAAAGCGGTGAGCACAATGTCTGAACTGCTTAGCGCAGCGGCTTCACAAAGAGCAGCTTCTCCGGCAAGTACTTTTACCGTTGTTGATGACAGTGCTGATTTCAGCACATTATACTTACTTTCATCGCTAATAACTACCATTTCCGGAAGAAATTCCAAGGTCTGCTCAATTAACAGGGCAGTATTTGCATGCGCGGTCAGCACAACTACTTTGTACAAACCTGGGTTTGCCCGGATTACATCCAGGGCCTGGGTACCTATAGAGCCTGTGGAGCCCAGTATTGCTATATTTTTCAAATCTTCTTCTTCAAATTAATCAAGCCTTCGGCAATCTTTCGGTCGTTAGACAACCGGGGCACTTTATTCTGTCCTCCCAGCTTTCCTTCTGCACGCATATAGTCAACAAAGGCATCTTTTTGCAGCGGTCTGATGACCAGTGGCTGCAAAATCTTTCCTTCGATCAGGTCAAAGTAGTAAATATTTTTCTTTTGCAAAGCTTTATCAACTTTTTTACTAAAAGCGTTAATGTCATCTGGTGCTTTAGAAAATTCTATTAACCACTCGTGATAGGGTAATTCTCCCTTCCCTGGATTTACCTGAGGGGCTACTGTAAATTCAGTAATACCAATCCCTTCTTCATTTGCAATGGATAATAATGCATGTTCAACTTCCTCGCCAATTACATGTTCCCCAAAAGCTGAGATAAAATGTTTGATACGGCCGGTCACGAGAATTTTATAAGGGTTCTTAGAGACAAATTTTATTGTATCGCCAATACTGTAGCCCCACAATCCCGCATTGGTATTGAGTATCAATGCATAATTTGTATTCAGGTTTACATCCTTCAGACTAAGCCGCGTTGGATTTTCATTGTAATATTCGTCTGCAGGAATAAACTCATAAAACATACCAGCTTTGGCCAATAACAACAGACTTTTATCCTGCTGACTATCCTGATATGCAATAAAACCTTCTGACGCAGGATAGGTTTCTATGGTATCTATTTTCCTGCCGATGCTGGCTTCAATTTTAGCACGATAAGGCTCATAGTTTACACCACCGTATACAAATAGCTGAAAGTTTTTAAAAATATCCTTGATTTGTTTACCACCTGATTTTTCCATCAGCTTGTCGAAATACATCTGCGCCCATGGTGGAATGCCAGAAATCAGCGTCATGTCCTGGTTATAGGTCTCGTCAACAATCGCAGCAACCTTTTCTTCCCAGTCTTCAATACAATTGGTAGCATATGATGGCAGCCTGTTCTTTTGCAGATAACCAGGAACAAGATTAGCTACAATGCCAGATAGGCGGCCAACTTTAATACCGTTCTTTTCTGTCATTACTGGGCTCCCCTGGAGGAATATCATTTTGCCGTTTACAAAATCCGCTTTTCCGGTTTCATGTACATAACTGAGCAGCGCGTTTCGGGCTGCTTTAATATGTTCGGGCATTGATTCTTTAGAAATTGGAATATACTTTGCACCAGATGTAGTACCAGAAGTTTTAGCGAAATAAGCAGGTTTCCCCTTCCACATGACATCTTCTTCACCTGCTACTACCCTGTCGATATAGGGCCTGAGTTCTTCGTAATCCCTTACAGGAACCAGTTTTTTGAAATCTTCGTAATTGCTGATCTTGTTAAACTTATGGTCCTTGCCAAAGGCAGTATCCTTCGCCGCGGACAAAAGCTGCGTCAGCGTTTCCTGTTGTGCAGCAACTGCATTCTTTTTCCATTTGTTTACCCCTTTTATAACATAGGCCGCAAAGGGTTTACTTAATGCCGCTTTTAGTCCCATAACTGGTTAAACTATATTGTGAATGATATCTGGCTCGTCATCACCTTCATATTCGCTCATCATTTTACGATAGGCAATGGTAAGTGCCACATTAGATAATGGCACAATGATAAATGAGCTGAATATATTGACAAAGAAAGCCACTACAGGATATTGCAGTGCAATTAGTGCAAGGCATAAAACGTAAAAACCTCCTAATACCAATAAGAGCAGCAAAATCTTAGTAAAATTGCCCTTTGTAATTGCCAGGCTGAATTTCAGCGAACCAAATGGCGGCTGATTTTTATCAATAATAAAAAAGGGAAAGAAGGAAATACGGACCCAGGTGATAAAAATTGCAACTATGCCCACCGCAATGGCGATATTGGTAATCACTGGCATTTTAATACCAGTATAAATAAATGGAAAGGCTACCAGGATCACTACAAAGTAAACACCTACGATAACCAGCATAAAATAAAGCATACCTACCACAAACCTGATAATCTGCTGCCGCGTTGGCAGGGTACTCACAATACTAACGTCATGTTCTTCATCATCCAGGAGGTGAAATATATATTTCAACAGGGAAAGGTTGATGGTAAAATACATCATGATAAAAAAGAAGGCCATCAGGGCACTGAGGCCCTTATTCACATCCTTGATTAAAAAAGCCATCAATCCCGAAGCATTTGAGGTGATGAACATCAGAAAGCATAAAGTGGCGATAGAAAAATAATGCCGTCTGGTGAGGTCCCAGGCTTTGCCTATTACTTCATTGACGGTAAATGTGCTCTCTTTTAAAAAATTTATCATTGTTATTTAAGTACTATTCTTTTTATAAAATCCTGAATAAATCCCAGGCCGTAGGCTGTCAGTTGTATGAACGAAGAAATAATGCTCAAAAATGCAACTTTTAATGACTTATTAAGGGTTAGGGAATGAAAAAATATCAACATAAAGTATACCAAAAGGAATAAATTACCTGCATAAGCCAATGGTGAATGGAAGATGTTTAAAATTAACACCGCCAGAATGCCCAGGGTGAACACTGCCGGAAAAAAATGGACCAGTTTTAGTTCCGAAGGAAAATGTTTATAAATATTGATCCTTGCCCTTCCAAAGAAATGGATCTGCTTGTAAAATTGGATCAGGCTGGTGCGTCTTTTATGAAAAACCCTGGCTCCGGGGATGAGTCCGATCTTAAATCCTAAATGATGGATCCTGATGCTGTATTCAATATCTTCACCCAGCCTGGTTATTTTAAATCCGCCGGCCGTTTCCCATACTTCCCTTGAAACACCCATATTGAAACTTCTTGGATGGAACTGCCCTACATGTTTCTTGTTGCCCCTGATCCCCCCCGTTGTAAAAATGGAAGTCATACCATAACTGATGGCTTTCTGTACCGGGGTAAAACTTTCATGTGCGGCATCAGGCCCGCCATAGGCATCGAGATGATGATCACAAAGATAATCCTTTACGATTTCGAGGTAGTCCTGCGGAATCAGGCAGTCGGAGTCAAAAATGATAAAGTAATCGCCTTTTGCCCTTTCAAATCCATAATTCCTGGCAAATCCCTGTCCGGTGTTTTCTTTATAAAAATAACGGATATTGAGTTGACCGGCATACCGTTCAACTATTTCTTTTGCCTTGAGTGAAGATCCGTCTTCAATCACCAGTACTTCAAACTGCGTATAACTTTGAACAACCAGCGTTGCCAGTAACTCGTCAATTTCCTGCGGACGGTTATATAAGGGAATGATGATGGAGAAAAACATATTAAAGAATTTCTTTTTCTATCAGGTATTGATTGCGTTCCGAACCACTTCGTGTAACCAGTTCTGCAACAAAGCCGGTTAGAAAAAGCTGCGACCCCAGAATGATTGCTACCAGTGCAATATAAAATCCGGGCTGATCAGTAATTTCCCGGTAAGGCGTGTTCAAAGAAATATGATATAACTTTTCGCCGATGATCCATAACGCCATAATGGTACCTACCATAAAGCTCAACACCCCCATAGACCCGAAAAAATGCATCGGACGTTTGCCAAATTTGCCTACAAAGAAGATGGACAGCAGATCCAGAAATCCATTAATGAAACGGCTGAACCCAAATTTGGTCACCCCATATTTTCTGGCGCGGTGTTCTACCACCTGCTCTCCAATACTTTTAAATCCCGCCCATTTGGCAATCACCGGAATATAACGGTGCATTTCTCCATAAACTTCAATAGTTTTAACCACATCGCTCCTGTAGGCTTTCAAACCACAATTGAAATCGTTTAGCTGAATGCCAGACATTTTGCGGGTAGCAGCATTGAACAGCTTGGTTGGAATTGTTTTGGTAATCGGATCATACCGTTTTTTCTTCCAGCCAGAAATGATATCAAATTTTTCTTCCCGTAACCTACGGTATAACTCTGGAATTTCATCAGGACTGTCTTGCAGATCAGCATCCATTGTAATGATCACATCACCCTGAGATGCTTCAAAGGCTACATTCAGGGCTGCCGATTTTCCATAATTGCGCCTGAACTTAATTGCTTTTACTGCCGGATAAATCGTTTTGAGTTCTTCTATTACCTTCCAGGAATTGTCTGTACTACCATCATCTACAAAAAGGATCTCATAGGTAAAGTTGTGATCAAACATCACTCTGGCGATCCATGCCGTAAGTTCGGGCAGTGACTCGTCTTCATTATATAAAGGGATAACAACAGAAATATCCATGCAGGTTTAAAATGGGCTAAAAATTACGTGCAAATTTTATCAATTAAAATGATAAAACCTGCACGTTGTATAATTTATGTCGGCACTTGCTAGTTATTCAACTGAAGCAGGTACTTTTTTGAAGATCGCTGCCCCTACCAGACTGATCACCAATCCGTAAACGGTAAAGGTGATGGCAGCGGTAAACCCGATCAGAATAGGCATATAAGAACCCATGGATTTTACACTTCGGATAGCCTTGTCGTTGTCGCCCGCTTTTTCAATTGCAATATCCAGAATATGTTGCAAGGCACCAGGATCCAGCACTTTATAATACAGGATCATTAGTAAACCGATAAACATTCCCGCTGTAGCGCTTACCCTGAAGCCGGTAGAAAATGCCCGGCCAAAAGTAATGAAACCACCCAGTGCATCACGGTCCCTCGATTGGGCGTACATGATTGCCAATATATATGGAACATAAGACAATACAGAACTGATCACCTTTGTAGCCATTGAGACATTTTCTTCCTGTGCCTCTACACCAAGTACCTTAAACAAAAAGATCAGGGCAATTGTATAAACGGCGAACGAAGCTGCAATCTGAAATGACAGTTTATTGGGACTGGTTTCTATTTCTTTAAGTTGTTGTTCCATAAATCAGTTAATCCTGTTTATTAAATTCAGTAATCAATGCATAAACTGAGGAATCAAATTCTTTGTCAGAACTGAATTCTTCCAGATCTGCGAATGCCTGTGCATTTGCTTTTGGCTGATTAAAGAAACTCATGAACGGCACAAACAGTTCTTCCATTTCTTCGCCAAGATCAATCATACTTTTATGGCTGCAGATGTCTTCAATACTACTATCGGCCAGTTGCTGATTGCTGATCAGGTCTTCATAGATATGGAACTCGTCCTGGAACTCGTCTTCTTCTACAAGAAGAAACTCTCTAAGAAAATCGCCCAGCTCTGGTTTAATCTCTTCATCATGACATTCGTTGATGTATAATAAAAGATTAAGGAGCTCAGTTCCGCGGTCAATGGTTTCTTCTTCAATATCTGCCCATTCATCCGTGTCCAGATAATCTTCTTCAAGTTTTTTCACATCACTGGCAAAAAAATTGATCATCAGCAAATCAAAAAATACTTCTCTCAGCTCATCAAAAGCCGGAAATTCATCAAATACTTCGTCAAATTCCTCAACTTTTTCCAGAAAACCAAGGTCTTTACTGAAAACGTCTACAAGTTCATGCTCCAGTTTTACCGAATCAATCGCTGAAAGTGCTGCAAATTTATCCAAGGAAGCGACAAGGGCGCTTTGTACTTTACTATCCATATACTTGAAATTGGTTGTTGTTATAAACAAGTTTGACCTTCCCGGTCAGGGTTTGATTTAATAAAGGGGTATTTCTTGACTTCGAGTAATTGTTACTGCTGGTATATTCCCATTTTTCTGTGAGGCTGAAAAGTGTAAAGTTAGCATTCTCACCTACAGCGAGTACAGGTACGGTCAAGTTAAGCAATTTCCTGGGGTTGACCGCCAGTTTTTCTGCAATCTGGACAGCATCCAGACCAGCCTTAACCAATAATGGCAGTACTGTTTGCAAGGCAATGATACCATAGGCAGCGATCTCAAATTCTACGTCTTTAAATTCAGGCTCGTGTGGGCGGTGCTGGGAAGAAATGGCATCAATAGTGCCGTCTTTCAACCCCGCGATCAATGCCTTATTGTCTGCCCTCCCGCGTAAAGGGGGTTTCACCTTATAATTACTGTCAAAATCGTTGAGCAGTTCTTCTGTAAATACCAGGTGATGAGCGGCAACATCGCATGAAATCTGCACGCCATCTTTTTTGGCTTTCTTAACCAGTGCCACAGATCCGGCAGTAGAAATATTACTGATGTGGACAGGGGCCTGATGGTACGTTGCCAGAAAGATGTCTCTTGAAATATGCATTTCTTCTGCCAGGGCAGGCATACCTTTCATTCCAAGCAATACACTGGTCTTGCTCTCATTGATTTGCGTTTTGCCGGCAATCGACTTGTTTTCAGGATAAACGATTAGTAATCCATTGATACCTTTTGCATATTGTAAGGCACGGCTCATAAACCCATCATCGCTAATAGGTTTTGTTCCGTCAGAAAAGGCTACGGCTCCCGCCTGCTGCATATCATACAACTCGGCCAGTTCTTTACCTTCAAGATCCCTGCTGATCGCCCCTACCGGATAAATGTCAACCAGGTTATTTTTGGCTTTGTTAATTATATATTCTACTTCAGCTTTAGAATGCACAACAGGTTTGGTATGCGGTAATACCGCCAAACCAGTAAACCCTCCAGCCTGTGCAGCAGCACTGGCCGTTTTTATATCTTCTTTGGTCTCAAATCCCGGATCGCCGACAGAACAGTTCAGGTCGAAAAATCCCGGGGACAAAAAAGCGCCCGCAGCATGCACAAGTTTTTCATTTTCCAGTGCTTTTAATGCGCTGCCAATCTCAACGATTTTTCCCTGTGCCACACGAACATCACATGTCTGTTGATTAAACTCGCTATTCGGATCGGCAATGGTTACGCCTGTGAGGAGAAGGTTCATGTTTTTATATTGTTTTTGTTAAAAAATCTGATCAATAATACTTCCACAGCTAAGAAAACAGCACACAAAACTAGACAAAGTTTCCATAACTCTGTGTGGTTATTTTGTATCGTCACAGCAGATAAACCGGCCCCGGTGTTAGAAATAGCCATTTTTTGTCCTTTAAAAAGCTGCTTAAGGTCCTGATCACTTGTATAATGCATATCAGATTCAGCACGGCTGCCATTAAATGCATAGGATCCAATTAAGGATCCTGATTTCAGCAGCTCATAAAAGCCAGGTGAACGGATCTGATCTGCTATATACAAGAGGCTTTGTCCTGGGGTTTGCCGTAGTTCGGGTATCACTTCATGTTTACCAGAAACTAATCTCAATGATTCATTAGGGTTTAAATTTAGCGGAGATGTATACAAAAGATTGTGTTTACCGATGGTATAATACAAAGGCTGCTCCTGCACACTGGTCAAGGCAATTTTGTACATCAATGGAACAAACACCGGATGTTGGGGAAAGTTACTGTCTTCTGTTTTAAGGGATGTCGCTGAAAGGTAAACCTGCCCTGCGCCGATGCGGTACCTGGTAAAAAAAGATTGGGCCGCTGGCAAACCCATAATCGCCTCGCTGTTGCTCCTGCTGTTTTTGGCGTAAAGAAAATGGCGGTTAACTTTTGGAAGATCAAGTTTTGCAGGCACCTCTTCAAATACATCATTAAACAAATTGCTTTTGAGGTCGATGCTACTTACGTTTACCGTATCTTTTAGAAGAGAAACTACCGGTGGTAATGCTATTTGCTGAAGCATTGCTGAAAATTCTGACGTGCTGGCATCAAGATCAGGGAAGATCAATACCGTGCCCCCATGTTGGATATAGGTTTTCAGCTGTTGCGCCAATCCGCTTGAAGGGGTTTTCAGTCCTGAAAGGATAATGAGTTTATATTCTGCGAATGCGGAATACAATATATTCGTTTCAGGCATGCTGGTTAGCCTGAAATAACTGTCTCGGCCAAATAAAGAACTGATATGCCGCTCGGCAGGATCACCGCTGATGTGTAATAGTTTTAATCCCGTGCTTACTTTGAAAGTAAACTTCAGCTCGTCATCAAAAGTTAAGGGGAAATCTTTAATGCTTACCGACGCTTTTTGCCATCCTGAGGATAAACCACTAAAATTAAGTGTATCAGTTACCGATTTTCCTGCCGGGATGCTTAGTCTGGCAACCGCCCTTTGCTGGTTATTCACAACAAGTTTAAGCGGAATATCATTACCGGCTTCGGCTGAGTAGTTGTGGAGCTTTACCACAAATTTCTCTTGCGCATCTGGCAAGTGTGCCGGAGACAGCGACCAAATACTGTCCACCGCTATATTAGGTAAAGTATTTGCCTGTAAACGGATCAATGAAACTGGTTCTGCATCAGCTTCAATTAGTTTTTTTCCAGTAAAGCTTTGCTGAAAATCGGACAAAATATAATTTGACCGGCTTCTTTGTCCTGCATCAGCTACCCGCTGTCTGATGATGACCTGCTGCAAATTACGTTCGGCCGGGGATATTTTTACTTCGTCGATGAGGTTAAGCAGCTCTTCATAACCTGCAAGACGTTGATGGCGACCTTCGAAATCATTAGTAGTTAATTGAAACCTGTCATTTGGAGAAAATTTACCAGCAATTTCTTTCGCCCTGCGTTTCGCCTCATCAAGTAAAGTCCCTTCCTTGTTTACGGCTTCCATGCTGTAGGAATTATCAATATAAATACTGATCAGGTTCCCGGTATCTGGCCGGACTGCGTTATCTGATGACAGGTAAGGCCTTGAAAATGCAAGAACAAGAAATATAATTGCAAGTATCCTGCTAAAAAGGACCAACAGGTTTTTGAGTTTTTCCCTGGATGAATTTTGCTCCTGTACTGCTTTTAAAAACTGTACATTACTGAAGTATACTTTCCTGAACCTGTGGAAATTAAATAGATGAATAAGGACAGGAATGGCTACCGCCAGCAGAAAAAAAAGAAAACCTGGGTAGAGGAAATTCATTAAAAACCAAAGGTAGATATTTTATCTGAATTTTTTCATTGCAATATACATTGCATCATCCAGATTATAAATGTCATTGCGGTATTCTATCTTTCCGTTTTCTGTCCATGCAGTTTTATAATTGATAAATATGGCAACATTCTTTTTTGTGCCAAACCACTTAGGCTTAACCTGATAAACATTTACAGAATCAGCCTTTTTTGCCAGTCGCTTTTTGTATACTTCCATTTTGGTGGTATCAAGGGGCGGCAGGTTTACTTCCATCCTCAGCTGGTCATACTGGTATTTATTGTCTACCAGTTTTTCTGCAAACTCAAGTGGCCGCTCTACCCTAACGCAGCCGTGGCTGATGGCGCGGACCGATTGGTTAAAGGCCGACTTATTATTGGTATCATGCAGGTATATACTGGACCCATTGTCAAATATAAATTTGAATTTTCCCAATGCATTGCCGTCGCCAGAACCCTGTTTAAACTGAAAGGGCAGATGTTCCCGTGAGTATTTTTTCCATTGAATGGTATCCGGATCGGAAACAGGCTGTCCTTTATAATACACCTTCATATTGTTATTGGATAAATAATAGGGGTCTCGTACAGCCTGGTAATAAATCTCGTTCTGTGCAATACTTACTGGAATGTTCCATACTGGATTTACCTGTATTGAATTAAACTTACTCAGCAGAATGGGAGTCTGGTGGTTTTTCGGTTTGTCATCCAGCGAATGAGACTTTTGATAAATGGCCATTTTGGTTTCGTAGTCTTTTTCCCGTCTGCCCCCTACGCATACTTTCATATGGCTGATGGTATCCTGATCATTAAACCAGGTGAGTGTAAAATCGGGAATATTAACTTCTACGTATTCATCTCCGATTCCTGCAAATTTCCATCGCAACCTTTCCATATTGACAGCAATGGTTTTCATCAGTGCAGGATTGCTTTGCGGGTTTTGCTGCAAACTAACCAGTGTGCGTTGTAAAGTGGCGTAATTTTCGCCAGCGGGCTGATCTGCTTTTAATACATCAACGATATTTTTGCTTTCGAGTACTTTGATCATGCTGGCATTATCGGGCCTTATGGTGGTGACATAGTACCTGTTGAGCACCTTGCGCGGGTTGATGCTGCCATACCCCAAAAACGTATCATACTTCAATAATGAAGAAGCACTGTATAATTCGAGGTCGGCAAGTACCGGATAGGCCTCATTAATGGAACGAAACTGGTGCGCAGATAATTTTGCCAGTAGTTGCTCCAGTTCCTGATACGCGAAAATACGCGGATTGAAACCATGTTCAGTACTACGGGATAAATAATTTTTAAGTGAATCAAGCTGGCCATTGATGTAGAAACGACCGACCAGGCTGGTGCGGCGTTCCTGATCTGCATAATAACCACCAATAACTTTGGGGTTGCTGAGACTGACTTTCAGTGAGTCAAAATGGCGGTTAAACACGACATTGTACGCTGCGGTATCAAAATCTTTATATAACTTATCTTTAAAATGATCTGAAAGAATTACACCTATCTGTGGAGTGGTTTTGAACCAGTTACAGGACGACAGGAAGAGACAAAGGGATAATAACAGGAAAAATATCTTTTTCAAAACGCGCTTTATTTAGAAATCCTGCAGTTTTTACAGCAGGATATATAGACCTACTCAAATAAAATGCCATTAATTTTTTGATTTCTCAATTCTACCTGTATATTTGCAATACCTCAGTGTGCAACAGCATTATTGAATAGGGACAAAAAAAATTATGAACAAACACTTGAACCATCACTTACATTTGCACCATCGCCAGTTGTGGCGATAGATATGTAATGTTTTGTACTTCAAAACTTGTTTCCGAATTATTTTCATGTTCCATTCAATAATTTCAATCAATTGAAAACACTAAAAATTGCTATCCAGAAATCTGGTAGACTAAACGAAAAATCTGTAGAAATTCTTAAAAATTGTGGTTTATCATTCGAAAACTACAAAAGTTCCCTGATATCAACTGTTACTAATTTTCCTCTGGAAATTCTGTTCCTGAGAGATGACGATATTCCTGAATATGTTCAAGACGGTATTGCCGATCTGGGTATTGTGGGCGAAAATGTAATTACTGAAGTAAATGCAGATGTAGAATACCTCCAAAAGCTAGGTTTCGGAAAGTGTACGCTAAAAATTGCTATTCCCAACGAAAGCGAGATTACGGATATCAATGGACTGGAAGGTAAAGCCATTGCTACATCCTATCCTGTTATTCTCGAAAAATATCTCAAAGAAAATAATGTAAATGCTGTAGTACGCACCATTTCGGGTTCGGTAGAAATTGGACCAGGACTCGGACTGAGTGACGCTATCTGCGATATCGTTTCTACTGGCGGAACTCTAAAAAGTAACGGACTGAAACCTTTCGCTGAGGTAATGAAATCTGAAGCTGTCCTTATTGGAAATAAAGGGATTGAACTCAATGAAGACGTAATTGAACTGTTGCAGCGCATACGTTCTGTGCTACGTGCAAAAGAAACGAAATATGTAGTGCTCAATGTAGCTAAATCTAACCTTGAAAAAGTAGTAAGCCTGCTGCCAGGAGTTAAAAGCCCTACGATTGTTCCTCTGTTCGAACCAGACTGGGTTGCTGTCCACTCTGTAATTGCAGAACAGGATTTCTGGGAAAAAATCAACAGTTTAAAAGCCGCAGGCGCTGAAGGAATTGTTGTAATGCCGATTGAAAAAATCATTGCATAACCTACAAGTACCGTATTTTTAGAATTTACAGTTAGCCATCGGTTAACATAAAATATAAGAAATTGAAAACCTACAGATATACTGATCTATCTAAACTGGATATTGACGATCTATGTTTGAGACAATTGTCCGATGACGATTCGATTGCAGGTAGCGTAAAAGCAATCATTGCCCGCGTGAAAGAGGAAGGCGACAGCGCACTTTTTGATTATGCAAAAGCATTTGACAAGGTGACGCTCGACCAGCTTTTTATTGAAAAAGCGGAAATTGAAGAAATTGCGGCTACCATTCCTAACGGAGCTAAAAATGCAATTGACACGGCTTACGCCAACATTAAAAAATTCCATGCAGCACAGTTATACAAGGAAGCCACTGTAGAAACCATGCCCGGCGTTTCCTGTTGGAGGGAAGCAAGGGCAATTGAGCGCGTGGGTTTATACATTCCTGGCGGATCGGCAGTCTTACCAAGTACTTTTTTAATGCTGGGCATCCCAGCCATGCTAGCGGGTTGTAAAGAAATAGTAGTTTGTTCACCTCCTCAAAAAGATGGAAAAACGAACTGTTACTTAGCCTACTGTGCAGTAAAATTAGGGATCAACAGACTTTATATGGTAGGTGGTGCCCAGGCAATAGCAGCTATGGCATTTGGCACAGAAACATTACCAAAAGTGTACAAGATTTTTGGTCCGGGAAACCGTTACGTAACTCAGGCCAAACAACTCGTGCTTGCTTCTGGAATGACAGCCATTGACATGCCTGCAGGCCCTTCGGAGGTTTTGGTTTTTGCTGATGAAAGTGCTAACCCTGCCTTTGTAGCATCTGATTTGCTGGCCCAGGCAGAGCATGGTGCCGACAGTCAGGCTATACTGGTATCAACTTCTGCTGAAATCATTGCAGCCACGCTTGACCAAGTCAATACCCAGCTGGCGGTGCTTCCAAGAGAGGCCGTAGCGGCACAGGCCATAGCAAATTCTTATGCTATACTTGTTGACGATAAGAGCCAGGCCATGGAGTTCAGCAATGCTTATGCCCCTGAACACCTGATTCTGGCAACAGATAGTTTCCAGGAAATGATACCTGCAATTGTCAATGCAGGCTCGGTTTTCCTTGGAAACCTGACCCCTGAAAGCGCAGGCGACTATGCATCAGGAACCAACCACACTTTACCCACAAGTGGATTTGCAAAAGCCTATTCGGGCGTTTCTATAGACTCCTTTATTAAAAAGATAACTTTCCAGCACATCAGTCCTGCCGGCCTTGCAGCTATTGGACCTGTTGTGGAAATATTGGCTGAAGCCGAGGGGCTTCAGGCACACAAAAATGCAATCACTATTCGTTTAAACTCATCAGATGGATATTAAGAACCTACAACGCGAAAACATTAAAAACCTTCGTCCCTATTCTACTGCCAGGGATGAATATAAAGGCCAGGCCAGTGTATTTTTAGATGCCAATGAAAACAGTTTTGGCTCTCCATTGCCAGAAAACTTTAACCGCTATCCTGATCCGCTACAACTGGACCTGAAGGATGCGATCAGTAAAATTAAAGGCGTGCCTATTGAAAACACCTTTTTAGGCAATGGAAGTGACGAAGCAATAGACCTTCTTTACAGATGTTTCTGTAATCCGGGAAAAGACAACGTGATTATCCTTCCGCCAACTTATGGTATGTATGAAGTTTCTGCAAATATCAATGATGTCGAAATACGCAAAGTAAATCTTTTGCCGAATTTCCAGTTAGACCTGGACGGAATTGCTGAGGCAATTGATGAAAACACCAAACTTATCTTCATCTGCTCACCAAACAATCCTACTGGTAACTCAATTGTGCGCACAGATATAGAAACTGTGCTCGCTAATTTCAAAGGGCTGGTGGTGATAGACGAAGCCTATATTAACTTCGCCAAGCAACATACGTTTATACAGGAATTGACTGAGTACCCTCACCTGGTGATCCTGCAAACTTTTTCTAAAGCCTGGGGCTTAGCGGGTCTGCGTTTAGGGATGGCATTTGCCTCAAGAACGGTAATTGACATTATGAATAAAGTAAAGGCACCATATAATATCAGCCAGTCTACCCAGGACCTTGCCCTTGCCGCATTGCAGAATGTAGGCCAGGTAAATGAATGGATAAAGATAACTGTAGCCGAACGCGAATTGCTCAGTAAAGACCTGCTCGAACTTCCACAAGTAAAAAAAGTGTATCCCTCGGATGCAAATTTTGTACTTGCTGAAGTAGAAGACGCAGCCGGAACTTACGATGCGCTGGTAAACCAGGGAATCATTATCCGCGACCGCTCAAAAGTAACCTTATGTGATGGCTGCCTGCGAATTACAGTAGGAACACCACAAGAAAACACCATATTATTATCTGCCCTAAAATCGTTAAAATATTAAGATGAAGAAGATACTTTTTATAGATCGCGACGGTACCCTGATCACTGAACCGGAAGACGAGCAAATTGACTCTTTTGCTAAGTTGCAGTTTTACCCCAAATCATTATACTATCTGGCTAAGATTGCCGCGGAACTGGATTTTGATCTGGTAATGGTCACCAATCAGGATGGACTAGGCACCGATTCGCATCCGGAACTTAATTTCTGGCCGGTACACAACTTTATACTGGATACGTTTGCTGGTGAAGGCGTGGTTTTTTCTGAAGTGATTATTGACAAAACTTTTGCGCATGAGAATGCCATTACGCGTAAGCCAAATACAGGTTTGCTGCAGCATTTTCTAACAGGAGAGTACGATCTGGCCAACTCATATGTAATTGGCGACCGCATCAACGACGTGATACTGGCAAAAAACCTGGGTGCTAAAGCAATATGGTTGAGAAACAACGACCTGCTGGGTGCGAATGAAATTCTGGATAAAGCAGAAACACTGGCTGAATTTATTGCTTTGGAAACACAGCATTGGGTAGATATTTATACTTTTCTTAAAGCGGGCAGCAGACAGTTTCATCACATAAGAAAAACAAACGAAACAGATATAGAAATTAGTATTGATCTTGATGGAACCGGAAAAGGGGAAATCAGTACGGGTCTCAATTTCTTTGACCATATGCTCGATCAGATTGCCCGTCACGGTGGAATTGATCTGAAAGTGGTTGCAAAAGGCGACCTGCATATTGATGAACACCATACCGTTGAAGATACCGGTATTGCGCTTGGTGAAGCATTTGCAAAAGCATTGGGCAATAAACTGGGGATTGAAAGGTATGGTTTCTGCCTGCCAATGGACGATTGCCTGGCACAGGCGGCCATCGATTTTGGAGGACGTAACTGGATTGTTTGGGATGCCGAATTCAAAAGGGAAAGAGTTGGTGATGTACCTACTGAAATGTTCTACCACTTCTTTAAATCTTTCAGTGACGCTGCCAAGTGTAACTTGAATATAAAAGCAGAGGGAGATAACGAACATCATAAAATTGAGAGTATATTTAAGGCATTTGCAAAAGCTATCAAAATGTCTATTAAAAGAGATGCAGAAAAGCTAGTTTTACCAAGTACTAAAGGATTGTTATAAAATGATAGGAATCGTTAATTACGGAGCAGGCAATATCTTCTCGCTTACCTCTGCCCTGTCAAGAGTAGGAATAGCGTATGGAATGATCAATGAGGAGACAGAATTTGACCTTTATTCACATATCATTATCCCCGGGGTTGGCCACGCGGGCGCAGCAATGGAAAAACTGAACCAAAGCGGACTGGTTGAAAAAATCAGGTCCCTCACCAAACCTGTACTGGGTATTTGTGTGGGAATGCAATTGCTGACTGACCATTCTGAAGAAGGCGATGCACAATTAACGAATATCATTCCTCTGCAAACTAAACTCTTTGATAAAGAGCTTAATATTAAGATCCCTCACATGGGATGGAATAATATCCGGATTCAAAACAATTTATTGTTCGAAGGTGTTGAAAACCAGTCACAATTTTACTTTGTGCATTCGTACTTTATTGAATATAACGCTACTTTTGGCATTGCAACTGCTGATTACGGTTTGGAGTTTTCGGCCGCTATTCAGAAAGACAATTTTTATGGGGTACAGTTCCATCCCGAGAAATCCGGTGCCGCCGGAGAACGGTTATTAAAGAATTTTTCAAACTTAAAATAAGAAGATGTACATTATTCCCGCTATAGATATTTTAGATGGTAAGGTTGTCCGGTTACGAGAAGGCGACTACAATCAGAAAACAGTATACGAAGTGTCGATCGCCGAAATGATCGAAACTTATCGGTCTAACGGTACAGAATTCATTCACATCATTGACCTTAATGGTGCCAAGGGCGATTTCAGCAACCAGGATGAACTTTTTGAAATTATCCATAAGACAGACATGCGCGTGCAGTACGGCGGCGGGATACGTACAATTGAGCAGGTAACCAGACTTTTGGATGCAGGTATCCACAGGGTTATTGTTGGTACGCAGGCGATCACCAATCCGGATTTTCTTGCTGAACTAAGTAAAGAAGTGGGTAAGAAATATGATTATGCCAATCGTATTGTAATTGCTATTGATGTACTGGACGAGGTGATTAAATACTCCGGATGGATGGAAAGTTCACCAATTAAACTGATGGATTACGTTGATAAATGTCTTCAACTGGGCTTCTTCAGGTTCCTTTGTACAGATATCAACAAAGACGGAAAACTAGGCGGAGCTGCAGTAGAACTTTACAAAAAGTTGCTTGAACACTCACCCTTTATCAAACTGATTGCATCTGGAGGTGTAAGTTCAATGGAAGACATCAAGGAACTGGCAAAACTAGAAGTAAGATCTGTAGTGGTTGGAAAAGCAATTTATGAAAACCGCATCACAATTGATGAGATCAAAGAATGGAACCTGAGGGCTTTAACTTCCCTGTAGTTCATGTTAAGCAAACGTATAATCCCATGTCTTGACGTTAAGGACGGCAGGACAGTAAAAGGTGTAAATTTTGTAGACCTCAAAGATGCAGGTGACCCTGTAGAACTCGCCTGGCAATATGCGCAGCAGGGAGCAGATGAATTGGTCTTTCTTGATATCACTGCCACCAACGAACGTCGTAAAACGATGATCGAAATGGTAAAATCGGTAGCCAGACAACTCAATATTCCATTCACCATTGGTGGCGGCATCACAGAAATTGCTGATGCAGAAGCGTTATTGAATGCTGGTGCTGATAAAATCAGCATCAATTCGGCAGCGGTGAAAAATCCGCAGCTGATTGCAGACCTTGCCAAAGTATTTGGGGTACAGTTTGTTGTAGTGGCCGTTGATACCAAGCTGGTAGGCGGTAAAAATATGGTACACTTAAACGGTGGCCGCCTGATTACAGAACTGGAAACCGAAGACTGGATCAAAAAGGCCGAAGACCTTGGAGCGGGAGAAATCCTGCTGACATCGATGGACCATGATGGTACAAAGCAGGGGTTTGACTGCAACCTGTTACAAACAATCAGTCAGATGATTAACATTCCTGTCATCGCCTCTGGCGGTGCGGGAACAATAGAACACTTCACGGAAGTTTTTACAACTACTGGAGTGGACGCAGCATTGGCAGCATCTGTATTTCATTTTGGTGAAATCCCTATTCCTGTGCTGAAAAACGAATTAAAAAAACACAACATACCAGTAAGGTTATGAATATAGATTTTGAAAAAACCAATGGCCTTGTTCCTGTAATTATTCAGGACGTACAGACATTGGAAGTGCTGATGCTGGGTTACATGAACCAGGAAGCATGGACTAAAACCCAAAACGAGGGAAAAGTAACCTTTTACTCGCGTTCTAAAAACCGCTTATGGACTAAAGGTGAAGAAAGCGGAAACTTCCTTTATGTGAAAGAAACGCATATTGACTGTGATAACGATACTATTCTGATCAAAGCTACCCCGGTAGGCCCAACATGCCACACAGGCAGCAGAAGCTGTTTCAAAACTAATTTCAACCAGAACTTTATCTTTGAACTGGAAAAAATTATTGGCGACAGGTATGACAATCCTAGCGAAGAGTCTTATGTAAATAAACTGCGCCAAAAAGGCCTGAACAAGATTGCACAAAAAGTTGGTGAAGAAGGCGTGGAAACTGTAATTGCCGCGTTGAATGAAACCGATGTTGATTTTGTGAACGAGAGTTCTGACTTGATATTCCACCTGCTGGTATTATTAAGGGAAAAAGGAAAAACACTTGCTGACATAGGTGTGAACCTTGAAGGCAGGCACCGTTAGTATTTAAGAAATCATTGGCTTGTAGCTTAACCTATTCTTATGCTCAAACATCTCAGATCTCTCAGCGGCCATCAAAACCCTATATATGCGCTGGCAAACTCAGGTAAGGAAGGATCCTTTTTTACTGGTGGAAATGACAAAGGCGTAGTAGAGTGGTCGCTGGAAAAAATGAGCTTTTCAAAGGTACTTATGCCGGTAAAGAGCTCAGTTTACAGTTTACATTTGTACAATGACCAGCTATTTGTTGGTCAGCGTAGTGGTGAACTTGATATCTTTAACCTTAAAGAGCAGCGGCTGATTGCTGCAATACAGGCCCACGACAAACCGGTATTCGATATCCTCGTCATCCCTTCGAAACGGGAACTCCTCACTGCGAGTGAAGATGGTACAGTAGGCGTATGGTCGCTCACTGACCAGTCTCTATTATACCGTATACCAGTTGCTTTAGATACGGTTCGAACTATGGCGCTAAGCTCCAGCGGGGAACATATTGCATTTGGATGTAAAGACAATTTAATACGAATTTACAACGTGGGCGACTATAGTTTGCTACATGTGCTGGACAAACATACCCTACCTGTAACAGCCGTTCAATATTCACCGGATGGAAAATACCTGGTTACGGGAAGCCGGGATGCTCAGTTAAATTTCTGGTCGCTGCCGGATTATGAGTTTCAGCATACGATCCCTGCACATCTTTACGGCATCTACGGGATAGCCTTTCATCCTTCACTCCCCTACTTCGCTACAGCCAGTCAGGATAAAAGCATCAAATTATGGGGGGCAGAAGACCTGAAATTGTACAAAATCCTTAGCTTGGAAAAGGGAACGCATGGGCACACCCACTCGATCAATAAGTTGTTATGGACTGCTGATGGAAAGAATCTGATCACCACCGGCGACGATAAACTGGTGATGATCTGGGAGTGGGAATAAACTATCTATAGGAACCTTTTGATAATGCGCAACTGATGGGTATAACGCCCCAGTTCATGATTATAGATACCCTGATCATCAACTGGATCGATTCTTACCCTACCGGATGCATGGATAATCTGACTGCTATTGAGCATAATGCCAACATGCACAATCCTACCGTTGGCATTATCAAAAAAAGCGAGATCCCCTGCTTGTACTTCAGGCAGGAAATTGACTGTTTTTCCCTGTTCTGCCTGTTGCGAAGCATCCCTTTTGATCGGTATACCTGACAGCTTGTAAACTGTTTGTGAGAATCCTGAGCAATCAATCCCAAAAATTGTCCTTCCACCCCACATATAAGGCGCATTTAAATAAAACATAGCAGATTTGATAATCGTTTCTGAAGATGCAGGAACAACGATATGCGGCTCAAACAGCACTTTAAACTGTTGAGCACCCAATCGGCACAAACCTTCGGCAAATTTGGGCAGGGAACTACCAGCTGGCAGGTAATAGTGGCTACCATCCTCTGCAGTGATGGTATTGGTTACCTCTAAAGGGGTCAAAACAGCAAAATTAAGATATTCCTGCCAGACTTCTTCGGTAACCACAGTCAACTGTTTGAAATCTGCCCAGCCTTCATACCCATCGTATGCGTTACGGATATGCCACCAGGATTCTGCCCGCTCCAGTATTTCCACTGCATCTCCAAAGAATAATTGCGTACTGATTTCTGCCTTGTCTGAAGCCGTCACCCTGACCGGAGAAATGGCTACCCTGCAAATTGCGAATTTTTGTTCCATACCTAATATCGAAGCCCTAAAATAATGATCCCGAACTAATAAACGTCATTTTAAACATTTGATTCATAAAATTGTTAGTTTAGTACAATATATTAATGCGATAACTATGAAGTTCACGAGGATCTTAATTGCCGTAGACAATAGTACCTGCGCTGAAAAAGCAGCAAAATCAGGTTACGAACTGGCTAAAACATATGATGCAGAGGTTGCGTTAGTCAATATTATTGAGCCTGTTCCGGCTACAATTAACCAGGATCTTACTCTTGCCCCGGTTTTCCTGGAAACATATGATAACAGTGAAGAACATAGCCACGTACTGCTGGCTGAAATAGAGAAAACTTACGGATTTGGTGTTAAGACCACCTACCTCAGTGTAGTTGACAGTGCTGCGCACGGTATTATCAATCAGGCAGAAGAATGGGCTGCCGATCTGATCGTTATCGGAACCTATGGCCGCACCGGTCTATATCACTTCCTTATGGGAAGCGTGGCAGAACATGTAGCCAGAAAATCTGCCTGCCCAGTGCTGATCATTCCAAATAAAGCTGAGGTATAAAAAATTGGATATATAACAGAAAAGGACGCATAAGCGTCCTTTTCTGTTATATATTATAGCGTAAGGATTATCCTTCCTGATGTAACCAGGCCTTTTTCTTTAATAATTCTTCTTCCGTTT
>Ga0308164_10001527_pt1 | contig 26748 bp, 24 predicted proteins | sample PhyTR2_FD_201031 | JGI IMG/M metagenome (GOLD analysis project Ga0308164, IMG submission 201031) | Phyllosphere microbial communities from UC Gill Tract Community Farm, Albany, California, United States - DLSLT.R2 | ecosystem: Host-associated > Plants > Phyllosphere > Unclassified | place: USA... | reverse complement strand
CGCCAAGGGCGACGTGATCGGCAAGGTCGAGGTCAAGAAAGACGATCAGGTGGTTCACACCGCCAATCTGATTGCGCTCGATGGGGTTGAGGAGGGTGGTATTTTCCGCCGCGTGTGGGATAGCATCCGTCTGTTCTTCTACGGCTTGTTCAACTGATCCAGTAACCAATGCCGACCTTCTCGCGGCCTGCTCATGATCTGAGCGGGCCGCGTGTCCGTCGTCACGGCTTGTGAGACCTTTACTGCCATGACTGATACCGACATCAAGTCGCACAAAATCGAATTTCCCTGCAATGACTACCCGATCAAGGTGATCGGTGACACCAGTGTGGGCTTTACGGCGGCCGTGATGGAAGTGCTTGAAAAGCACGCCACGGTCGACCTCAAGACGCTCGCCGAGCGTCAGAGCAGCAATGGCAAATACACCACTGTGCAACTGCACATTGTTGCTACCGGCGAAGACCAGTTGCGCGATATCAATAGTGCATTGCGCGCTACGGGTTTCGTGCACATGGTGCTCTGATGGCGGCTACGCTGGGTTTTCGTGATCTGGGCCTGATCGATTACGAAACCGCCTGGCACGCCATGAAGCGCTTTACCGACGAGCGTGGTCGCGAGGCTGCCGATGAAGTCTGGCTGGTCCAGCATCCGCCGGTTTTCACCCAGGGACAGTCCGGCAAGGCCGAGCATTTGCTGCTGCCGGGTAATATTCCTGTCGTACAGGTCGATCGTGGCGGCCAAGTGACTTATCATGGCCCGGGCCAACTGGTGGCTTATCTGATGCTGGACGTCAGGCGCCTTGGTTTCGGTGTTCGTGATCTGGTCACCCGGATCGAGAACACCCTCATCGCCTTGCTCGCCGACTACGGCGTCAAGGCAGCAGCCAAGGCTGATGCCCCTGGCGTATACGTTGATGGCGCGAAAGTCGCGTCACTCGGTCTACGCATTCGCAACGGCTGTTCGTTTCATGGCCTGGCGTTGAACGTCGACATGGACCTTGAGCCGTTCCGCCGCATCAACCCTTGCGGATACGCGGGGCTGGCCATGACCCAACTGAGCGATCAGGCAGGGCAGATAGAATTTTCCGAGGTAAGTGCCCGACTGCGTGCGCAGCTCGTCAAACACCTCGACTACGCTGAGCAGGCGACCCTTACGGGCGGAATAAACCATTATGACTGACACCGTGCAAACCCTGATCCCGACGCTGGATGTTTCCGAGCGAGTGGCCCGTCCGAAAGTCGAAGCGGGCGTCAAGCTTCGCGGAGCGGAAAAGGTTGCGCGCATCCCGGTCAAGATCATCCCGACGGTAGACCTGCCGAAGAAGCCTGACTGGATTCGCGTGCGTATCCCGGTTTCTCCGGAAGTCGACCGTATCAAGCAATTGCTGCGCAAACACAAGCTGCACAGCGTCTGTGAAGAAGCATCCTGCCCCAACCTGGGCGAGTGCTTCTCCGGTGGCACTGCAACGTTCATGATCATGGGCGACATCTGCACCCGTCGTTGCCCGTTCTGTGACGTGGGCCACGGCCGTCCGAAGCCGCTCGACGTCAACGAACCGAAAAGCCTCGCCATCGCGATTGCCGACCTGCGTCTGAAGTACGTGGTTATCACCTCGGTGGACCGTGACGACCTGCGTGACGGCGGTGCTCAGCACTTCGCCGACTGCATCCGCGAAATCCGCCTGCTGTCGCCGGGCGTGCAGCTCGAAACGCTGGTACCGGATTACCGTGGCCGGATGGATGTGGCGCTGGAAATCACCGCCGCCGAGCCGCCGGATGTGTTCAACCACAACCTGGAAACCGTACCGCGTCTGTACAAGGCTGCGCGTCCGGGGTCGGACTACCAGTGGTCGCTGACCCTGCTGCAGCGCTTCAAGCAGATGGTCCCGCATGTACCGACCAAGTCCGGGCTGATGCTGGGGTTGGGCGAGACCGACGAAGAAGTCATCGAAGTCATGCAGCGCATGCGCGAACACGACATCGACATGCTGACCCTGGGTCAATACCTGCAGCCTTCGCGCAATCACTTGCCCGTGCAGCGCTTTGTCCACCCGGACACCTTTGCCTGGTTCGCCGAGGAAGGCTACAAGATGGGCTTCAAGAACGTCGCGTCCGGGCCGCTGGTACGCTCTTCGTACCACGCCGACGAGCAGGCCAAGATCGCTAAAGCGATGCTCTGACAACACGGCGCAAAAAAAGAAGGGCCAGGTAGTGATACCTGGCCCTTCTTTTTTGCGGTTGATTATCGTGCCGACTCTCTTCGTTGGCATGCCGTTCTGGACGCTCTGCGTCCTCCCGATTACTGCCCGACAGGCTTGCGCAGGTTTTCCAGCAATTCATGCGTCGGGTAACCGTCGGCTGGCCAGCCGAACGACTGCTGCGCACTGCGGATGGCCTTGCGTGTATTGGCGCCGATAATGCCGTCTGGCGCGCCTGCGTCGTACTGGCGTGCCGAGAGCAGGGTTTGCAGCTCAATGCGCTCTGAGCGGCTCAGCGGCAGGTCTCCGCGTGGCCAGCTGCCCACTACATAGCCCGCGCCCTTGAATCGATCGGAAAGCAGGCTGATCGCCAGTGCGTAGGAAGTCGAGTTGTTGTACTTGAGAATCGCGCGGAAGTTGTCCAGCACCAGAAAGGCTGGCCCGCGATAACCGGCCGGCAACAGCAAGGCGGCTTGCTGCTGGCTGGCGGCGACCGGAATGGCTGAGCCGTCCGGCTGTTTCAGGCCCAGTTGCTGCCATTCAGCGAGACTTTTGCGGGTCGTCGAGTCGGCTAGCGAGTAATCGAATCCCGAGCCGAGCACCACTTCAAAGCCCCAGGGCTGACCACGCTGCCAGCCGGAGCTTTGCAGGTAGTGCGCGGTGGAGGCGAGGGCATCGGCAGGGGTGTTCCAGATATCACGTCGGCCATCGCCGTCAAAATCCACGGCATGGGTGTTGTAGGTAGTCGGGATGAACTGGGTCTGGCCCATCGCACCGGCCCACGAACCGAGCATTTTGTCCGGGGTGATGTCGCCATGCTGGATGATTTCCAGCGCGGCCAGCAGCTGGCTCTGTGCAAAGCCGGGACGACGGCCTTCGTAGGCCAGCGTTGCCAATGAGCGTATGACGGATTGCGTACCCTGGAACGACCCGAAATTACTTTCCATCCCCCATACCGCGACCAGCGCCTGACGATCCACGCCGTACTGCTGCTCGATCTTCTGCAGATCGTCGGCATACTGCGAGAGCAGCGCCTGACCCTTGCGTACGCGTGCGGCAGAGATGGCACCGTCGAGGTATTCCCAGACCGGGCGGCTGAATTCAGGCTGGCTGCGGTCGGCCTTGACCACGCTCATATCTGGGGTGACGCCGGCAAATGCCAGATCGAATACGTCCGCCCGGATACCCGCCTTCAACGCCTGGGCACGAAAGCCGGCCTGCCATTCGCTGAAGCTGACGGCGGGCTGAATCGTGAGGTTGTCATCAACGACCAGCGCTGGCGTAGGCGCTACGGCAGGAGCGTTTGTCTGCACCTTGCTGGATTGAAGAGGCGTGGCATCGGCTGCAGTGGGTTTTTCTGCGCAGGCTACCAGGGCAACAAGACTGGAGGCAGCGATGAGTTGGCGCAGCTGCGGGCGATGGGTAAAACGAGAAGGCATGCTTGAGTCCAAGGGTATTACCGTTAGGTGCAGACCATAACACGGCTAAGCGGTTGAAAGCGCCCCGGAAATGTTGCTCGATATCAGGCTGCCATAAAGCAGGAAGCCTCCCAGCTTTTAGACTGGAAGGCTTCGCGGCGGTAGCTGCCTTTGCCCTTGGCGGGTTGTTCCTGACGACTACGGAACAAAGGCTGGGCGATGATGGATTTGGCCTTGTTCGGCCGCTTTGGCTTGCTCATGGCGGGAGCTCCTGATGGGTGTTGTAAAACGCTGCGAATCATCGGGCAGAACGGCGCGTGTGTCTAATAGTCGTGTGCTATGACACTGAGCGCGTAATTGGCCGAGTGAATGAATACCTGTGGGAGCCAACTTGCTCGCGAATTTGATCAAAAATCAAACTGATGCAGTAGCGCCATCATGATGATTGCAAGGGTGGCAACTCCCATGCCTGTCGCCCAATTTGCTGCTGGGGTTTCCGCAAACCAGGAGCCTTTTACAGGGTATTTGCCAAGCGTCAGGAGTTTTACGATTGGCCATCCGACCGGATAGAAAATGGCACGAGCGACGACTTCAAGCAGGCCAGTAGGCAGGTCGCACATGAGGCCTACTCCGCAGGCAGCGCCAATCGTTGCCCTGCCATCAGCAGCGCCAGTCGGCTCAGGCTGCTCCATGGCGAGCCTGCGGCCTGGCCTTTGATCTGCGCATCAATGCGTTGCGCATCCATGAGCAGCTGGCTCCAGCGTTTTGCCGAGTGGCGTTGCAGGGCTTTGCTCATCAGTGGCTTGCGCTTGTCCCAGATCGGCGGGCGTGCCGAGCTGAATACCTTGTCCAGCGGCACGCCCTGGCTGAATTGTTGCGACATATTGGCCAGAGCGCGCAGTTCGCGGGTCAATGCCCAGAGAATCACCGGTGTTTCGACCCCTTCGCCACGCAGCCCTTCGAGCATGCGCAACGCATGGGCAGCTTCGCCATTAAGGACGGCATCGGTCAGGCCAAACACATCGAAGCGTGCACTGTCGGCCACCGCCGCCTGCACGGTCTCGACGGTGATCTGGCCTTCTTCGGCCATCAGCTTGAGCTTTTCGATTTCCTGCGCGGCGGCCAGCAGGTTGCCTTCGACCCGGGCCGCGATCAGTTCGACGGCGTCCTGAGTCGCCGCCAGACCCGCCTGCGACAGGCGCTGGCGAATCCATTGCGGCAGCTGGCCGATGTCCACCGGCCAGATTTGCACGAACTGGGTTTGCGCACCCTCGACCAGGGCCTTGCCCCATTTGGTTTTCTGCGCACTGCCATCGAGCTTGGGCAGGCTGATCAGCAGCAGCGTGTCTTCGGCGGGTCTGGCGCAATATTCCATAAGCGCTGCAGCACCCTTGTCGCCGGGCTTGCCGGAGGGCAGACGCAACTCCAGGAGGCGGCGTTCGGCAAACAACGACATGCTGGCACCCGCCTGGAGCAATGTGCCCCAGTCGAAGCTGGCGTCGGCGCTGAATACCTGCCGCTCATCGAAGCCTTGCTGGCGTGCGGCCGCGCGAATGGCGTCAGCTGCTTCCTGGCAGAGCAGCGGGTCATCACCGCTGATCACATAGACGGGCGCAAGTGTGCCTTGCAAGTGCTTGCCGAGTTGGGCGGGGGCGAGTTTCATGATTCAGAGGATGTCGGGGCCGGAAAACCGGCCCCGAACACTTATCTGGCTGGAACTTCGACAGGCGACTGCTGAGGTGTCTCGTCGCGGATTCGCTGAGCAGCCTCGAGTGCGTCGGCTTCGGCCTTGGCAACTGCGTCGGCCTTGGTCTGCAGTTCGTCCAGACGCGAAGGGGTCAGTTGCTGCAAGCGCGCCATCAGTTTCTGGATCAGGTCGTTGCGCATTTCCTGACGAACCTGAGAGGCTTCCTGATCGGAACCGGTCAGGTTGTTGCCGTCGTGAACGTAGGAACGGTCTGCGGTGACTTTATCGCCAAGCAGGAAGCGATCCCTGTCGCCATGCACTTCATAGGTCAGGGTGGTGGTCAGCTGGTATTCAGCCGAGCGACCCGAGCCCGAGTAGCTGATGGCGCGCTGAGTCTCGGCTTCGTTGGTCAGCATCAGCTTGTAAGGCGCGCCGGTGTAGACCTTGACGCCAGAGCTGGTCAGCAGGCGAGTGAGCTGTGTCACGGTTTCGCCATAGGCGTTGCGGGCGCTGACATCCAGCTCCTTGATCGCCAGCTCGGTGGTACCGGTGCCACGCAGCTGGAAGCCACAGGCACTCAACAGAACAGCCAGGCCCATCACCAGCAAATTGCGTTTGATCATCTTGATGCTCCCCTTGAATCCGTTTGGGCCGCCAGTGCGTGCCCTGGAAATATGTTCGGCGCCCTGCGTTTGCCGGGCGCCCGATCCAATCAGCTTGCGACGATGTTGACCAGCTTGCCAGGCACGACGATCACCTTGCGAATGGTCAGGCCATCAGTGAAGCGCAATACGTTCTCGTTGACGCGTGCAGCCGCTTCGACTTCTTCGCGGCTGGCACTGGCAGGCATCTCGATGTGACCGCGCAGCTTGCCGTTGACCTGAATCACCAGTTGCAGACTGTCCTGCACCAGCGCATGTGCGTCGAATGCAGGCCAGCCCGCGTCGATGACCGGTTCATTGTGGCCCAGTTGCTTCCACAGTTCGTGACTGATGTGCGGCGTGATCGGTGCCAGCAGCAGGGTGACGGTTTCCACGCCTTCCTGCATCAGTGCGCGATCCTGCGGTGTGTCCTGCGGGGCCTTTTCCAGCACGTTCATCAGCGTCATCACTTGTGCGACAGCGGTGTTGAATTTCTGGTTCTGGCCAATATCCTGGCTCGCCTGTCTGATCGCCTGATGAATCGCGCGGCGGATGGTTTTCTGCTCATCGGACAATGCCGCAGCGTCCAGGCCGGTCGATGGGCCTTGAGCCACATGCGCCTGGGCCAGACGCCATACGCGGCGCAGGAAGCGATGTGAGCCTTCGACGCCCGAGTCGGACCATTCCAGGCTCATATCGGGCGGGGAGGCGAACATCATGAACAGACGGCAGGTGTCGGCCCCGTACTGGTCGATCATGGTCTGCGGGTCGATACCGTTTTTCTTCGACTTCGACATCTTTTCAGTGCCGCCGATTTCCACCGGCAGGCCGTCGCTGGTCAGTGTGGCGCTGATCACCTTGGCCTTGGCGTCTCTTTCGAGGGTCACGTCGGCCGGGTTGATCCAGGTCTTCTTGCCGCTGGTTTCCATGCGGAAGTAGGTTTCGGCGTTGACCATGCCCTGGGTGAGCAGGTTCTTGAACGGTTCGTTCGAGGTCACCAGGCCTTCGTCGCGCATCAGCTTGTGGAAGAAGCGGGCGTAGAGCAGGTGCAGGATCGCGTGTTCGATACCGCCGATGTACTGATCCACCGGCAGCCAGTGGTTGGCAGCGTTCGGCTCGACCAGTCCACCCTCGTAATGCGGCGACGCATAACGCGCGTAGTACCACGAGGACTCGACGAAGGTGTCCATGGTGTCGGTTTCACGCTTGGCCGGTGCGCCGCATTTCGGGCAGCTGCATTCGTAGAACTCGGGCATGCGCGCCAACGGCGAGCCTGCGCCGTCGGGCACGACATCTTCCGGCAGGACAACCGGCAACTGGTCTTCCGGGACCGGCACGTCGCCACAGGTGTCGCAATGCACGATAGGGATCGGGCAGCCCCAGTAGCGCTGGCGGCTGATGCCCCAGTCACGCAGGCGGAACTGGGTACGGGACTGGCCCAGGGATTTCTTGACCAGCGCGGCTTCAATGGCGTCGAACGCTTCCTGGAAGGTCAGGCCGGTGAATTCTCCGGAATTGATCAGCTCGCCATGCTCACCGTAGGCCGGTTGCCATGGGGCAAGCGTTTGGTCGCCGGCGCTGGTGCGGACCACGGGCTTGATCGGCAGGCCGTACTGGGTGGCGAACTCGAAATCACGCTCATCGTGCGCCGGTACGGCCATGACCGCGCCATCGCCGTAGTGCATCAGCACATAGTTGGCGACCCACACCGGCAGTTTCTCGCCGGTCAGTGGATGCTCGACGAACAACGAGGTCGCCTGGCCTTTCTTTTCCTGCGTGGCAACGTCGGCTTCGGCAACGCTGCCGCCTTTGCATTCATCGATGAACGCTTGCAGTGCGGGGTTGCCTTGCGCGGCCAGGGTTGCCAGCGGGTGTTCAGCCGCCACCGCGACGTAGGTCGCCCCCATCAGGGTGTCGGGGCGGGTGGTGAAGACTTTCAGGGCACCGGCTTCGCCGATCGAGGCCTGGTCGTACGGAAACTGCACTTCCATGCCGCGCGAACGGCCGATCCAGTTGCGCTGCATGGTCTTGACCTGTTCAGGCCAGCCCGGCAGTTCGTCGAGGCTTTCCAGCAGCTCATCGGCGTACGCGGTGATCTTGAAGTAGTACATCGGAATTTCGCGCTTTTCGATCAGCGCGCCGGAACGCCAGCCACGGCCATCGATGACCTGCTCGTTGGCCAGTACGGTCTGGTCGATCGGGTCCCAGTTCACGGTGCCGTTCTTGCGGTAGATCACACCCTTTTCGAACAGGCGAGTGAACAGCCATTGTTCCCAGCGGTAGTAATCCGGCTTGCAGGTGGTGACTTCGCGCGACCAGTCAACCGCCAGACCCAGGCTCTTGAGCTGGGTCCTCATGTAGTCGATGTTTTCGTAGGTCCACTTGGCCGGTGCGACGTTGTTGTCGATGGCGGCGTTTTCAGCCGGCATGCCGAAAGCGTCCCAGCCCAGGGGCTGCAGAACATTCTTGCCCAGCATGCGCTGGTAGCGGGAGATCACGTCACCAATGGTGTAGTTGCGCACATGACCCATGTGCAGCTTGCCGCTCGGGTAAGGAAACATCGACAGGCAATAGAAAGTGTCCTTGCCTGGCTGTTCACTGACTTCAAAAGACTTTTGCTCATCCCAGAACGTTTGGGCGGCGGCTTCGATTTCACGGGGCTGATAGAGTTCGTGCATGGCTACTTTTTACTAAGGATTAGTGACCCTTGACCTCTTCATTGCTTCGCCGAGTCAGGTCGGCACCGCGTGGCGGACAATTGCAACTGTCTGTGCGGTGCGTTCGGGCTCAAGAGCGCGGAAGTGGAATTACAGGAAGCGCAGTAGCATACATGAGGGCCGTCTATCGAGGGAAACCCTGATTGCTCCACTTGTGGGCTCAACGCCCGGCTGACAACCTCATCTGGCCGTTGGTCGTTGTTCCCTACCGGTTCTTGCAGCAGCGCTAAGCTCAAACGCGAGGGTGATGATTATCTTCGATGAGGTGAGCGGATGACAGAGTTGCAGCATGTTGTAAGCCTGACCCGGCTGTATGAGCGTCTGATCGACCGTCTCGGTCTTGCACTCGAGACGGCGAGTACCTCGGTCCGGCTCCGGAACGAGTCGCCTGCCGAGCTTGAGCTCAAGGGGCTAAGTCGTGCCGAGTTCCAGTTGATCGAAGCCTATCTCGAAAAAGGTTCCGGGGAAGCAGGCGCAGTTGTCGCGGACACGTCCACGAGCAGCGGTCTGATTACTGCGGAGCATGGCAGGTCGCCCCGTGCGTCAGCCACCATCGTCTGGCTGAAGGACCGGCGACGAGCCAAGGCGTCAGTGCGGCTGGGCCGTAACTCTTAGTCTCTGTACGAAAAGTGGCTGGCTACCTCGGGCTTCCTGCTTCAGACATTGTAGCGTGTCTGCAAACATTCTAGGCTGCGGGCACTCATGGAGATGTCCCGATGCCGCTGCGCTACCTGCTCAAAGCCCTTCTTTTGCCGCCCGGCATTCTGTTTGTCCTGCTGATCCTTGGCTGGTGGTTGCGTCGCACGCGACCGCGTCTGGCTGCGACTTTTTTCGCGGTCGGCCTCGGCGGATTGTGGCTGATGAGCCTGCCGGTCGCCGTAGAGTTTGCCGCTCGTAAGCTGGAGCAGGTCCCTCCCTTGCCGCAACAGCAGTGGGCGACACTGGCGCAGCAGGCGGATGCCATTGTGGTGCTGGGCAATGGGCGCGAGCGCAACTCGCCGACCTGGGGGGCAGACACGCCCACCGGTCTTGGGCTGGAGCGCTTGCGTTTGGCGGCTCGATTGGCGAAAGAATCCGGACTGCCGATACTGACCTCTGGCGGCCTGCATTTTGACCAGCCGCCCAGCGAAGCGTCGATCATGGCGCAGTCGCTGCAGGATGATTTTGCTGTGGCGGTGCGCTGGCAGGAGGGCCTGAGCCGCACCACGTGGGAAAACGCGACCATGAGCGCCGCAATTCTGCAGCCGCAAGGTATCAAGCGCGTGGTGCTGGTGACTCAGGCCTGGCATATGCCGCGGGCACGCTGGAGCTTCGAGCAGGCGGGTTTCACGGTGGTGGGTGCGCCGGTCGGCTTTCTGGGGGTCGACAACGCCAGGCCTTTTGGCGGCTGGCTGCCTGAAAGTCGCGTGTTCACGCAGAGCGGGGTGCTGCTCAATGAAGCCGCAGGCTTGCTGGTGTATCCGTGGATCTATCGGAAGGGGCAATGATCATCTGAAGCAGTGACCATCTGAAGCCGATTTCACCCGCGGGCAGATGAAACCGGCTTCGTGCAGTCAGACGGTCTTGGAAATCCGTGCCGCCATCAACGCCCAGCCAAACAGCAGCAGGCAGACAATCGCCAGCGGCCACGAGCGCCAGTGCAGATACGGCGTGAGTTCATGCATGGGCACCACTTCGCCGTACAGCACGCCGCGTTCGAACTGCGGAATCTGCTCGGTGATCTTGCCGAACGGGTCGATCAGCGCGGTCACGCCGTTGTTGGTTGCCCGGATCATCCAGCGGCCCGCTTCAAGCGCGCGCATCTGGGCCATCTGCAAGTGTTGCAAAGGGCCGATCGAGGTGCCGAACCAGGTGTCGTTGCTGACCGTCAGCAGCAGGTCGCTTTGTGCCGACAGGCCTGCGGCGAACTCCGGATAGACCACTTCGTAGCAGATGAACGGCGCGATGTGATAACCCTTGGCCTGCAATAACGCCTGATCGTTCGGCCCGCGCGCGAAGTCCGACATTGGCAGGTCGAAGAAGGAAATCAGCCCGCGCAGCAGGTCCTGCAGCGGCACGTATTCACCGAACGGCACCAGCTTCTGCTTGTAGTAGGTGCCGTCACCCTGACCCGTGACCGTGATGCCGTTGTAATAACGATACTCACCGCGCCCGGTCGGTTCGCGTACCGGTACGCCGGTGATCAGCGCCGCGCCGCGGTCCGAGGCGAACTTGCCCATCATCGACAGATAGCCTTCTGCGCTTTCCTTGAGTACCGGCACGGCGGTTTCCGGCCAGACGATCAGGTCTGCCTGCTGCGAGCGGAAGGTCATGTCGCGGTACAGCGCCAACTGATCGTTGAGCTTCTGCGGGTCCCACTTCATGCTTTGTTCGACGTTGCCCTGCATTGCCGCGACTTTCAGTGGCGCGCCGGACGGCGATGTCCAGGCGTGCCCCTTGAGGGCCAGGCCTGTCGCCCACGGGGCCAGCAACAGCACCACGCCCATGGCCAGAAACGATTTGCGTGCACGCAGGCGGTGCAGGTTGCACAACAGTGCAGCAGTCATCGCCAGCGAGAACGAAATCAGCCATACGCCGCCGACGGGGGCGAGCCCGGCCAGTGGGCCGTCGAGCTGACTGTAGCCGGAGTAGAGCCACGGGAAACCAGTGAGAAACCAGCCGCGAAACGCTTCCTGCCACAGCCATAGCGCTGCGAAGGCCAGCGCATCGGCCAGCGGTGCTTCATTGCGACGCAGCCAGCGCGCCCAGACCCAGGCGGGAAGGGCGAAGAACAGGGCAATGGCGGCGATGAACAACAGCATCAACAACCCAGCCAATAGCACGGAAGCGCCGCCGTAGGTGTGAATGCTGACGTAGATCCAGCTGGTGCCGGCGCCGTACAGACCGAAGCCATAGCACCAGCCACGGGCCAGTGCCTGGCGCGGGTTCAGGTCGCGCAGGCCCAGATAGAACATCGCCACTGCGACCAGTACCAGAGGCCAGAGGTCAAAGGGCGCCAGGGCCAGGGTCGTGAGCCCGCCAGCCGCCAGGGCCAGCAGGTTACCGGGCCAGCCGGGGCGGGTTATCCAGCGCATGTAGATTCCTTAAAGCAGCATCAAGTGTTTACGGACGTGAAATGGGCGTCACGCGCAGCAAATGAATGCGACGGCTGTCAGCGCTCAGGATGCGGAAACGATAGGCACCGATTTCAGTGATTTCGTTGCGCTTGGGCAGATGGCCAAAGGCATTCATCACCAGACCGCCCACAGTATCGAACTCGTCGTCCGAGAACGTGCTGTCGAAGAATTCGTTGAAATTCTCGACCGGCGTAAGGGCCTTGACCAGGAAGTCGCCGCTGGGCAGCGGTTTGATGTAGCTGTCTTCCTCGACGTCATGCTCGTCTTCGATGTCGCCGACGATCTGTTCCAGCACGTCTTCGATGGTCACCAGACCTGCCACGCCGCCGTATTCGTCAATGACGATGGCCATGTGGTTGTGGTTGGCGCGAAATTCGCGCAGCAGCACGTTGAGACGCTTGGATTCGGGCACGAAGGTGGCCGGACGCAGCAGCTTCTTGACGTCATCGCTGTCACCGTCGGCCTTGAGGATCAGCGGCAGCAGATCCTTGGCCAGCAGCACACCGAGCACATCATCGTGGCTTTCGCCGATCACCGGATAGCGCGAGTGCGCAGCATCGATGACCGCAGGCAGAAATTCCCGGGGTGTCTGGGTCGCCTTGATGCTGATCATCTGCGAGCGCGGCACCATGATGTCGCGCACTTGCAGGTCAGCCACTTGAATGGCGCCCTCGACGATGGCCAGCGCTTCGCTGTCCAGCAGTTTGTTCTGGTGGGCTTCGCGCAGCAGCTCAAGCAGCTCCTGGCGGTTTTTCGGCTCATGGACAAAGGCCTGGGTCAGTTTACCCAACCATGACTTTTGCCCGTTGCTCGATCGGTCTTCGCTCATAGCCCTTACTCGTGGTCCTTGCTTGGTGTGTCTGAATGGGGAAGGTCGGCACTTTCGTCGTCAGCGTAAGGATCGGGATAGCCCAGCTCCTCAAGCAACGTTCGTTCCAGTGCTTCCATTTCTTCGGCTTCTTCATCATCGATGTGGTCGTAACCCAACAGATGAAGGCAGCCATGAATGACCATGTGCGCCCAGTGCGCGTCGATGGACTTGCCCTGTTCAACGGCTTCACGGTTGACAACCGGAACACAGATGACCAGATCGCCCAGCAACGGGATGTCCAGCATGTCGTCTGGAACGTCCGCCGGGAATGAAAGCACGTTTGTTGCGTAATTTTTGTGTCGCCAAGTGTTATTGAGCTCACGGCCTTCGGTTTCGTCAACCAGGCGGATGGTCAGCTCGGAGTCGGCACTGCGCTGACGCAAGCCCATTTCACACCAGAGGCGCAATCGGGCTTCGTCAGGGGCGCTTGTCTCGCTTGCAATCTGCAGGTCCAGCTCAAGCATCGCGGTGTTTGTCCCGTGGGTAACTGTTGTTGCCCGACGGACCATCGCTGAGGCGGTCGTCGAAACGCTCGTAGGCTTCGACGATGCGCTGCACCAGCGGGTGGCGAACCACATCCTTGGGTTTGAAATGCGTGAAGCTGATGCCTGGCACGTCCTTGAGCACATCGATGACATGCGTCAGCCCGGAGCGGGTGCCCTTGGGCAGGTCGACCTGGGTGATATCGCCAGTGATCACGGCCGTGGAGCCGAAGCCGATACGGGTCAGGAACATCTTCATCTGCTCGACGGTGGTGTTCTGACTTTCGTCGAGAATGATGAAGCTGTTATTAAGGGTGCGTCCGCGCATGTAAGCCAGCGGTGCCACTTCAATGACCTGTTTCTCGATCAGCTTGGCGACGTATTCGAAACCGAGCATCTCGTACAGCGCGTCATACAGCGGCCGCAGGTACGGGTCGATCTTCTGCGCCAGATCGCCGGGCAGGAAGCCCAGCTTCTCACCAGCCTCGACCGCCGGACGCACCAGCAGGATGCGTCGAATCTGCTCGCGCTCCAGTGCATCCACCGCGCAGGCCACCGCCAGGTAGGTCTTGCCGGTACCCGCAGGGCCGATGCCGAAGTTGATGTCGTTGCTGAGGACTTCCTTGACGTAACGCTGCTGGTTCAGGCCGCGCGGGCGAATCATGCCCTTTTTGGTGCGCAGTGAGACGCCGACTTCGGCGGCAGGGTGATTATCCAGGCCGTCCACCCCCGATTCCTGAAGGAACAGGTGGACCATGTCCGGCGTCAGTTCAGTACCTTTGGTTTCCCGGTACAGACGGCGCAGCAGGTTCTCGGCGGAATGATTTTGTTTGGGGTCGCCAATGAGCTCGAATTGATTGCCGCGATTGCGGATCTCGATGTCCAGGCGTTGCTCGATCAGGCGCAAGTGCTCGTCGAGTTGCCCGCACAAGTTGGCGAAACGATGGGCCTCGAAAGGCTCGAGGGTGAAACGATGAGGTTCTATGGGTGCGTTCAAGGTCGTTTAATGGCCGTCCGGCGGCAATTGAGATGTATTGAAGAATACCCCTAGCGCTGGTTGTGCGAAAGCTTTGCCTTGTTAAAGGCTGCGCCAGGGATTCACCGTGCTCAATGGTAGGGACCGCGCAGAAACGAATTCATTCGGCGATTCGTTTCTGCGGCGACACTCAAGCTTTACTGTAGCAGCGAGCCGCGCAACGAGTGAGGCTGCGCATCATCGATGTGTACATCGGCAAACTGCCCGATCAATTTGGGGTTGTCGCAGCGAAAATTGACGATCCGGTTGTTCTCGGTGCGACCCTGAAGTTCGCCTGGGTCTTTCTTCGAGTAGTCGGTCACCAGAATGCGCTGGATGCTGCCCACCATCTGCCGGCTGATCTCGAAACCCTGCTGGTTCAGACGATGTTGCAGCGCGGCCAGTCGCTCTTTCTTCAGCGCTTCCGGCGTATCGTCCTTGAGATCCGCAGCGGGCGTGCCCGGACGCGGGCTGTAGACGAACGAGAACGAGAAGTCGAAACCCACGTCCTCGATCAGCTTCATGGTGTTGTCAAAATCCTTTTCGGTCTCGCCGGGGAAGCCGACGATGAAGTCGGAACTGATACTGATGCCCGGCACCGCGGCCCTGAGCTTGCGCAAGCGGGACTTGTATTCCAGCGTGGTGTGGTTGCGCTTCATGGCCGCCAGAATGCGGTCGGAGCCCGACTGCACGGGCAAATGCAGGTGTTTGACCAGCTCCGGCACTTCCGCGTGGGCCTGGATCAGGCTGTCGGAAAATTCCAGCGGGTGCGAAGTGGTGTAGCGAATGCGGTCGATGCCATCGACGGCGGCGACTACGCGGATCAGGTCCGCCAGGTCAGCAACGCGGCCGTCGTGGGTGGTGCCGCGATAACCGTTGACGTTCTGCCCCAGCAGGGTGACTTCACGCACGCCGTTTTCGGCCAGGTGGATCACTTCGCTCAGCACATCGTCGAACGGACGACTGACTTCTTCGCCGCGGGTGTAGGGCACCACGCAGAACGTGCAGTATTTGCTGCAGCCTTCCATCACCGACACGTACGCGCTCGGGCCATCGACGCGCGGCTCGGGCAAGTGGTCGAATTTTTCGATTTCCGGGAACGAGACGTCGACCTGCGGCAAGCGGGTCACGCGTGCGGCGTCGATCATTTCCGGTAGGCGGTGCAGGGTCTGCGGGCCGAACACCACGTCCACGTAGGGCGCGCGATCACGAATGGCTGCGCCTTCCTGGCTGGCCACGCAGCCACCTACGGCGATGACCATTTCCGGATTAGCCAGCTTCAGCTCACGCCAGCGGCCCAACTGGGAGTACACCCGGTCCTGGGCGCGCTCACGAATCGAGCAGGTATTGAGCAGGATCACGTCGGCGTCTTCCGCGCGAGCGGTGACTTCCAGGGCCTGATGTTCGCCCAGCAGATCGACCATGCGCGAGCTGTCGTACTCGTTCATCTGGCAACCGTGGGTTTCGATATAAAGCTTTTTGGCCATGCGTGATGATCAACCGTGTCAGTGAACCGCGCATTATAAGGATGAAGGGCTCGGGTTCCTAGCGTCGGCTGTCCGACGAGGCGGGCGGACATGCTATAGTCCGTGCCCCTTTTTCATCTCTGATCGTTACCCGCCCGTTATGACCAAACGCGAAGCTCCAATCTACAAGGTGATTTTCCTCAACCAGGGACAGGTGTTCGAGATGTACGCCAAGCAGATTTACCAAAGTGATCTGTGGGGCTTTCTGGAAGTTGAAGAATTCGTCTTCGGCGAGCGCACGACCGTTGTGGTGGACCCCAGCGAAGAGAAGCTCAAGGCCCAGTTCGAAGGCGTGGTGCGCAGTTTCGTGCCGATGCATTCGATTGTGCGCATCGATGAAGTCGAACGCATGGGCACACCGAAGATCAGCGAAGCGCGCGGCACCAGTAATGTGATGCCGTTCCCCATGCCGATGCCGGAAAAGTAAGCGTTGCAGGTGTGAATCGCGATTGCCCTGAAAGATTCCTGATCAGGGCAACGGAGAGAAAGGACTGCGCCCTTCGGCGGTCTGCAGTTCAAGCAGGTACTTGCGGAAAATCTGCCCAAGTACCTGAGTGGCCACTTCGAGCTCGTCACGCGGCATCTTTGCCGAGACTTCGTCGGCAGCGTCAAGCGCCTCTTCCGAGCCATTGACCGCGGCCATTTTCAGCACGACGTAGGCCTGAATGTTGTTGGCCTGCACACCTTCGCCACGGCTGAACATCAGGCCCAGTTGGTACTGCGCCTGGGCATGGCCCTGCAGTGAAGCCTGCTCGAAATAATTCAGCGCCTGCGGCAAATCGCGAGGTGCATTTTTGCCCTCGTAATAGAACTCACCCAACTCGTACTGCGCCTGCGCGTCCCCACCCTTGGCGGCCTGCTGGCAGGCTTCAAGCGCTGCAGGCAGGTTCTCTGGCTGGGTATTGAGGGTGCAACGACCCATCGCCGGGACTAACAACGAGTTGCCGCCGGCACTTGCCAGCAGGGGATAGACAAGCAACAGGCAGCCCAATACAAGGGTGCGGCCGGTGCGGTTCATGGGAGTCGACTTACCTCTGAAAAAGGTGCGGGCATGCCCGACCAGCTAAACGTGCTGGCTGCGCATTATGAAATAAGCAGAGCCAACCTTACAAAGTCTTTACGGATTTTCTGCTGCACGGCTTTAAAACGTCCTTTTTTCGGGCGGATTACCTGAAAGAGGGTTGTCGTCAGCCTGTATGTGCAGTGTTCGCATTGCATTGTAGAAGCAAAATACGGACTTAACGTTCAGTTTCATTCGTAGCCATCACTCGCGCCGGTTCACTGACACCCTGCGCGAGTGATGCCTGACGAGCTTATTTCAGCGCAGCGAATGCTTTTTCTGCGGCATCCAGAGTCAGTTTCAGCTCGGCATCGCCATGGGCGATAGAAGTGAAACCCGCTTCGAATGCGCTCGGCGCGAGGTACACGCCGCCGTCCAGCATCAGGTGGAAGAAGCGCTTGAAGCGCTCGGAGTCACTGGTCATCACGTCTTCGAACGTGACGATTTCTTCGGCTTCGCTGAAGTACAGACCGAACATGCCGCCGGCCTGAGTCGTCACAAACGGGATACCTGCGGCATCGGCGCGCTGTTGCAGACCTTCGAGCAGGCGGCGGGTGTAGTCGCTCAGTTCGTCGTGAAAGCCGGGACGGCTGATCAGGCGCAGGGTGGTCAGGCCTGCCGCCATTGCCAGCGGGTTGCCCGAGAGGGTGCCGGCCTGATAGACCGGGCCGAGCGGTGCGATGTGCGACATGATTTCGCGTTTGCCGCCAAAGCAGCCGACCGGCATACCGCCACCGATGATCTTGCCGAAGGTGCTCAGGTCGGGCGTCACGCCGTAGTAAGCCTGGGCGCCACCGAGGGCTACGCGAAAACCGGTCATCACTTCATCGAAAATCAGCACCACGCCGTGCTCGTCGCACAGGTCGCGCAGGCCTTGCAGGTAGCCAGGCGCAGGCGGCACACAGTTCATGTTGCCAGCCACTGGCTCGACGATGATGCACGCTACTTCCTGACCCACTTCGGCCAGCAGGTCACGCACGGCGTCGAGGTTGTTGAACGGCACGGTCAGGGTGTGTTTTGCGAAGGCCGCAGGTACGCCGGGCGAGCTGGGCACGCCCAGGGTCAGCGCGCCGGAGCCTGCCTTGACCAGCAGGCTGTCGGAGTGACCGTGGTAGCAGCCTTCGAACTTGAGGATGCTGTCGCGGCCGGTGAAGCCACGGGCCAGGCGAATCGCACTCATGGTCGCTTCAGTGCCCGAGCTGACCATGCGGACCATTTCCATGGACGGCACCAGTTCGCAGACCAGGTCGGCCATTTCGGTTTCCATGGCCGTCGGTGCGCCGTAGGACAGGCCGTGTTCCAGCTGGCTGCGCACGGCATCGAGCACGTCGGGGTGGCTATGGCCAAGAATCATCGGGCCCCAGGAGCCGACGTAATCCACATAACGCTTGTCGTCTTCGTCAGTCACGTAGGCGCCCGCAGCGTGCTTGAAGAACAGCGGCGTGCCACCGACGCTCTTGAAGGCGCGAACCGGCGAATTGACGCCACCGGGGATGTGTTTTTGGGCGTTGGCGAACAGTGTTTCGGAACGGGACATGATCGGGTCTCTGCTTTGAAACGGGGAATTCGTGTCTACGCTGGGGTCAGCCGAGGCGGGCAGCTTCAGGGTGGGCTGCTTTATTGGGTGGCATGAGCCAGAGAAGGCGCAGGAACACGCACTATATCAAATGAAGCGCGGCTGCGAATGAGGATCCACGTACTTGTGGGAGCGTCGCCCGGTTCGCCCCCACAACGATTCCGCTCTACAACAGCGCCGTGAAAGCTTTTGCCCGGCGTGTCACTTCCTGGGTATTTTCAGCGCCGAACAAACCGTGCACCACGGCGAGCAGGTCGGCGCCGTGCTCGACCAGTTGCGGCGCGTTCTCCAGGGTAATGCCACCAATCACCGCGATCGGCAGGTGGACCCGGGCACGCACCTGAGCGATCAGGTCCAGCGGTACGGCGGGGGCACCGGGTTTGGTCTGTGAATTGAAGAACCTGCCAAATGCCACGTACGTCGCGCCATCAGCCTTGGCTTGCTCGGCCAATTCCACGCGGCCATGACAGGTAGCCCCGACAATCGCCTTGTGCCCCAGCAGGGCGCGGGCATCGGGCAGCGAGCCGTCCGACTGCCCCAGGTGCACGCCTACCCCCAGGCGCGCAGCCAGCTCAGCGTCATCGTTGATGATCAGCCGGGTCTTGTAGCGTTCGCAGAGTTTGAGCAGTTCGGTCGCTTCGCGCAGACGGCGGGACTCGTCACTGTTCTTGTCGCGGTATTGCAGCAGCGTCACGCCGCCGTCCAGCGCAGCTTCGACGTACGACAGGAATTTTCCGGACAGCAACTGGCTGTCGGTAATGGCATACAGGCCACGCAGTTTCATGAATCGACCCTCATGGCGATGTGTTACGAGCAAAAATCCAGCGGCAGCCGACGTGGCACGAATTGCCCCCGGCCCAACTGTTCGGCATCCCTCAGGGTCCGCCAGGTGTAGTCGAGTGCCGATTTCACCGCGCTGACCAGTTCTTGTCCCTGAGCGATGCGCCCGGCCAGTGCGCTGGCCAGGGTACAGCCAGAGCCGTGGTAACTGCCGGGAAGACGTTCGCAGACGAAGGTGTGGGTCTGGCCGCCACGCAGGTACAGGCGGTTATGGATTTGCTGTTCATCACCATGACCGCCAGTGATCAACAGATATTCACAAAACGGCAGTAGTTTGTAGGCGCATTCATCTGCAGTACCTTCGGGAAGTTCGGCAAGGATGCGGGCCTCCGGAAGGTTCGGCGTAGCGATGGTCGACAGCGGCAACAGGCGCTCGCGCATGGCGTAGCCGACTTCGTCCTTGCCCAGTCTGCCGCCGCCGCCAGCGCGTAACACCGGGTCACAGACCATGGGCAGATGCGGGTGAGCCAGAAGCAGATCGACTACGGTGTCGACCATTTCCAGCGAGCCCAGCATGCCCAGCTTGACGGCTGCTACGCTCGAATCATTGAGGACTGCATTGGCTTGCGCCATCACCCACTCGCGATCCAGCACGCGGAAATCACTGACGTTCACGGTGTCTTGCACGGTGAGCGCGGTAATCACCGGAGCGGCATGGCAGCCTTGGGCGAGCAGGGCTTCTATATCGGCCTGCATACCGGCGCCGCCACTAGGGTCGTGGCCGGACAGGCAAAGGACTACGGGGCGGGAGCTATAGATATTCATGGTGCGCGAGCTTATCACTAAACCTTTCTCGGGCCGCTCGGGGTGCCGGTTTTTTCTTGTGGATCAAGGTCAAGCTGCGACAACCGCAGGCTCGACAAAACCTTAAAAAGTACTCATGTTTGCTCTGCAGTCACCGATACAGAGCTATTACCTTGATTTTGATCGCGATACTGTCTTTAAGCTATTAGCGGCTATGCTTGATTGGCAAGGCTGACGAGTGACGGTTCGGTTGTTTATTGATGTCTGCCGGTACATGTGCACGTTCAATGGTGTGTTTGAATCATTAGCCTGTTTCAAGGATAGAAATTTGCGGGACGTCGTAATCAATGGATGGATTGAACGCGACGACCTACCTTGGGGCTTCAATGCGCTATCTGTTGATCATTCTGGCTCTTTGGCTGCCGTTGCAGAGTCATGCAGTCGAGTTTGATGAAAACACTCGTTTTCTGTCGTTGGGCCGTGCCATTCAGGTATTCGAGGACCCGACCGGCGAGGCGACCATCGAAAGCGTCAGCGCCGCCTCTCACGCCGGTGCCTTTCAGCCCGTGCCTGCCGGAACCTTCAACGCCGGTTATTCACGTTCCGCCTTCTGGCTGAAAGTCGAGCTGACGTATCGCCCCACAGATGCCAGCATTCATAACGACTGGCTGCTGGAACTGGCCTATCCGCCAATGGACCACATTGACTTTTACGGCCCGGATGCCGACGGGCAGCCGACTCGAGCCTGGCATACCGGCGATATGCTGCCGTTCTCCAGCCGTCAGTTCGCCCAGAACAACTACCTCTTTCAGTTGGACCTGCCGCCTGGCCAGACGCGAACCCTGTACATGCGTATTCGCAGCGAAGGCGCTGTTCAGGCACCGCTCTACCTCTGGTCCACCCACGCCTATCTAGATGCGCAGCCCTCCAAGGTTTACGTCTTCGGTCTGATCTACGGCGTGCTGCTGGGAATGCTGGTCTACAACCTGTTCATCTACCTCAGCGTTCGCGAGGTGGATTACCTGTATTACCTGCTTTACGTCGCCTCGTTCGGGCTTTACCAGATGTCGATCAACGGCGTTGCCATCGAATACCTGTGGCCTGACAGCCCTTGGTGGGCGAATGCGTCGACCCCCTTCCTGATATCGCTGGCGACGTTATTCGCCTGCCAGTTTTCGCGCAGCTTTCTGGGTACGGCACAATTGAGCCGCTGGCTGGACCGCCTGCTGCTGGCGGTCATCGGCGCTGCCGTACTGGTCATGGGCATGGCCTTGTTCCTCAGCTACGGGCCGGCCCTGCGCGGCGCGGCTCAGCTGGTCATGGCAGGCGCCCTGACGATCTACCTGGCGGGTATCGTTGCGGTCATCAAGGGTGAGCGTGTCGGGCGCTATTTTGTGCTCGCCTGGTCGGTGTTCATGGTCAGCGGACTGATCTTCGGCTTGATGCTGCTCGGCTATCTGCCCAATACCTTCCTGACCATGTACGCCTCGCACATCGGCACGGTGCTGGAGATGGCCTTCCTGTCGATGGCGCTGGCCGACCGTATCAACCACGCCCGCCGGCAACAGGCGCAAACCTTGCTGGCTGCCGGTCAGGATCTTGAACGTCTCAACCAGCAACTGGCCAACAGCAACCGGCTGAAGGACGAGTTCCTCGCCACGCTCACCCATGAGTTGCGCACGCCGATGAACGGCGTGATCGGGTCGCTGGAGGTCATGCAGACGCTGGACATGGACGACGAACTCGAGATGTATCAGCAAACCGCCGCCAGTTCGGCGCGCGACATGATGAGCATGATCAATGGCATCCTGACCCTCACCGAGCTGCAGGCCGGTGTGCTGTACGCCGACTGCGAGTCGTTTGCGCCCGAGGATCTGGCCTACAGGCTGGAGGAGCGCTTCAGCGGTGCGGCTCAGGCCAAGGGCCTGATATTGACGCTCGATCTGGACGATAAACTGCCGCCGAACCTTCGCGGCGACGCGAGCAAGCTCTACCAGTGCATCGAGTGTCTGGTGGACAACGCGATCAAATTCACCCGCAAGGGTGCTGTGCAGGTGCGTTTCAGCGGTCATCCGCAGGACCTGGAGCGCCTCTACCTGCGGGTCGAAGTGATGGACAGCGGTATCGGCTTCAGCCGCCTGGACGAAGCCCGGCTGTATCAGCATTTCTTTCAGGTCGACGGCTCCATGACCCGGGAATACGGCGGGCTGGGCATCGGCCTGGCGATCTGCCGGAAACTGGTCGAGCTGCAGGGCGGCGAACTGAGTCATCGTTCCGAACCCGGCAAGGGCAGCTGTTTCACGCTGAGCGTCCCGATGCTGATGGTCGTGCCGGGCGCAGTGCGCAGGGCGCCTGAACTCAAGGCTCAATGGGGTATATAAGCGGCCTTATAGCGTCATCAGCTGAAAGCGCCGGCGGTTAGGCGGCTACGGCACTTTTGCGAGGGCCGGGTGCGTGGTTCACTGTGTGCATATTGCGTGTGTACGCAGGCAGGAGATGACTCATGAACCTGAATCAATTCGCCGAAACCCACGAAGTCACCAATCAACCGCCGCCGCTCGACGGGGCAAACCTTTACCGGATCGACGTGCCGCTTCAGGAGTGGAGCAGCCGATTCGGGGCGGGCTGGGCGCAGCCGCGTATCGACGCCTACGGTGCGCTGGCAGGTGGCCCGTTGATGGCAGCGGGCTTTCTGGCCAATCGGCACAAGCCCGAGTTTGCCAGCCATGACCGTTACGGGCACCGCATAGACCTGGTCGAATTCCACCCGGCGTATCACCAGTTGATGAGCACGGCCATCGCGCATGGCATCCCATCGTTGCCGTGGACCAAGCCGCAGCCCGGTGCTCACGTGGCGCGTGCGGCCATGAGCTATCTGCACACCCAGGCTGAGCCCGGCAGCGGCTGTCCGCTGACCATGACCTTTGCCAGCGTGCCTGCGCTCAGGCTCCAGCCGGATCTGGCTGAAATCTGGCTGCCCAAGGTGCTGTCGACTGAGTACGATCCACGCAACGTGGGCATTGCGCACAAGAACAGCGCGACCATCGGCATGGCCATGACCGAGAAGCAGGGCGGCACCGACGTGCGCGCCAATACCACGCGTGCGTTCCCGGTGGGGGCAGGCGGCCCCGGCCAGGCCTACGAACTGGTCGGCCATAAGTGGTTCTGCTCGGCGCCCATGTGCGATGCCTTCCTGACCCTGGCGCAGACCGATAAGGGCCTCAGTTGTTTTTTGCTGCCGCGCCACCGGCCGGACGATACGCGTAACGAGTTTTACATTCAGCGGCTGAAAAACAAGCTCGGCAACTGGTCCAACGCCTCCAGCGAGGTCGAGTTTCGCGGCGCGCTGGCATGGATGATCGGTGAGGAAGGGCGCGGCGTGCCGACCATCATCGAAATGGTCGCCATGACCCGTTTCGACTGCATGATCGGCTCCAGTGCCCTGATGCGTCAGGCGCTGACCCAGGCAACGCATCATTGCGCGCACCGTGCGGTCAGTGGTCGGTTGCTCGCCGAGCAGCCGTTGATGCAGAACGTGCTGGCTGACCTGGCACTGGAAAGCGAGGCCGCGCTGGCCCTGACCCTGCGGATGGGGCGCGCGCTTGACCACCAGGATGATGATCACGAAAAGCGTTTCGTGCGCCTGATCACGGCAGTGGGCAAATACTGGATCTGCAAGCGCGCCCCGGCCATGATCAACGAAGCCGCCGAGTGCCTGGGCGGCGCCGGTTATGTCGAGGACAGCATTCTGCCCCGCTTGTACCGCGAAGCGCCGGTCAACTCGACATGGGAAGGCTCCGGCAACGTGCAATGCCTGGATGTGCTGCGAACCCTGTCCAAAGAGCCCGGCGCGCTCGATGCGCTGTTCGACGAACTGGGCGACGGGCATGGCGACCGGCATCTGGCGGCGCACATCGGCACGCTCAAGGCTGCGTTTCAGGACACCGGCGACATTCAGTACCGTGCCCGCCAGCTGACCGAAGACATCGCCATCGCCTTGCAGGGCAAGTTGCTGCTGGAAGCGGGTAACGCGGCGGTCAGTGACGGCTTCATTGCCGGTCGACTGGTGTCCGGCGCGCGGGTGTATGGCGCTTTGCCCAAGGGCATTGACGTAGAAACATTGCTGCAAAGGTCCTCGCCGCAGGTGGCATGAGCACGCGAACCCGTTACGATGCACGTCTGCAAGATCAGACAGGACATGAATCGTGACCCAAGCCTTTGTTGTTGTCGACACCGCCGAGCAGGCTGTAGAACGGCTCGCCGAGCTGCATGAACGCGCCACCAGTGCGCTGAGTCAGGCGCTCAAGCGCTACCTGAAAGACCGCGTCGAACCCACCGCCGAAGAGCGCGCGCAATTCAGCTACCCGGAACTGCGCCTGGTCTACAAATGCCAGGGCGAAGTGCCGGTGACCACGCGCGCCTATGCCAAGGTGCAACTGCCGGGTACTTACAGCGTCACCGTCACGCAGCCCAAGGCTTTCAAAAAGTACCTGCTCGAACAACTTGTCCCGCTGATGAACGATTTCACCGTAACGGTCGAAGTCGGCATGAGCGAGCAGAGCATTCCTTATCCTTACGTGGTCGAGCAGGGCGATGAGCTGGCCGGCACGGGCGTCACCGCTGCGGCGCTGGCGCGGGTGTTCCCGAGCACCGACCTGTCGGCTGCCACCGATGGCATTGCCGACGGCCTTTACGACTGGGCCAACGTCGACCCGCTGCCACTGGCGCTGTTCGACGCTGCGCGGGTGGATTTCTCGCTGCGCCGTCTGGTGCATTACACCGGCAGTGACTGGCGCCATGTGCAGCCGTGGATTCTGCTGACCAACTACCATCGCTATGTCGACCAGTTCATTCTGCACGGCCTGGAAAAGCTCCGCGAAGACCCGCGTTTCGTGCGCATGGTCCTGCCGGGTAACGTGGTAGTCGACAAGAGCATGGGTCAGGACGAAGCGCAGGCCATCGTCGCCAGCGTGGTCTGGCACCGCTATCAGATGCCGGCCTACCACCTGATCGCCGAAGACGGTCACGGCGTGACGCTGGTCAATATCGGCGTCGGCCCGTCCAACGCCAAGAACATCACCGATCACCTCGCCGTGCTGCGTCCGCATTGCTGGCTGATGATCGGTCACTGCGGCGGCCTGCGTCAGTCGCAGACCATCGGCGATTACGTGCTGGCTCACGCCTACATGCGTCGCGACGGGATTCTCGACCGTGTGCTGCCGCCGCATATCCCGATTCCGGCCCTGGCCGAAGTGCAACTGGCCCTGCAGGAGTCGGCTGCGCAGATTACCGGTGAGCGCGGCGAAGAGCTCAAGAAGCGCCTGCGCACCGGCACGGTGTTGACCTATGACGACCGTAACTGGGAACTGCGCTGGGCTCAGGAGCGTCCGCTGATCAACCTGTCGCGCGCAGTGGCGGTCGACATGGAAAGTGGCACCATCGCCGCTCAGGGTTATCGCCTGCGTGTGCCTTACGGCACCTTGCTGTGCGTATCCGACAAGCCGCTGCACAGCGAAATCAAGCTGCCGGGTTCGGCGAATGCGTTCTATGAGCGTGCAGTGAGCCAGCACTTGAAGATCGGTATCGCTGCGCTGGACTTGCTGCGCACCGAGCTGAACTCTCTGCACTCACGCAAACTGCGCAGCTTCGACGAGCCGCCATTCCGTTGATGGCTTGCCGTTAATAGATTGGTATTTGCACGAAGGGCCACTAAAGTGGCCCTTTCTGTTTTCCGATTGCCGAATTCTCATGTCCCGCACCCAACGCCCCGATTCCCGCCGTCCTGCCCCCAAACCGGCAGGTGCTGCCCGGCGTGTCGCCAAAGCGCCACCGGCCGAGCCGAAGCTGATCCTGTTCAACAAGCCTTTCGACGTACTGACCCAGTTCAGCGATGAGGAGGGGCGGGCCACGCTCAAGGACTTCATCAAGATCCCCGGCATCTATCCGGCCGGGCGTCTGGATCGCGACAGCGAAGGTTTGCTGCTATTGACCAACGACGGCCAGTTGCAGGCGCGCATTGCCGATCCCAAGCACAAGCTGGCCAAGACCTACTGGGTGCAGGTCGAAGGCGAGCCGAGCGATGAGCAATTGCAGCAGTTGCGCGACGGTGTCCAGCTTAACGACGGGCCGACCTTACCCGCCGAAGCGCGGCAGCTCGATGAACCGCAACTCTGGCCGCGTAACCCGCCCGTGCGCTTTCGCAAGAGCGTGCCGACAAGCTGGCTGGAGCTGGTGATCAAGGAAGGGCGCAATCGGCAGGTGCGGCGCATGACTGCTGCAGTCGGTTTGCCGACCCTGCGGCTGGTGCGTGTCAGGATTGGCGACTGGACGCTGGAGGGCCTGGATCAGGGCCAGTACAGGGAAGTCGCCGCAAAACTGTGACGCAGGTGCCCGCTCAGTTACGCAGGTGAGTCAGCGGCATTTCGGTGCTGGCCAGCACTTGATTGAGCACAAAGCTCGATTTGACGCTGGTCACGCCTTCGATGCGGGTCAGATGGCCCAGCAGCAGTTTCTGATAGTGATCCATGTCCGGCACCACCACTTTCAGTTGATAGTCCGCGTCCATGCCGGTCACCAGGCTGCACTCCAGAACCTGAGGCAGGTTGCGGATCTGCTGTTCGAAGTTCTCGAAACGCTCGGGTGTGTGTCGGTCCATACCGATCAGCACGTAGGCGGTCAGGTTCAAACCCAGTTTCTTGCGATCCAGCAAGGCAACCTGGCGCACGATATAGCCGTCGTCTTCCAGTTGCTTGACCCGGCGCGAGCAGGGCGACGGCGACAGACCAATGCGTTCGGCCAATTCCTGGTTGGATATCCGTGCGTCCCGTTGCAATTCAGCCAAAATGCTCAGGTCGTATC
>Ga0308164_10001526_pt1 | contig 26749 bp, 17 predicted proteins | sample PhyTR2_FD_201031 | JGI IMG/M metagenome (GOLD analysis project Ga0308164, IMG submission 201031) | Phyllosphere microbial communities from UC Gill Tract Community Farm, Albany, California, United States - DLSLT.R2 | ecosystem: Host-associated > Plants > Phyllosphere > Unclassified | place: USA... | reverse complement strand
CTGTATGATCCTCAGAATCTAAAAGCGGCGTGAGATAAATATTCAGGTATTTTTTCTCCAGGTTCGTTTCAGCATTGGAATAAAATACAGCGCTTTCAACCACGGACGGAGCGCCGGACTCGTAGACCTTTTCAAGCTGTTCATAGAATACCTGACCGTTGAGCATTGGGAAAACTTCCAGCAGGGGCTGTCCGACAAATGCGCCGTTCCCGATACCCAATATTTTTTTCATTTCAGGATTAGCTGTTTCAACGGTCATTTCAGGACCCTTTAAAAAAGCCAGACCGACCGGCGTACTGCTGATCAGTTCCTGCATTCTGTTTTCAGTATCCGCAAGTTTGTGGTAAGCTGCTGTAAGCTGGTCGTTGGTATCGTTGAGTTCCTGATTGGCCAGTGCAAAGTCCCTATTGGCTTCAGCCAGCTGCTTACTGATGAGACGTTCAATTTCTGTTTTTTCGTTCACTGCTTTCTGAGAATGGAGCCTTTCACTGACGTCTTTAGCCGTGTGAAGAATGCAGAAAACCTGACCATCATCATTAAAGATGGGCTTAAAGGTGAAATCAAAGTAAGAGCTTTTTAATATTCCGTCAATCAATATGGTGGCAGGCGTATTGACTGCTTCGTAAATTTCGCCGTTCAACCAAACATTTTTAAGGAGTTCGGCGAAGGGCTGTCCTTCCATTTCAGGTAAGGCGTCTTCAAATCTTTGGCCTGTAATGCTTTCTTCTTTCCCCCAGATTTTCAGCATCGCATTGTTGACAAAGCCTATTTTCAGGTCAAGGTCAGTGTAGATGGCTGTAGCATCGCCGGACTGTTTTAGAATTTCATAAATGGATTCGATGCCCAGGGCAGAAAAGTGATTGATCATTGGTTAATTAGCGGTAAAAAATTATAGCCTATGTAAAACGTTCAGTTGCCTGTCTTTAATGTTAGCATAGAGATCGGCGAATAGAAATAATAATGGTTATTCTTACTAAAACTGAGTGCGATTAGATCAATTTTATGCAGATTTAAAATCTGAATTTTATGTGTTGCAAAGTCACTGGTATCTAATGTCTGCGTTATAAAATTCTTTACAAATATATATTTTTTCTGCTGATTATTGGTGTTTAGTGAGTGTTGTTGACATAACATTTCGTGCCCATCAACATCGTCTATCTGAAGTATTGTCACTTCAGTATGTATGATAGCAATGTGCGATTTTTAGAGTCTATCGCTATATGTAATCGATTACTTAAAGAAACAGAATGAAAAACCACCCTAAGCATAAGGGTGGCTACTTTCTGAAACATTAATTGGATATACTTGTTTTTTTTTAAAGTTACTGGACAAGTCAATTGTGGTTTCTGATCACTGCTTGACGTCCTGCTGGCCAGACAGCTGTATGACGTCCTGATCACCCTAGTCTAGCAACGTCTACTTAACAGGAAACTCTGGTCTTCTCATTTTATATTTGGTACCATTCAGAGACTCCAAAAAAGAGATCAAGGCCAACTTTTCATCTTTTGTCAGTTTTAAAGGTTGCATAAGGGAGTCGGTGACGGGATATAGCGGGTCTTTCAATTTTTGTCCCGGTTTTGCATCGATCATGTGCATCCCGCTGTTGTAAATATTCACAATACCTTCAAGCTGATCAAACAGACCATTGTGCATCCACGGTCTGGTAAGGTTAAGGTCTCGTAATTGTGGTGTTCTGAACTTGCCGACATCTTCAGCCTTCTTTGTTACGTTATAGAGTCCCAGATCTTCGTATTCTCTCTTATAATAGGTAAGTCCGATGTTGTGAAAAGATTCGTCTGTCAGGTTTTTTCCATTATGACAGTTCATACATCTTGCTTTTGTTCTGAAGATGTGCATCCCGTAGATTTCCTGGTCGGTGAGAGCATTATATTTTCCGTCAATGAATTGGTCAAATCTGCTGGTTTGGCTTTTGATGGTCTTCTGAAATTCGGCAAGCGCTTTTACGATTCTGTCATAGGTCACTTTCTCATCACCATAGGCATTTTGAAAAAGCACCCTGTAATCTTTGATCTTATGAATTTTTTTAGGAAGTACTTTGACGTCCATCGCCATCTCTTGGTGGGCGCCAAGCGGTCCGGAAGCCTGTTCTTCCAAAGATTTGGCGCGTCCGTCCCAGAAAAATGCTCTGCGATCTGCTATATTGTAAAGAGATAAAGTATTTCTATTTCCCATCAGATGGTCGTTGCCCAGAGCGACGCGTCTTTTGTCTGTCCATCCCATTTCCGGGTCGTGGCAGGAGCTGCAGGAAATTTGATTGGAGTAGGAAAGCTTAGGGTCAAAGAAGAGCATTTTTCCCAGGATCACTTCCGGACGATCCTGTTCCTGGAAATATAAAGAATCCCTCTTGATGGAAGAGAATTCCGTCCATTTTACACCGTAATGGATGGTTGGCTTCGGCCATTCTGTGATCGCTTTTTTGTAACTTTTGACAATCTCCTCGATGCTTGGATCTGGATTCTCCATCAGATCTTGTCCTACCTTAGGCGTAAAACTGAATAAAATGAAAATCAGAACACCGAATATTGCAAGGAAAAATTTCTTCATCATTAAAATGTTATACCTAAACTCAGGGTGGCAAAATTATTATTTTTTTCTTTAATTCTATTTGTGATCCAGTGTCCGCTAACAAAGAAGGATGGCAGCTTCTGGATTTTCAAATCATATCTTAACAGTGCACCCACTGTGGTGATATCACTTGTCAGGATTTCAAAATCATCATAGATCCACTCCAGTTTACCGGAACTTACATTGGTGTCCAATGCATTGATCGCTTTATTCACATTTCGAAAAGCGTAATTGGGACGGAAGGTCAAAACTTGATCTTTATTGATCTCCAGTTTCAGGTCCAAATCCAATCCAAAAGTGTAAGAATCATATTTTTGACCGGAAAAAGGGTAGATCCTGCGGTCTGTAACTTCCTGGTAATGAATAAAGGGCATTGCCGTAAAAGTGTATTGTTCCTGACTGAGTTGGTACAGGCCTTTGATGCTGGTTGTATATTGTTCTTTTTTGTACGCTTTTCTTTTGAAGATCAATTCAGTATTGTCAGAATTATTGCTGTAGCCATATTCCTCGCCGGTTCTGATATTAGAATGATAATTAAGGATCAGACCAATCCGGTTATTTTTTAGAGTGAAGAATTTAGCTGCTTCGATTTGAGATACCTTGCTTTCCAGATCACTGGTGTCATAGTACCGATTGCCGTTTTTTGGCTGAATGCTTTTTATATTATTCGAATTTGAAAGCGTTCCGATGATGTAAAAGTCTTTTCCGTTTTTGCTGGAGATCTGCCCACCCATTTTATACCCAAATTCCTCGTACTGGTTTTTAAAACTATTGTTGAAAAAATAATTGGTGTATCCAAATCCAATCGATTGGTAAACAATCGGGTAGCTGACCTCATTGACAAAAATCACTGCGCTATTCTGTGTGTATTTATTAAACTCGCCAAAAATGCCCACTTGATAATCTCTGTAAACTTTATAATTAATTCCGGCAGAAAGCAGCAGGTCGGATGTGGTATCCCGTAACCTCGGATCTCTTGACCTATAGGCCATCTGAGCGTCATAACTTCCGGACAGTCCGAAGGAAAAACGATTTATTTCTTTTGCGAATCCTCCTGAAAAATGGTAGTTTTCTAATTTGATATCACCTCCCACAGAATCTAAAGTGACATAAGGTGCAATGCGGTCAAAATCCAGATTCTCGTTGTACCTCAGATTTTTTCTCGTCAGGTTGCTGTAGCTGGCGTCTCCCCAAACAACGCTGCTTGATTTTAATCTTTTGTAAGAATTGGTTTTTAGATTGATCCCATTGTCACCTGAACCCAGTTGTCTGAGATAGGTTTTTTGTTTATCGGAGTGGTAGTTGACACTGAATTCCGACATCGAAAAATCACTATAATCCGACATGCTTGCCGGATTATAGTAATAATTTTTCATTTGGATTCTTTCCTCGTTATACTGGTTGCTGATCTTCGGAAAAAGACCTAAACTGTCTTGTGCAAGAACTTTGGCAGAACCAATACAAAGAAAGAGGATCAGTAAGAATTTTGTTTTACTCATTATTGAACAATGATGATTCAAATGTTATTTGATAATACCATTTTTTAAACTTGATTCTGAATTACGAACAAAATCCAAAGTCGAATTGTTGGTGTCTTTGTAAATATTCTTACCATTTGTCATCGTTCCCAATATTTTTCTTCTGACAGTTCTTCCATTGTTGTTAGGAGCAGCACTTGTCCAGCCAGCATCAATAGAAGGCGTCGTCAGGATATGCAAGAATTTATCATCCGTACTGTTGTTTACTGCATCAATGATCCAAGAGTTAGGGATTTCATAGCTACTTTCAGATTTTATGGTTCCTGCTGAAGTAACGTAAGTATAGTCGTACTTGTGATTTTGAAGAAAAGTCTGTTCGTTCTCATTAGCGGGGAATCGTGCTATGACATAGCTCTCTACACTGGTCGCATATAAAAAGATCATATTGAAGGCCATTTTCGAGTACATGACTTTCATGTTTGGAACAGAGGGATTATCGACCTGACCCAAAGAAGGATTACTTGAAGGAAACTCAAAATCAGCATTTTTTAAATTAAATCCGTTCCAAGCGGTATGGTCTATCGCATTATCTGCAACAACAACATAACTTCCTGGCTGAACCGGATATTGTTTTCCTGATTCACTCTTGATATACATTGCACTTCCGATCGCGAAAGCTTGATCGATACGGTAAGGTGTAATATCTCTTTTGACAGATGTCAGAAATTCTGATGTGGCAATAATAAGATTGTCGGCGTAAAGTACCTCGTTCGTATTGTTAGTTAATTTGAAATACCTGGAGTTGTTATATTTTTTTCCGTCATTCGTAGTTGAGCCGGCGAAGAAAACTTCTTCTATGATAAAATCATTATTGAATTGTTTGATGATCAATGGCAAAGATAAGTTCACAACGCCTTTATTAATATCCTGTTGAGCCGTAGCACCAACCTGAACTTCTTCACTGCCTATTGTGACAACAGTACCATTGGCAGTGATTTTATAAGATCCGTAAGGCAATTCAAATGAGTACGCGCTTGCGTTTTCTAAAGTTTTTTTGGTAATCGCTCCAGAATTGGTTTCCAGGATTTCCAATTCAATTTTTTTATATGTGGCAATATTGTCGCCTGACAAAGTCACAGTGAGGACGCTTTTCTGAGATACTTCTGTTCCAAAATCATCATCGTCGCTAGAGCAGGAGACAACCACTGTTGCAGACGCCAGGACTGCCATAAAACCGATCGCTAAGAATCTTTTTTTCATAATATATTAAATTTTAAAAGTTATAATTAAGTTCCATTCCGAAATAGGGATCGTTCCCGGCTTTGCGGATGATTTGTGAGCCTAAGAAATAATAAGGATGCTCATAATTGAATAACCTGTTGACAAACATTGATGTTTTAAGGCTTTTATAAATGATCTTTGTTACCTTGAAATTCGCACGGATTGTATAAGTATATCTTGTGGCTAGATTATCGGTGATAGAGACGTTTCTCACAAGCCACTGTTTGTAGGTATCAGTTCTGTCTGCATCTGTGAAGGAATGAGTTACGCCGTCCAGATCGATGTAAGAAATTGGCTCCGGTATTCGTTGATCATATTTTTGATAATTGTACAAAGAACCTTGTATTGAAGCGGAAACTATTAATCCTAAATTTGGGAGATAAGTGTCAACTATTAAATTGTAGTTAAGATTTTCATTGACGTATCCGGTATCATTTTTGTAAATTCCATAATAGGGGTAGGAGCTTCCTCCCAGAGTAATGTTTGGGCTTTCCAAGACAGGGACAGTATTTCTATACTGTGTTTTGAACCAGGCTCCGGTCAACGTCAGTTTGGTATTAATAGCTTTGATCCTCGGGGAAGAATAGCCAAATTCGATTCCGTCTTTAATTGTTGCGCTGCCATTTTCAGTGATTGAATAATTCCCAAATTCCCGGATACTCTCATAAGGGACGTTGGTAAGGTCGGGTCCATTTTGACTCCATTGGGACACGTCGATATAAGCGGTATTATATTTTTTATAAGAATTAATTTGATTTTGTAATGTGCTCCGGAAACCGTTTTGAAGATCTTCTTTGAAATAGGTGATGAAAAAGTCGTGGCCTTTATAGCTCATATCCAAACGCATCTCTTTCTTGATATTCCTGGCCGCTGTCAGGTTTTTGTTTTCAACATTTTGAACGTAGGTCACAAAGTTGACATAGCGGTAGTTTTCATCATTGTGATAATAATTCACCTGCGCATAATCCAAAAATTTTCGGTTAGGGTATAGCATCAGCAAGGTAGGTTGCTTGTACAGGATCCCGTAACCTAATGTGACATCAATTTTCAATGGATTGTCGTTAATAAATATATGCGGCAGATTGTATTGAAAATTGACCCTGGGCTCAGTAAATGTCTTTTTACTGATGGCATACGAATGATCGACCCCTAAGAGTTTAGAAACCCGCAGACCTGTGTATAGAGAAAACTTGTGTTGATTGAGATGATAAGACATTTGGTTACCGGCAAAAACAGCCAGGTTCTGCCATGCAGGAATATCATCAAATGCCCTAGGTCTGGCGCCGATGCTTGCTAATGGAGGAGTGGTTAAGTCCCATTGCTGTCCTTCTCCGAAGTTTTTGGAATATTTCCAATCGATCCCTATTTCATATTCATTACTAAGCCTGCCAATTTTCCTTGAACCTGTTGCCTGAGAAAAGATGGATAGGTCCAAAGGTTTTCCATCTGTATAAGATTCTGCGATATAACGCGTATCCGGATATATCCCAATATTTTCTCCGGCAGTTGTGGCCAGAGAAAGAGCTCTGGGGCCGGACAGTTGTACCAGTTTAATTTGTTCTATGCGTTCAAATCCTTGTCTGATGGCTGTATTCAAAACCAATTTGTCAAAGAGGGCTCGAGGATCAAGTTTGTAAATGAAGTTGTTGGTAAAGCTAACGCGCTGGTTGGAATTTTTATAAGAATCTGTCAAAGCAAAACCTGTATCAGGGTCATACTTCTTTTTATCGATGTTATTCGAGAGGTCGATTGTCGATCGCCATTCCAATGGTCTTTGCCACAGATTTGCTTTTAATTTGGAGCGTAATGAAGCAGTGATCCGCTGATAGTTTTCAAATTCATCAGTTGGATTTTGTTTGGAATCCAAATAGTCCATATTAGCATTGATACTCCAGTTTTTATTAATTAGAAACCCTTTCCCAACATAATATTGTTTGCTGAAACCATCTGCCTTGAATCTTGCTTCCAAAGGAGAATATCCTATTTTTCTCTCGATCTTTATCACGCCTGATGTCAAATCTCCATAGGCTGCAGACGGGATTCCCCGGATGACTTCCACTTTCTCAATATCATTGGTAGATATTGTTCGCATATCTGTTCCTATGCCTGTTGTCAACCTGTTTCTGGGAGCTTCGCCCATCTGGGTATCGTCAATTGAGGTTTGCAAATTAGCATTGGTATTCCAGACGTTATCGTCTATCACGAACTGAGTACCCAATGATGTTGTATTATAAGACGACGGACCACCAGCATTTTCCCTCAATAAAACTCTGTTTGAAGTACTTAAGTTAGGATCCCTTGACAATCCGCCGGGAAGTAATTCCATAAGATCTGCAAAACTGGAAGGCTGCAAATGTTCCATCGCCTGTCTGTTGATGACAGAGGTGCTGGTTAGGCCTTTCCCTTCTTTCGCCGTGATAATCACTTCGGTAATTTTGGTCTCTTTATGTAACTCTACCGTCTGTGTTTGCTGACTCTCGACGATGATCTGAAGTTCTTTCTCCTCATAATTTTCCAAGGAGACAATCAGGTTATGCTTACCTTTCGGCAAAAAGAGTGTAGCAACACCATCAGCATTGGTAAGCGTTTTCTTTTCCTGGTCTTGTCTTATGCTTACGCCCGCTAAAGGACTTTTGGAGTCGTTTAGGATTTGGATCGTAATAGGAAAATTGTCGGATTGCGCTTTTGTATGAGAATAAGAAAAACACAAAAGAAGTAGGCAAAAATACTTAAACACACCAGTTATTTAGAGATAGGCTGCAAAAGTATTGATTCGATTAAACCAATCCTATTCTTATTTAGACTTATTTAAAATAATAAATATGATTTTTATCTTGTTTTTTTATTTCATTTAGATTAGTCTTTTAGATTTCTTGCTATTTTTAAAGAAGTGACTGCGAGCATGACAAATAATCAGGAAGGCAAAAAGTCAAAATTTCCTTCAAGCTTCAGTCAGCACTATTACCGTAGAAAATCGCCTAAATGATGTGACCAGTAGTGTCTTTCACCTTGGGCACGATTTGAATATTAAACGGACTAGCAGAACTGATTATTTCGAAATGTACTGCTGTCTATAAAGTAAGTTTAAACAGTATAAATGGGAATAAGTAGGCTTCTTAGAAATTATATCGGAGTTCTATACTTGATAAATAAGAAGTTATAATAACATCTGGATCTAACCTATAAACAGCTTTTTGAAAACAGGACATTCTGAAAACGGCTCGCTTCATCAAATAGAGTGAATATCTTTTTTGTGCTTTCAGCGTTCAGGTCTTTTGAAAACCCTGAATTTCTCGTAAAATATAAAAATGTGACCCCAAGATTTAATTCCGAAAAGCTATTTTGTATCCTCCAGATAACCCACAGAAAACTCAACCCAATTGCTAACGCCCTCATCCAGATAGATGTCCGGTTGTATGCCTATATTATCAATGGGATAGTCTGGCAATCGGAAAGACTTGTAGGTTGGCATCAGCAATTTGTAATTGTCACACCCATATTCAAAAAACATAGCATTTGCATAATCCAGAACGCCTGAAGACGGTACGCCGATGATTTTGGTTTTTTTGCTTTGTTTTGCCAAGAGCAGAAAATTTTCAGCAGCGCTGGCTGTATGATTATTGGCTAGGACCACAATCTGTGATGGCCCGTTATTGTATGGCACGACTGAGTTAATTTGGATTTTTTCATTGTCATAAATCACATATTTTCCAGGCTTTGCTTTCAGTTGTAGGATCCTTTTTTCGAGGTCTTGTATTTCAACCTTGTTCTTCTCAGTATCTTTTTTTAAGCCAAGCAAATATTTTTCAGAGGTGCTGATCAGCGTCGGAGAGGCAAGGTACTGAACACCCAAAGTACGGCTGGGACCAGTCACAAGGTATGGCAGTATTTTTTGGTATGCGTTATCAGTTCCGCCGCCGTTATCCCTTACATCAATGATCAAAAATTCGGAATTTACTAAAAGTTCTCTATTCTTCTCAAGCATCTTTTCGATGGCATCTACAAACATATAGCTGAAATACTGCATTTTAACCATTGTCGTTCTGGGCGTTAGCTTTTTTACAAAAAAACCATTGGCCTCATTGACCTTATCATCTATCTGGGATGGCTTTAAATGAGCGAATGGTATTTGTCTGATAAATGCAGACCTTATTGTGTCAAAAAACAAGAGGCCACCATTATCAATCGTATATTTCCCTTTTTGAACACTTCTGTCTTGCATATAATATTCATAACTACCATCGGAAAACAATCTGAATTTGATCTCATCCGGTTTCCAGAAATTAGGGTCTGCCTTTATGATAAAGCCAATATATTCATTTGCATTAAGTTTTTTGATGCCAACCTCGTAATTTTCATCTTTCCAGATGCCTTCAATCTCATTGGTTATTTTAGTAGCTTGGGCTTTAAATTTCTTCAGATTTATATTAGCCCGGTTCCGACCTGGATGCGAATTTGTCCCTGCGTTGCCGATTTGTTTATGCTCAGCTTCATTGGGCAGCACCCATATGTGTCTATCTTTGAAAAATCCTGTATAGCTTTTCAAGACCTCCAGACATTCAGCAGGGTTATTGTTGCCAATTGCTGCTTTGACCATATTTTCTTTAAAACTGTCGTAAAGCAGTCTGTCCTTAGTTTTGGCGTCGAAACCGGGATATTCGCTTTCGATCTTAAATATGATATTTTGCAACGCATCCCGACAGCTGCAAGTCGTTTGTGCTCTAGTAAGGCCTGAGAATGATGAAAGAGTAAGAAATAGGACTATTTGGATCTTCATATCATATTATTTTTGACAAAGAAAATAATTCCTGAATTTTAAAAATTGTAAAAATCATTCAATTTTGACCTTTGTTGTAGATCCACGTCAGATTGTCTTGATCTACAGTGATTTTTTCCACTAATTTTTTTGGAGAAGATCCTGCGAGTGTTTTAAAGTCATTGATAAAATGTGCCTGGTCAAAATAGTGATTTTTATAAGCAAGATCCGTGAGGGAATTATCAGGTTTGAGTAGGTCGTTTAAGACATTTCTGAAACGACGGGTCTTCAGATGGGATTTTGGATTTTGACCCAGATTGTTTTTAAAAAGTCGAAAAAGGGTAGCTTCGCTGATTTTAAGCTGTCTGGAGAGTGAATCAATGTTGAAAACATTTTTCTTTTCTATCACGGTAAGGGCTTCCCTCATCTTTTCTGGAACAGCTGTCTTTAGATTTTTAAGCAGTATTTGTTCTAATAGAACAGCACGCTTATCTAGTTCAGTGATTTCAAATATCCTTTCCAGCCAATATTTGTCAGTTGAGAACAGCTCTTCAAAAATGGCTTCCGAATCCATCAGGTCCTGATAAGATTCTTTGGTAAATGCCCTTATGGCTGCGGGGTGGAAAATGATGCATATCTGATCCAAATAAGAATCGATATTGACTTGAAAAGGCATCTTATGAAAACCATAAAACCGGCTTCTTATACCGTTTCCTTTGCTAATTTGACAAAGGTTGTTTTTTTCGTTGGTATAAAAAATATTATTCTCTTTATAAAGTGCGAGGCAAAAATTGACATTGGGAAATGTGGTATAATTTAAAAAATATCCATCTTCTTTTTTAAAAAAAAGGAAGTATTGCACGTATCTTTTTAAAATCTCATTTTTTGGAGTGATAATCACGGACTTCATAATTCTACACAGATTTTATACATAGTGACAGGCTGGTTCTTCTTTCCCAAATATAAAGATATGAAATATCAGGAGTTCTCAAAATATCAAATGGATGAAATATTTACATCCGAACAAAACTTACAATTGATGTTTTAGCCTTTTTAGAACATTGGAATACGGCTTTCCAGGACCGGAAATCTGCGGCGAAATTAGATGTGCTGGGAGGCCAACTGGAACTATCGGTAATTTATAAATGACTTCTTCACGCTGAGGGATGGCGAGAATAATAAAATTATAACTATTTGTAGTGGATTAATTCAAAAGTCAAAAGTAATGTTTAAGAACTTGAGAACTTACGTGTTTTTCGTGTTCGAGACTAATAGAAATGTCATTAGATTTATAAAAACATGGAAATGCATGAAAAGTTTCAGATTGCCAAACTGAAGTATGTGGCTCTGATTCTATTTTTAATTGTAGATATTAAGTGATCAAATGAAATTTACCGAGGTTTTTTTGGATTTCCCCTTTTGTCTATATCTTTTACTTGCGATTCTATATCTTTATCATTACTGTCATTCACTTTTATAATTGTCATAATGGTCTCTGTTTAAATCGTTGATTTATTGTAATTAATCTTTCAGTAATAAACGATAAATGGCTATACATCCCGGAACCATTGGCAAGACGGCTGTCCACATTCCAGTAAAATAATAGCTATGTGTAGTTTTGAAATAAAAGTTAGGCATGTCCTTAATTTTGGTTCCATCAATGAAAGCTGTAATAGGATCGGGGTCTTTCGGCATGAGATCGGGCGGAATCAAAGGAAATATAAAATGAGTGAATTCTGCAACACCTGGTCCGATAAATATAAACCAGGCTACAAATCCGGCAATAGGAATTTTATAATATAAACCCAGTGAGGTTAGAGTGTATATTACAGGTCCGACCAGAGCAAATACAATCAGAAAACTTTTCTCGCTCCAGGGAATACCAAATAACCTACTCATGGATGGTGCGAAATCCATTAGATATTCTTCAACAATATGGATCTGAAGGCCGGCAACAGTCAATATGAAGAGCTGAAGAATTATTTCAGGATCAACAGGTTAATGTAAGTAGGTTCTGGACCAAAAAATTAATGCCATGACCGCAGAGCCTCCAACGATAATCACAGGAGCAAGGCCAATGGATAAATAACCTATGACAGGAGCTGTAGCAGTAAAAATTAAGGCTGCAATGAAGCTCGCTTTTTGTTGAATGGACGAGGGGTTTTTCATAACGGTTTTTTTATGACCGAAAGGTAGACCGCTTGCTTGCTCCAACATTTATCAAATGATAAAAAACTATCTTAAACTTCGGATACGGCTCAAAGAGACCTGAGTAATACCAAGATATGATGCCAGATCCGCCAGACTGATCCGATGTAGTAATTTCCCTTGCTGTTTTAGAAATTTATGGTAAGCATCCTGTGCTTTTTCTTCCAGTGTGCCACCGACTCTGTCCATCATATTAACAGCAGCAATAGACAGCAGTTTCCTGTAAAATGTTTCCATTCTGTGATAGCGGGCGCAAAGTTGTTCAAGATCAGAATGATTTAGATAGGTGATTCTCGTGGACTCAATTGCCAGGATGCTATATGCCGAAGGTTTTCGGGTAACAAAACTGTCAAGGACCGTAAACATATTGCCTTCGGAAAAGAAACGCATGATAAATTCCCTGTCGCCGTTATGAAAGAATGTCTTTACCAAGCCGGTATCCACAAAATAAATCCTGCTGCACGTCTTACCTGCTTCTAATATCAGTTCTCCTTTATTATATTCTTTGGTAAAGAGTCTGGACTGCAAATCTACTTTTACCTCAGACTCCAGTTCAGAAAGTGAGGTTGCAAAATCCAGAAAACTGAGTTCTTTAGGTTGTTCATCTCTATTCATAATCTGAGCTTGCTGGTTAATTGTAGGAAAACGATATATCAAGATTAAACCGCTGCTATTTTAGCGTTCTCTTGCAAGACTGTTCTCTTTAGACAAATTTAATACTTTATCTTTTTGATATTTTCCTGATCATCGATACTGGATAATTCTTTGGTTTTTAAAATAAGAGTTGAAATTATAAATGGTTTTAAATTTCATGTTTAGGGATGTTAGCCATTCATTGTATACCCTTCATATCAACTTTATATCATAAATCATAAGCAGATCATATTTGAACTACTACGATTCAGATCGGACATCCTGTTTTTCTATAGCATATATATTCAGTTTTCCCTGCGGATAAAGATCTTTTAGGTATCCCGGATTGTAGATCCCAGAACCTCCGAAAATAGATTTCAAGATTCAGCAATGTTCTCTCTTATTGTTTTCAAGGGATTGATTGCAGTTTTTCTTGTGTCTGCCTGAATGTTATCCGCATAGAAAATTCAGAAATCTCACAAGATGTAATTGCAGATCATTGAAATTTTGATTCTTATTATTCTCCTAGTATTGATCATCAGATTCATATGCCGACGATATTTTACCGATATCACATTAATATTGATTATGATATCACATGTAAGCGAAAAGTCTTTACAAAAGATATTGCTTTATTAGATATTTCCGAAAAAAAACCGCCTCACTTTTCTTTGTGAGACGGCCTTTTTTAATAGCAATAAATTATATTAAATATTCATTTATTTTTTGATGAATTTAAATGTTTGAATATTACTTTCAGTAAAAACTTTAATAAGGTAATTACCTTGTACCAAAGAATGTACACCAATACTTCTACCGTTTTTTTGCATTGTTTTTTCTATCACTTTTTTTCCGTCTGCAGCAATAATCAAAACTTTTAAGATTGGCTCATAACCACTGATATTCAATACCTCCCTAACTGGATTAGGATAAATCTGAACTTCCGACTTAGATTTGATATCATTATCAACCGCCAAACTTTCGTTATAAGCTAAAACCTGTAGTGAAGCTTTGGACTCACAAACTCCAATTGTTTGAGTTGCGTAGTATGTCGTGTTATTAACAATTATTGTTGTTGTAGGTAAACTGTTAAAATGATTTGAAGCATCGGATGCAGAAGCATACCATTTTATGTTTTGGCCGTTGACAAGCAAGCTTCCCAAATTATTTCCTGCTGTAAAGCTCTGAACGGCATTTCCCGTTGGAGCATTAACTATGGCTGGTTGCGTCACTGTTGCATTGACAGTGGCAGAACATCCGTTGGCATCGGTGATGATGACGGTGTAAGTTCCAGCTGCCAATCCTGTCCTGTCTTCCGTTGTGATGCCGCCACCCCAGTTGAAGGTGTATGGTGATGCGCCTCCTGCAGGTGTTAAATTAATAGATCCATTCGAACCTCCGTTACAAGAGATATTCGTTACGACAGTCGTTCCAGAAACTGCTGTAGCAGGTTGTGTCACTATAGCATTTACAGTGGCAGTACAACCATTGGCATCGGTGATGATTACGGTGTACGTTCCAGCGGCAAGTCCTGTCCTGTCTTCTGTCGTAATTCCGCCACCCCAGTTGAAGGTGTATGGTGAAGCACCTCCTGCAGGTGTTAAATTAATCGCTCCGTTAGAACCTCCGTTACAAGAAATATTAGTTACGACTGTTGTTCCTGAAACGGCTGTTGCAGGCTGCGTCACTGTTGCATTTACAGTAGCTGTACATCCGTTGGCATCGGTTATGATGACGGTGTAAGTTCCAGCTGCCAATCCAGTCCTGTCTTCTGTCGTAATTCCGCCACCCCAGTTGAAGGTGTATGGTGCTGTGCCTCCTGCAGGTGTCAAATTAATAGCTCCGTTAGAACCTCCGTTACAAGAGATATTCGTTACGACAGTCGTTCCAGAAACTGCTGTTGCAGGTTGAGTCACCGTCGCATTGACAGAGGCAGTACACCCATTCGCATCAGTAATGATGACGGTGTAAGTACCAGCTGGAAGTCCTGTCCGGTCTTCTGTTGTGATGCCTCCGCCCCAATTGAAAGTGTATGGTGCAGTACCTCCCGCAGGTGTCAGATTTATCGCTCCGTTAGAACCTCCAAAACAAGAAATGTTTGTTACAACCGTTGTTCCTGAAACGGCTGTTGCAGGCTGGCCTACTGTAGCATTCACAGTGGCAGTACATCCGTTGGCATCGGTGATGATGACGGTATATGTTCCTGCTGGAAGTCCTGTCCGGTCTTCTGTTGTGATGCCTCCACCCCAATTGAAAGTATATGGTGCTATGCCTCCGGCAGGAGTCAGGTTAATTGCTCCGTTAGAACCGCCAAAACAGGATGTATTAAATATTACAGATGTTCCTGAAACTGCTGACGCAGGCTGACCTACTGTAGCATTCACAGTGGCAGTACATCCGTTAGCATCAGTAATGATGACGGTATATGTTCCTGCTGTAAGTCCTGTCCGGTCTTCAGTTGTAATGCCTCCACCCCAATTGAAAGTATATGGTGCTATGCCTCCGGCAGGAGTCAGGTTAATTGCTCCGTTAGAACCGCCAAAACAGGATGTATTAAATATTACAGATGTTCCTGAAACGGCTGACGCAGGTTGACCTACTGTAGCATTCACAGTGGCAGTACATCCGTTAGCATCCGTGATGATGACGGTATATGTTCCTGCTGTAAGTCCTGTCCGGTCTTCAGTTGTAATGCCTCCACCCCAATTGAAGGTATATGGAGCTGTGCCGCCAGCTGGTGTAAGATTGATTGCTCCGTTAGAACCACCAAAACAGGACGTATTAAATATTACAGTTGTTCCAGAAACTGCTGAAGCAGGCTGGCCTACTGTAGCATTCACAGTGGCAGTACATCCGTTAGCATCGGTGATGATGACGGTATAATTTCCAGCAGCTAATCCTGTTCTGTCTTCCGTGGTAATTCCGCCACCCCAGTTGAAGGTGTATGGTGCTGTACCTCCGGATGGTGTAAGGTTGATTGCTCCGTTAGAACCTCCGTTACAAGAAATGTTGGTTACAACCGTCGTCCCTGAAACTACTGTTGTAGGTTGAGTCACCGTCGCATTTACAGTGGCAGTACATCCATTCGCATCAGTAATGATGACGGTGTAAGTTCCAGCTGCAAGTCCTGTTCTGTCTTCAGTTGTAATGCCTCCACCCCAATTATATGTATATGGACCTGTTCCACCAAAGGGTGTGAGATTAATTGCTCCTGTAGAATTTCCGAAACAAGCAATGTTTGTTATAACTGTAGTTCCACTTATAGCAGAAGTTGGTTGGGAAACAGTTGCAGTTGCACTCGCGGTGCATCCACCTGCATCAGTGACAGTAACGGTGTATGTTCCGGCTGCAAGGCCTGTTGCGGTTGCTCCTGTTCCGCCATACGGTGCCCAGGAATAGGAATAAGGGGTACTGCCACCTGTTGCAACAACTGTAGCAGTACCATTTGATCCTCCAAAGCATGAAACTGAGGTAGAGGAAACAAGCGTATTTATCTTGGAAACTGTAAGTGTTGCAGAATTAGAAGATGCTGTAGGTGAGCATGATCCAGTCGCTATCATTCTATATTGGTAGCCATTCATCAGAGAAGATGCTCCGGTAATTGTAAGGGTAGTAGTTGTAGCTCCAGAGTAGACTCCGCCGTTAGAAATATTGTTAAAGCCACTTCCTTCATTCACTTGCCATTGAAATCCTGTTGCATTATTTGCAGATGCAGTAAATGTTGCAGTGCCTAAGCTGCATATCGTTTTATTGCTTGGTTGTGTTGTGATAGAAGGTGGAGTGCAACTTGAAATATATGTAAAATTCGTTGGGACACTTATTGTTGTGCTTGTATCACTGGACTTTACAGCTATCCAATTGTTTTTGTTTAGAATTGCAGCTTTTAGCGCAGCCAAAGATGAGAATGGAGCACCAAAGCCGTTAAACTGACCCCTTGTATAATTTTGGATATCTTGTTGTGGTGCCGTTGGCTTGTAAAAACCTATCCAGAAAGCACTATTGCTATCTAGCCCGGGGGGCATATTGGATGAATTGGGTCCTGTGGAGCAAGAACTTCCAGATCCGATATTATCCCATCCGCTATCTGTAGTGTAGACAGAATAGTAACCATTTGGACAGTAGTTCCAATGTAATCCTCCAATCATTTTTGCAGTTGCGGAAGAAGGATCACCTGCTCCACCTTGAAATATGATGATCTGATCTCCTGAAGGGTGTGCTATAGAAAGTCCTGAAGGGTTGCTGCCCGAAACACTGCTTAAAGTTCCTTTTGCAACAGTATTCACCTTAACGCTCAGGCTTTGAATAACGACTTCTGATCCTGCTGGAACAGTGTCGGAACCCAAATTCCACATAATACTTCCTTCTGTTCCTCCATTTGCGGCCTGCCATGAATTGTTTCCAAAATAACCTCTATCGGTAAAGTATATGATCGTATTTGGCTTAAGTTCTTGCAGTGTAACAAAAGAGAATTTATCATCTGCAACTGTTTTAGTCGCATCAAATGATGTGACAAGTATATCTCCTGTATTAAGTGTTGTCTGAGATTTTAGCGCAGAAAAAGTGGTGAAAAATAATAAAAAAAACAAAATCTGCATTGGCAGAATAGTATTTTTGTTGTAATAATTTTTCACATTATTGAAGGGATAGGATTCAGATTTTTTAAAATCAACATAATCCCTACATTTGAAATGGTGAGAGTAAAGTTTCTTCATAAATTGTTTGAATTAAAGTTTCAAGGTTATTTAACTATTATAAATATTTGTATTTATATACTATTAATTTATAGTCACAAATCTAAGTTTTTTATTGAATTATCCATAATTATTTTAGTTTATGTTTTATTTTGTTAAAAAAAGTTGATGCAGAGCCGATTTTCTTAAGAACACTGCAATTAAAAATACAGACTTAATTAAAATTTGATCTTTTTTATATACCATAAAACAATGTATAAATGCAATAGTTTGCTGCTACTTATAGTCATATCAAAGCCTACTGTTGTGCTATCCAATAACGATGGCTGTGCCATTGGGAAGTAAAATAACTAGGAATAAAAATGGGTGTTACGGCATTTATGATAAAATGATTTTACTGAGAACAAAAACCTGCACCTATTTTCAAGCAATTATGAATTGTCGATGATATTAACCGAATGGTGATGAATATAGATATGTGGTAAAATGCTAATATGCTACGGGAAATTACCTACTTTCTCTGACTGACTTTATCCGAGTACTATCAACGTTCAGAAGAACAGAGCATCAAATATGAGGCGCAGGTACGAAAATACGGGAAGAATAATAATGCAGAAAGTTATATCCCAATAAAAAATTTTAAATTAAACAGAAACTTCTGCAGAAACACAAAGAATTACATAACAATAATTTTACAGGAAAATTATTATGACATTTTATTGGATGGGAAATAAGTAGTTTTCTTTCTTCCATCTTCTTGACGATTCTAATCATGGTTTCTAAACGCTGACCTGTCATTGCAGCTAATTGACCTCTGCTAAAATGTACGAGATATCTTGACCTCTTGGGCTTACTTTGCAAATTTTTAAAGTAGTCCAAAACCCCCTTAAGTCGTTCTTCCGCGGATTGAGATGAAATACTACGCATCCAAATAAAATTATTATATACCCTCTTAGCCAAATACTGCTGTATCTTGTCCGCAATATCTTCATGTGCCTTGATTAGTCGGAGGTGGCGACAGTATTGCTTCTACTTGAAAGGAATTTTTACTTAACAAAAAGGACAGTAAGTAGAATTTTGACATACGGACAACAACTGAAATGTAGTTTCACTGACACTTGAAACGTTTTTTGGGAAAATAATCCACTTCTATGAAAACAGACAAAAGGAAGGATTTGATGAATATTTTAAAATTGAGAAAATTGACAATTATCCCAAAAAATTCAAAGTGGAATAAGCCGAAAAAACCCTTTTAAGCGCAAGGTATTTATCCGAGTTTAAATTTCTTTTAGTTCATTGTTCATAAAGTCTAGTATATCTATTGGAAGTTGGCTGTGAAATTTTTCTCTGTCAAATCCAATCGGGTCTGTGGATGGAAGAAAATTTTGGTTTTTCATTTTCGCTGGAAATGGGCTTAAAAAAGAATAATGTCCTGCAGCCTCAACTTCTTTAAATATAACTTTTGATTTGTCAGGAACATAATTCAAAACAATTTCTGCATTCCATTTTGGTGTAATCGGGTCGTATTCTGCGGTCATCATTAGTATGGGAATTGTTACTTTTTCTAATGAATTTACAAACCAGCCTGCTCCTGGTGCAAGTAATACAATTGCTTTAATACGGAAGTCAGGTACGACTTCTATGACAACGCCCTCCTTTGTCCTAGGAATACCACCTGCCAAAGCCAAAGCAGTATAACCTCCCATTGAGTGTCCTATAACTCCGATTTTGTTTTGTTCAATATTTTCATTGAACCAAGTATTAGAAAGTAAAAAATCAATTGTCAAGCTAACGTGTCTAGGACGAGTTTCGAGATTTTCAGTTGTATTTTCTAATGTATTGTTGTTGCGGTTGTTCCCATAGTGTTCAGGCATTGCAACGATGTATCCATTTTTTGCCAGATATGTGCTGATAGTCCTGTACAAAAGATGTGAACCTCCGTTGCCGTGCGAGATTATCACGAGAGGAAATTTCCCATCAATCATTACTGCATCAGGACTTACATCCATTGTGTACGGGCCGAATGAAATAGGTTTTGATATTTCCCTGGTCGGGTAGTGGACTAAAACAGGGAATGAGATGTTTTTAATTTCATCTTTAATCGTCAGTTGTTTGCTTCCTACAAAAAATTCTATCATTTTTTTAAATACAGTTTACGGTTGTTCTATCTTTGTGGTCTGGCTACTGTTCAGTCTTTCCATTATTTTGCTGCATCGTTTGTTTCACCTGGCTTCATTTCCTGTCGGCAATATATTATTCTTGCAAAATTCATCTAGCATCAAAGATCAGGTGTTAGCCTGTTCTAAAGATTTGTACATGAGCCTCTATCTAATACGTCTCATGGGGAAGTAGCGCTGTTCTTCCTTTCCATTCCTAAGTCCTGAAATCTCAGCCTTCAAAGAGTCTTCACTAATCTTTTTGTAAGAGATGACCTGCGGAAAATCGTGCGTTTTATTCTCAAACACCAAATGGGTTTCAGAAATTTTCTTTCCCTCGAAACGGATTGGTGTACCTTCATTCTGATCCTTAACAGCCGGAATATAAACAAGTTCACCTTGCTCGTGGACCAATCGTATATTCTCAAATAAGATAGTATCCTTATTCTTGATCACATAACTTTTACCGACAAGTTCATTTCCAGCGGCTTTTCTCCAGGTTTCATAAATACTGCCTTTCGAAGTTTTATGTTCCCAGGTTCCGATCAGCCATTCTGTTTTTTTGATATTGCTTGGATTTTTTACGGTACAGGTACAAAGCGTTAGCAGGACAGCAACCATAGAAAAAAATATTTTTTTTGTCATCGTTTTGGTTTTATTAATGGCTTTTATGGCAATTCTTTTGCCTTGTTACCAGATCACTTTGCAAAGTTGCATTATTCCTTGTAAACAAAAATTGTAAAAATGCGACACGATTAATCTCCGATAAAAAAAGAGGTCATTTTCAGATTCTTTCCGTAGAATTCTTTTGGGGTCATGCCCACAAGTTCTTTAAAATCTTTGATAAAATGAGCCTGATCATAATAATTATTCTCATGGGCCAAAGTCGTAAGGTTATCAGATTCTTTCGTTAACAGCATCTTAAGTGCAGCCTGCAGACGGATGGTTTTTGACAGTTGTTTTGGACTTAAACCGATGGCCAAATAAAATTTACGCTCCAATTGCCTGCGGTTGATATGGATCTGGCTAGAAAGTTCATTAATGGAAAGTCGTCCGTTACCTGATAAAATGGTCTCAACAGTCGATCTCACAATATGATCTATCGTTTCTAAGCGGCTCAGACTGTGCAGTAAAAATATTTCGACCAAACTGATTCTTTCCTGCACCGAATTCGCATTTAATATTTTCTCTTCCAGATCTTTCCCATCCTGTCCGAAGAGGTTTTCCAGTGGAAGAGCATTATTTTCCATTGCCTTTATGGGTTGGAAAGCAAAAGGTAAAAAGCCATATGGATGAAAGCGGACAGAGAAAATACCCGTCCTTCCGGTAGGTTCTATTTCAAGTGGTCTTGTAAGCTGACCGATGACAAAGCATCTGGGTTGGATTATACTTTTTCCTCTGCCGGTGTGCTGCTTATAAAGATCACCATAATGAAAGATCATCTCCATACATCCATCAGGAACGACGGATTGCTTTTCCAGTTGTTCATCTACTGAACTTTCCAGTGTCCAATAGCATTTGACAAGTACCTCCAATTCCTTATCAGGCTCAAATGTTTGGTAATTCATCGGTTTTTAATTTCAATAAAAATAGAAAAAATCATCTAAATATGATACCCCCGATAACCACTGTATTTTCCATCAAATTAATTTTAACTTATCACCTTATTATAGAATAATCGAAAAGGTCAACGCAGAATTTGAAGCATTTTATAGCATAGTATTATATTTGAAAATATCTCTAGTGATTATCTAACAAAATTAGATAACAAATAGTTACATCTCTAATGATATTCGGTTTTACATTTTGTGTAAAAAGATCTCTTAATTTTTGTTATTTTATTTTGCTTTAGCTTATTAAATACGTAATTAGAGAATTGCAATGGTATAATAACACGGATCAGATGATAGAAAAATTTACCAACGCACTACCTGATGCTGAGTTGTTTCTTTCAATGAAGAATAAAGATCAAACTACCTTATTTTACCAGATCTTTACTGTAAAAAAAATAAGATAGTAATGACAATTTAACTAAACAAAGCACTTTAAAATAATCTAGGACTAGATTTGGAAAGCTATTTTAAATGGGTGAAAATCATCCTCCATGAAAATAATATAAATATAGATGCAGTAAAAAGATAGATATTAGCCCATCTGTAGATATTTATCTTATTCTTGTTTAGATGCTGTAATAAAAGAATGATCACAGTACAGACAATAATATTGATATTATGTTCTCGAAGTATGATCACTTTTGTATTACTGGTGCTGTTAAAAATTATATCCTTTAAAAAAAACAGAACATAAATAATCCACGATGAAAAAAATATATTTAGATACTGAAGTAAATCTAATGTGCCAAATATTGTTGTTTTTTTCTGAATAAACACTAATATTAAATAATCTATACAAAATCCGATAACAATTATTGTAAATCCAATAAAAGGACTATTTCCCAATAGTACTCTATTCAAAAAAAAATTGGTAATTATAACGAATGTTGCGACAGCCAGTAGGTGCAAAATCGCAGTGAAAGAGTTTTTCATTATGGAATTAGTTTATTAATAAAATTTGCTCAATATCAACTGCCTAGTTTTTACTCAAGAATCAATATTTAAGACTGTGTTAATTTAATAATAATTTTTCACTAATATTTATGATTTAAAAAGTATTTCACCGATTCTTTAAAAATTTTAATTATTTTGGTTAAAAATGTTTTATAAAGTCATAATCCTAGTACGTTCCCAAAAAGATTTCATGCTATCATCAATGTTCTTTCTTATTGTTTTCAAAATAGTGATTGCAGTTTTCCTTGTGCCTGCCTTAATTGTTATCCACATAAAAAAGTCAGAAACCTCACAAAATACATTTGCACTTCATTAACATTTTGATCCTTCTTATTCTTAAATTTATATTAAATTATAATTCTTAATTCGCTCTGTTCTTTTCCTCAAATTTCATAGTTCGGTCCTGTGCTTTTACTTTTTTATTTCCAAAATTGTAAGTTAACGAAACTGTCAGGTTTTGTCCATCATAGTAATTGTTGAATGCGTGGACAGAATTCTGATAGTAGATCTCCCCGTGACTTTTCGCCTGACGGAAAATATCAGAAACATAGACATTCATCTGAAGATCTTTGTTCATCAGATTTACTTTGACACCGGATGTGAAATTTCCGACAAAATAAGAATAGACATTTCCCATATTTGAAGGCAGACGGAACCAGTAATTCATAAAAAATTGAATTGTTTTGTCTTTTTTTAAGGCAAAACTATTCTGGAGGTTAAAAGTCGTGCTGTTTCCTTTTCTGGAAGCTGCATCGGTCGCAAAAACCTGAGTTTGCATATGAGAGAAATCACCTGAGTAATTCACTTCCCAGAAATTGAATAAAGTATCAGAAAAACTCAGGGAAATTCCTGTACTGTTTTTATTGAAAAAATTATAGAAGTTGCTTGTCTTATTTTCTCCATCCAAAACTACGAGCTGGCCGAAAGCATCTAATTCTCTCTGAAAATACGCCGAGGCAGAAAATTTTCCCTTATACAGGTAAGAAAGTTCAAAATTATGATTGATAGAAGGATTTAAAGCCGGGTTTCCGGAATAGTAGGAATAGATATTCGTGTACCATCGAAATGGATTGATGGCACGGAAACCCGGTCGGTTGATCCTTTTTGAGTAATTGATATTAAAAGTATTGTTATCATCGGCTTTGTAGGACAGATAGACGGTGGGAAACAATTTACCATAAGAATTTTCTGTGTTCTGTCCGATGGACGCCGATGCACCGCTTACGGTAGAATATTCATATCTTAAGCCTGCTTTTAAGGTCCATCTTTCAGCCAGTTCCTTTTCCATACTCATATATGCAGCATAATTCTTTTCTTTATAATTAAATAGATTGGTTCTCAGCGGATCTATGATATAAGTTCCATTGATCAGATTCTGGTATTTGATGTCGGAATTGTTATCGAAACTGGTGAATTTGATTCCGGCTTCTGTCTTTGCAAATTCAAACGGAAGCATGAGATCGGCCTGACCGGAATATATTTTGTAATTCAGTTCAGACGGTGTCTTTACGATGAAAGAATTGCCGGAATTGTCATTCGTTGTGAAATCAATATTGCTTTCGGGCGTATTGGAAAAATAATTTCCTGTAATGCTCAATTTGTTATCCCGGTTTCCAAATTTCAGGTCATAGTAGGCGCTTATGGTGTTGTTTTTATTTTTGGTGCGGTGTTCTGCGTAGGTAAACAGAGAGTTGGTATAGTTTTCATTTTGAAAATAATCTGAAGTGTTCGTTATATCCATCCCGGAGTTTCCCAGTCCGTAGTCGTAGACCAATCCTACACTTGATCTTTTATTGAGCTCATAGTCCAAACTATAATTAAGACCTCCGCCGTTCCAGAAATCTCTCCTGTCATCTGAGCTTGCCATTCCGTCTGAACCTGCGATTTTGTATTTCTCGTACGAATGTTTCTGATTGTCATATTGTCTCAACTTCAGTGATGACCTCAGTTTTTCACCTTGATAATTGACCGTCGCGGAATTGGAAAACCCGGCGTATGTGGTCTGAAGAAGGCTGGTTGTCAGGTTGCCATTCCAGCCCAGGTTTTGGTTTTTTTTTAGAACAATATTGATCAGTCCGCTGTTTCCCTGGGCTTCATACTTGGACGGCGGTGCAGTGATGACCTCTATTTTTTCGATGTTCTCCGAACGCAGACCTTTGAGGTAATTAATGAGTTCAGTTCCGTTAAGGTTCAGCATCCTATCATTGATCATCACAGCAATCCCGCTTTTGCCAACCATAGAGATCCCCTCATTTTCATCAACTCTGATCTGTGGAGTGTTGTTAAGCGCTTCTATGCCGTCCATTCCCTGCGAGGCAACAGAATTGGCGATATTAAAGACCAATCGATCTGCTTTTCTTTCGATCAACTTCTTTTTCGCCGTTACGACAACACCTTCGATCTCTTTTGCAGGCTTGTTTTCAAGAGCAAGATCGTGTTTTGTACTTCCGTTGACAGTGATGTCATCTTTTGAAACTTCGATGCCGTCGAGAATGCAAACTATCTGATAAACGCCATTTTCAGGAAGTTTCAGAGCAAAATTCCCCTTTTCGTCGGAGATGGCAGTTTGTTTAAAGTGATTTTTTACCGCAATGATTTCTGCATACGAAACCTGATTCCCCGATTGTGTGATTTTTCCTGTGATACTTTGTGAGAAGACAAGGAAAGGGGACATTAAAATAATTGAAAGCAATGTTTTTTTCATGATTCTGTTTATAGTTCATTGTTATGACAATAGTGAGCTGTTTTTTATTACATACAATTACCCTCTATTTTAATTTAATGTTTTGTTGTTTCATTTTTGATAAAGGGTGGATCTTATTGCATTTTTAAAAACTTAAAGTTGGGAGATTGTCAAGTGAAGGAGATATAACCTGTAAATTTTTAGGTGGTAAAGCGTTCAATTTGATGTCATACATTGATATTCGAATTTTAGACTTGTCGTATTCTCTCTCTGAAATGCTTCCTTTTGATTTCAGTATTCTGTAGATTTCGAAATGATTGTAAATCAAATTATTAAAACTTGAAGTGGTCGAGATACAGCCTGTAATCAATCGTAGATGCCATATCAATTTGTATATGTATCGATATATGATCATTTCTATCAAGTGAAGCTGAAGACGCAAATACTGGATGGGATTTAGTATGCTAAAAGCATATATTTTAATACTTAGACAACATCATATGAAGTTTAAAAATTCTCCCATCATTCTTATTAATCATTTCACAAACAAATCATATTTCAAGCTACTATCCTTCCTTGTGAGGCTACCTGATTTTCTATAGCAAATATATTCCGTGGTCACTGCGGGAAAAAAATCTTTTTGGGTATCCGGGATCAGAGATCCCAGAACCTCCACAAAAAGATTTCAAGCTTTCATCAATGTTCTTTCTTATTGTTTTCAAAATAGTGATTGCAGTTTTCCTTGTGCCTGCCTGAACGTTACCTGCATAGAAAAGTCAGAAAACCTCGCAAGATGCTTCTAGTCCATTGAAAATTTTATCCTTATTCTTCTCGTGGTATAAATCATCTTAGCAGATTTCGATATAAATAAATCGATCATATTCTTTTATCAATCGATTAATCAGATAAACTATTTCGTCAGATGTTATTATAAATCAATTTATCAAATGATGCTACCAAGTACGGTATAGAAAGGTCAAAGTTCCCTTCAAGCTGCAATTTACAGGGTTATAATGTAAGTGCGGGAAAATCAGGTCTTTGCCGTACTCGGAGAAAGAAATTATGAAATTCAATATAGTCAACGAAATGAAATTGAGCTACTCAAGAAAGGGAAATTGCGGAAGGTCTATATCATCATCATCATCATCATCATCATCATTGGATGCGGTGGATGTTTTCAGGGCACATTTTGATGCGGAGGAAATGGACTACAGGGAATCTTTCTTTGCGCTGTATCTGAATCAGGCTAATAAGGTTTTGGGAATTAAGAAAATATCGGAATGCGGAATTTCTTCGACGTTGGTAGATGTGAGAATTATTATGCAGGCGGCACTTCTATGTAATGCTTCGGGGATCATTGTTTCCCACAATCATCCATCGGGAAATTTGAAGCCTTCCGGTTGTGATATTAAGATGACGGCACAGATCAAAGAGGCTGCAAAAATTCTGAGTCTATCGTTGCTGGATCATGTGATCCTGACTTCGGATGCCCATTTTTCATTTGCGGATGATGGGATGATTTGAGTTGTAAAATAATATGCAATCAAAAAAAAATAGAATAAAATAATATCTAAAATAATCATCATGAACAAAATAGGAAATCATACTGCAGTTTCAGAGGTTAGTACTTTATTGGTACTTCGCCACAGTAATAATTCTGTCGGAATTGTACAGGGTATCGAACACAACGGAAATCTCATAGACGTTCAG
>Ga0308164_10001523_pt1 | contig 26789 bp, 20 predicted proteins | sample PhyTR2_FD_201031 | JGI IMG/M metagenome (GOLD analysis project Ga0308164, IMG submission 201031) | Phyllosphere microbial communities from UC Gill Tract Community Farm, Albany, California, United States - DLSLT.R2 | ecosystem: Host-associated > Plants > Phyllosphere > Unclassified | place: USA... | reverse complement strand
ATGAGGTTAATATGAGAAACCTTAATGTTTCCTCCAATTATATAGATGAAAGGAAACTGCATGAGGAAAATTTAAGCCTACTTGTAACCTTTTCTTGGTATCATCTTGAGAAAAACGGTTGGTTTACGAAATTAATTACCGGCAAAATAGAGAAGAAAGTTTGGGAAGCCAGACATGCAGATGTCGTGCTTGTGAAGGATTTAGCTCAAATTGTGAAATATTTTGTAGAAGGAGACTTAGCGCAACTTAATTCAATATTACCGAACGAAGGTGAGTATCAATTTAACGAACACTAAAACGTTGAACTTTTTTTAATCTTTCCCAATATGATCTACCAGCTTATAGCCAGCACTATTCGGATTCTTATCCTCTAAACAAATCAGGATAATCAATGAAATAATCGGTATTAAAATTATATCGAAAACCAAAACCAGAAATTTCGACCGGTTCTTTTGGCTAAAAAACTGGCTAGCAGTTGTGGCGACAACAATAATCCAAGTACAATTGTGCCTACGATAATTTCAGGCATGGCTTAGTTTTAGGCTGGTACTTAAAATTTCCTTAATCCACTCGAAGCGTAAACCAGGGTTAATTTGATCGTCCGGGGTATAACTCATAGAGACTATAAGTTCATCGCACTGCGAAGCGGCAAAATAATTAATGCAATATGCCCTTTATGAACGGGCATGAACTGGCCAATTACGAAACCCTTTTTCATGCAGATTTTGGATAATTTCTATATTCCTTTATCCAATGCCATAAAGCAAAGGCCGCAATTATGGTAAAAATAAAGTACTCGATCCCGAAGAATTTTGCGCCTTTTAGAAAGTAAAGATAAGTGGCAACGATATCAATAAGCAGCCAAATGATCCAACATTCGATTCTTTTTTGAATCATTAAAAAGGTCGTAATTACACTCATCACTAATATAAAAGAATCTACAAACGGATAAGCGCTTGGTAAATTAAACAAAAGCGGTAGCCAAGTATGAAGTTTGCTTGCCAATGTGCCGATTAAAATTGTACCCAAAATTCCGGTACTTAGTAGAACTAAGAAATGTTTGAGCGGCATGAAACTGATTCTTAATTCTCTTTTCTTGTCTGCTTCTTCGGGTTTTGGATTTGCCCATCTATACCAGCCCATTATATTGGTTACAAAAAAGAAAGCCATTAGAAACATATCGGGATAAAGCTGAATTTGATAATAGAAAAAGGCTGATAAAAATACATTTACAATTCCAACAGGCCAACTCCAAATATTCGCCTTTGCCGACAGTATAACTGAAATGATGCCTGTAATTACCGCGAAAAATTCCAGGTAACTCATTTTGTAATCGAGTATAGTGAAGAAAATACTGTGGCTATTGAAAAAATCCATATCAGTGTTTTGTGCTTTCGTAAAGATTATACAACTAAAGTATTGAAATAATTATTGAAGTCGCAATTATGGACTTCAAACAATACAGGGCACCTTTTGTTATTTAAATATTCCCTTAACCAACAAATTTGTTTATGCAGTATATCGATAATATTTTCGGGTATCCTATTCCACTGTTTTTAAAAAACCTGATTATCGGAATCGTTGCCATTTTGATTGGAATTTTAATAAAATTCATCATTCACAAAACTTTCATTCTATTATCTCGTTGGTGGGATTTTATCATCATAAAATCGACCATTAAACATTTACGCAGACCGGTTGCTGTTTTTATTCCCTTATCGCTTCTTAACTTTTCGCTGGAGCTAATGGTGATGCCTTCCTCCATTAGGTTGCCGCTGGCAAAAGCACTCGAAATTGCACTTACTATAACATTCGCTTTAATTTTAATCAGATTAATTAATGTTCTAGAGGATTATTTCTATCTGAAATACGATTTAAACAAAGAAAATAATTTAAAGGAGCGAAAGATTAGAACGCAACTTCAATTTGTAAGGAAATTCATTGTGTCCTTAATTATCCTCATTACTGCTGCTATTATATTGTTAAGCTTCGAAAGCATGCGTAAAATAGGAGCGGGGCTGCTAACCGGCGTTGGTATCGGTGGAATAATCATTGGTTTCGCTGCACAAAAATCATTGGGAAATTTATTAGCCGGTTTTCAGATTGCCTTTACACAGCCAATTAGGATTGATGATGTTTTAATAGTGGAGGGTGAGTGGGGAAAGGTCGAGGAAATTACTTTAACTTATGTTGTGGTAAATATCTGGGATCAACGCCGATTGATTCTGCCCATCACATATTTTATTGAAAAGCCCTTCCAAAACTGGACACGGGTTTCTGCAGATTTGTTGGGAACAGTTTTTTTATACCTTGATTACACCATACCCATTGAGCCGCTACGTGAGGAAATGACAAGGCTTTTAAATTCCAATCCACTTTGGGATAAAAGGGTTAATGTTGTTCAGGTTACGGATAGTACCAAAGACGGCTCGATCGAAGTTCGTTTTCTGATGAGCGCATCAAATTCTTCTCGTGCTTTTGATTTGCGTTGTAATATCCGCGAAGCGATGATCGCCTTTATTCAAACCAAGTATCCTGAGAGTTTGACAAAGAAAAGGTTGGAGTTTAAGGGAATTTGAAACGCAATTCGTCATTGCGAGGCACGAAGCAATCTGTTTGTAAGTGAGATTGCTTCGTGCTTCGCAATGACGGAAGTGAAAAATGATGACTTTAAACTATTTAAACATGCCTTTCAACTTAGCTAGCTTTTCCTGCAAATCGCCATCTGCATCTTTTGGCTCGTTGCGAGGTTTAAAATTTTGCTTTTGAGTATTCGGTTTATATTCACTCTTCGTTCTTTCTTCTCTTGGCTTTCCGCTTTGGTCTTTCTGCTTTGGTCTTTCTTCCGTCTTCATCGAAAGCGAAATTCTTTTGCGAGCAGCATCAACCTCCATAACCGTAACCTCTACTTTCTGATGCACCTTAACAATATCATTAGGATTGGCCACAAAACGATTCGCCAGCTGACTGGTGTGAACCAAGCCATCCTGATGCACACCAATATCTACGAATGCGCCAAAATTTGTAATGTTGGTAACAATTCCCGGCAATTTCATTCCAATTCTTAAATCAGCAATTTCATTTACACCATCAGTAAAACTAAAAGCTTCGAACTGCTCACGCGGGTCGCGACCGGGTTTCGCCAATTCTTTTAAGATATCAGTTAGGGTAGGTAAACCAATTTCATCAGTAACGTATTGTTGTGGCTTAATTTGTTTTTGTAAAGTTGTATCTTTCATCAAAGCTGAAACCGTTGTGCCTAAATCCTTGGCCATTTTATCAACAACGGCATAACGTTCAGGGTGAACGCCGCTTGTATCTAAAACATTCTCAGCATTGCGAATACGCAAGAAACCTGCTGCCTGCTCGTAAGCTTTGTCGCCTAACCGAGGAACCTTTTTCAAGCTTTCTCGATTTTTAAAGGCACCATTTGTGTTTCGATAATCAACAATGTTCTGTGCTAAGGTTGGTCCCAGCCCCGAAACGTAGGCCAAAATTTGCTTCGATGCGGTATTCAATTCTACACCAACAGCATTTACCGCACTAATTACAGTATCATCTAAACTCGCCTGCAATTTGTTTTGGTCAACATCGTGTTGATATTGACCAACACCTATAGATTTAGGGTCGATTTTCACCAGTTCTGCCAAAGGATCCATTAACCTGCGGCCAATAGAAACTGCTCCACGAACAGTAATATCTTGCGTCGGGAATTCTTCACGTGCAACTTCAGATGCCGAATAAATTGAGGCACCACTTTCATTCACCATTACAATTGTAATGTGAGGCAAGTTTAAACTGCGGATAAAAGCTTCCGTTTCTCTACCTGCCGTTCCATTGCCAATCGCAATTGCCTCAACATTATGTTTCTCGCAAAGCTGTTGAATGGTAAATTCAGCATTTTTTACATTTCCTTGTCCCGTGTGCGGGTAAATTGCAGTGTTTTCCAACAACTGACCTTGTTTATCTAAACAAACCACTTTACAGCCTGTACGGAAACCAGGGTCTATTGCCAACACATTTTTCTGGCCCATAGGTGCCGCTAGTAGTAGCTGACGGGCATTTTCCGCAAAAACACGAATGGCTTCTTCATCCGCCTTTTGTTTTGTCAACACACGAAGCTCGGTTTCCATTGCCGGTTCTAACAAACGTTTATAACCATCTTCCAGCGCTTGTAACACTTGTTTCGATGCTGCATTCTTACCAGTAATAAATTGATTTTCCAAAATTGCCAATGCATCCTCAGCGGGAGGGAGCGCATCCAAACGTAAAATCAATTCTTTCTCGCCGCGGCGCATAGCTAAAACACGGTGAGAAGCAGCCGTTTTAACCGGCTCACTCCACTCAAAGTAGTCTTTGTATTTTATTCCCTCTTCCTCTTTTCCCTTAATTACTTCCGATTTAAAAACTGCTTTTTCTTGAAAATATGTACGCATTTTGGTTCTTGCTTCTACATTTTCTGAAATCATCTCAGCAATAATGTCGCGAGCGCCGGCCAAAGCTTCGTCTAATGTGTGCACACCTTTTTCAGTGTCTATGAAATTATTTGCCGAAGCATCTAAATCAAAATTTTGCTGTTCGAAAATTTGTAAAGCCAAAGGTTCCAAACCTTTTTCTTTAGCCATCGAAGCACGAGTTTTGCGTTTCGGTTTGTAAGGCAAATAAATATCTTCTAGAAGCGAAATAGTTTCGGCTTCGTTTATTTTCTTTTCAAGCTCCGGCGTTAGCTTTCCAAGCTCAGTCATCGATTTTAAAATCGCTTCCCGGCGCTTGTCTAAATCGCGTAATTGCAGCACCCTGTCGCGTATTGCCGCAACTTGTACTTCATCTAAACTGCCTGTTAATTCTTTACGGTAACGCGAAATAAATGGAACAGTTGCACCCTCATCTAATAAGTTTAGTGTGGCGGTAACTTGTTTTTCTGCAACTTTTAATTCGGCTGCAATTGTTTTATGGTGGGCTAACATATTCAAAAATTAAAGGGGCAAAGCTAATCAGGATTTACGGGATTTAAGGATTTTTAAAATGAAGTTTTCCACCGAAATTTGTGAGTAAATAATCGCCTCAGGTACATGGTTTGAATGATGAAATAGCTTTCGAAATTTTGTTATTTCGGTTTTTTAGAAAAGCAAATGCAGAAGTTTTGTTTACTGTTAGTCGGGCTTTACGCTAAATTCCCGATGAAAAATCGGGAGATATCGCTCCAATCCCGTTTAGTTAACTTGGATATTGCTGCTATTTTTGGTTGCATGATCCACAAACAATCAGGCATTGTTTTTTTTTACAACTTTCTCCAAATCCCTTTGTGCTTTAAACTTAGTGATTCTCGTAATTAAATCTAGAGGCATTGGTTTATCTATTGGAAACTGAACGGCTCCCTTACTCCATTTGTAATCTCCGAATTCATGCTGAAAAGCTTCAATGCCACTGCCTGTAGGGTAAAAGCCGATATGCTTTTGGTAAGCTGCGAAATAAACCAGAACAGCATTTTGCTTAAATGCAGGCATTTTATAACTGATAACTTCTTTTGCATTAGGTGAGGCTTTATGAATTGTCTCGCGAACTTGCTGTAGAATATCCTGTGTGTTTATCGGAAATAAAGCAATGTATTCATCAATGGTTTTAGGCTCTGATTTTTCCATAACATTAAATTCTTGATATGAAAATACAAAAAATCTAAAATAATTTATTCACTAATCTGGATGTCGTATTTGTGCAAAAGACCTGCTAACCCAGATTTAGAAAACCTTGCTTTTTTAATGCGGTTATGATCTGGGTCGATAGAAAAATTGTACGCCGTGCTGAAATCGGCTTTTTCCAGAATGGTTCTGTCGAAAGTTGCGCTGAGTAAATCGCAGTTATCGAAAGTAGAATTTGCCAAATCGCACTCCGAAAAATCGACTTCATGCAATTGAGTGTTTTTGAAAGTCGTTTTCTTAAGTTTCAATTTGAAAAAAGACGAATGGTCTAATTTGCAGTTGTCAAAATTGAAAGCCAAACCGAAATCGTTACAATTCTCGAAACGGAGTCCAAGCATTTTACAATCGCTGAAATTGATGTTGCTAAGAGAGGTTTTAGTCAAGCTTGCCAAACTTAAATTGCAAGAATTAAATTCACAATCGAGAAATTTTACGCCGCTTAAATCGGAGTTCGTGAAGTTGCAGTTGATGAATTTACAGTTTTCGTATTCACCTTTTGGTAAGGGTATTAAAGTATAATCTTCTTTATTGAATTTGTGCTCGGCGATGTAACTTTCAGACATGAAACGTGTTTTTGTTAAGCGAATATAAAAATTATCGTGCGGTTTTTAAGGGTTTGATAAGGGGCTGAACTGAGTTTTTTACACAGCTTTTTGTAAAATAAACCCGACAGAAATGATTCCGATTTTTCATCGGATTAATGGATGGCGGGTCTGCTGAAAGCGAAGAATTGCTGAACGTTGGTTTTCAAATTATTTAGTATGGAAACACAGAGATTATCTACTAAATCAGATTGCTTCGGGCCTCGAAATGACGCATAACAAAAAAATCCTCCAAATTGATTTGGAGGATTTCATTATTTTTTGTCTTCGGCTACGCTCAGACTAACATTTTTAAATTATTTTGTAGCGTACATTACTTCTTTAACTGCTTTTACAACTTTATCAGCATTTGGTAAGCTGGCAGCTATTAAAGTTGGCGAGTATGGAAGCGGAACATCCGCACAAGTAATACGTAAAACTGGCGCATCTAAATAATCGAATGCTTTTTTCTGAACCATGAAGGCGATTTCACCTGAAAGTGATGCCAATGGCCAAGCTTCTTCAACAACAACCAAACGGTTGGTTTTCTTAACAGATTCGATAATCGTGTCGTAATCGATTGGGCGAACAGTACGTAAATCGATAACTTCTACGTTGATTCCTTCTTTAGTTAATTCTTCTACAGCTGGATTTACCACGCGGGTTAACATTTTACCGAAGGTTACGATGGTTACATCTGTACCTTGTTTGGTTACATTTGCTTTACCAAATTCGATGTAATATTCTTCTGCAGGCACATCGCCTTTATCGCCGTACATTACTTCCGATTCCATGAAAATAACTGGATCTGGATCAATAATAGCTTGTTTTAATAGTCCTTTTGCATCGTAAGGAGTGGATGGAACTACAACTTTTAAACCTGGCGTGTTTGCAAACCAGTTTTCGAAGTTTTGAGAGTGTTGTGCACCTAATTGACCAGCGTTACCTGTTGGGCCGCGGAAAACCATTGGGCATGAGAACTGACCACCACTCATTGATAAAATTTTAGCAGCACCGTTAATAATTTGATCGATAGCTACTAATGAGAAGTTGAAAGTCATGAACTCCACAATTGGAATAAGGCCTGCTGTTGCAGCACCAGTTGCAATACCTGCGAAACCAAGTTCGGCAATCGGGGTATCGATAATACGTTTTGCACCAAATTCATCAAGCATGCCCTGACTTACTTTGTACGCTCCGTTATATTCTGCTACTTCTTCACCTAATAAAAAAACGCGGTCATCTTTGCGCATTTCTTCTTGCATGGCTTCACGTAGTGCTTCTCTAAATTGGATTTCTCTCATTGTAAATTTTAATAACGGTGGCAAATATAATTATTAATCGTTACCAAACCAAAGGGAATTAAACCTCTATTTTGTAATAATTATGGTTGATAATGGTGATTTTTAAGGCTTTTTGTAGCGTGCTTGTAAGTGTGTTTCACATTAGCTAAAATAATATTTTGTAATGCTTCAGCTAAGCTTGTGTTTGTATCAGGTTTTGGGTTTTTCTCGAAATACTTTTATCAAAAAAAAGAATTATAAATTTTCTAAATCATTAATATCCTTTGCTCTGGCAGAAGACTTTTTTGCGGTTAACAAATCTTCGTAATTTATCGTTCGTATAATTAAATCATCTTCTTCAAAGAAAACAGCATTTGTATAGCATTCCTCAAAATTTAATCCTTTTACCATGATCATTAAATCAATAGAGGTTGGAGGCCGACCAAAACTAAAAACTTCCCAGTCAGGATGGTTTAGGAAGTTTTCCTTTGTCATGTCAAAAACTGGCATGCCAAATTGATAAAACGCATTAAATATTTTCTTGTAATTTTCTTCCGTTCTTTCCACCCATATATCCATGTCGCCTGTAGTTCTTGAATATCCATGAAGAATTACGGAATAGCCACCGACAAGGATATATTTAACATTATTTTGATTTAGTGCCTGAATAATTCTCTAAAATCGTCGTTGAAAATATTGCCCATTACTTTCTGGTTCGAACTGAAAATATTGATTTATCCATCTTAGGAGGGCAATTTTCAGTATAATTATAAGCAACACTATTCAAGTAGTTGGCAATTTTTAAACGTTCTTGCCACGATAGATTTTTATAAAAAATTCTATCAGCTTTACTTGCTTCCTCCGCACTTTGAGCCTTGAATGCTGTTCTGTCTAAACGGTACATAGTCAAATATAAAAATATTAAAATCTGATTTAGTGATTCGGATTCAATAATCCATAAATCTCACTATCTAAAAACTGGCCCCTGAAATAGAAATCTTGTTTAAAGTGAGCCTCTTTTACGAAACCATGTTTCATAAGCATCTGCCTTGAAGCGTCGTTTTCTGTATTGATATTTGCTTTAATGGTATGCAGATTTATGTCTTCAAAGCCGAAATCAATTGTTCTCTTTAGCGCTTCTGATATTATTCCTTTTCTCCAGTAGTCTGGATGTAGCATGTAACCGATTTCTGCCCTATGGTTGGCAAAATCGGTTCTCCAATATCCAATAGAACCAATCATTTCGTCAGGATTTTCTTTTGATGCAATTACCCAAGCCAAATTATCACCATTTTCGAAACCTTGATTTAAGGTGGTGATAAATGTTTTAATCTCCAATAAGTCTTGAGGTCTTTCTCGGTCGATGTATTTCATTACCGTTTCATTTGTACGCATGGCGAATAGGGTTTCGGCATCGGATAACGAATGTTCTCGAAGAATTAATCGTTCGGTTTCGAGTATTGGAAATTGGGTGAAGTTGAGGGTAAGCATTTTTAAATTTAAGAGATTAACCGCAAAGAGGGCAAAGTTTTTCGCAAAGAAAATGAAGTTAAGGGTTCTACCACTGAGCACATAGAGTTTTCACAGAGAAAAAATGAGATTTACTTTTCAGAAACCAACTCAGTGTTCTCTATGCCTTTTCTTTGTGTGCTCTGTGGTTAATTTTCTTCGTTTTCTTTACCTATTTTCTTCTCTTTCTTTGCGGTTAAAAATTTACCTCCCAAAAAGTGTTGTATAAATTGAGTAAACATAATTTCCCGAGTTCTGACTTGCCCTGAAAGGAATGCTATAATCGAATAATTCTTTTAACTTTTCACGTAAAGCATTTAAGAATAATTGCTTCTCTGATGCTAAGAATTCCCCTTTAAGCAGGCCACCTTTTCCCGTAAAATGAATCCCGTCGGTACTCATGGTCTTAACAACATAAAGATTGGGTTCTACATTTTCGTTTTTAGAAATTTGCTCATAAACGTGCGTGTAAAAAAGGGTTTGAATAAGCGCTTTATTAATGTAGCCGCAATCCGTATCAAAACATTCTTCTATAAACGAATATTTAAGCTTATCGCCACCGGTTTTGTAATCTACAATTCTATAAACGCCGTTTTTTAAATCAACACGATCAATTATGCCGTAAAGTTTAATTTGCTGATCTGTACCGTTTGCTTCGAAATTGAAGCTGACGTTTCCTTTTTGTTCCAGGCCAATAAGTGTAAAAGGCGCATCCTCTGTATCTTGTTTTAATACAATATTGATGTACTCGTTTACAATGGCGAAAACAATTTTCTCCATGCCATTTAGTTTGATGGTTTTGGCTAGTCGCTTTACATGTGTTAAACGAATTTCTTTGGGTTCTTTTTTATCGCCATACAGACAATCTGCAAAGCCTTCTAAAATTAATTCCGGAATATCTTTTCTCTTTTCTTTTATTCTTTCTGCTGTAATTTCTGGCGATATGATGCGCAACTGTTCGTAGAATTGCTCCATGGCATAATGTAGAATTAAACCCACTTTATAGGCTTCTACGGTCTCTTCAACTTCTTTTGGCTCTTCAATTCCGGCAATATACTTGTAAAAGAAATCAATCGGGTTGGAGATGTAAGTCGTTAAGGCAGATGCAGAAAGATACTTTTGGCCTGATAAATATTTATTTAGAACTGCCTGTACCTTTTCAGATTTCACAACCACTTCTTCCCGTTTCAATTCTGTTTTAACAGCAAGTTGAAGCTCCTGATGATTGAAATCGAATCCGCTTTCATACTCCAGTTGCTTAATAAATCTCGATGGTTCGCCACTATTACTTTCATCAGTTAAACTGTTGTACACAAAATCTAAGTTTTGTGCTCTTTGAATTAAGCGATAAAACATGTAAGCAGAAATGGCATCTTGATTTTCGAGTACTGGCAAGCCATAAACCCGCCTCAAACTATCGGGAATAAACGTTGTAGCTGTCGATGCTTGTGGAACAATCCCCTCATTTAAACCCAGAATTATCACTCGGTCGAAGTTTAGATTTCTACTTTCCAGCAAACCCATAATTTGAATGCCGCTTAAGGGATCACCCTCCAAAGGCACAGCAACATCTGCCAAAGATTTTTGGATCAGTGAAAGCACAAAACTCAGTTCAATTTCCTTATTGTATTTATCGATGTGATGTTGCAAAGTATCCTGCAAGCGATTAAGCTCCTGAATGGTTTTACCAAACAACTCGGCGTCAATTCTTTTCAAACTTTTGCTTGCAAGTTCACGATGGAGAACATAATCCAGCAAATCATTCAAAATACTCACTGCGTTTGTCGTCGAATCTATAGGTTCAAAAAACTTAGCTAACAAACCGCCTTGTCGCGTTAGGCGCTGGTATGGGATTTCTGCAAGCTGCTCCTTAATTAATGCATCGATAATTTTCGGACGCATAATTTCACTAATTCCAGTTAACGGATGTGATAAAAACGCCTCTACGGTTTGGTACTTTACTGTTTGTTTTGCGCTCAGTTCCGATTGTACAGTTAACCATAGATCGGTAAGGCCATATAATGCAGAGTTAGCCAAAACAAAACCCATGGTAATATTTACATCAATTTTCTTGCTTTCTATTGTTGATGGAATGGTTTGCATCAACGGAATAAGCAAGCTTTCATCAGCCAAAATAATTGCTGTTGAAGTAATGGGTTGATTGTTTACAGCAAGTTCTTTTTCCTTAGCCAGCAATTCATTCACAATTTTGGCCTGTGCCGTTTGCCCTTGCACTTTAAAAACATTTACCGCTCTTGATGATGTTTTGATGAAGCCGGTTTCAGTTGATAATTGATTTATCAAACCAATTTGTCTTAAGTTTCTTCTCAAAAACAATCCCGACTCCTGCATCTCATCTTCCAGGTAGTAACTGTCCGTATCGAAATAAAAAATGGCTTTTTCTTCGTCTTGCCAACGTTTAAAAGCCTTTGCTTCGGCTTTGCTTAGTGCATTAAAACCAATAAAAACAAGCTTTTTGCCCGTGTATTTAGAAGTAAAATCGATTTCGTTTGTGCCCTCGCCGATGTTTTTATACAAGCGGGCCATGGTAATAAAATCTTTAGCTTTTAGTTGTCGATGAAATTCATTGTATAGCATCGGCATTCTATGCCACATTTTGATAAACAATTCCTGCTGTTTTTTAAATTTCCCTTCGGAGTAAGACTGCCAGAACTGCGATAAAAACGCTTTTTGTTCTGTGGTTAAAAAATCAAACTGCTGGTTAATTACAGCAATATCTTCGAGTTCGGTAAAAAGCCGGTTAGCATCAACCAAATCATTATCTATCTGACTAAAATCGCCCAAAATTATTCGGGCAATGTTGTGGAACTTTGCAATAGAGGGAAGTTTTTCAATGCCTTCATTCTTTAAAAGCTGAATGTAGCAATCGTAAAGGGTAAAAAACTGCGTGTAATGGTCGGCGATTTTTAGATGTGTCGCTTCTGCAAAAAACTCTGAAACGGTGTAAAAAGACGGACTCCAAAATGGTTTTTGATAAATATCGGCGAGGTGCTTCTGTAAATAGGCTGTCGGGCGTTTATTGTTAAAAACAATTGCGCAGTCTTGCAAATTTTGACCAAACTTAGCTACTAAATCTTCGGCAACTTCTTGTAAAAACGGGTTCATATATTTCTTAAACAGCTTTTAGTTTTCCTAATGTGGCATAAAATAAGTACGATTTTACATGCTCATATCCCATTGCTTCAATTAAGTTTTTGTAATTGGTAATTTGCGCAATGTGAGTTTGGCTTTCTTCGGCAGTAAATTTATAGTCGATGATAGAAACCTGCTTTCCATTTAGCACCAATTTATCCGGACGATAAGTTTTTCCATCTATCCCGATTATTGATTTTTCATTAATTTGGTTTGCGTTCTGACTTAGCAAGGCGCTCAATTCCGGGTGAGCCAAAACCGATGATGCCTGTTTAATGTAATCATCCTTCTCTTCTTCGAGTATCAATCCCTCCAAAATTAATTTCTCAACGATGTCTACAATTTCATCAGCTTTATTTACTTCAGCTAAAATTAAATGCAAGTTGCTCCCTTTCTTGCCAGATCTGGTAATATTATCTATGTATCGTTGTGGCCGGTTCTCGCTTTCCTCGTAAACATCTTCCAACCTATCGGCGGTCGGATAAGTGATTAAGGTTAAAGCTTTTAAGCTTTCCATGCCGTCTCCTTTAGTTGAAAAGCTGCCGATTTGAATTTCATCCGTCTGTTCAAATTCTTCTGCGTAAGCGCTAAAAACCGCATCGCCGATATGGCTGAGCGACGGCTTTTTTTTGCCGGCGAAAGAAATGTAAATGTAATCCTTAGCTCTTGTGGTGGCTACATAAAGGCTGTTTAAGGCGTCCATATAATTCATCAAAAGCTCTTCGAGATAATATTTGGCCACGCTGGACCCTTTTAAAGTACCGGTAAATTGAAGCGGAATGCTTTGCAAATCTTCGTAAGGTGTTCCCTCCATTGGCACCCAAAAAGCACTATTTGCTTTTCCCCCTAATGGCCATTCGCAAAACGGAATAAATACAGCCCTAAATGCCAGACCTTTGGATTTATGGATGGTCATTACCTGTATTGCGTTTGCAGTTTCAGGTGATGGCAGATTTTTGTTATGTCCCTCTTCTTCCCACCATTTTAAAAATGAAGAAATGCCTTTTTCTCCCTGTCGAGATGCTTTGTTTGTTAAATCCCTGAAAGCTAAAAGGTAAGGTAAAAAGGGGTTAATTCCATTCTTTTGGTAAGTATCGAGCTCGAAAGCGGCAATTATTTTTTCTATCAACTCTGAAACGGGCAATGCCATCCAAGTTTTGTAATTGAGGCAAAAATCTGCAGGCAAAACATGTTGCAGATGCTCCATTGATAAATCTTTTAAGGCAAAATAGTTGTCGCCATTAATAGGTTTTTCGTGCAACTGTGCATATAAAGCAATGCAATTTGCCTTATATAAAGCGGAATTCGCCGGACTTACAATTAGTAATTTTAAGAGATTGATGATAAGCTTAATGGCCGTACTGTTGGCAATTTTTAAGGCTTCGCCTGAAATTACATCCAAACCAGCTTCCATTAAAGCATTAACAACTTCCGTCGCTTCGGCATTTGAACGCACCAAAATCCCTATTTCGCGTTGCTGATAATTTTTTTCGTTCAAGAGAAGATTTACTTCTTTTAACATTTCTGCCAAAGAAGCCTCCTTTTTACTCTCAGGCTCGGTATCGGTTACAATGGTTTCTACAATGCCGTCGATATTTGTTTTAGGTTTATCAAACTCAATTTTCTTAATTTTGATAACCCCGCCTTTTGTAGTTTTCGGGTGGGTATTTTGTTCAACCCCTTTGTAAATATTGGTAATAATATTATTGTACTGATTGTCTTGATGATTCCAAAAATTGCTCAGTAACTCGTCATCCGATGGAATTTCTCCATTGATTTTATCCTGCAGAAGCACAGCCAATTTTTGGTAAAGCTGATTGTTGAAATTGATAATTTCTTCGGTGCTTCTGTAATTCTCCGGCAGCTTATCTTCAAGAATATTGTGGTCTCCTAAATCTGCTTTAGCTTTTTGATGCAATAATTTATAATCGCCGTCTCGCCATCTGTAGATAGATTGTTTCGCATCACCAACGATTAAATGATCATGCAGTTTTCCGTTATGGGTAGAAACTGCATTGTCAACCAATGGGAAAAAACTGTCCCACTGGTTACCTGAAGTGTCTTGAAATTCATCAAAAAGAAAATTACGATATCTGTTGCCCATTTTCTCCCAAATAAAAGATGGGTTTTCATTTTTGGTTTTTACCCCATTTTCATCAACAGGATTTGTGATTCCATTTAATAGCTTTTGCGCATCGCTGATTAAGAGCGTTTCATTTTCTTCGCGATACGCTGTTAGCAGAACCGCTATCTCTTGCATTAAACGTAAGAAATAACCATTTTTTATGAATGCTTTTGCAAGCGTGTAATCGCCGATCCCTGCATTGTATTCTTTCACCAGTTTTTTGATAAATGGATTAAGTTCATCATAAAGGCCATTAGTTTTCCCTTTTTTAAACCATAAATCAGGATTATCAATAAGTTTTTCGATGGCAATAACACCTTTATAATCACCATTGATTATTCTTTGAAGTTGATGAAGCTGACTGGTTTTCGTTTTATTAAGTAAATCTAAATCCTCCGTAGATAATTCGAAAACCTGCTGTGTATCTAACGCCAAATCTGCGATGGTTTCTTCAAATTGCCTGATTAGATTTTTAGAGAAATCGATGTATTTTTTGAAAACGATATCTGTATTCTCAGGTCCGAAACTGTTTACAGCAAGTTCAAAAGATGAGAATTTATCCTTAAAAACTTCGCCAACCAGTTTTAAAAGTTCCGCATTATAGTTCCACGATTTGTTGTTGCTAATTCTATCTAAAGCTAATTCTACAACCCATTGCAACAAATTATCTCTTTCATCGAGTAGTTTTTCCAATTTTGTGGTGAGTTCCTTTTTCACCTTTTCAGTATTCATTTCCAAACTATAGCCACTTTCCAAGCCTAATTCAAAAGCAAAACCACGAATAACTTTCTGTACAAAGCCATCAATCGTACTCACCGAAAACCGGCTGTAATCATGGAGGATTTTTCTATAGATCGCATCGGCTTTTAGTTTTAATCTTTCCGCGTTCAGGTCTGGGTGCGATGCCAGAACTAGCTGCCGATAGTCTTCAATTTTTCTTGATGTATCGCCTTTAGCAAAGCCAAGCAGAACCTCTAAAATCCGTGTTTTCATTTCTTCGGTAGCCTTGTTAGTAAAGGTTACGGCTAAGATTTCGCGGTATTTGTTATCGCTACTGAATAGCAAAGTGAGGTAATGGGCAGTTAAACTGAACGTTTTACCGGAACCGGCAGAGGCTTGAAGAATTTTTACGGGCTGGAGCATAAAGTGATTTCGTTTCGGAATTTTAAACTTACAACAATTTAAAATTTTCCCGAAATCATGATATCAACAATCTTCGAGATTTGAGTCACTTTTTGCTGCTCCCGATTCGTTATCCAGGGAAAGCAATATGGCTAGGAACTTTTCTTTTTCTTAGCCAATGTTTTATGACTGATCCTTGCAGGTCTTTCTGCCATCTCAATTTTCAAGCCCAATAAATCGCGGATTACTACCGATGCGCAAGCACCACCAAAGGCAGCAGGAAGATAGGAGACTGTTCCATAAGCCGAACGTTTGAAATTACTTCCATCGGTCATAATCATGGAATTTTTGTCCATTTCTTCGGTAGAAAAAACGGCCTTAATTTTATCTGCGCCAACCAATTTGTTCAATCTTTTACGAACATAACTGGCAAAAACACATTGATAAGTATCAGGAAGCATGGTAATTCTTATTTTAGTCGGGTCCATTTTGCCGCCGGCACCCATGGAGCTTACAATCGGAATGTTCTTTTCTAAAGCAGTAGAAAGTAAAGTAATCTTCGGCATTACGCTGTCGATACAATCCATAATGTAATCGAATTTTAACTCCAAAATCTCCCTGCATTTTTCGGGCGTGAGAAAAGTATTTACAACGTTCAATTTCAAATGCGGATTTATAGCTAATAAACGCTCTTCCATAATCTCAGCTTTGCTAACCCCATGATTTGTTGCCAAGGCAGGCAATTGTCTGTTACGGTTTGTCGGGTCAACCACATCGCCGTCTACGATTGTCATTTCACCAATGCCCGAACGGCAAATAAATTCGGCAGCAAAAGAACCTACGCCACCCAAGCCGATAACCAAAACGTGTTTCGATTGCAGTTTATCAATTCCTTCATTCCCAATTAAAAGAGCAGAGCGTGAGAGCCAACTTGTATCAGACATTTTGCTTAGTTTTTTGCCACAGATAAAAAGGATGAACACAGATATAATTTTTCAAATCTGTGTTGATCGGCCAACCTATGGTTAATTTATTTTTTGTTGCCACTGAAATAGCGATTAACACAGAAGTTTTTCTGTGGAACTATGCTTCGCGGCAAATATTTACTCTTAAAAAATTAGACAATATAATCAGTGTTTATCTGTGTCCATCTGTGGTTTATTACAACAAATTTAATTTCTTCCAGTCCGCAAAAATACGGGCTTTCATCTCATCAACCGAACATTTTTTTAAATTAACAGCCGCCTGATAGATTTCTTCGATAGGCATTACGGAACTATCTGTTTCTAAAAAAAAATTATCAGTATTTTGAATCAGTTTTGCGGCACCTGAATCCGTTCGTAAAATAGATGCTCCAAAAGATAGCAGAAATCCTTTAGAAATTAATTGTTTTCCGAGTTCTTCATTCTTATTAAAACCGTGTATTATCATCGGAACGCTCACTTTCAGTCTTTCCTTAATCTCGATCAATTCTGCAAAACCTTTTACGCAGTGAAGTATAATTGGTTTCTTCAAATCCTCCGCAAGCGCAATCTGTCTTTCTAAAATGATAACCTGATTGGATAAGTTTTCGCCCCGCAACTTGTCTATTCCGCATTCACCAATCATTTCAACGTTTTGCTGCCGGGCTTTCGTTTTCAGATTTTCCATTTGAATTTCAAGTTTATCGAATCTGGCAAACCAAGGGTGTAAGCCTACTGATATAGGAGTAGAGCAGGTTAATGGATATAAATTATCATCGGTTAGCGATAAACTCAAAATCTGCTTTACATTCTGTTTTAATATAGGCCGATGAGTATGAATATCAAGATATAGCATTAATGAAAGTTAAAATGTATCCGCTCTGTAAAGAATTTAATTATAATCTATAAAATTAGTAGACTTTGTTAAATTTGTAGCATCATTCTAAAAAAAATCATGAAAAAGATATTAGTATTATTAACGGCTGTATTTATTTCGAGTGCAGCATTTAGTCAGGAAAAAGCTCCGGGCGTGCATATTTACAACCCTGAGGCAAATGCATTAGCTGATTTAAAGGCCGCTACAGAAAAGGCCGCCAAAGCCAATAAACATGTTTTAGTTCAAGTTGGTGGAAATTGGTGCAGCTGGTGTATCGCTTTTCATAACCTGGTTGATACAACTGCGGTGCTAAAACAAACTATTAACGATAACTATGAATATGTTTTAGTAAACTGGGATAAAGATCATCATAACGATGAGGCGATGAAATATTTGGGATTTCCCAATCGTTTTGGTTATCCGGTTTTCGTTGTTTTAGATGGAAAAGGGAAAGTGTTGCACATCGAAAACTCTGCTTATTTAGAAACTGATGAAATTGGGGCAAACGGCAAAAAGAAACTTGGTCACGATGTGAAAAAAACAATTTCATTCTTAAAAGGATGGACTGTTGCCGCAGTTAATCCTGAAACATATAAGCCTAAAGCGAAGTAAGATAGAGGTAAAGATCTGAGGCGGAGGGCAATATCCAACCGCAAAATGAAGCCGCAAATTTTCAGATATTAATCTGCTAATCTGCGGCTTTTTTCTTAGTCGTCCGAATCGTCTCCATCATCTTTTAAGTCATCTACATTTAATTCGTAAGATGCTCTTGATGCTTCGTCGGCTTGTTCCAACAAACCTTTATCGTGTTCAATGTTGGTATCATCGCCATCTAATTCGTTAATGTTTTCTGTATCGTCCTCTCTGCGTAAAGCATCGTTCGGATCGTTCGAATAATCTTCGTCTTTTGGGTCTATCATAACTTTGAGTTTTATAATTAGATAATGATTTAGACGAGAGAATTGTTTTAAGTTTTTAGCCGAAGCTTCAAAGCTATCGTCATTTCGACCGAAGTGGAGAAATCCTTGTACACAAATTCAGTGCAAAGATTTCTCTATTTCGCTACGCTCCAATCGAAATGACGGGCCGGCTATACGTCTTTTATGCAAGGTTTGGGAGCAATTTACAACCCATCGCCAAACTTATAATTTGGCAAAATGCTTACAGGTAATTTGCCTGTTGGCACCAAACGATTATTAATTACCGCGGCTGCTGAAATTTGCATATAATCCTCTTTCTGATAACCGATAACCAAGCCTTTGCTATTTTCTAGGCCAGGTAATCCCGCCAGGTTGTAAGGGTTTGCGAACAAAGCAAAAACAGCATTTTTAGTGGTTAACTCTTTTATAAAGTTTTTCACGCCTGCATTTAAAGGAATATTATTTCCGGGCCTTGCTCTGCTATCGTGGATGCCTACAATTACCTGATCAAAAGCTCCAATTTCGCGAGCAATATTCGAAATCTGAGTTGCTGAAGCATCTTTATCCAATACATAATAAACCGAGTTGTAAAAACCTTTGGAAATCTCTTTCTGAAATCTCGTAACCGACGGAACACCAATACTAATAATCGCTGTTCTTCTAATCGGAATCATATTTTTGATGTAATCTTTACCTTTTAATAGAGTAACGGAAGCATTAGCCAATTCCTGAACAAGCGCATTGCTTGCATTACGGTTTACACCCGCCACAATGCCTTGAGTAACAACGGTGTCGCGTTTGTTTAAGCCAGCCCAATATTTTGCGGTCAGAATTTTTCGCACACTTTCATCAATGTTTTTCATCTCAATTCTATCCTGGCGCACCGCCTTGCGGACCAAATTAATCGCTCGCTCGCTATTCTCCGAAAGTTCTAAAATGTCATTCCCCGCAATTATTCCCAGCAAGTCGGCCTCTCCGTTTTTAAAATATTTAACAACACCCTTCATGTCCATTGCGTCAGAAATAATTAAGCCTTTAAAGCCCAACTTCTCCTTTAAAATGCCCGTAACAATTGGCTTTGAAAGGGTCGACGGCAAATTCGGCGTATTATCCAAAGATGGAATGTTCATGTGTGCAATCATAATGCCTGATGCACCCTGTTTAATTAATTCCTTAAAAGGATACATTTCCAAACTATCTAAACGGGCAGCGCTAAAAGTAAGCTGAGGCAAATCGTAGTGAGAATCAACATCCGTATCACCGTGACCGGGGAAATGTTTTAATGTTGTTAATAAGCCACCATCCTGCATCCCTTTCATATAAGCTGCAGTTTTCGTGGCAACATTGTATTTATTTTCTCCGAAAGAACGATAGTTAATTACAGGGTTTTTGGCATTGTTGTTAATGTCTGCATCGGGCGCCAAATTCATTTGCATACCCATTCGCTTAAAGTCTTTGGCAACTTCCTGCCCCATTCTATAAATCAAATCTTTGTTCTGGATGGCACCTAAAGTCATCTGGTAGGGGAAAGAAATTGTACTGTCTAAACGCATACCTAAGCCCCATTCGCCATCATTGGCAACAATTAACGGCACACGACTCACTTTTTGATAAGCATTTGTTACAGCCGCTTGTCTGCCGGGTCCGCCCTGAAAAAAGATAACACCTCCAAGCTGCTCTTTCTTAATTACCATCCCAACCGAGTCAGAATATTTTTTGCCCAGATTGGTATGCGCCCTAACAAAGAACATTTGCGCAATGCGTTCTCTACGGTTCAATTTTTTAAAAACTGAATCAACCCATTTAGGCTGATTGGCTAGCATTTCTAAATAAGATTGTTTTTGTGCACTTGCCGAAAATGTTGCAATGCAGGTAATTATAACCAGGAATAGATTTTTTTTCACGTTGTTTTATTGTGACGGCTAAATTAATAAGTAATAATTGAATAAAACAAAAACCAATCCAAGTAATCGATTTAATACAGTAGGTTGTATGGCAATGTTAATTTAACTTAAGTTATCGATGATGTTTCCAATTTTCTTTGAAAACGAACGTTCATTAATTCTTCGGTAACATCAGTCCCGCTGTCGCTATAGTCCCGATGAAATATCGGGAGCTGCCGCTACCATCGGGTTTAATTAACAAAGTAAATGCATCAAAGCCAGAGGAAGGCGCTCTTAATTAAATTCTACAACGCTGGTTTGTTAAAAACTTAAAACATAATGTATAGCCATCGGTTAATATAATAGCGCTTTGCAAAAATGTTTAACTAAATTCTAATAACCATGAAAAATGTAAGCACACCGAAGAACAATCCTACCACACAAGGAGGTTCTATAGCAGACAGAGCTAACCACGATGTTAAAGTTGATAAGAAAATTCAGGGGATTACAAATGGCGGCGGCCAAAGGTCAGACCAGACGTCGAATAAAGACAATCAGCGTAAAGTTGATAATAAGAAATAGCGTAACAGATGATGTGAAATGTAAGATGTGTTTAACTTAAGTAACATCATACATTTCACATCTTTTTTTGAAACTTTACGATGGTTCATTTGCCAACGCTATAATATCTTTCCCCTCCAAAACCTTCCTTTCATTATTGTGGCTCAAAGTATTTATCATCGCATTACCAAGTTCAATCATTCTACAAAACCCGTTCGGAAATAGCTTTCTTCCGACAGGAAACAGCCAGTTAATATATTTATAAAACTTGTGGGCAAATTTTTGCTCTTTGATTGGTTTAATAAATCCAGGCCTAAAATTAAAAACCTGTCCAAAAGGCAATTTCATCAAGTCATTTTCAGTTTTACCCTTTACTTTCTGCCAATTTAATTTGCCATTCTCATTTGTTCCGCTTCCTGAAACATAACAGAAAGTCATATTGTCATTTAGTCTGCTCAATGTTTCAGCAACATGCATCGTAAGTGTGTATGTCATTTTGTAATATACCTCATCGCTAGCGCCAACAGAAGTTATTCCCAAACAAAAGAAACAAGCGTTATAGCCTTTCAATTGGTTTTCAACTGTCGAAAAATCAAAAAAATCCTGATGGATAATTTCCTTCAGTTTCGGATGTACATATCCACAGGTTTTACGATTAATAACTAAAACCGAATTAATTTCAGCACTATTAAGGCACTGAATTAGAACACCTTCGCCAACCATTCCTGTGGCACCTGTAATAATTACATTATTTTCTGCCCTCGTTTTTCCCATAGAATGACACGTTATTTTTAAACTAACTGCTAAAGTTAATCTTTGTTTGGCTTAATAAAATCCGAAAAGCTTTTCTTTACATACATAAGTATTTGGTAATCGTTCATTTTGCGAATTTCGGCGGCAGATGGACGATATTTCAGAATAAAACTTCGTAAAGAATCGCCTTCGAGCTTTGTAATTGAGGCTATTTCTTCTGCGTCGAATCTATGGTCGACGTACTTAGTTTCTTCTTCTTTTAACTGTACTTTCTTTAGCTTGGATATAGACGATTTGTTTTTTGTAAGCAGACCAATTGTTTTTAAAACATCGAAGCTCAGGATGGATGATGTTGAATTCGACACCAGGTTAGAACCGAAAGTTGGATGGCGCAAACCTTTTTTTACAACAACGTCTTTAATGGTTGGGGCCTTGTATGCGAAAACATTTGCAAAGTCCTTTCTCATCTTTAATGAATCGGCAAGATAGTCTCGTTTCGAGAAAATAAGAACATCATTTAGGTTTATAGAAGATGGTTTAAGGTAAACGGTAAAATCTTTAAAACTGTTGTTTAAGTTTAGATCGTAATCTTCGTAACCTAGTTTTTTAAATCCGACAATTTCAACGGAAGCATTTTTTTTGAATGAAAATTTCCCTGTACCAGTTGTAATTATGGTTAGCTTGTTATAGGTTATAATCACATTATCTATCGGTAATTTAGTATTATAATCTAAAACCTGACCATTAATTTGTTGGGCAGAAATTTTACTCGTTACCATAATCAGTAAAAACAGTAAGTAGATTTTCATTATCCGATTAGCTTTTAGCTAAAATAAAATATAATTACCCGGCGATTAAAAGTTTAACAGAAGTTAACTATCAATCGTGTTCTTGTTACAAAAAAAAAGGTCCCGATTTGCATCGAGACCTTAATGTTCTACCGCATTGTAGGCGGTTTCATTTGATAATCATAAGGTGGTTGTGCACCAAGTAAATTTTGTACGAAATAATCCCATCTTCTCCTCATCATGTAAGGTGAGTAAGCACCGTAACCGTGTGCGCTATTCGGGAAAATTACCAGGTCGAAAGATTTATTTGCTTTTTCCAAAGCCTCAACAACCAATAAAGTATTATAAGGCGGCACGTTATCATCCATCATTCCATGAACTAGCATTAATTTTCCTTTTAGGTTTTTCGCATAATTCTGGTTTGCCTGCGCTTCGTAGTCAGCATTTTCCACCAAGCCATTGTAGCGTTCGCCCCAATCATCCTCATAGTTTCTGTTCTCATGGTTTCCTGATTCAGAAATACCAACTTTGAAGAAATCAGGGTAACGGAACATTGCTGTAGCAGTTGCAAAACCTCCGCCCGAGTGCCCCCAAATTCCAACTTTGGTTGTATCCATCGGGTATTTCGCAGAAAGTTGTTTAATTGCGGTAATCTGATCAGGCAAAGTATTTTCAGCCATGTTACCGTAGCTCATATCATGAAAGCTCTTAGAACGGTTAGGGTTACTCGTGCCTTCCATTACAACAACGATAAATCCTAATTCTGCTAAACATTGGTTATCTCCACGAGATGCAGCAAACGACCAGCTGCCAACGCTTCCGCCCTGCGGACCAGGATAAATGTAATCGATAACAGGGTATTTTTTGTTTGCATCCATTTTGGTAGGTGTAAATACCAAACCGTAAATATCTGTCTTGCCATCAGCAGCTTTAAGTGAAACGGGCGTTGGAGCTTTCCATCCTGTTGCGGCTAATCTCGAGACATCAGTTTTTTCCAATTCGGTAATTAATTTGCCATCCATGCTGCGGAAAACGCTAACAGCAGGAACATCGGGCTGAGAATAAGTGTCAATAAAATATTTTCCTGAAGGAGATATTGAAACCATATGATTTCCCTCTTCAGGGGTTAAATCTGTAAGTTTTTTTCCGTCGAAACCAATTTTATAGAAATGCCCGAAGTAAGGATTTTTTTTGTCTTGTCCATTTGCTATAAAATAAAGTGTACGGGTTTTTTCATCAACTTTAAGCAAACGGGTAATCACCCAGTTTCCTTTTGTAATTTGGTTTTTTACTTTGCCTGTTGTTGCATCGTATAAATATAAATGCCCCCAATTATCTCTTTCAGAATACCAAAGAATCTCTTTTGTTGCAGGCAAATACCTCCAGTTAATGGCGCCTTGGCCAGATTCAAATTGTGTTTTAACGGTTTCTTCAAAAACCTCGCGAACAGCACCTGTTTCGGCGTTGGCGATACGGAACTTTTCGTTTTTATGGTCTCGTGATGTTGATACGAAAGCAACTTCAGAGCCATCCGCTTTCCAATCAATATCATCAAAAGTTCCGCTGCTCGAAATGTCATCGCTTAAAGTAGCGCGGTGAGGGTCTGCCGGAATATTTAATGAAATTACTTTCGGGTTTTCTACATCAATAACAACTCTTCTTATCGTTGCAATTTCTTTATCGCCGGGTAATGGATATTTCCATGCACTAAGCTTTGGCGAACCTACATTTGTAGTAACCAAATACATATCTTTCGAATTGCGTTGGTCTTGCTGAAAGGTTGCGATCTTTTTCGAATCAGGCGACCAGCGTAAGATTGCACCATCACTGTGCTTCCAGCCTGCATTATCAGTTGCGTAGCCGTAATCTTTAACGCCATCGGTTGTTAACTGCGTTAATTTGCCAGAGGCGATGTCTTTAACATAAAGATTATAATCTTTAATTAATATTGATTTTTTACCATCGGGAGAAACAACTTCGCCACGGGCACCGCGACGAAAATTTTGTGCGCCGCCACCTGCGCTTTTGTACTCAGTAGTTAACGTTTTTGTTTTCTTTAAAGGGTCTACCAAAAAAGTTTGTTCGCCGTTGGCTGTTCTGGTTGTGTACCAAAATTTATCTCCTTCGAGCCAGTTCGGTTGCGAAAATGTATGGTCGATATATTTCGCAGTATTGTAGCTCAGAAAACTTTCGGCATGTTCGTAATCTTTCGCCGTAAGCGAACTGCCTTGCTGAGCATTAGCTGTAACCGCTATTGCACAGGCAGCTACAGATAGTAAATATTTATTCATATTCTGTTTGTTCTTTGCGATAAAATTAATACTGTTTTGGCATTTGAAATTATCTTATCAATAATAATACATTAACCGCCGTGAATTGGAAATAATTAAGAGCTATTCTGAGGGTTTTTCTTTTTTGTCGGTTTTTTTTGGCGTTTCCTTGCCAGTATAAACGTGTATGTCTTGCTGAGGAAAAGGAATTTCTATCGATGCAGATTTAAATGAAGAATCTATAGCTAAAATAAGGTCACTTTTTGTCGGCATATAGTATTTTAGATCGCGAACCCAATAAAGAATTCTGATTTCGATTGAACTGTTGGCAAATTGATTAAAAAATACAGCCGGAGCGGGATGCTTATAGATACGTTCATCTTCGTCTAATAAATCGAGAATAATTTGTTTCGCCAGGTTTAAATCAGTTCCGTAGGCCACACCCAACAACAATTCAATTCGCTTTTTACTGCCTCCTAAAGTCCAGTTTATTAAGTGGGCATTTAAAATATCGCCATTGGGAATTACTAGATCCGCACCTTCTTTTCTGGTGATAACACTACTTCTGAAACCTATTGATTTCATTGTACCCGTATGACCACCAATTTCGACAACATCGCCAACATTTACCGGGCGTTCGAAAGCGATAATTAATCCGCTTACCAGATTATTAACAATTGTTTGTAATCCTAAACCAATACCAACGCCCAAAGCACCAAGAATTATGGTAATTCGCTCCAAGGGGAAACCTGCAGCTGCCAAAGCCAAAAATAACCCTAAGCTTATAATAGTTACCCTTATCAACAACAACCAACTCCCAAGAGTTGGCTTTTTATCTTTGCTAAGTTCGTGCTTATCAGCAGCAAAAAACGAAACTATTTTTGATACGATTACGGATAAACCTATTATTACGAAGAATGAAAGCAGATTTATAATCGTAAAAGAATAATTCCCTATGGTTCGTTCGTTCAGGAAGAATTGTTGAAGCGGATCGTAAATTAAACGGAATACATAAAAATTCCGACCGAATAAAATGAACCAGCCAACGATGAGAAATAAATAAAACAAAGCAGGCACTTTCTCGCCGACCACATTAAAGTTAACATAGAAAAGTTTCCGCTCTTGTGTCGTGTAAACTCTCGACGCAAAAAATAATGCCTCATTCATTAAGCGGATTGTCCAAAGGAACAAAATCCCGATAATAAGATTTATATAGCCGCTAATTAGCAGGGTTTTTGACAAATTATACCTGCCCGAAAAATTTGCCATAACAGATAATGCCTCAAGTATGATTAATATCGCGATAAAATAAATTATCAGTTTTTCTTTAAGCTCTTTTCTATCTCCTTTGATCAATGTTATAACCCCGCATAAAATTCCTGCAACTGCCAATCCAAGCATTGCCCAGCGCTCCGTTCTCGATGCTTGTAAAATCAGGTTATCAAAACACGCGAAAATAAATAAGATAAGCATCGAAATCCAGAAATACATCCAACCATTCTTTATAAAGCCCTTAAAAATTATTGTTAGGGACAGGGCAGATATTGTCCATATCAAGGCATTTAATATAAACGGCTGGTTTATGAATGTGAACTGAAAAATGCTCACGATAATAATAATTGCAGATAGAAACGGATAGCGAAAAACCAATTGCCCGCCATAATCCTCATTTAGCAGGCCTGCCCGTACAATCATATTTTTTAGTGACTTTAAAAATATCGTTGCAGCGATAATTAATGCCACGAGTAAACAAAACTCCCAAATGTTATTTTTCAAGTAGAAGATTAGTATCAACCATCCTTTTTCTTTTGAAAATTTGACAATATCGCCAATGGGGCGTGAATACCTACTCTTATCAGTTAGATAGGGTAATTCCTGGTCGAAAATTCTCGATGAAAGGGTCTTTTGAAAACTCTCCAGTTCAACATTGCTTGAATTTAGTTTATTAACTTCAATATCAATCTTAATCTGTACTTTTCTAACATTTGTTATACTTCTTCTCAAGGCGGAGTCTATCGGGTCAAGTTCTGTAGAGAGCACAACAATTTTCTTGAGATATTCCATTGTTGAAATGGAATCGTCGGGGAAGTTATATAGCGAAGGTTCACTATTAAGTGAATCTATTTCGAAACTGAAATTAACCAAATCACGCTCTGTTTTATCCACCTGCTTCTTGCGAAGAACCATTCTGGCCAATAGTTCATCTAATATTTTAGAAGCAGTGGTTAAATTGCGATAAGTTTGTGTAGTGCCTTTGTTGGCAAAAATTCCGTCACCGGCGGTTTTATGCCAGTTTTTAACGT
>Ga0308164_10001522_pt1 | contig 26801 bp, 22 predicted proteins | sample PhyTR2_FD_201031 | JGI IMG/M metagenome (GOLD analysis project Ga0308164, IMG submission 201031) | Phyllosphere microbial communities from UC Gill Tract Community Farm, Albany, California, United States - DLSLT.R2 | ecosystem: Host-associated > Plants > Phyllosphere > Unclassified | place: USA... | reverse complement strand
TTATGCCTTGAAATCTTTATAAGTGTACTTATTTTTTCAGTCCGATTTCTCTCAAACGCTCATCAAGATATTCACCTGCAGTCATATCAGAATATACTTTCGGGTGTTCATCATCAATGCATGATTCAAGACTGGTAAGGTCCATATCAGAACGTGGATGAAGGAAAAATGGCACGGAAAAACGTGAAGTTTTCATCAGCTCCCTTGGCGGGTTAACCACCCTATGCGTAGTAGAACGTAGTTTGTTATTGGTTAAACGCTGTAACATGTCCCCTACATTTACCACAATATCAGAATGGTGGGCCTTGATTGGCAACCACTCATCATTTCTGGTCAGTACTTCAAGCCCATCGGCACTCGCACCAATCAGTAAAGTAATCAGGTTAATATCTTCATGTGCACCGGCACGGACAGCATCATCAGGCAAAGCATCCGGATTTTCAATAGGGAAATAATGTATGCCCCTCAAAATAGAATTACCATTGTGAACATGTGCATCAAAATAATCAACCGGCAGTTCCAGATAGGTAGCGATCGCCCGCAGCAGGTGCTTTCCGTTACTTTCCAGCTTTTGGTAAACTTCATTGGTGATTTCATTGAAAGCTGGGATTTCCTCCAGGAACTCGTTGTCAGGATATTGGAATTTTATAGCGTCACCATCCGTAACAGTCTGGCCAATCTGCCAGAACTCTTTTAGATCAGCTGTTTTTGCACCTTTAGCAGTTTCTTTTCCCGGGCTGGTGTAACCACGCTGACCGGCAAGCTCAGGCTTTTCGTATTTAGCCTTCTGATCAGCAGGCAAACCGAATACTGCCTGGATGTTCTCATATAATTTATCAATTAAATCCTGACTTAAACCATGATTGGTAATGGTAACAAACCCGGAATCATTGAAGGCTCTTCCAAGCTCATCGGAAAACTTTTTACGCTGCTGTTCAGTTCCGTCAATATAAGAACCAAGATCGAGGGTTGGAATATAAGGTGTAGACATATTTTGCTAGAGTTTGAATTAACCGAAATTATAAAACAATTGTTAATAAATACATATATCGGAAAATATCAGAAGATAAAAAATTAATTAACAGCATTTTAAGTTATTAACACTTTTATCAACTGATTTGTATTTATCAGGAGACTGTCAATTTAGGCCTTATTACCATAAATTCAAATCTGCTGACAGTAAGACTACGTATAACTCTGTTCAATCCAGTAAATTTGTTATTGTAAAATTGAAGCCTATAGCCAACTACCGACTTAACAAAACAACTTAAGCAAATGAAATACCTATCAATAATGATTTTAATCCTGTTATCGGTGAACACCGTTGATGCTCAGCAGAAAAAAACCCAGAAAGCTACTTTTGGCATGGGATGTTTCTGGTGTTCAGAAGCTTTATTTAACCGTTTAGCGGGCGTTACCGCAGTAAAATCGGGTTTTGAGGGAGGAAATGTCCCAAACCCATCCTATGAAGATGTATGCACAGGCACTACAGGACACGCAGAAGTGATTGAAGTAACCTACGATCCTTCTAAAATAACATATGATGAGCTCCTGGAAGTTTTCTGGAAAAGCCATGATGCCACAACGCTGAACCGCCAGGGGGCAGACGTGGGTACGCAATACCGTTCGGTTATATTTTATCATACACCTGAACAAAAAAGTGCGGCAGAACATTACAAAGCCGAACTGAACAAAACCAATGCATTGGGCAAACCAGCCGTTACTGAAATAACCAAGGCACAGCCTTTTTATGTTGCAGAAAGTTATCACCAGGATTATTTTGCTAAAAACAGCAGTCAGCCGTATTGCAGACTGGTTATCCTTCCAAAGATGGAGAAGCTGGAAAAAGTGTTTAAAGCAAAATTAAAACACTAAACATAACCTTTTAAAAAAGGGGCCTGATTATAATAATCAGACCCCTTTTTTAATATAGTCATTGGACCAAAACTACGGAAACTTCACACCTCTGTATTTGGTAACATCCACAACAGGGATACTTGATCCGTATTTAGCATTAATTGACCTGATAAACTCATTGGCCACAATCGCATAACCCATCTGTGTAAGGTGGATTCCGTCGAGCGAGAAAAGGTTACCTGTAATATATGCGTTGTTGACTGTTACCCCATTTACCATTTTCCCTGCCCCGCTATATTCTTTAAACAGCGCATTGAAATCAACAACTGGTAGTCCCTTAGCCGCTGCAACAGATTTAATCGTTGCATTATAAGAATTGGTGAAGTCGGCCACTACAGCCGCTTCCGCCTGGTCCAGTACAAATCTATTCTCGATAGGGTTTAACGGGTGAAGCCCGTAAGGCAGGCCGGCAGTAACAGTACCAATCAGATTGGCAGAGCCTAAAGTCAGCACAAAATAATCCTGCGCAGTTGCTTTCCGCGGACCAGTTGCGGTCTGGATATACAAATCAGTTACTGTAGGGGCGCTCGCCTGAACACCTCTAAGCAGCGACGCATATGTGACGGTAGTGAAATATGCAGTTCCCAGGACATCCGGTATAGTGGCCACTATCCCACCGGCACCGGTTTTCGTTAGCTCATTTACCATTGCAGTGTATTTAGTGGCAAATCTTGTTTTATCTGTGGGTATATCTCCTCCGCCGGTGCTTGCATAACCCAGGATATCGTTATTACCTAACCACATACTAAAAAACGTAAATGGCTTCGCGGTAACAAAAGCCTGGTAGGTAGTTGTGTTTCCGGGAGAAGCAGCAGGCAGTAAACGCTCAAAATAACCGTTTGCATTGCCATATCCGGGATTGTCCACATTATCAATCTTGATCCCAGGTACACCGTAATTATTAATATCGCCCGTATATTTTGTATAAAGGGTAACTGAACCAACGCCCGGAAGGGTAATCTGGCCCCTGACCGCGTTTTTACCTGCTACCGTTTCAGTAACCGGCAGTCCGCTGGCACTAAAACTTTTGATCCTCAGGTAACCAGATCCGTCAGGCTGGTCGGCATTAAAAAACGGAGAGGTAAACGCACCACCTCCCGCAGCCTTCATCTGGCCGGCAATCATTTCGGGGTAGGAATTCTGCTGACCTTCCAAATACAGGCCGCCATCTGCAAAACCCGATGTAAGTGAATTTCCAACAGCTATATACCTGGTAAAATCTGCGGTTCCTGTTACGGGCACCACATCCTTGAATTCAGGCTTGCAGGAGGCCATTGAAACAACGGCGGCTACAAGGATACTTTTAAATATAAGTTCAGGCTTCATAATATTTTTCTATAAATTAACTACCATTTGTAGGTTAGAGAGATTCCGGGAATATAGGCAAGCGTTTTGAATTCTCCGCTCAGATTTGTTTCAATATTGTTTTCACTCCTGGTTTTTACATTTTCATACAGGAAGGAGAAGTCAACAGCAAACCTTTCTGAAGCTTTGTACCCAATACCGGCACTTAACAACAAGCGGTCTGCATCAGGAACCTCAGGGGTAACATAACCTTTGCCCACCGGAGTAAATGCATAACCTACACCTGCACGTAATACAAGTTTATTGGTAGTCTGGTTTTGGAAACCCAGGCGCAGCGCAGCGGCATCATGGTAATTCCTAGGCGATTTTGTATCGCCAATCCTGCTGTTGTTATCGTAATCGAAGGCCAGTTCCTTATATTTATTCCAATGCACCCAGTTGGCGTCAAATACAATAGTGGTCTTTTCCGAAGGATAAAACCCAAAACCAATGGTGGACGTTGCAGGTAATGGAAGCGAAGCTGTGAACTTTGTTGGAAATGAACTGATCAGTGCGTCAGGAACGCTGAAAGTGGCATCCCCGTCTTTTACCCTTGCATTTACTTGTGAACGATGGGTTATACCAATTGAAACCCCCGAAATGGTCTCCACGTAGATACCGGCATTCCATCCAAAATCATGCGTATCGCCCTTCAGTTTAGCTGTGGCGGTTTCCCCGTTGTTTAAAGTTAATGGCACAGCCCTGCGCAGGTCTACTTTACCCTGGGAATAAACCAATCCGGCACCAATACCAATCTGGTCTGTAATTTTATAACTTAAGGTAGGTTGTACATAAATGGCCTGTAGGTCAAGAGAGGTGACGGTATATTTACCCGTCCAGTTTTCGTCCCAGTGCATGGCACCACCAAACGGTGTATAGATACCTAAACCAAAACGGAGACGCCCGGCTGGGGATCCAAAAACCGCATAACCCATCACCGGCGTAGCCAGCTTGTCCTTATTATGCTCTGTAATGTTTGATCCGGTTTCCCTGAAGGATGTTTTAAGGAAAATAGGGCTGATCCCTGCCTGCACACCATTTTGCTTGAGGAAAGATACCGCACCCGGATTAAAGAATACCGCTGCTTCATCTAAAGCAACACCCGTTCCGGCACCACCCATGGCAATTTGCTTCTGACCCTGAAGGTTAACCTGAAATGACTGGGAATAGCCAAGAATTGGCACCGCCAGCAAAATACTCAGTAAAATCTTTTTCATAAATATTTGGTTAGTTCTGTACTTTATGTTAGCCTGGTTAAATTAACGATTACCCAAATTCTTACAATTAACAATCATGACAAACATCTATCACGGACATCATTAATTCTATGCAAGCATAACAATTAACGAGTTTAATCATTAAAAAGATTTTATCCAAAAAAAAAGATCTAAATTTTTTCGTTTAAAAATCTAGGGTTATCATTAAAAAGTAAAAACGATAGCATATCACAAATTAACGTGATAACATCTATACCTTTAGAACAAAGTAGAAACAATTAAGGTTTTGAAAGTACATATCTAATCGAAAACAAATAGCATGAGTTTATTGGACGCGCTGAAATGGCGATACGCAACTAAAAAAATGAGCGGTGACAAAGTACCGCAGGAACATGTTGATCAGATCATTGAGGCGGCCCGTCTGGCGCCCACTTCTTCTGGTCTTCAGCCTTTCAGGATCATTGAAGTAACAGATCCGGAACTGAAAGAAAAAATTAAACCGGTTGCCTATGGACAGGCCCAGATTACTGATGCCTCGCATTTGTTGGTCTTTGCCGCATGGGACAAATACACAGAAGAAAGAATCAGGTCTGTATTCTCACACGCTAATCAGGAACGTGGTTTACCAGATGAATCCCCTTCTGACTACGAAGTTCAGTTGACAGGAAGCTTGTTGTCAAAAACACCGGAAGAGAATTTCGCGCACACAGCAAGACAGGCATATATTGGATTTGGCGTAGCTATCGCCGAAGCAGCTTTATTAAAAGTAGACGCCACACCAATGGAAGGCTTTAACAACGCCGAGCTGGATGAACTGCTGGGCCTTAAAGAAAGAGGTTTACGCAGTGTTACTATCCTGGCTTTAGGACACAGGGCTGAAAGCGGCGACTGGCTGGTAAACCTTAAAAAGGTCCGTACACCGGCCTCGCAGTTTTTAATAGAGTTCAATTAAGGTTTCCGCACCACTTTACAAAGGCTGTATCAAATATGATACGGCCTTTTGTTTTTATATCAAACCCCATAAAGTTCAGCAGTTCAATATACCTTTGGTACTTTACCACTTTTTAAATGTCAAAAAATGTTAAAGCTTTGGCAACATACCTAAGCTCATAGGTTAATTCAATATATTAGCACATTAATCCAGTATTATCAGATATACATGAACTACTTAAAATTATCATTTGCATTATTTATACTTTGTTTTTCTGTTCACCTCAGTGCCTCGGCCCAACAGGACACTACCATTTTAAACAATATTCTAAATAAGTCAAAGATTATTGCCGACAGATATCCCACTGAGAAGGTTTATCTTCACTTTGACAAACCTTACTACAGTGTAGCAGATACCATCTTCTTCAAAGCATATCTAACATTTGAACAAAATGTGCCTTCGCCACTGAGCAAGGTGGTGTATGTAGATATTCTAAACAGTCAGGATTCGATTGTAAAATCACTCAAACTACCGGTAACCAATAGCGTGGCCTATGGCAGCCTTGATCTGGACATGATTAATTTTAAACAGGGCAACTATTATGTCAGGGCCTACACGGTCTGGATGTTTAATTCAAGTCCTGAATATTTTTTCACAAAAACTATCCCCATTGGCGAAGCAATTGACAAAAAGCTGATCACAAACATCAATTATAATAACACCCAGACTGATAAGGGACAAACCATAGATGCAAAAATCCAGTTTAAAAATATGGATAAAATACCTATCGCCGGCAAGCCCGTCACCTGGAACGTTACTTCAAATTATGAAGTAGTTAGCAAGGGAAAAGGGGTAACTGACCAGAACGGTATTGTACGCATCAATATTACCGGAAAGAAAAATGAACCCATCACACTGGGTAACCTGGTAACAGAACTGAATATGGGCAACCAGGAAACGCTTACAGCTTCTTTTGTTTTGAAACCCACGGTAGGCAACAACGACCTCCAGTTTTTCCCTGAGGGCGGCGACCTGATCAAAGGTGTTCCTACACAAATTGCTTTTAAAGCTATCAGCCCAAAAGGTTTGGGTATTGATGTATCAGGTACAATTACTGATAACGAAGGCAACCAGATCACTACATTTACCTCTGCACATTTAGGAATGGGCTCTTTCTATCTCAATGCTGAAGGCACAAAAACCTATAAAGCAAATGTTACCTTCAAAGATGGATCAAAGAAGAGTTTCAACCTTCCTAAATCCATAGAGTCGGGAATTTCCATACAGGCCGCAACTACCAATCCGGATCTCATCAATTTTAAAATTGTGGCGAATGACAGTTATTTCCAGCAGAACCAGGGAAAGAACATTTATATTGTAGCTCAGAATGGCGGCCGTATTTATTATGCCGCACAGTCCAAATTGTCGACTCAAGTTACTGCAGCAAAAATACCTTCGGATAAGTTCCCCTCAGGAATTATACAAATGACATTGTTCGGGTCCGATGGACAACCGATCAGCGAGCGCGTGATTTTTGTGCTGCATAAAAATGCGATGAACCTCACACTGAAAACAGACCTTCCTGCCTATAAGCAGCGACAGAAAGTAAAAATGACCATCTCGGCGAAAGACTCTACGCAACGCCTGGTGGGTGATTTTTCTCTTAGTGTTACCGACTTCCAGAAAGTACCTGTGGATGAAAATTCTGAAACAACTATCCTCAGTTCGCTTTTGCTTACGTCGGACCTGAAAGGGTTCATAGAACGCCCTAATTACTATTTTGTTAAAACAGATGAGAAAAAACGACAGGAACTGGATGTACTTATGCTAACACAGGGTTACCGTCGCTTTTCATACAAGGAAATACTAAATAATAGCTTCCCCGCTACCAGCTATCTGCCTGAACAGGGAATTACTATTACCGGTACGTTGAGAGACAGGACAGGTATGCCAGTTAAAAAAGGTGCTTTGCGCCTCACCAGCCCGGGAAGAACGCTTTCATCAGAAACGCTGACCACCAACCTGGGACTGTTTACTTTCCCTAACCTGGTTTTTGAAGACGGTGCCGAGCTCCTCATTAATGCCAAGTACAATGCTGCGGGAAGTAATATGATGATTATGCTCGATAATCCGCCATTCCCTGAAGTGACGAAAAACCCGAACATGGCTACCGAACTTGTAAATATCGACAGTACTTTATCTTCTTATCTGGATAATAGCAAAAAGCAATACAGTAACCTGCGCACACTAAAAGAAGTAAAGATTACTGGTGCAACGGTTAAAAAACCGAGCCATGCAGATCACATGGCACTTACAGGATTAAGCATGATGGCCGACCATCAGATTGATGGTGAGCGTTTCAAAGACTGTAACGACCTGCTGATGTGCCTTAAAACGATGGCCGTAGGGATGACCTTTGATATTGATAAATTCTACGTAAGCCGGAGTTATAATCAGGGAGATAGAACACCTGTGCAAATCTTTATCAATGGAAATGCAGTAGACGTAATTTCCGTTGGCAGCGTAATGCCACAGGATGTAGAGTCGGTAGAAATCTTTACACAGGATCAGCTGGGTCTGGTTTTTAAACAATACCAGTGTAACGGTGTAATTGTCATCAACACCAAAAAGGTGGAGAAATCGAATATCAGTATTGCAGATCTGAAAAAAATGATGCCGCAAAGCAACATGCTTAAATTCACGCCTAAGGGATATACCAAGGCTAAGGAATTTTATTCACCGAAATACCTGACCCAAACCAGTTCTTATACCGGCAACGACCTCAGGACTACCATTTACTGGAACCCTAAAATTGTGACCAATGCCACTGGCGATACTGTCCTGGAATTTTTCAATGCAGACGGAAAAGGAACCTATCGTGCTGTGATTGAAGGTGTAGATGTGAATGGAAACGTAGGCCGTTATGTATACAAATACATAGTGAAGTAATACTGACCGGAAATAATATAATACATTTCGAAAACACTCAAAATATAAAGCCCTCCCTGAATTCATTTTTCAGGGAGGGCTTTTTTTGTGATTGATATTCTTATTGGCTTCCTTCAGACACGCTTATTCGTTGCCTTCCAGATCGTATTTACATTTCAGGCCATCAACAGTCATAACCCCTTCAAACTCCTCGTCGCGGCTGTGGTCTTCCCCACAATTCCATAAAGAAAAGCCCTGAATGTAACGGTCCAGGTCCCTGCCTATTTTTAATCTCGCCCCCACCGGAACTTTTAATACCAGTTCTATCTCCTGGTCGCGCCAGCTGGCATTTTTCATCAGGTGCAATTCCGGACTAAACATCAATACCGAATCGCGCTGTTTAAAATCGTACCGGATGTTTTTCGCATGGTATAAGGCAGTTTCAAAATTGATGCCCTTAGCACTGTACGCCTGCGTAAGGGATGCCGTATTCCCTTCACTTTTTTCTATCCTGATACTTACATTTCTGGGCATATTCATCGGACCGCGGTCGTCATTTTGTATTACCCTGCCAATATACTCCGCTGAGTTTAACTGATAGCGCAGGCTGTCCTCCTTACTGAAAAAACGCGACCTGTCAAGATTTAGCTTATATAACGGGAGTGTTCTCACAGGAATATTCTGAACAAATTCTGCTTCTTCCCTAAATTCGTTAGTGATTTTTGCCACATAGAAAATTCCAACTGATAAACCGCAAAGCCAGATCAATAACAGCACGTAAGAAAAAGTCCTGTTTACCCTGGTGCTGTTAAATGCTACGCTGATCGAAGAAAGGATCAAAGCTAATAGGGGTACCGTAACGACCACCAATGCTGCAATTACAAACGTAGTAAAGTAAGATTTATCTACAATGTTTAAAGGGAATATGCCGCTCGCCCCCGAATCCCACAGTCCCAGCAGTGCGGCAACCGCAATTAGTGCCCCTACAAGCATAAGTGAACCCGTTACAATAATAACTATTGCAATAAACTTAAAGATCGTTTTGCCTGCACCCTGCATAAATACTCCCAGGACCTCAATAAATTCGGCGATAAAACTTCCTGAACGTTTTACTATCGGCCGCATTTCATCAGTGGCGGTCCTGAAATTATCTTTTAAGCTGGTTAACTCCTCTTCAAAATTCTTCTTGAAACCCTGTAGATTGACCGTTTCCCCTCTCATTGACATTTTTTCCGAACGCGTACGTGCTTTAGGAATAGACACCCATAAAATCAGGTAAGCTATCAGTCCCGATCCGCCCAATAGCACAGCTAACACAGCTATCACCCTTAATATGCTCACATCCATGCGTAGGTAATAACTTAAACCCGAGCAAACACCGGCAACCATCGCCTCATCCGTATCCCTGTAAATCTTACCCCCACCAAACAAGGCGTAGGCGGCACTATGATCAGCTGTATCCGGTTCTTCTTCCGCGCCGCTCTCAAAGTCCTTAACAGAACCCATCAATTCTATCACCACCTGAACATCGGCCAGCTCTATCACCTGCTTCTGTTGCGCCTCCAGCATCTCTGCAAACATTTCAGCAATACGGTTCTCTATGTCACTTACAATCTCAAAATCATCAGCGCTTTTACCAAAATGCTGTTTTACTTCCACCAGATAGGCAGTAAGCAATTCATAGGCATCTTCCTCTATGTGGATGATGGAGTTTCCTATGTTTATATTTAAAGTTCTTTTCATTATTCTTAGTTTTTTGTGAGCGGTTTAGCTTATTTATCATCTATGCCTAAAGGCTAAGACTTGGTTCGGGTTTTTGATTTTGAAATTGCAAATGACAGCTCCTGCCAGGTACCATCCAGTTGCGATAACATTGAAGTTCCTTCTGGGGTCAACATATAATATTTTCGGGGAGGCCCGGAAGTAGACTCCACCCAGTTGTAACTGAGCAATCCGTTATTCTTTAACCTGGTTAATAATGGGTAAAGGGTCCCTTCCACCACCAGTAACTTTGCCGACTTTAATTCTGCAATAATATCAGAGGCATAAATCTCTCCCCTTGATATTATCAAAAGCACACAATATTCAAGTATGCCCTTTCGCATTTGTGTTTGCGTATTTTCTGCTATCATATTCCAAAGATATACGTTTCATATAGTATTATGCAATACATAGTACTGTAGAAAACGCAAATAAACCACAACACACTGATTTATAGATGATTTAATTTTATCTCTTAGCACATTTTACATATATAAATTGCTTATTTTTAGGAGTTAAGAGAACATTGCCATTAATATTATTCAAATACTACAATTCCAGTAGTATTTCCAGTTTACAAAATTCTACTTTTGCAATTCCAAAAAGAACACTATTGAATGCTGAAAAAATCTATTGAGCTCATCAAACTGGAGGCTGCTGAAAACAACAGCAATTCATTAAAAAGAACCCTTGGCCCGCTAAACCTGATCCTGATTGGGGTGGGGTTAACGCTTGGCGCGGGATTATTTTCCATTACGGGGTTAGCCGCCGCAAATTACGCAGGGCCGGCAGTTACACTGTCATTCATTATCGCAGCGCTTGGTTGTGGTTTTGCCGCCCTCTGTTATGCAGAATTTGCATCAATGATTCCCGTTGCAGGTAGCGCCTATACCTATTCTTATGCCACTATGGGCGAATTTTTTGCCTGGATTATTGGCTGGGACCTGGTACTGGAATATTCTGTAGGCTGTGCTACAGTAGCCATCAGCTGGTCGCAATACCTAACGCGCTTCCTTTCCTCCTTTCATATATATCTGCCTGCCCAGCTAACGCTTTCACCATTTGAGACTGCAAAATTAAGCGACGGCACAATCGTACATGGATGGATTAATGTACCGGGAGCATTGATTGTGGTATTGATGACCCTGATCGTTATCAGGGGGACAAGGGGTTCAGCTATCGTAAATGGTGTGATCGTATTTTTAAAAGTGGGTGTGGTACTGGTTTTTATTGCCCTTGGCTGGCAATATATAGATCCCGCAAATTACAAGCCTTACATCCCGCAAAACACGGGTGAATTTGGTCATTTTGGCTGGAGCGGTGTTTTGAGGGGTGCTGCACTGGTGTTTTTTGTTTTTATTGGTTTTGATGCCGTAGCAGCTTCAGCCCAGGAAACAAAGAAGCCATCGCGCGACTTACCTATTGGCATATTAGGCTCGCTGCTCGTATGTACCGTACTTTTTGGGTTATTTGGCCACGTAATGACCGGCCTGGCAAATTATAAAGAATTTGCCGGTAGTGGTGCCCCTGTAGCCATTGCTATAGAAAAAACACCATTCGCCTGGTTGAGCCAGGCTATTATCCTTGCCATCCTGATTGGCTATACCTCGGTAATCCTTATAGACCTGATGGCTCAATCGAGGATGTTTTATTCCATAAGCAGGGACGGCCTTTTACCAAAAGTTTTTTCAGACCTTCACCCTAAATACAAAACACCCTACAAATCAAACATCATGCTCTGCATATTCATTGCTTTGTTTGCTGCTTTTGTTCCGATTACCGTAGTGGGCGAAATGACCAGTATAGGTACCTTGCTTGCTTTTCTGATGGTTTGCGTGGGCATACTCATCCTCAGAAAAACAGATCCTAATGCAGAGCGACCGTTTAAAGTTCCGCTTGTACCCTTAATTCCGATACTGGGAATCCTTACCTGTTTAGGCATGATGGTGTTTATGCCCTGGGAAACCTGGTTACGACTGGTTGTCTGGCTGGCCATTGGCCTGGTCATCTATTATTGTTATGGAAAAAAGAACAGTGTACTCAGGAAATCGTTGCATAAATAGTACACTTATCAGGACAAATAGCAGTTATAACACGTTATAAATCACAGTATTTATTGAAATAAAAAATCCTTTGTCAATTCAAAGAAAGAATTAGTAACATTTTAACAACGGTTAGATTTCTGGCTTATGGTTTGTATTAATGACAACATACTGTTTACATTAAAACTATCTATCATGCTAGCGAAATTAAACCTATTATTCCCAGCTTTTGCAAGGCAAGAGCGCGCGACACAACAAAGAGCATTGACCCACAAACAATGGATTAACGCAGATAGGATAGTGATGGCCTTACTGTTCCTGGGCGTTATAGCCGGAGCAATAATCTTCTCCTGATCACATAAGACTTTAAATAATATATTAATTTTTGAGCACCTGGAACCAGGTGCTTTTTTTTTATAACAACAATGTGTCTATCCGGTGCGCCTGTACCCGGCCTTGTGATGCCGCCCAGGAGTAGATTGTATAATGACCGTCCTGCGAGGCCACCATCGCTACTGCATCGTTCTGATCGTGTACAAATTGCGCCGCGGACAAATGACGTGTTCCGCCTACTTTTGCGGCATGCATACCAATTGCCCCGCCCCCGGCTATGGGTTCGACAAAAGAAATTTCTTCTATCAGGTCTTTACCTTTGGCGCGTCCTATTTTGGCACCGAAGGCCAGTAACTCAAACTCATCTGTAATTACGGTAGCACCATCAACAGCTGTTAACCCGGCAAGGTGCTCAACTTCCCGCTTCAGCGCAGTTTGCCAAAAGATCTGGCTGGCCTCTTTGCGTTCCTGGCGCAGCAAATTTGATAATCCGCAAAACGCAGGCTGAATACCATATTGGATTGGCTTAATGATGGACTGAAGCCAGTTTGTAGAACCATTAGGCACCACAAGCAAGGTTCCGCCCCGCTGGTGCGAGCGCATGGAAACCGCCAGCTGGATCAATACGTTAACCGTATCGTTCCAATAGGAAGGAGCGGTAAGATCTAATAAAGACAATAAAATAGGCGGCGAATCGGGCAGTCTGGCTGTATTGACATCTACAATCTTAATCTGATCGCCTTTTAATACCGCAATATTTGTAAACTTACCAAAACCGTATATCCTCCGGTGTTTGATTACCAATAAGGCCGGTTCCGAAACATCCAGCACAAAACAGAAATTAGGAATACTGGTTGTAGTGCCCCAGATATAAAGGTCACCATCGTCAAGCCAGATTCCAAGATGGATTCCTGCCCGTTCTACTCCCGGTGCAATCTTTACCAGGGTTGTAGGGTTTAAAGGTAAACGCTGCCTGAACAGGAGCGGATTACCCGCCTGCGCAGGTGGCAAAAAGGCCAGTGATATTTTTGGGGAATGGCCTTCTTCCTTACGTATACTTGCCCAGAAAGCCGCATCAATTATCGTTTCGATAATAATTGCTGAAGGTAAGGGCGCGAGATCCTCCTCACCGCTTTCCTTTGCAGATTCAAGATGCCGGGCAAAAATAGCTTCAACCTTTGGAGCAACTATTCTCGCTGCCTGGTAAGTTGGGTTATAGGTCATGGTTTAAAGTTAAGATTTTTACGCCAATCTTCCATTTCTATCGCCGACAAAAAGCTCCAGGCCACAAAACGGCTTTGCTTTTGACCCTGAAACATATCACAGGTCCGGACCGCAGCGGCTCCGGCCCTGTCAATTGCTGTATAAACAGCAGGCAGATGTGCACTTTTAGATACCAGACTGGTAAACCAGCAGCATTGTGATCCAATTGCAGCACTTTCCCTTACCATATTCTTTATAAATTCTACCTCGCCTCCCCGGCACCACAGTTCTGAATTTTGTCCACCAAAGTTGAGCACTATTTCTTTTCCCTTTTGCTTTCCCAGGTTCCTCACCTTACGTTGTGAGCCCATACTCGCTTCTTCAGCAGAGGAATGAAACGGAGGGTTACATACTGTAACATCAAATTTTTCACCGGGTTTAACCACCCCGCTGAAAATATTTGCCGGATTATGCTGTAAACGAAAGGTTAAATCTTTTTGTAAAGACGGGTTCATGGCCGCTATATTAGTGGCAGCACTCACCGCTCTTTTATCAACATCCGTTCCTACAAACTGCCATCCATATACCTGGTGGCCAATAATCGGGTAAATACAGTTGGCACCAACACCAATATCCAGCACCTTAATACCATTGCCTTTAGGAATTATATTGTTATTGACTGAGGCCAGCAAATCCGCAACATAATGGATATAATCTGCCCTGCCCGGAATTGGAGGGCAAAGATAATTCTCAGGAATATCCCAACTGGATATACCATAAAAATGGGTAAGTAAGGCAAGGTTAAGGGTTTTTACAGCCGCAGGATTTGAAAAATCTACAGATTGGTCACCGTAGGGATTGATGAATACAAATTGTTCAAGCTGCGGACAACTTTCAATTAATTTAGGAAAATCGTACCGTGACCGGTGCAGATTTCTGGGATGGAGTTCTTGTTTCTCAACAGACATATATTAACGCTTACCCCCAAAGGTAAGCGTTAATTGATATAATTTAGCTTTGACCCAAAATTGAATCAGGTATTACTGCGCAAGCAAGCCACCGTCTGCAGCATAGTACGTTGCTGTGACGAAAGACGCCTTATCAGAAACCAACCAGGCAACCAGTTCAGCAATTTCAGAAGATTCACCCAAACGTCCTATCGGATGCTGTGCAATTAAACCTTCCATTTGATCATCAGAAAGATGTTTTACAAGCAAAGGGGTTTTAATATATCCCGGGCCAACAGAATTAATCCTGATTTTTTGTTCGGCATATTCCAGGGCTGCAGCTTTAGTTAAACCTACAACACCATGTTTAGCAGCAACATATGCCGGAGAAAGTTTTGTTCCTACCTGACCCAAAACTGAAGCCATATTGACAATACTACCGCCACCGTTTGCTAAAATAGCCGGAATTTGATACCGCAGGCCATAAAATACACCAGACAAGTTGATAGCAATTACTTTATCCCATGCATCAATAGGGTATTCACCAGTCACCTGGGCAGGGCCACCAACACCGGCATTGTTTACAGCGATATCCAGTTTACCAAAGTGGTTCACCGTTTCAGTTACTAATTTTTCATTCTCTTCCGGGCTCGAAGTATCAGCTTTGATGAAAAACGCCTCGCCCCCATTATTCTTTATCTGCTCAACTACTTTTTGACCACCCTCTTCATTTATATCTGATACGACAACTTTAGCACCTTCTTCGGCTAATTTGATCGCGATAGCTTCTCCAATTCCTGAACTTGCACCTGTAACAATTGCTACCTTATTTTCTAAACTTTTCATCCTTCAATTTTAATGTTAAAACATACAAATAACAGGATGAACATATAAAATGTTTGAACACATAGTCAAAATTTTGTTTGTTTTCCCAGGCTATTACCTTGGTGTCTAATCGGCTAGACTTAAAAACAAAAAAGCCGGCTATTTAAAAACGGCCGGCCTGTTCCTATAAAATTTAAGTTAATGATTCACCCTGACAGGTTTATCTGTAGATACCTGCACACGTTTCATACAATACAATCCAAAAAACAGGATGTAAGCATAACAAGCTACTGGTAAAAAGAATGAATTTTGAATCCCGATTGAATCTGCCAAACCACCTTGTACCAAGGGTACCAATGCCCCACCTAAAATAGCCATTACAAGTAAAGAAGACCCCTGACTCACATATTTACCTAACCCCGATATAGCGAGCGTATAAATATTGGAAAACATAATAGAGTTAAACAGTCCAATACCTAAAATAGGGTAAAGTGCCATGCTTCCTTTACTGAATACAGAGATCAGCAATAGCGCAATATTTACTCCGGCAAAAAGAACCAGCGTACGTGCGGGCGCAGATTTTCCGATCACAAATGCAACAATATTCAGCACGATAAATATAATGAAGAAACTGGTCTGGGCAAAAGTAAGATCAACAATACTAAAGACAAGCAGATAGACTGCGGCCGCTGCGATAATCATATAAATTAGCTTTTTGCCCTGCGCGAGGCTGCTCAAAGAAATAGCGCCCAGGAACCTGCCGATCATGGCACCGCCCCAATATAAGGCAAGGTAGTTTTTACTGACAATCTCGGGCAGGTTCATAATATCTTCCTGCGCCATAAAACTGATCAACAGACTTCCAATGCCTACTTCGGCACCAACATAACAGAAGATACCCAGGATTCCCATTTTTAACTGTGGAAATTTAAGTGCGCCCAGCCCTCTCTCGTCCGACTCCTCAGAGCTGAAAGAAGGAAGTTTTACCTGACTGATAATGATTGCCAACGCAATCAAAATTCCTGCAAAAATCAGGTAAGGTATCCGGGTAGAATCTGCTGTTATCTTTCCATCCTGTAAAAACAATGTGAAAATAAGGTGCCCGCCGAGTATGGGCGCAATAGTTGTTCCGAAAGAATTAAAGGCTTGCGTCAGGTTTAAGCGGCTTGAGGCACTCTCTTCTGGCCCAAGCAAGGTGACATATGCATTCGCAGTGATCTGAAGGATGGTGAAACCTAAGCCCAGCACAAATAGTGCGGCAAGGAATACGCCGTAAACAGACAAACTTGCTGCAGGGTAAAACAAACAACAACCTACCGCCGAAAGCACCACGCCAGCGATAATCCCCTTTTTATACCCTACTTTATTGATTGGGTCGCCCTGATAATAGGAAATCAGAAAATAGATCAGCGAACCTATAAAATATGCACCAAAAAAAGCGAACTGCACCAGCATAGACTGCAGGAAGGTTAAACTAAACAGTACTTTAAGATGTGGGATCAAAATATCGTTCATGCAGGTAATAAACCCCCACATAAAGAAAAGGAGTGTCATTGTAATAAGTGGGATAACTGAACTGTTTTTTTTAACTGGGGTACTGATTTCCATGTTTGATTGTTGTATCTGGTTTAATGTTAATTATGCGTTGCTCGTCAACTAAGTGTATTAAGTACACAAATAAACTGTTTAGTACACGAATAATTGTGTTGATTAGGTAAAAAATTGATATTATAGAATATTAAATCAAATATTAGTTTTAATTTATACGTTTGAGGTACTGATAAAAAGATATGCGAAGATTAATAAAAAGTTTTGGGTATGCATTGTCCGGAATCGCTTATACTGCAAAAACACAAATGAACTTCCAGATTCATATGGTCGCGATAGTGCTTGTAGCACTTGCAGGCTGGTATTTTCAGTTATCTTCAGGAGATTGGTTATGGATCATTTTGGCGATAGGACTTGTACTGGTAACCGAATTGTTAAATACGGCAATAGAGCAGCTGGTCAATCTGGTATCCCCGGAATTCAATATCCTTGCTGGCCGGGTCAAAGATATCGCAGCAGGGGCTGTATTGATAGCGGCAATCAGCTCTGTGGGAATCGCAGCTATCATTTTTATCCCAAAACTGATCTGACCATGCTTCACAAAACACGGGGTATTGTTTTAAAGACTACTTTATATAGTGAAAGCAGTGTAGTCGTCCAGATTTTCACATCTAAATTTGGTATACAGTCCTATTTAGTAAATGGGGTTAAGCGGCCTAAGGCAAAAATCAGAATGAATATGCTGCAGCCATTACACCTGGTAGATATGGTAGTTTACCACAAAGCCAATACGAGCATACAGCGAATTTCAGAACTCAGGCCCTCCCCTGTTTTTAGGAGTATTCCATATGATATCATTAAGAGCACTATAGTGATGTTCCTCAACGAGGTACTATATAAAAGCATACGTCAGCAAAACGCTGATGAGAATATCTTTGATTATATCTTTAGTGCAGTATGCTGGTTTGATGAGACGGAAAATGCAGGTGCCAATTTCCACCTTGCCTTTCTGCTAAAGTTATCACGGTTTTTAGGATTTGCCCCCAGCACACAAACAAAGAGCGATCAAAGTTACTTTGACCTGCAGGAAGGTGAATTTAAATCGCTGCCGCCAATACATCCTTATTTTATTGAGAAAACGGCGGCAAATCTATTCATTACCCTGTTCACTACACCATTTGAAAAATTAAATGAAATAAAAATAGACAACGTGACACGAAGGCTCATACTAGATAAAATACTGGTATACTATACGTTACACACCGCTTCATTTGGAGAAATAAAATCGCACCAGGTCCTGGAAGATGTCTTATCATAAAAATATTCAAAAAGTTTTGGAGATTTAATTTAGAGGTGTATATTTGCACTCCCAACAACGGGGAATGGCTTACTCAGCCAGCTTCATGCAAAAGAGTAGAACCAAGGGGAGATTAGCTCAGCTGGTTCAGAGCACCTGCCTTACAAGCAGGGGGTCACTGGTTCGAACCCAGTATCTCCCACCAAATAAGCCCTTCAGATTCCTTTGAGGGGTTTTTATTTGAAGAAACAGCAAACCATGCTGATTAAAAATGGTAAGGACCGAAGGGAGATTAGCTCAGCTGGTTCAGAGCACCTGCCTTACAAGCAGGGGGTCACTGGTTCGAACCCAGTATCTCCCACCAAAAAAAGCCTTTCAGTTAATTCTGAGAGGCTTTTTTGTGTTAAATTCAATCCACCTAGCGCCAGGTACCACACAAAATCATTAATATAGGCATGTTGAAAATAGTTACTTAGACTTCCTTTGTTTCGTTTATTTCGTTTATTTTTGTAAAAACTTATTGATATGGAATTATTGGATAAAATACGGAGGCCGTCCAAATTGGAACAAAAAGTAGCTATAAAATCCTATCCGGCATTATTCTCAGTGCTATCTCATATCACTGCTGAAGATACAGAAATTGAAATTGAGGAAACAAAGGAGCGGATTAAAATACCATTCAGGGCTTTAGCGCTTTTAACCGATATACTAAAGGCAATGAGCGAAGGAAAACCAATTTCAATCGTTCCAATTGCAACCGAAGTAACAACACAAAAAGCTGCAGAAATATTGGGGTGTTCGCGACCTTACCTGGTGAAGCTTTTGGAGGATGGTAAAATGAAATTTGTAAAGATTGGCAAACATAGAAGGATCAAATTTGAAGATGTTTTAGCATATAAGCAGCAAATGAAGGAGGATCAGAAAAGGGATATTATCGATATCATGGCGTTTGACGAGGAAATAGGAATGTATGATTCATAGTGTCAGGTTCAAGGCTGTTCTCGATACAAATGTGATTTTCCCGGTAGTTATCCGCGATTTGCTTTTCTGGTTTGCATACTACGAGCTTTATACTCCCAAATGGAGCGACAATATTTTTGAAGAATGGAAAGTGGTGATGATCAGAAAGGGAGTTAATGAAGCCGAGGCAATGAAACGGGTGCAAAAGGCAAATCATGCATTTCCAGACGCATTAGTAAAAAATTATGAAGGTTTGATCGGCGATTTGAAGTTGCCCGATGAAGATGACCGTCATGTACTTGCAGCCGCAATAAGGACAAATGCAAACGTGATCGTAACAAATAACCTGAAAGATTTTCCTACAGAATATTTGAATTCCTTTGGTTTGAAGGCTAAAAATGCTGATGACTTTTTAACAGACATTATAGATCTAAATCAGGAAAAAGCAATCGAGGCTTTCAAAGCAATGGTACTAAACAGAAAAAATCCAGCTATGGACGAATACCAGATATTGGAAAGCCTTCGCAGAAATGGGCTCAAGGACACTGCAGATTATCTACACGCGCTCTTGTAATATTACGAAGTGGAATAGCGATAAAAAAATTATGGCGAGCTATTGTTTTCCATCAAGTTTTACCTAGCGCCAGGCACCCAAGATTAATCCCATTACCGTCAGCGCTACAGTCATATATCCTGCATTAATCAACATATATCTGGTTGATTTACGCTCAAACTGCCCATTGATAAAAATCGCCATTGCCACCCATCCAAATCCAGCCAGAAAACCCGCAGTTGCACCCCATGCGGCATCCGTTTTTACATCGTTTAAAAACATAGCCAGATTAAAAGCCATTACAAAGGAAAACAGAAAAGTCAGTCCAAAGATTTTCCCCATATTGGAATTCTTCATCCCCTCCTCAGTTAACCCATTTTCTTTCATCCAGGCTTTTGCAAATAACAATGGAGAGTACCAGAGTCCGCCAATAGCAAAGCCGGCAACAGTAGCTGCGAAAACAGCAGCCCAGTTTAATGTTAACATATTCATGATCAGTTCTATTTGGTAATTAAAGGTAAATAGTTCTTTGCTATAATGCAAACCTCTAATAAACCAACCCCAACAACGTAAGTTATAATGCTTTTTTGGTGAAAAGAAAATAAATGATTAATCTTAAAACAAGAAAGTAGTAAATATGCCAGCAATCAAAAAAAGTGAGTATGAATGGAAAGATTTATCATGGGAATGGTATTGTCAGTAACCACTATTCCCTAGCGGCCTCTGAATATGCACACTTCCAGGGAATTTTTTTAATATAGACTTTTCTAAAATACAAAAGGCCCCCACAAACTAAAATTGTGGCGGCCTTTCTAATCAACCAGAGTATTACTTCTTGTTCTTCACATATTTCTCCAACCAGGAATCCTGCTCCCAGAAAGTATGCATTACCGATTCGCGGCTCCTGTAACCATGAAATTCTTTTGGCAGCATCACCAGTCTTACCGTTCCGCCATGTCCTTTAATGGCACTGTACAACCTTTCACTTTGGATAGGAAAAGTTCCGGAGTTGTCATCATCAATACCATGTGTCATCAGTAAAGGCGTTTTGATTTTGTCTGCATAATTAAAAGGAGACATTCTGTTGTATACATCCGGCACCTGCCAGAAAGTCCTTTCTTCTCCCTGAAAGCCAAAAGGTGTGAGCGTACGGTTATAGGCACCACTTCGCGCAATGCCAGCTGCAAACAATTTAGTGTGCGCCAGTAAATTGGCCGTCATAAATGCGCCGTATGAATGTCCGCCTACTGCAATCCTGTTCCTATCAGCCACCCCCATGTTCACCACATAGTTGATCAGCGATTGTGCATTATCTTCTATTTGCTCGAGGAAAGTATCATTAGGTTCATTCTTACCCTCACCAACAATAGGCATATCTGCGTTATCTAATATCGCATATCCCCTGGTTACCCAGTATACCGGAGAGCGGAATGCCAGCCTGGTATAACGATAAGGCGATCCTTTTACTTCACCTGCAGCACTTAGGCTCTTAAATTCCCTTGGATAGGCCCAAATAAGCACAGGTAACGGTCCATCCTCTTTCTTGTAACCTTTGGGCAGGTATAACGTTGCCGAAAGCTTGATGCCATCTTTGCGGGGATAGGATAACAACGTTTTTTGCACACCTTTTAATGATGGATAAGGATCAGCAAAAGCGGTTATCTTTTTTTCACCGCGGTTTTTCAGAGTTATTGCATAAAAATTAGGTGTCTCATCTGCAGATTCCCTCGATATGTACACCATACCGGTGTTGTTGAAGAACACTGGTTCTTCGTAAAAAGGCGCTTTTGATTTAAATAAGGTGTCTTGTTTATTGGTGAGCAAGTTCCACTTTAAAACAAATGGCCTGTCGCCAAGGCGGCTAGCCCCCGTACCCGTTGTAAAAACTACAGGCTGGTCGCCCTTGTCAAACAGCAATACATTTTTTGCATGGACAAAGCGGCCCGGATCAACATAGGCATTCTCAGAAGAGGTGCTGGGCAAAGCTTTAACAACGGCACCTGTTTCCGGGTTAATGACAGTCATTTTAGATGTGCGTTCTTTTCGCGAACGCTCTCTTACTACAGCGTATTTTGCATTACCCCACTCTACACCACCATATCTTGAGACTACTGCAAATAACTTTTGTGGTGTAGCGTTAAAAGGTGCTTTTAAGACAAACAAAGCATCGTGGAAAGGCGTCTTGTTTTTTGGATTTCCCTCATCCTGTGCTTCGGCCCATACTAAGGTTTCCGGGGCATCGCCCCTCCATTCGTAGGCACGCGGACCAGTTGCTACCACATCAAATCCTGTTGGCAATTTATCTGCCAGCGGGGCCCTGTACAGTTCTTTAACCAGCTTGCCTTCTGTATCCAGAATATCAGTATTCAGTGGAAAATAATTGATGGGTACCAGGTAGGAATAAGGTTTCTGCACAGTTTGAACCATCAGGTATTTACCATTTGGGGAATAGGCAACCTTACTGTAAATTTTAGGCTCGCCAATTTTAACTGCCGTTCCGTTCAGGTCTACAGATTTAAGCTGAGAAGTAAGGTAATAATCCATTAAACTTTCGTCATATGGATTTTCCAGCAAATACTGATAGGTTCTGGAAGGAGTAACAACGCCCAGGTTTTGTTGCACCACCGGACCCGTCGGCACGATACTCTCAACTGGTTGTGTCCCACGCGAAGGATCTATGAACTGCGCCAGAATGTGTTTTCCATCAGGGTTCCATTGTAGAGTAACCCCAAAAGCGTCATTTAAAAATTCAGGCGACAGCTTCGTTGCCTTGAAAGTTTTGGTATCCGCAACCCACAATTCTACGCCTTTAAAATCATTGTTACTAAAGGCAAAGTACTTCCCGTCTGGGCTCCATGAGATATTTGATATCCTGTAATTTGCCGGAAGGCCTTCTAATTTAGATTCTTTACCCGTCTTCACATCTTTTACGAGTATACTTTCAAACACTCCGGATAATTCTGATTCCGTTGAATTATTTGCCGGGTTAATCTTAATCCCTGCCACACCTATCACAGGTTGCGCAACATGTTGCATGGATGCATAACCCGGAGCTTGCAAGATCAGCATCAGACTACCGTCTTTACTAAACTCTGCGGTTGGGTTTGACGGCGCATCCACCAGGTCAACAATACTTTGGGGCGGCAGCTGATATTTTAAGTTTTCCTGTGCATAAACAGAAAATGTGGTTCCTACCGTTAAAAACAGGCCTATTATTTTTGTCTTCATATCATTATTTAAACTTTAGTTTTGCAGCCACTAGGGCAGTTATGAGTTCTGGTAATTTAATTATTTTCCATTAACCGGTTTAGGATTAATTCATTGCTCGGTATAGGGAAGATATAATTTTGGGTAGTCGGTGCTGCAGCAGGTACCGAATGCGCAGGTTTTGCTGGAATTTCCAAACCTAAACGCATAATATCAGCATTGCGGATACCTTCGCCCAAAAACTCTATACGTCTTTCTTTTAATATAGCATCTACAAAAGTAGTATTGCTGGCAAAACTGCCTGCAGTATAAGTAGTGCTTTTATCCGAACGGCTCCTTACCGCGGCTAACAGGGAAAGCGCCCTGCTGTTCACCCCTGCATTAGTTTTGGCCAGTGCTTCTGAAAGGTTGAGCATCACTTCTGAATAACGGATTACTGGTGCATTATCCAGATATGGCGAGGCTTGCTTATATTTTGTTAACCACAATTTGCCTGTTCTTGTTCCTTTTAATAAAAAGCTTCTGCGTTCATCTGCTGCTGTCCAGGTCGGATCTGCGGGAAGAGCATCCGGGTTCAGATTAAAATTTGCCGCACCATTACTTGTAGCCGAACCACCGTCACCAGTTCCCGGTAAATAATAACCTCCTAAAGAAGTACCTGGTACATCGTTGCTTGAAAAAGGCATCGAGAAAATAGACTCAGTGGTAGTATATGGCGCATTAAACACCGCTGAAATACTTGCATTTAAACCATTGGCTACACCGGTTGCCGAAACATAAGGCGCCGCTACCGGAACAATTTTATTAGCTTCTGTAATCACATTCTGATAGTCCTGCATACTTAGGTATACCCTGGTTTTCAATGCTATGGCAGTATTTTTATGCGCCCTGGTAGTATTAAGGACTGCCGTACTGTAATTAGCAGGCAAATTTTGTTCAGCAAAATTCAGGTCCAGCAAAATCTGGTCATATGTTTCTTTTACAGTACTTCTTTTTAAATCGTAGTTGCCGCTGTTGTTATTAGCAGTCAGTCTCAATGGCAATCCTGGTCTGGATCCGGCACCGTTTAAGTAAGGCTGGGCATACAACTGAAGTAAATAGTAATAACTGAGTGCCCGCGCCAATCTGGCTTCTGCAATATAATTTTGGGCGATGGCCTCTCCTACCACAGCAGTTCCCTGCTTATCCATGCCGTCTATAAAAACGTTGGCCGCATTTATGGCCTGGTAGCCATCTTCCCAAATGTCCTGCACATCGCCGGTTGTAGTGGCGGTCAACAACTGATAAGTGGTGGCACCGGCAGCAGCGTTCAGGTTGGTTGATATAAAATCGCCCGCACGCACGTCACTTGCAATCAGATAGAATGAACCTAAAAAACCATTTGCCTTAAGCCTGAAATAGATTCCATTTACCTGCGCCTTGATGCGGTCGGCCGTAGAAAACGCATCAACATCTGTAATTAAGGTGGTGGCCTGAGGGTTGAGGTATTGGTTCTTTTTACATGAAGACAACAGCGTTAAGCCAGTACCTAAAATGAGTACCATTTGAAAACTGTATCTATATATTATCGATCTTTTTATCATGATCTTTATAATTATTAATGTTAAAAAATATATACACGCTTAAAAGCCAAAGTTTAAACCAATCACAATTGCCCTTGCATTTGGCGACTGGTTTTTATCTATTCCCTGCGAGATTGCTGTATTTGCATTCGTAGTTACTTCAGGATCAATTCCAGAATACTTAGTCAGTAATGCAAGGTTCTGCCCGCTCACAAATACTTTGGTATTGGTCAACTTAAATTTGCTGATAAAACTTGTTGGTAAAATATAGGATAACATTGCGCTTTTCAGGCGTAAAAAATCAGTTGAACTCACGTTGATATCCAGCGGCATTGTATTTCCATTAGAAACGTTATCGCCATTTATAACCCGTGCAATATCTGTCTGCTGGCCTGGTGCCTGCCATCTGCGCAGCATATCTGTAGAGTTGTTCCAGAACCGGTTGTCCCTTAGAGAAGCCTGGGTACCATTGATCATATTACCGCCCAGCTGATAAGTTAATAGCACATTAAGTTCAAAACCTTTGTAATTAAACACATTGGACAATCCTCCGAATATTTTTGGTGCCGATTGTTTATAAATCACCGCATCTGAAGAGGGTGTAATGGCAGGCGCCTGAGTATTGTCTTCATACGACCATTGGTAACGCGATGGTGAAGTAGCAGTCACTACATGCTGATACAGCACCTTCCTTCCTGCCTGGTTTAAAAAGATCCTTCTTCCTGTTTGTTCGTCAACCCCACCGGTACGCACGGCATATATCATCCCCGCAGAATAACCCGGCAATGTGATGGTAAGGGCATCACCGCCACCGCTTATTAAGCTTGGCACTCCCGCAGCAAGTTCTGTTACCCTGTTCTTATTTGCCGTGATATTAAATGAAGTATTCCAGCTAAAATTATCCTTTCTTATTGGTGAGCCGCTTAATGAGAATTCATAACCCTGGTTATACATTTTACCAACATTCTGCAAAATAGTATTATTGGTTTCGTTAGGAATACCTACTGACGGAGGCAGCGGAACGCCAAATATCAATCCATCTATATTATTCCTGTAATAGGCCACTTCTCCGAGCAATTTATTGCCAAACAAACCAAAGTTTACGCCTACATCAGTTTTTTTACTGGTCTCCCATCGCAAATCTGAGTTTCCTGTTGCAGAATAGATCAGACCAGATTGTCCTCCATATAATGCGGCCGAATATGTATTAATGGCACCAAAATCTGTCAGGCCTCCAATATTCCCTACTTTACCATAACTTCCGCGCAGTTTGAATGTGCTAATGATATCACCTATCCCATTCTTGGCCCAAAAACCTTCTTTCGCAAGGTCCCATCCGGCAGACAAGCCCCAGAAAGTTCCTTTCTTATTGTTTGTACCAAGCGCAGAATACTGATCTTCCCTGTAATTACCGGTCACAAAGTATTTTTGCTTATAGTTATATTGCAAACGGGTAAACAAAGAGAAGAGGTAATTATTAAAAACGTTGTTAGCGGTACTGTTGAGTACCACATTTTGCCACCCACCCTGTGGATTGGTATATAAAGGATCTGTTTGACCAGTAACCCTTACACCAAACTGGTTACCATCTGTTTTTTGTTCTTCTTCACCAATTAAGAAGTTCAATGTGTGGTCGCCTATAGTTTTATCGGCCGAAATAGTATTTGTCCATACCCAGCGTTCTCTGCGGGTCTGCACACTTGTACTGCTGCCATTTGTAGATATAGCTTCTCCTGTAAGAGGACTGAAATAATTCTCGAACGTTACATACCTGTTGTCTATTCCATAAATAGATTTAGCAGATAACCATGGCAAAGGATTTATCTGGAAGTATGCGTTGGATTGAATATTGTTTACCCTATTATTTGAGTAATTTTTACTCATAGAAAGCACCGGATTATAAAATCCAAACCTGGTTTGACCGGATAGGTGACTTTCATTGTCCTGCATACCTAAAAACCCTGCTGAAGTGGAATTAAATGAGCCGTCTTTGTTATAAGGAGCAGCAATTGGCGCACTAATTAAGGCCAGTCTGGACATGCCTCCGGATGCGGAAGAGTTACCACGGGACCCGTTAGACATGGCAGAGGCATTGAGCTCATTATTATAATTAATCTTTGCACCAATACTTAGCCAGGATGTGGTTTTGTTATCGATGTTGAACAATGCAGATTTACGGTTGAAGTCTGTTTTCCTGAAGATACCATCCTGTTTGGTATAACCCAC
>Ga0308164_10001520_pt1 | contig 26810 bp, 29 predicted proteins | sample PhyTR2_FD_201031 | JGI IMG/M metagenome (GOLD analysis project Ga0308164, IMG submission 201031) | Phyllosphere microbial communities from UC Gill Tract Community Farm, Albany, California, United States - DLSLT.R2 | ecosystem: Host-associated > Plants > Phyllosphere > Unclassified | place: USA... | reverse complement strand
TAGCGCTCGACGCGCTACTCGACGAAAAAAATACCACAGTGGCAGCGAAGCGTTTATCCGTCAGTCAGTCGGCGATTTCTGGCATGCTGGCCCGCCTTCGTGTGTTTTTCGACGACGATCTGCTGGTACGCGTTGGGCGCCACATGGAACTGACGCCACTGGGCCGTGACCTTGCCGACCCGGTGCGCCAGTTGATCCTGGAAATCAAGGCGACTCTTGCTATCCGCCCCGGGCTGTCGATCGCCACCGAGCGGCGCCATTTCCGCATTACGGTCTCCGACTATTCGGTTCCCATCCTGATTGCGCCGTTGGTCCGGCAGCTGCAAACGCTTGCACCGCACATCACGATCGAACTGCGTCCACAAACGGACTTTACTGGCCATGGGCTGCGCCGTGGCGAGACAGACCTGTTGATCATCCCTGACGAGTACATCGACCCTCAACACCCGCACTCGATCCTGTTCGAAGATACGTTTAGCTGCGTGGTCTGGCAAGGTAATGCGCAAGTGGGTGAGACGCTGGATATGGACACTTTTTTGCGCTGTTCTCATGTAGCCCCGCGCCTGGGACAACCTAGCTCGCCGACGCTGGCCGAACGCTATTTTGACGATAACAAGATCGTGCGCCGGATTGCCGTTACCACGCACGACTTCACATCGCTCGCTTCCATGGTTGTCGGTACTGACTTGATCGCGACAATGCAGACGCGCCTCGCGCGCGACAGTCAAACCCGTCTGCCCATACGGGTGCTGGCGCCGCCCGTAGCGGTAACACCGTTCCGCGCATGCATGCAGTGGAATCACTATCAGACGATGGATCCAGCGCATCGCTGGCTGCGGGAGCAGCTGCTCGTGGTGGCGCAAGCTGGGGCACCAAACGCATAGCGGCTCATGCGCCGCATGTCTATCGAAGAATTGCTTTTGGCCGAAAGCGGAAGCTCCTGAGGTTTTCCGCCTCGGCCTTGTGTCAAACATGACCGTTTGTTCACAACAGTTGAATGAGTCGAATTAAGTTTGTCAAATCCGCAGCAGGAAAATCAACGACTTACACATCTTGCTGACGAAGCAATGTTTGTCAAATCCTGCTCTGCAGAAGACCGAGTACTCGACGGTCCAACGAATAAAGTCTGTCAAAACGCGGCGTGTCTGTTGGGCAGCAAAGGACAAGGCAAGTTGCTGACGCCGGCCTCCTATCGCTTGATGCAGACTGCCAACCTGGGCAATCCTGCGGGTCTCGACTGGGGTGCAGGCTTCGGTCGCCGGGCGCCAAAAGTCGGGGCCTTCGTGCACCAAGGAGCGGACGGCAACTGGCTCGCCATCGTCGTCCTTTTTCTGGAGCAGGGCACGGGCGCATTGGCAGTCGCCAAATCGGGGACCCACATGGGCGCCGAGAAGGGTTTGAACACCGTGTTGGGCACGCTGTTTCCGACCTTGAGTCCCGCCAAGAAAGCTTCCTGACAACCTAGGGACACACAAAATCTATCGGACAAGTGAGTGATTGATTTCTCAAGGAAAAACGGTGCGCCTCGTCCTGGCCTGACGATTAGTGACGGACCAGCGGCAGGAGGACGATCATGAGAGAGTTCTCTGCGCACCACATCCCTTATTTCCGGAGACTCAAGCACGTGCATGAATTCGGTATCGAGTAGCCGAGACTTGACCTGATAAGCAGTGCCAGCAGAAATAGAGTTTTTTGTGGCACTAGAGCAGCCAGCCCTGCATTCTGGCCCTAGGTCAGCGGGCGCTTTTCTTGGCCGCCTTGCGTGTCTCGCGCTCCATTCGACGGCGTTCTGCACGGCCCATGGACGGAGCATAGCTCCCGGGGCCGAAGTTGAACGGTATAGGGAATTCCTTTGCAGTGTCCTTGTAAAACACAAACCGGGTTTTCGGCCGAAGAATATCCAACTTGTCGGCCATCTCCCTCCATCCCTTCTTCTCTTCGTCACTCTCTCAAGTACGCCCCCACCCACAACAAGCCCGCACCCATCATCGAATCGCAAATCCTGATGCCGCGCCGGTTCGATGACCGCCGCCCGGACTTGTTGAGCGTGTTGAACCGCACCCAAGAAAACCTGACCAAAGGTGGATTGCATGGCCGCAGCGCCAACGGTCCCCGCCCAATGCAGAGCATTGATTCCGCTGTACGCCTCAATCGCACCCTCTGGATGCTTGCCGATGCCCGCGCGAGTTAAAAGCATGCGCCCCAATGCGGCAGGGGTAGGCAGCAGCCCTTGCCGCCTCCAATTCTTGCTGGGCGCGAGAACTGACTGTAAAGTAATCGTGTCGAGCCCCATGCCAAGTCACTGAGCGGCAAGCTCCCCCTGTGCAACAGCCTATTGAACGGATTACAAGGCATGATAGAACGAATTGACTCTTATAAAACTGACGATGGCCAAAAATTGGAATTAACATTTGATGAGGTGGAAGATAATTTAAATGGAGTTGCTGTCAAAACAAAGGGCATGCCATTTTTACGTGATTGCCGCAATAATAAATTTTACAGAACTCCATTTACTGACGTCGCGCTAGAAAAGCTTGTTGAAATAGCCAAAAAGAACGGACTATCTTCTATCGACGGCGTTACGCCGCCATCTCAAATAGAAAATGCGCGATTTGATAGCCTTTGCCCTTCCGTACAATTTGAATACTCCAACATTGAATATCTTTCTATACCTGGGCTGGGCAGCGAGTTCAGCCATGATGGATTTCTCGCTCCCGTATATTTCAACAATGAAGTTTTAAACAAGTACACTCAAAATCCAAAATACACAATCGATATATTTTCGGGAACCTATGGCAGCATCGCCCAAGGCAATGAATGGCAGATATCATTCGGCGTTAACGCTAAAAAGCAAGTAATTATGTGGCTTGGAGATATCGATAAACTCCCAGTTAAGGAGCAACAGTATTTGCTTTCAGAAAACATTTCTTCTACATTTGATATTCACTCTGACTTTTTTGATGCTCAAATTGAAAACCAGTGGTCAGAGGGCGCCATCGAAAATAAATGCTTAAATCTAAGGGGTGAAATCTCCGACAAAGTAAAAGACTTTTATGGAGACAGTCTTTATAAATTGCCAGATGAAATTGGATTAACTATTGCAGGATTGCAGAAGCCGATCTTTTGGGAAGATCGACATGTCGCGCCAGTGGTCGAATCACTCAATCGAATTTTTATTGAATCACTAAACGAAAATTTTCTGAAAGATTTTCTGTGTTCCCGCCAAATCAAAATTACGCCGGGGGCGCGCGGACTGAAGTTGCTGGAAAAAGTCATTGAAAGTTTATCAGGCCCATCTGCGGCGCGAACGATAATGTCGCCGTTCTTTGTGCTTTATGACTACAGAATAAATGTTTGTCACTTGCAGTCTCAAGAAACAATAATGACAAAAACTAAGGCAATAAACGAAAGGCTTTCCGTTGACGTATCGAATACGTCTCACGAAGTAATTTACGATAGTCTTTTCGAAAAAATCTATGACTCGCTCACAACGATAAAGACGCTTATTGAAATGGACTCTAAATAACAACCTACTCGGGAACAGAGGCTATGCCGAAGAAAAAACGAAAGGACGTCCTCGTGCCCCTTCCAAAGGACTTCAAGGTTTCGACGCCGCGGGGCAATTTGAAAGGAGAGATGTTTACGTGGGCGCCGTCTGGCCTGTTCATTGTATTCAGCTTTGATCGCGCATACATTAACTATGCTGGCGAGAAAGCAGGGGACTCTGGAATCCAATTTGACATCCCAGCGTCGCCAGAGTTCTTACGTGAATTCGCGAGCATGATGATTAAGAAAGCCGACGAACTTGAGAGTTAGGAACTTATGATAGTTCGAAGTATCAACGATGGATTAGCTGAGTATTTTTCGAAGTTTGCTGGATTGAGATATCTAAATGGCCGTAACGACTGAGCAACTGCGACAACGTGAGCTGGAACGCGAAGATCAGCAGAGAGACTTTGTATGTCCCGACTGCATCCAAGACCCATTTCTCCAGCCTCATATGTGCCACTTGTATGCCCCTCGCGTATGTATTGGCTGCGGAGCATCTACAAAGCGAGCAATTACGTCGAGAAGGCTGGCTGCGCTTGTCGGGCCTGTCCTTCCGCGTCACTTCGAGATTGACCAAGGCCATCTCCCTGGTTACGAACTTACGCTAGTAGTAATCGTTGGTAAAGCGCTTTCTTGCAGCAAGCAGCGGGTGTTGGAATCGGTAGCAAGTTGGCTTGAACTTTCAGATGCTGAGGAAGATGAATTGGAGGTTGAGAGCGATCACTTCTATGCCAATGGTCAAGCCTATCAATGGTCAGATAGCCCTTTTGACGACGAGGACCATGAGCGATGGTATGTGGTTGGCGATTGGCACTACGCCGCAAAACAGCTAATTCACGGTCGCAGGTTCTTCAACGAGAAAGTTCGTGAGCTCTTCGAAGGCATCTTGCACGAGGCACTTGAGGCAGAAGGCTTCGATGGCGATGGTCTTTGCCCGATCATCAAAGAAGTACAGGTTGGATTTGAATTCTTCCGTGCACGCGTGGCCAAAAATTTTGATGAAGAACAGACGATTTCGGCCAACCCAGCGACTCAATTAGGCGCGCCTCCAAAGGAGTGCGCAACGAACGGACGAATGAGTCCTGCAGGAATACCCTTCCTGTATCTGGCGGGTGATCTACGTACTTGCGTTGCGGAAGTTCGGCCCTCTATTGGCGACACAGTTGTAGTTGGCAAATTTCGTACCTCTAAGCGTTTGAAGATATTTGACCTGATGGCTCTCTCGGGGCGGCTGTCCCATCAACCGTTGAGCTTTTTTGATCCGTCTTTCGAAATTCGGAGCCAAAGGCGCACTTTACTCAGATACTTACACGGAGAGATAAGTCGACCAGCCAAAACAACTGACACCGATTACCTGATGACACAGGCATTCACAGAGTACATTCGATTTGATTGCAGAGAGAAGTTCGATGGCGTCGCGTTTCGCTCGGTGCAGCGAGCGGACGGGATCAATTATGTTCTTTTCGACGTCACGAGTGATGAAGAGCGGGTTCCCCGAGATTGGAAGCCAAGATTTGACGTTGAAATATACCCTTCCGACGTATTCGTCGTCGAGGTGAGCGGTGTGGAATATTCCACTGTACGAAAGAAAACATTTCTTCGTCACAGCACGCTGACCTAACTGTCTGGTTCTCCATCATCTTTATCCAGACACTTTGTGGCGTAAAGTCTGTCACGGATTTTGCCGATGCGTTGATTTGGCCGCTGTGAACACATATCCCGCGACGAACCGGCGAGCGCAAAATCAGCGCCGCATCGACGCTCCGCCCTGTCACCCTGACGGACTTATTTCCCCAGTCTGTGATTGACTTTATTATTCAGAATCACAACTTGTGTCAAACTTTATTGTTTTGTGCCAGACCTTATTGTTTTGTGTCGAACTTTATTGTCTGTCCACAGCGGCGGATTAGAGCGAATCATGTGTGTCAAGATCGGCCTAGAAAAATCAACAAGTTACGAATGTTGACGATTTACCAATGCTCGTCGAACTTAACTAGCGACTGCCTTGATTGACACACAATCCTTTTGCGAACGTGTAGGCCTGCTTGTCAGTGGCCCAACGTTCAGGACAAGAGGCCCAGTGCAGGGTGTCAGACAAAATTTCCAGTGTTTCCCTAGCTAACGTCAGCCCCGTGACCCACCTTGAATATCCTGCTCTAGCTCTGACGTCTCTCTTCTGATCCTTCGCTTGAAGGCACGGTTGGCTTGGACATCAGTCATCAAATCGACGTTTTCCATTCCGTACAACTTTAGCAACTTGCGCTGCTCTTCAATAGATGTCGTGTCGAAGTTTGGAATGTAGCGATGGGTAAGGTTGCTTCGCTGTGATTCGTGAAAGCTTCGCACGAAGGATTTGAGTTCGCCAGCGGCAGGAACGAAGGCAAAACGTTGACACAGCACTTTGATTGTCTTGTCGAGATGGTGCAGTTGCGCTAACGCCGCGTCATCGATCTGCGAAAAGTAGAAAACCCATCCCCGACGAACCTCGTCAAATAAGCAACCAGTGATTCGCAGGTTCAGGCGCCAAGTGAAAATTCTTCGTGCTTTGTCCAGCATGGCCTTACTCTCACCTGGACTCGGATTTGCGATAGCCACTGCGCGCCTGTACTTGTAAGTAGTGAAGATTTTTGCAAGCGACGCTTCCAGACGACGTATCGAGTCTTGCTTGACCGATGCTTTGGTTTGCTTGAAGTCATAGCCGAGGAAGTTGAATTGATCCGTAATTTTCCCGGTCATTGATTTGCCGAACGGGTGTAGCGAGTGGACGTCCAGGTGGTAATCGAGGGACAAACGAGCACTGATGTCGTCGAACAATTCAACTGGATCTCCTTCTGTGAGGATCAGAATGTCGTCGACGTAGCGGAAGTACTGGGCTGTAGGTATTGTAGATGCCCACTTGTCGAACTTCGATAGATAGATTTCGGCCAAGATATTCGAGATCGACAGGCCTTGGGGGACTCCTTTCGTCTCTTTAGGCTTTGTCCGGTCAGGGAAGGCAACCGTAGGGCTTTCGATCGCAGTGCGGATCAGATGATGAACTTCGTTCTTGCGAATTTTTCGTTTAAGTACGGTTTCGAGTACATCATGACTGATGCTCGGGTAGAAATTTTGGACGTCGAGCTTGATGAAGTGGCTGTACTTACCACTCCCCAGCCCGATCCGCAGATCAGCGATTGTATGCTGCGGTAACTTAACGTTGAGGTTAGATGCAAAGGTCCTCTTAAGAACATTGCATAAGGCACGAAGGGCTATCCGGTCGCGATATGTCGGGATAGAGATTACTCTTGGATTCTTGCCCGCGCCTTTCGAGATAAGTTTCTCTTTGTACTGTGAAAATCTGTAAGTTCCAGCTGCAACCTTTGCGCTGATCAAACTGATTTCGTCATCAAGCGAGCGCTCAAATATGATACGACTTAGTCGATCAACGCCAATCGCGCTCGTTAGCGAAATGTACTCGTCATAGAGTTCACGCAAACGGTCAGGCGTGTACTCTTGTGCAAAATACTTGGAAGCACTCATTTCGTGTACAGCCACAATGCTGCAAGCGCCGGCGCAGCATACAGGATCACCAAAGCCCAGTACCTCCAGATACGCCACCAGTAGTACTGTACTTTTTCCATGCGCGCTACGTGGCGCGAGCGCAAGGTCCCGCCTGCCAGAATACGTCCTCGAATGTCGTCGAGCGTGTTGTGATTCTCTACATCCCTGAGCACCTTGGCATACCGATCGGCTAAGGCAGTGCACTGGGAACTGGTGCCGCTTGTAGCGGATACATTCGCTAGGGCATGCAGCTCGTTCTCGATGTTTTGCAGCTCGTGATACCCCTGCTTAAACCTGGCGGCACGGTCCTTGAACGATTTGCTGTTGAGGTACAAAGAAAGCGCAAGAAGAATTATCGACAACACGGCCAGACCAGTGTCAATCAAGTCCTTGTCGGCTTCGGTTGGCTGAAATTTGAGCAGGACAACTGACGCGCATGTGGTGTATGCGGCATACACAACCATCAGGAGCTGCGTATGATGGTCATTCTGGAGAAGGCGCTCTTCAGCGTTAATCCAGGCCTTACGTGTGAACCAGACTTTTTCGTCAGCCAGCGCTTTAGGTGTCGTCAAAATTATTCCGCGTCGTGTTTGGTGGGAGACACGAAAAATTATGCAAGGATTAATCTCCCTGTTGCCAGGGACTGCCTGATGGCCGACGGCAAAGCCGCGAGTGAATAGGGTCGCCCGATGGATTGGGCCCTGGTTTCCCAGCGTGCCTCCCAGTTACTACATTACTGGAATTAAAGGTTTCCTGCAACGTCTCGACGTAGTCAAGAAGTAACGAACGACGCTAAGGTTACTGAAAGCCTGGCAGGGAAGAAAGCGACCTTGTAGCAAATTCGATAAACAGTTTAGTACGTACCGGTTGATACTTCCTTGAAGGATATAGGAGATGGAGATCCTGGGGACGAGCAGACCACTCTTTCAAAACCGGCAATAGCTTGCCGCTGTCCAGCAGATCCCGTACAAGCCAGTCTGGGCAAACTGCCACGCCGCCAGCTAGCAACAATGTCTCTCGAATCGCAAGTGCATTGTTGACACGATAGCGGCTACTTGTCGGAACATGCATCATTTCGCCGTTTCGAAACAACTCGATTGTCGTGCCGGGCGTCCATGCGAAGCGCACAAAATCATGTGAAGACAAATCATCTGGGGTCGCTGGGTTGCCCCGACTCCTCAAATACGCCGGCGACGCTACTAAGAAGCGAGGAATCGTCGCTAGGTGTCTACCAAAGGCGTCCGGTGGTAGCGTGCCTCCAAGCCGAAACGCAACGTCAACACCGTCTTCGATGAGGTCAACGAAACGGTCGTTTAAGATCAGCTCTATCTCGATCGCGGGATGCTCTGCCAGAAACTGCTGGACCATCGCATTAATACGGTATTGCCCAAGCGCGACAGGTGCATTGATCCGCAAAAAACCAGACGCTTGGGTATTCGTCCCCTGAACTGACGCTACTGCAGCGTCAAACTGTTCCAGTACCAATTTAGCGTCCACGTAAAAACGCTGTCCCTGTTCGGTTGAAGACAGGCCGCGCGTGCTGCGCTCGAACAATCGAACGCCAAGCTGCTGCTCGAGTTGAGCCAGCATCTTGCTAACAGTCGGCTGTGTTGTTCCTGCTTCCCGAGCTGCCGAGGACAAACTCCCTAACTCAACGGCTCTAACGAAAGTTCGCATTAATCGGAGAGTGTCCATCAGGTCATTCGAAAAAGGAATAAGTAGCCTTCCATCCTACCATCTTCCCCGAGGCTTTCGCATGGCCTAATGTGAGAGCTTCGAAAGATGGAGAACAAAATGGTGAACAAACTTGGTTCGATCGCTACCCTCAGCCTTGTCATGGCTTTAGGTGGTGAGGCGTCGGCAGCAACTTCTGACCCAACAAGCAAAGACCAGCACTGGATAACGTCCTGGTATGCGGCGCCCCAGTCGAGCTGGGATGCCACATTTGTGCTACCTACGAATGTGCCGGCATATCTGAATAACCAGTCTTTGCGTGAGAATGTTCGTCTTAGCGCTGGCGGACAACGCATCCGGCTAGTTTTCTCGAATCGTTATGGAAAAGAGCCTGTGCTCATTGGCGAAGTCAGGGTTGGCCTACCGGACAAAGGTCGGCCGTGCCAGCGCTTGTCGTTCTCTGGTCAACCAAGCATTTCGATTTTGCCAGGCGCGACAGTGACCAGTGATCCGCTGCCGCTGCCGGTTAAACCGCTTGCTGATTTGAGCGTGACTACTTACCTGCCGTCGCGCACTACTATCGAAAGTTTCCACTGGGGGAACCAGCAAACCATGCAGGTGACAGCAGGAAGGGCGACCGAACCCCCTTACGCAAAAGGCGGCGATCGGGTCGAAGGACGACTCTTCTTAAGTGCTGTCATGGTTGAAGCTGCAGAGAAGCGGCGAACTGTCGTCGCTCTTGGCGACTCGATTACGGATGGGAACGGATCGACTCCAGATGCGAATCGTCGATGGCCTGACTACCTCGCGAAACGCTTGGCCCCTTACGGTGTAGGCGTGGCTAACGCCGGGATTTCGGGAGCACGTCTGGTAAGCGACGGAATGGGGCAGAACGCTCTGGCTCGCCTTGAGCACGATGTGCTGAGCCAACCAAGTGTATCGGATGTCATTGTCCTACTCGGCATCAACGATATCGGGTGGCCTGGCAGTCCGTTCGCACCGAACGAAGCACCAATGACACTGGCCAGACTTACGGCCGCCTACCGACAACTGGTGTCTGCTGCACATGTCAGGGGAGTACGCGTGACCGCAGCAACGCTGCCTCCATTCGAAGGAGCACTCGAAGGTACACCTTTCGCAGGCCACTATAGCCGTGACAAGGAGCAGCTGCGCAAACGGTTCAACGACTGGATTCGTACGGCTGGAGTATTTGATGCAGTTATTGACTTCGACGCACTTTTGCGGGATCCGGCAAATTCCCAAAGGATACGTAAGGACTTCGATTCGGGCGATCATCTCCATCCGGGAGACGAGGGATACCGCACGATGGCCGCGGCCATCGACATCACATCGCTTACCAAAAACACGAAATCGATCCCCAGCGCTCAAAAGGACTTGAAATGACCCAAATGCTCTTCGAACCCTTCAACATGTCTGGACTGCTTTTGCCTAATCGGATCGTTATGCCGCCCATGACGCGCGCGCGCGCAGCAGCCGGACAAGTGCCAACGGACATGATGGCCGAATATTATGCGCAGCGAGCGTCCGCAGGACTGATCATTACGGAGGGGACGCAAATTAGCGCCCAGGGCCAAGGCTACGCGTGGACACCCGGCATTCACACTTCCCAACAGGTCGACGGATGGAAGAAGGTCACAGAAGCCGTTCATAGGGCGGGCGGGCGCATCTTCGCGCAGTTGTGGCATGTCGGGCGCCTGTCGCATGTATCGCTACAGCCTGGCGGCGTTGCTCCCGTTGCCCCATCAGCGCTTGTCGCAGAGGGAGTGCAAGTTTTCATCGATCCAGACGGACTGGGTACTGCTGCGGGACAGGGCAAAAAAGTGCAGCACTCAGCTCCACGTGCACTCGAGATGGCAGATATTAAAGAACTGGTTCATCAGTTCGCGGTCGCAGCAGCCAATGCTATGGCAGCAGGTTTCGACGGGGTCGAGCTACACGGGGCAAACGGCTACTTAATCAATCAGTTCATTGACCGGGCACTAACCAGCGCACCGACGAATATGGCGGCACTCTCAGCAACAGACTGCGTTTTCTCGACGAGGTAGCGCGTGCAGTGATCGCAATTTGCGGTCCGGATCGTGTCGGGGTTCGGTTTTCCCCCCTGACAACCGCCCAGGGCGCGATCGATGACACCCCTCAGGCAACCTACCTGGCTGCAGCCAAGTTAATGGACGAGTTGAAGGTTGCATATATCCACGTCGCAGAGGCTGACTGGGACGATGCACCTGTTATGCCCGCCGTTTTCAAAGAAGCCCTCAGACTAGTTTATTCCGGAGCGACAATCTACTCAGGCCACTACGACCGCAACCGTGCGGAGGAAGCCATTAAGCGAGGATGGGCTGACATGATCGGCTTCGGACGGCCTTTCATTGCTAACCCCGACCTCCCTCGGCGACTACGCACCGGGGCAGCGCTGAATCCAGGGGATGCATCCACATATTTTGGTGGCGATGCGCAGGGGTATATCGATTATTCGTACATTGACGGGATGTCTATTTGAACACACCGCCGAAAGGATTCGGAAGCGAACAAACATAACACTGCATAAGCATTACGAGGCGAGAGCGCATCAAGTCGGACTATGACGTGGCCCCAGCGCTCTTGCCTGTAGACTTTACGACCGTCGCTAACTTTAACTAACATCTAACGATTTCCCGATCTTTTCCGGAATTACCATTGCAGAGTAACCTCGCTTCGACGATGCAGTCGATTCCGTATTTTGCTCGATGAGCCGTTTCTGATTCATAACCCATTTTTTGTCGTTCCTATATAACCAATAAAAATCAGCTGATACGATATCCCGAATACTCCAAAACCCCGTAAATGCGGGATCGTCAAGTGCAGCTAAAACACTATTTCTGCATGCCCTCCTGCGCTCCTCAAAGCGGGCTGCCCAAAGCTGCATTTGGGGAGATGGAGCAGTCTCGAGTAACTTGACTATCACGTGTTCCGGTAGATTTGTTTCCTCAACTATGCTATTGACGGTCTCCCCAGCTGAAATCGCGCTACGGATCATAAATTGCACATACGGCTTAATAATCAAAGTTCGTCGTGCATAAAAAATTCCCATTCTGGCGGCTTTTGAACTCGTGGTCCTTCCGCTTAATCCAATAACCTTGGCCGTCTCTGTTAACGACTTTCCTTGACTATTCATACACCGGATCTGTAGCTCGACTGTGGCGGAATCAGATCGTGCTGGCTGGACCGTGGAATTTATAGCTATGGCGGTCGGAAGCATAAATGAGTCTATGTCTTTCTCAAGAAAACCAATTAACAACAAATGTCTCAACGGGTGTTGGAGGCCTCGGGGCTCATGACAAAGCATAGCCGGCCATGGCATGGCCTCTGCAAACGAGTTGAACAATGAAGAGAATGGATCTATGCGCGTTACAGGCGACCAAAAATTAACAAACTCTTTCATAAATTCCGCTTTTTTAAGAACGAAGGTTTTTGAGGCCAGCCCTTTATTGTGCAGATTGACCAAATATTGTTTTCGCAGCAAGGCAGAGGAGTTTTCAAAGTTCCGAGCTAGAAGCGTTTGAGCACTCAACCGCGCTATGAGCAACAGCTTTTCATCGATGAGCTTGCTACTAGGCACGCGATAGTCTAGGTCAAACTGTGTCGAATTTGGAAGAAATAATTGTTCGCGCCGTTGTCGATTACAAAGCTCGAAGCTCACTTTCAACGGAATTCCGTGGTAAGGGCATACTATCACGCCCGGTAATTGATGAACTCGATACCACGTTGGAATACCAATATCTTCTTCGTCTTCTTTTCCACACTCCGGACAAAAACGAATTGGGTTCCTCCCAACCATTCCTTTGTTAACCCCTAAGATCGCCTTTGACGAACGGGCTGAACCGGCCTGGATGGCCCGAAAAATCTTCGCATACCGAGGAGTGCTTACGAATGGACGAAAATAAGGAAGTTCCGTGTGGTTCTCAATGAGACCTGCAACCGAATTGATCGGCAAAACCAGTCTAGCGAAAAATTTGTTCAGATCACTGGGGAATGCTACGCTGAAATGAGCACCCTTTTTATCCGTAAGCTGAAAATTTGTTCGTCCAGAGATTAGGTTGCCGGTGAGTATATGATGGCGCGATGCAATACCGAATATAGTTTCCTCAGGCACGGCGGTATCCCATCCGCTTCTAGTGCGCACCGGCAATAAAATCTCCATTTTATCTCCTAAAATTTGGAGAACAGATCGCCCGTTACGTGACCTGCAGAAATTACAAAATGCCCAGCTCACTGGTCCAGAATTTCAGGAAACGGATGATAGCGAACGCGCTTCATTGCTTTGAATATATAGAATCCCAACATAAGACTGGCGGCGAAGTTGCAGGGATAATAAAGCGGTTGTTAGCGACTTGGAATTATTGGTTTCCATCCTTCAAGGATAGGATTCTTTATTATGCCACGCAATTCGTCTCGCTCTAAAATTTGAAGTTGGTTCGACTACCTGTCCTAATAAGGCATGCGTTTGCGGCAGCTTTGTAAGATGCTTATCAAGCCAAGAAGGGTGGCTCGTGCGACGACCGATTTCGCTAATTGACGCTCTTACAGGGCGACCCGATGCATTAACAATCTGCGCTACCGCCGTCTCCACTTCTCTCATCATTGCATTGTCGCGTGCATTCCAGTCAACAGACGTCTTAAGTGTACGACTCTTGGGAGCGGGCGAGAGTTGCTTGTTGAGCCAAGTGCGATCATGACGGTATAGCCATGTGAAATCGGAGCGGACGATGTTTCGAAGCTTCTTAAACCCTGCCGTGGACGAGGTTGCAATTGCTGCTGAGAGATTGTTTCTGGCAACTCTCAGGCGTCTGTCGTATAAGGTAGCTCTTCGCAGTACTTGCAGGGCACTGTCTCCTCCAAGGATACGATTTATTGTAGATGCGGACAGTTTAGTAGCATGTACGATGTCGGGAATTGCATCACCTGTAGCGAGCGAAAGTCGTATCCGCGAGCACACTTCGATGTCGAGCTTTTTCGGTCGCCGCTTAATTAAGACGCCCATCTTTTCTGCCTTTACCAAGACCGAATTTAGAGATAGGTTCATTTCTTTAGCTAGCTGCCGCATTGACCGAGCTTGAACACCCAGGTCTGCAATCTCAAGCGCCTTTACTGAATGCTGTTTAAGTGGCCTTGCCAAGCCGATAGCTGTGGCTGGCGGAGGACAATCGAAAAATGACTCAATGCTTTCCGTCATAAAGCCAATCAATAAGATGTGGAACAATGGATGATGTGCGGATCTTGACCTGCGGCTTAGGTTTGCCAGCCACGAATCTTCTTTATCGCAACGCTGGAGCACGCCGGAGAATGGAACGACGTCCTTGATGTCGGACCAAAAATTTAAGAATTCCCGGGCCGTCTCACTTTGGCGAATTCTTAAACTTGCTGTCGCGAGTCCCATGCGAGCCAAGTGACTCAAGCACTGATTTCGCCAAGTTGGTGCTTCCAGTGGTGCCCTCGGGTAGAGTAGCAGCTGGGCACTTAGTCGTGCAAAGAGGATGAGCCGACTGTACGCGCGTTGATCAATTGTCGGGACGCTATAGGCTTGGTTCCACTTCATCGATTGTTCCGGAAGAAACAATTGCTGACGTTTCAATCGCTGGACTAGACAATTACTATTAGTCAACTGTACGCCGTGGTATGGGCAGATGAGAACTCCTGGCAGTTGATGAACCCGATACCAAGTAGCTATACCGATTACATCGAGATCGTTTTTCGCACAACGAGGACAGAACCGGAGTACATCCGCGGCCCCGAGCCTGCTCGCAAGAAGACCTAAAATAATCTTCATATTGTGTGCGGTGCCGGCCGCCATAGAAGCAGCAACTTGGGAATAATGAGAAGGATTGGCAAAGACTCTGAAGTAAGGATAGATCGTATGGTCTTCGATTAATTTCTGAACATTATCAAACGGTAGCGGCAGACGCTGAATAACGAGATTCAAGCCGCTTGGGAAAGCCGTGCCGAGACTGACTGTGCGACGAATTAGCAACTCGCGCAAAGTATCTCCCGCTGTTTGATTGCCGCTCGTGACGTGGTGTCTGGAGACGATGCCAAAAACCGTCTCTTCAGGAACGACAACATCCCCCGGCATCCCTGATGCCTTCGTTAAAAGCCCTGGCCGTGTAGGTTCCTGGCTCTCAGCTCTGCATCCCGAGATCAAGCCCGTCATGGCTGATCACTCCTTTGTCGACAAGATCCTGATGCGGATCCTGAGCATCTGCCGCAGTTCGGATATCAACGCCTCCAGTTGGCCCACCTTCTTTGATATGGCCGACGTCAGAAGCGGTTTCGGCCTCGTACGTTTGTGTTTTAGGTGTGCACTCAGTCGACGTAGTGGCTGGGCTCAGGGGAGCCGTAGTGGGAAACAGCTGCTCAAGATAATCCTCGACTACAGTTGTGTGTTTCGGAAGCTCAAGCAAATTTTGTAATGCCTCGTCAACAGGTAGCAAATCTTCATATTGAGAGAGCGACGCTGCAGTGTTTTTTCGTAGTGCATTGATTGCTGGATGCAGTAGCACGAACGCATCGTCATACGTTTGTCTTAATAATTTTGGGGTCAGCGTTTCGGTCTTGTCCAGCATAGCGCGCTGCTGAGCAAGCTTGAACAACAAGACAACGAAGTCAGGAATGCTCTGACTCAAATCGAATATGGTATCAAGCATTTCTTCATCCAGTGCTCCAGGATTACGGACCCACTGGTAAGTCCATATTCGACGGACGAAATCGTCCCATTCCTTCACGCGTTCTGGAGGACGTTCAAACTCAATCATGCCGCTCTCTGCTGCTCTTCTACTGTCCTTCATTTCTCTTGTAAATAGTGCAGCCGCTTTGCTAGTTCCAATCTCCACAATGGGCACGCGTAATGCAGTACGGAGGTCTTGAAGAAAGTGAAGCAGGGGAACTGCTCCCCCCCGCTTTTGAGACGCTAAGCCTTTGTATTTCGTCTATGATGAGGATACCAAGGAAGTGGGTGGAAGCGATTTGCCTCATGGCGCCTTCCAACATATCTTCACGCATTCTGGATCTCGAGAAAAGCTTCTCATACTTGCCGTCAGTACCTAAGGCGATATCGACTTGCCTAGCGAACTCGCGGCAGAAGCTGGAAATGGAGCCATTTTTGGGGCAGGTAACCTTCAGCCAGACTAATTGACTTATCGGCAGATGGCGATTCTTCCATCGTCCATGATGAATTACCTGGTGAGGGTATGTCCGCAAGATCGCGTCAGCACAGGTAGTTTTTCCAGATCCACTCAACCCGACGATCAACATCTGCGAGTCACAAGGAATCAACTGTGGGTCAAGGTTTTGAGATTGCGTGGAATCTTGGGCGCCGTAAATGGTCCGCCAAGTCGCTGCCTCAAGAGGATTACGCACGACGTAGCCAGCACGTAACAAGCGGGAGATCGTACGTTCAACGTCATAGAAATTGAAACGAGGCACGACAACATACTTGAGCCGTGCTAACAGGTGCCAACGTTCCTCAGTGGGCATTTGCCGCTCCTCGGAATTGAAAGTTGGACGCAGCATCATTGCGTGGGCTGCCTCCTTTTCGCTAAGGATACCTGGCAACGCTTCTATGAGCGGATTATCTCTGTATTCCGCGACTCTTTGCTCGCAATATGCTGCGACACTTCCGATTTTGCTCATCGGTTGCTCCGGTTGTCCGCTAGCGATGCTACTGAATCAGGGGTAATCACAAGTCCCATAGATCGTCGAGCGGATTGTTCTTTCTCCTGTCTGTGCGTAGTTTGACTACGTTGTCTCGAGCAGGTTGAGCACAGTAAGACTCGACCGCATCACGTGCATGCTCGACTCGTTCTACAGATTTTTCAAAAGCACGGTTCAGGTGGACGTTGGCCTTCTTTTCCGTCTTGCTCAGTCCACGCTTGGCTGCCTTCGCCGATTTTTTCGCAGCTTCAGTTATCGCGTTACATTCGGCGTCAAGTTTGGCGCATGCTTGGCTTATGTCGGCCGCCTTGCGGTCAGCCTCCAATCCTAGAAGCTTGGCCCTGTCCAAGAGCTCCTCAAGACGTGCAAACTGATACTTTCTGTCTTTGTCCAGTAATTCGCATGGCTCCCACTCTCGGGAACTGGGGTTAAGAATCCATATAAAACTAGGCAAATAGGATAGATAGCGAATCTCGATTGAAGCCGTCTTGCCCTTCGTTCTGACTCGTGCGAACCACTCTTCGTTGATGGCACGAGGGCATGCGTAGTGCCGCCCTTGGTAGTAGATCCCGTCTCTTCTGACAGACGCAGTCGCCACAGGAAGAAGCTTTGTCCATACTTGTTGCTTCCCGATGGACTTTGCACCGCCAGTGAGGTGCTCCATGCCCCAGTTCCATATTGATATAGGAGTGGCGTCGGTTAAATTTTCACCCAACATTTCTGCTGGTAGTGCATTGGCGAGATAGGAGGACCAGTTGCCCTTGATGAATCTTCGAATCAAAATCCGAGTTAACTCCGGGATTGTCAGACAAGCGTCGAGCTGGCAGTTACGCCTTTTCATCTCCTCCAGTCGAGGATTTAAGGCTCCAGGTTCAAAATGAACGGTATGACCGTTGACAAGGTTAAACTGCTGCTCAACGTTAGGTTTCCAGTCAGGGCGCCGAACTGCTGCATTTTGAACAGTAATGCCGAGCTGTTTTGTTAATGAATCCGAAGCAAGAGACTTCATCTCTCCATTGTCGCAAAGTAACTTGTGTGGTAGGTGATGACATGGCCACATCTCTTCAGTGATCTCGACGCCGAACTGTCGACAGAAATCAACTTTGTTTGTAAACGCATTGCATAGCGCAATACGTGCACCTTCCCAGCTTGGTCCCTCTAGTCCAAGGTAGAACCCAACTACCATCCGCGAGAAGACATCGACAATCACGTACAACACTGGGCGCCCGATAACCCAAGCACGGTTGAACACAGACACTAGGTAGACATCCACAACAGTCGCGTCAATCTCGAAGCGAGAGCCAGGGCCAAAGACACGGTGCCGCGAACTTCCAAGTACTCCACGGTTCTGCAAATTCCACGTGGTGGTACTAATGTTGCGTTTGGTCAGTGAAAGATCTTGGTCCATCTCATTCACGACCTGCTTGAATTGAAAGAGCGAAGGAGCTTCATGTGCCTGAGGCAGTATGGGGACCAAGAGTTCTCCGTACCCGATCTTTCCGGTGTTGAAGTACACTTGTTTCGTTTCCTCCCAAGCCTTTTTTGTAGTGATCCCAGGCTTGAGAAACTCATTGATACCTTTTATTATTTTTCCTTTCACATCGGCAGTGGACGGACCGAGGAGCGCGAGGTCGTTGTTGAGCTTGACACGGTCAGGACGTGGACCCCGTTTTCGCGTGCCAGGCTGCTGAGGCCGCCCCGCAGGGCCGCACAAGTCATAGCACCCTATCAGTCCGTCAATACAACTTCCAGACGCTAAGTATCTGTACAGCGGCCGATGAACTTGTTTAGGGTGCAGGCCTAGCTCTGTCGCTCTTGTAGATATCAAGCGACCACGCGTTGCTGGCAGGTATATTTCGGGAATGTTGTCATCTTGTACCAAGGGTTTGATGATTGACCATGCGCGATCCCTGATATCTAGGCTTTTTTTAGGTATTGATTCCTCCGCTTGGAATACGTAGGGGCGAAGCTTGACCTCGACTCGTTGCAATGTGCCGTCTCGCAGAAGTTCCATCACCTCTTTAAGGTGATATACCTCAGGTTTCGTGAGGCTTTTTTGAATTCCGATGGTGACGAGTAGATCCTCGGCTGGCTCGACCCACAAGACACGCTGCGGACATAAGAAGCCCGACTCTGCAGCGCCTGGCGTTTGCTCAAAGACTTCAACTGGTTGAAGGGTATCCATTGTTCCCTCCTCGAATGAGACCGGTTTCTCCCGCCTTGCGTATAGCGAAGATGACGGGAATACGCTGCAACCCTATCGGAACCTTGAGGTCGATATCGATAAGGTGATGCCACACGCAAAAACGGAACATGTCTGTGATGAGATCTAGGTCGACTGCGTTTCCTAGGGCTGCTGCACACGTTCGCAGTTGTCCTTTAAGTGGCAACGCTTGCGGTACCGTGTCTTCGAACACGGAGAGAAATGCTGGGAGTTGCGCCATGAAATCAGCTGGGCTCACTTCCCCTTTGACCATGAAATAGCTGATCCAATCCAAATTATCGATAACGGTCTGATCGAAATCCTCATTGGTGAACAAGTGCCATGGAACCCCACGTTGAAGCCAATACCTTCGCTCAATTTCTAACTTTGCTAGGACGGATTTTCGATGGCGCCCGCGCAACTCATCTGCGCTTTTGATACTCCATGCAGCCAATGATCGGGAGCCAGACATGCTGACAATGGTCAGAAGAAAGTCGGTTGTCATGACAACTGGAGTCGTACTGCAGGGGTACCTGGGATGACGGATCCCCATCGACCGGGCTATGTCATACGTAGAGTTTTCCGGGAACAAAGGAAATTGTTCGCGAATGTCTAACACGGCGGCGGCATAGTCTGCCATTAGGAAAAAGTGATCTTCGTTATCGGAAAACAGATGATGCATCCTGCCCGTCGTCACACCTGGCCGACGGCTCATGCGTCCTCTAGATGAGAAGCATCGAACGTCGATCCAAGGTTTGTAGCTCGCGGTGTCGCCAAGACCGAGACCTCGGGCCTTCCATCTGTCAACGTCATCTGAAGTAATCGGTGTCCGTCTCATCGTGCCGCCCAGCTGCGCACTGCGTCAGGCTCGCCCAGTGTAAGTCGCATGCCTAATCACTTAGTTTAAAACGAAAAACGGTTACTTCAAGGTGAAGTGGCACCTGCTGATTCAGTAGCGAACTTACCGCTTGACCTGGATGGATGTACAGTGTACGATTTTCGTACTACTTAGGTTCAAAAAATATACGGGAGGACGGTATGTCAGAGATCGAAGCGAAGATTCGTGAAGCTCTAGAGGCATTTTGGGAGGATAGAGCGTTCGTTACCGAAGGTGGCGAAAGTATCGTAGATGCTCTAGTCGCACCAGTTGAGTCCATGACTGCTGTCGAGGTATTAGTTGAACTGGACAAGATCACTGGAAAGAAGATCCCAAACGAAGTCATCCAGGCAGGCGGATACATGACCAAGGATGAGTTTGTAGACAAGCTTACAGATGCCGTACTAAAGCATTTAGCGATAAAGCCATGAGCCGCGAACAGCCTTCCGAAGACATTCAGCAACGAGTTGAGCTGGGTGCTCGTATTCGACAGGCCCGAGAGTATGTCGGGATGTCACAGGACGATGTTGCAACCGCACTAGGCATCTCTCGGCCAGCGGTAACCAATATCGAATCTGGTACACGCAAGGTCGAGGCCTTGGAACTAAGCAAATTGGCAAGTTTGTTTGGAGTAACTACTGAAGACCTGTTGTCTGAGCATCAAGCGGTCGATCGTGAACGAGTAGCATTTTTGGCGCGAGCGACGCAAGGGCTGTCAGACTCAGATCTCGACCAGCTATATCGCTTTACTGAATATTTACGGAATTCGTCCAAACCAGGCCGCCGAGGTACTTGATGTCTATACGCGATGACCTGCTCAATGCTGCACGCAGAGCAAATGAAGTGCTGGAAGAGTTCGAGGTACGGAAGCGTATCAAGCAGGGCTATACCCGTATCGATCCAGTTCGCATTGCAGAGAACGCAGATGTGCCGGTCATGTTTCGGCCGCTGCAGAAGCTCTTAGGAGCATACGTGAACGAAGGCCGTCCCGGCATCATGGTCAATATCGACCGTACACCTGGTTTGATTCACATGACGTGTGCTCATGAATTAGGGCATTACTTCCTGAACCATCAGCCACACATGGACCTCAAGATTGAGTACGGCAAGGACGCAGATACCACTGAACGACAGGCCGACCAGTTTGCATATTCACTCTTGGCTCCGCAATGGTTACTCAAAAACATTATGGCTCGCAAGAACTGGATGTCTTGCTTTAAAGACCCAGTAGTGCTGTACCAGCTGTCATTACGGCTAGGCACGAGCTACACATCGACCGTTTTGACTTTGCTTCGGATGAAACTCATCTCTTTCGAAGAGGCGACTACGTTTGCAAAAGTTCCGCCAAAGCAAATCAAGGAACATCTGACAGGGGGCGACGTGCCAGACGAAAAAGGCGACGTCTGGCTGATGGATCAGTATGACCTCGATTCCATCCTTGAGCCCCACAAGGTCGACCATTTTGTATTCAATTTACCCAACAAGGCGGGCTCAGGTTACGTATGGTCTCTGGACGACGTGATTCAAAAAGGGTATGTCGTAGAGCCATTGCAAAATGATGTGCAACGTACTCCCGTCAGCGAACATTTCGGTCCGCATCCCCAGTATGCGCCTGGTCGTTCGCGCCGCTTCGTTGCAACGCCTGCTGATGGCGTTCCTGAAGAGCAGCTAGAGCCAGATTCATTTTCGATGTATCAGCATCGACCTTGGGAGAAGTCGACTTCCGTTACTTTGGACAATCAGTGCACTTTTAACACTGAATTTGAACAGATCTCGAATGGGCTCGATCAGATGGAGCGCATGCGTCGTGTTGCAGAAGTAAAGGCGATGGCATGATCCAAACCTTGATCGATTTTTCGACGGCACTGGGCCCCGTGCGTGACCAAGGTGCACGCGGCATGTGTCTGGCGTTTGCTTCGTCGGACTTCAACCAGCGCGAAAATGACTTGCCCGATCACCTGAGCGTCGAGTACTTGGCACATCATGCTACGGCTTCGATACCAGGCTGGACGCTTGCGGACGGACTGAACTTTCCAGCCGTAGTACAGACGCTGGCCGCAACTGGACAGCCTCTTGAAAGCGTTTATCCCTATATCGCCGCGAACGAGGGGCAGCCACTGATTACGCCACCATTGATCACGACCGATCTTTACAAATGCGCTGCGCAACAAAACGGGGCTGCTGCACAAGCAGTGGTAACTGGTTTACTGGCGAGCAAGCCGGTATGTCTTGGTTTGGCAATCACCGATGAGTGGTTCAATCCTCAGCAGGGGATTATCCAGTACGTTACCAGCTACAACGGTGACAACCATGCTGTCCTAGCTGTCGGTTTGGGCATTGATCCTCTGGTCAATGAGCACTTTGTTTTAATCCGCAACAGTTGGGGACCTGGCTGGGGCAACAACGGACACGCTTGGCTTCCTCAGCGTTATTTGCAAACTCACCTTATCGAGTCTTTACTCAGCTAACTATGGCAAAACTCTTTGATGGCGCCTTCGGCAATCGAGTCGTTCCGATTTGGCATGCCGCGGCAACGCACCTCCTGACGTGCCCAGAGCGCAGCGATATGAATCTTGTGCTTGAGATTTCTAATCCGTTGTCCATGACCGCAGCAGACAAACAATTGATGCTCAAGGTCGATGAGGCCCTGAAGAACTCAACCGAGTGTAATCTCACGCTTGATACTGTTGCGTCCACAATTTTTCCGTATCGGATGTACAAACGGCACGGCCGGCCTGGGATGTATGCAAAGTACTTTAATTCGTTAGACCGTGGGAAGAAACCCAACACGTGGGGCACGTATGCTGAACGGATGATGTCTCATCAAGCAAAAGACGGGCTCAACAGTATCAACCCATTGAACCTTTTGGTTGAGAAGCTGCGCACGAACGGCAAGTCCCGTCAGCAGTTCAAATCTGCTTACGAGCTCAACTTAAGTGATCCTGAAGTCGATCTGGCGCCTATCATGGACATTTTTGGCGACGGGGGCGATCTTCCGACTTACAAAGCGGCCTTCGACGCGAGAGCTACTCGAAATCGCCCCTGTCTGAGCCATGTGAGCTTTAAACTCGTGGACACAAATCGTGTAAATTTGACGGCTATCTACCGTTCTCATCATTACTGCGCCCGTGCGCTCGGTAACCTGATCGGACTGGCAGGTCTTCTCAAATTCGTTGCTGAGGAGGCGGAACTCGAGGTCGGGACCTTGACCTGCATCTCGACGTTCGCCACTGTTGACCACAAGACATGGGGCGGTCTTGCAGCTACCAAGAAGCTGCTTGCAACCTACAAACCGGATTAGAAAAGCACGGTCTGTTCTGGAGCGGCTCTGTTGAGAACAGGGCCGTAAAGTCGTTCGATGCCCGCTCTGAACTCGTTGGTTCCGCCATAGCTCGGGTGTCGAATACATTCGACCTCCACACCAAATGAGATCGCATACTTCGCAGCGTCCTGTCCAATACAAATAATCCGCTGAATGTCGAGCCAGCTCACCAGTTCCCGATTGAGTGCGTCAACCAGCTTGAGCTCCTGCGACGTGAATCGACGATTGGTCATCTCGTCTTCTTGCTCATGTGGATGAAAAGGAAACACGTTCCACAGAAGCGGAGGTTGTGGTAACACGCAAATAGCGCTCCAAATTTCTGTGGCTGTGCGTTCGGCAACCATTGGGCCACGTGTAGCTCGTTCCGGGGAACTGCCTGGATATCGTTTTGCGAACTGGGGCAAGTGTGACTCATCGGTCAGAGCTAAGCCAGTACGTCGCCCGCCGCGATAACCAAGGTCGCGTCCCATCCAAAGCGTATCGACGCCTAATTCTCCTACCGATTCTAGGTAACACATCAAGTTCTTACGGCGCACTGCGGATGCGTTATCCAGATCGCAAACCTTACATTGATCCGCGTAAGGATTAAACACGTTCGGCAGCTCGATGGCTGCCAGAGCGTTGACAAATTCTTTAGCGTTCACAGCTAATTTCCTGTGGAATATAGATGATCGATTGATCATGCATATTTACCTTAACGATACCGGAACGGTGCTGACGTAGTAGGCGGAACACCCTGAAGCCTTCCAAAATCGCGCGCTCCCACTGCCACAACGGGCATTTGTCCACTTCATACCCGGATACCATACCTTGTACCTGCTTGAGAAGGGCGTACTCAAGCTTACCTTCGACAACGTCTTCGAAAAATTCGCCCTTGTCTCTCGCGTGGTTGAATATCCAGGTGGCAATGCCTTCCTCAATGATCATTGCGCGAGCACCATCCTCGTTTTCATCGACTGCCGCTCTGCTCTTGCGTTTGAGTTTCAACAAGCCACGGATGACAGGCGACCAGCCTAAATGAGCGACATACGCTAAATGGAAGACGTCGTGGAAACGGTAATCATCCGCTTGCGATCGGTTGTCAGTGAGCGGGTCTCCGATGTTAACGCCCTTCCAACGTTGCACAACGAAGGATCGTCCATTGACAGATCGTTCGATGAACTCGATTTCTAGCTCACGTGGCAGTTGCTCATGCTCCAGATCGTCAGAATCGAAAAGGGGCAAATACTCGGCACCAACTGGCTTCCATCGGGACTCGATTTTTTGCAAGTTTTTGGACGCGACATTAGCCAGGGACAAGCCATTGCTTGCGGCGACAAGCGCGAGCAACTCCAGCAGCCGAGCGTACAGTTGAATGCTAGGTGGATCCTTGAGCTCTTCGAGCTTCGTGTCGAATCGTTGAAATAGGCCGCTGGTTTGCCGTGCCAGTTCGAAGAGCAGCTCGCCGAAATCATCGGTGATGTGATCAATTTGGAAAGCTATCAGTCCATCTATCTGGCTAAAGCGGACGCCTTTTCCTGGGCGCTCTACATTGGAGATTTTGAGGCGGTCTTGCAAGTGACGTACGGCTTCTTCCCCGATCTGGTCGAAGTCTACACCGACACGACGGGTGAGAGCCGCCAGATACCATAACGCATCGCCGAGTTCTTCCAGGGCTATCTCTTGCTTCGAGGACGAGAGTGGTGTCTCACGGTGAAACCTCTTTACGGCAGAGAGGAGGCCGCCAACTTCACCAAAGAAGCCATAGCGCATCTGACCAATTGCCTCTTCATTACTGCCGAACTGATCAGAGTACGCTGATCGCGCTTGGTAGTCGGTCAAGAATAAGTTCGTTACGTCAGTGACGAGTTCCAAAACTATCTCCTTAAGTGCTAACAAATAACGAAAGCTGTTGTGGTGGTTGAGTTTGTTGCGCGGCAATCTGGCGCTTCAGTTCCTGTGCACAGGCTATCAAAGTTTCCCTGTCGGCCAGGATAGCGCCCATCTCAAGAGCTTTGATTCGGATGGATAGCGTGACGTCGTAATGCGGATAGACCGACTGAGCCTGAAACCATGCGCGCTTCAGTCCAACCCGTGCAGCGAAACTATGCAGCTCATCTGGGGTGTTGGCCACCATATGGCACCACACCTTGCCGCGCCACTCGATGCATTCATCATCCACATACACGGCCATAGAACCCTCGAACATTTGCAAACACTGCATTATAATATGCAAACCCATGAGAAGCCACAAGCGAATCGAACCGCATATTGCGACCACACTAGGCAGCGATCTGAAGCATGCCAGGGAGAGTCGCAAGCTCACATTGGTCGATCTTGCCAATGAAACCGGCGTTCATTACGGTCAGCTATCGAGGTTCGAATCCGGTAATTTCAAAATGGCGTCGGCAAATTTGCAAAAATTGTTAGATTATTTGCACATAAGATTGCCAACGCTAGATGATGACCTTTTCATCCGCTTCGAACGTTTGACAAAGCTTTCACCAAGGCACCGCGCTGCATGTGCGCTTCTAGTTGAAGCATTGGAAAAGTTCGATTGACGTCTCACGCAACCATGACAAAGGCGTCGAGCTAAGGTGAAGCTAACAAGATACGATTGAGGGCCAATCCACGCACGTTTATAGCGGAGAGGGTTCAAGGCAATAGTTATCGACAGCAGAATTCCGCGATCACTGTCGAAATTTCCTACAACATTTCTCAGTTAAGCTCGTACGGAGCGACGCGCTAAAAAAAGCCCATGCGTCCAGATCATGGCACACATGGGCTGCTACTTGTTGTAACTGTCTAACGCCGTTTATTCAGCCAAGTTTGACAAACTTAGCTTTAGGTTGACAAACATAATCTGCGATTGACAAACATAATTCAATGTCATCAACAGTGCTTTAACCAGCAAACGCCTTATTCCACCGTCACCGATTTCGCCAGATTACGCGGCTTGTCCACATCCGTCCCACGCGCCAGCGCCGTGTGATACGCCAGCAACTGCAGCGCAGCCACGTGCAGGATCGGTGACAGCAAACCATAGTGCTCAGGCAAGCGAATCACGTGCAGGCCATCGCCCGACGTGATGCGCGAATCGACGTCGGCGAACACATAAAGCTGACCGCCGCGCGCGCGCACTTCCTGCATGTTCGACTTCAGCTTTTCCAGCAGCGCATCGTTCGGCGCGATCGTGACCACGGGCATTTCTTCGGTCACCAGCGCCAGCGGGCCGTGCTTGAGTTCGCCAGCCGGATACGCTTCGGCGTGGATGTACGAGATTTCCTTGAGCTTCAGCGCACCTTCCAGTGCGATCGGGTAGTGGATGCCGCGGCCCAGGAAGAGGGCGTTTTCCTTGCGGGCGAAGTCGTCGGCCCAGGCGATGATCTGCGGCTCGAGTGCCAGCACGGCGGCCAGCGCGACCGGCAGGTGACGCATCTGCTTGAGGTGTTCGGCTTCTTCGGCATCGGTCAGGCGGCCATTGACCTGGGCCAGCGTCAGCGTCAACAGGAACAGGGCGGCCAGCTGGGTCGTGAAGGCCTTGGTCGAGGCCACGCCGACTTCGACACCGGCGCGGGTGATGTAGGCCAGCTTGCACTCGCGCACCATGGCGCTCGTCGAGACGTTGCAGATGGTCAGCGTGTGTTCCATGCCCAGGCTGCGCGCGTGCTTGAGTGCGGCAAGGGTGTCGGCCGTTTCGCCGCTCTGGGTGATGGTCACGACCAGCGTGTCCGGATGCGGGACGCTGTCGCGGTAGCGGTATTCGCTGGCGATCTCGACGCTCACAGGCACCTTGGCGACCGATTCGATCCAGTACTTGGCGGTCAGGCCCGCGTAGTAGCTGGTGCCGCAGGCCAGGATCAGCACGCGGTCGATTTTCTTGAATACCGCGAAGGCGCCGTCACCGAACAGTTCCGGCATGATGCCGGTGACGCCTTCGAGCGTGTCGCCGATCACGC